>Ga0114129_10003091_pt1 | contig 23344 bp, 28 predicted proteins | sample RhiMetdeltSRZDD1_FD_80071 | JGI IMG/M metagenome (GOLD analysis project Ga0114129, IMG submission 80071) | Populus rhizosphere microbial communities from Tennessee, USA - Rhizosphere MetaG P. deltoides SRZDD1 (version 2) (version 2) | ecosystem: Host-associated > Plants > Roots > Rhizosphere >...
ATCACCTGGCCGCCGGTGAGGACGGCGATGTCCTCGAGCATGGCCTTGCGACGATCACCGAAGCCCGGCGCCTTCACGGCGGCCGTGTGCAGCGTGCCGCGCAGCTTGTTGACGACCAGGGTGGCCAGCGCCTCGCCCTCGGCGTCCTCCGCGATGATCAGGAGCGGACGGCCGCTCTTGGCTACCTGCTCGAGAAGCGGCAGGAGATCGCGCATGTTGGAGACCTTCTTCTCATTGATGAGGATGTACGGGTTCTCCACCACGCACTCCATGCGCTCGGCGTCGGTGACGAAGTACGGGCTCAGGTAGCCCCGGTCGAACTGCATCCCCTCGACGATCTCGAGGGAGGTCTCGAGGCCCTTCGCCTCTTCCACCGTGATGACCCCGTCCTTGCCGACCTTCTCCATCGCCTGGGCGATGATCTCGCCGATGGTCTCGTCGTTGTTGGCGGAGATGGTGCCGACCTGGGCGATCGCCTTGCCGCTGACCGGCTTGGAGAGCTTCTTGATGTCCTCGATCGCCTTCTCGACCGCCTTCTCGATCCCCTTCTTCAGGTCCATCGGGTTGGCGCCGGCGGTGACCGCCTTCACGCCCTCGCGATAGATGGCCTGGGCGAGGACCGTCGCGGTGGTCGTGCCGTCGCCGGCGACCTCGGACGTCTTGCTGGCGACCTCACGGACCAGCTGGGCCCCCATGTTCTCCTTGGGGTCCTCGAGCTCGATCTCCTTCGCCACGGTGACGCCGTCCTTGGTGCTGGTCGGGGAGCCGAACTTCTTCTCGAGAACCACGTTGCGGCCCCGCGGGCCCAGCGTGACCTTCACGGCCTCGGCGAGCTTGTTCACTCCGCGGAGAATGGCCTGCCGGCAATCCTCCGAATAAATGATGTCCTTGGCTGGCATGTTCGAAATACCTCCTTAGGGTTTATGGACTGCAAGGCGACGGGGCCAGGCCCCTTTTCAGCCGATCACTCCGAGGACTTCCTCTTCCCGGACGATGACGTGCTCCACGTCCTCGATCTTGATCTCGGTCCCGGCGTACTTGCCGATCAGGACCCGATCGCCGACCTTGACCTCGAGCGGGATCCGCTTGCCGTTGTCGTCGAGACGGCCGGCCCCGATCGCGACCACCTTCCCCTCGAGCGGCTTCTCCTTGGCGGTGTCCGGGATGATGATGCCGCCCTTGACCTTCTCCTCGGCCTCCACCCTCTTTACAAGGATGCGGTCGTGCAGAGGCTTCACTTTCATTGAATCTCCTCCTGCTGGGTTTTGACCCTGGGTTGGACCGGGTCTGCGACTTTTGTTGATGAACCGGCTTTGCTAGCACTCAATGCAACCGAGTGCTAATCATAGCCGTACCCCACCGGCGTGTCAATAGCCCGATGCGGCTTCTCGGCCCTATACTGGCTGGCGAGAGACGCCGGTGCCCAGGAGAAGGGCGGGGAGATGAAGTGGGAATGACCCAGGAACGGCCCCTCGTCGAGGTCATCCGATCGATCATCCAGAGGACCTATGACCTCACCCAGGTCATCGGCGAAGTCGGTCCCTATATCGTTGGTGATCAGGGCTTTAGAAGCCTCTACGGGGGGGCGCCGGACCCCTCCGGAGCGGCGGGGGCCCGGCTCCTGGTCCGATACTCCGGCGACCATGTCCGGGCGGTCGTCTACTACCCCGACGCCCTGGTCCGCCACCTGGAGAGGTTCAATCCCGTCGAGGGCCTGGGGGACATCAACATCGTCCCCTTCGCGGTCCTGGTGGAGGAGATCGATCACCTCCTGACCGTCGCCAGTCGCGCCGTCGAAGGGAGGAGCGTGACGCTCCTCGAGCTGGAGCACCACGCCAACGTGACCAAGTACCTCACGGTCCTGCATTTTCTGGGGAAGCAGACCGGTCGCCGCAAGGTGGACGAGGGACTGAAGCAGTGGGCGCGCCACCACCTGTTCGAGAGGTACTCGGGGAGGGACGGAGCGGAGGAGGCGCGCTACCGGGAGGCGGCGCGGCTCGCCTGGCGTTACCTGAAGCGTCTTGAGACCCTGTCCATCGAGAAGCGCCGGGCCGAGATCCGGAATTTCCACCGGCGGCCGTTCACGGAGAACCTGCACCAGGCCGACGTGAACTGAGGCCGGTGCGGGACGGCCCGGTGGCGGGCCCCCCGATCAGTGCTGGGTGACGGAGGATGGGGCGGCGGGTAGAGCGGCCAGCTCCTGCGCCTGCGGGAAGAGGTCCAGCGCCTTCAGGAGCTGCAGATCGATTTCGGCGTGCACCTTGTAGGACTCTTCCAGGCCCCAGAGCGCCAGGACGATCGCTTCCTTGATCTCCCCCCGCAGCCGGTCCCCGTTCGCTTCGATGTCCTCGGGGGTCCATTTCACCTTGCGGGCCTTCAGGAAGTCCTGGAACTCCTGGACCACGGCGGGCGTGACCTCGAAGGCCCGCGGCATTCCCTTGTGCCTGGAATTGAAGTCCACGGCGAAGTGGAAGAACATCTGGGCCCGCTCGAGCTGGTCGATGAAAGGCGGGGTCGGATCGGTCACCACGACGTCGGGGCGGATCCCCCCGCCGCCGTAGACCGTGCGTCCCGCATCCGTGCGCCGGATGTCCTTCGAGAGGCTGATCAGCTCCTGGTCGCTCTCCTCGTGCGACAGGTAGTCCTCCAGGGAGTTGTAGTCGCGCTGGATCAGGCGCCCGCTCGGCGTGTAGTAGCGCGCCGTGGTGAGCGCCAGGGCGGCGTCCTGGCTCAGCGGGTAGACCGTCTGCACCAGCCCCTTGCCCCAGGTGGTCTCGCCCACGATCAGGCCGCGATCGTGATCCTGGATCGCGCCGGCGACAATCTCGGACGCGCTGGCGCTGAACTTGTCGACCAGCACGACGAGCGGCTGATCGATCCGGTTGCTGGCGCCGGTCGCCCTGTATTCCTGGTCGGCGCCGCTGATCCGGCCGTGCGTGTACACGATGAGCTGGTCCTTCCGCAGGAAGCGATCGGCGACCCGGACCGCCTGCTCGAGCAGCCCGCCCGGATTGCGCCGCAGATCCAGGATGAGCCGCGTCATGCCCAGCTTCTGCATCGCGCGGACCCTCTCCTCGAGCTCCCGGTCGGTCGTGCGCGTGAAATTCTCGATCTTCACGTAGCCGACGCCCGGCCTCACCATGAACGACTGGCGGATGCTGTTGGTGGGGATGTCGTCGCGGGTGATCGTGAAATGCAGGACCTCGGTGTCGCCCGGGCGTGTGATTGTGATGGTCACGCGCGTTCCCTTGGGGCCCTTCAACCGACGCAGCGCGTCGTCGATCGTCATGTCCAGGGTGTCCACGCCCTCGATCTGGGAAATGATGTCTCCGGCGCGTATGCCGGCGTTCCACGCCGGCGTCCCCTCCAGGGGGGAGATGACCGTCAGCGGCTTGTCGTTGGACGGCTTCGAGATCACGATCCCGAGCCCGGAGAAGCTTCCCTGCTGCTCCTCGATCATGTGCTTGTAGTCGTCGGGGTCGAGGTAGTTGGAGTGCGGGTCCATGGTCCGGAGCATGCCGCGGATCGAGCCTTCGATCGCCACGCGTGAATCGACGGCGTCGGCGGCCCGCGCCTGCACCAGGCTGAGCAGGTGGGTGTAGGTCGAGAGCTGCTCGCCCGTCTTCTCCGAAACGGTGGAGGCCCGGCCTCCGAGCAGCCCGCCGGCGAGCCCGCCGGCGACGATGAAAGCCAATCCTCCCAGAACCGTTTTCCGGCGCACCCGCATCTCCATCATGGCACTGTGGACAAATTATAGTGCCCGATCCGCCGCATGTAAAGAAACGACGCAAATACAGGACTTAATCCCGGTGGTCCCGGCGCCTGCCGGCCGCCTGACGGACCCGGGTGCGCGGCGGAATACTCGGACACACTCCTGGTGCTAAGATGTCCCCTCCGGCGCCCGGCACGCGGGCTCGATGCCGCGCCGGTCGCGGGAGGCGCGATGTTCGGCTCGATTGGCGGTCCTGAGCTTCTGGTCATCTTCGCCATCGCCCTCCTCATTTTCGGTCCACGACGGCTCTCCGAGCTCGGGCGCACCCTCGGCAAAGGGATCGCGGAGTTCCGCAAGGCCGCCACCGACATGCGCGACACCCTCGACGCCGAGGTCGCCCGGGCGGAGCTCAAGCCTTCCGGGGAGCCGGCGGCCGACGGCCCGCCCGCAAAGCCGGTCGAGGCACCGGCAGACGATGCCCAACCGCGGGACGAGCGCACCTGACCTTCCCACCATGAGCTTCCTGGAGCATCTGGAAGAGCTCCGGAAGCGGCTGCTGCGGTCGGTCCTCGCGATCGCGGTCGCCTTCGCCATTTCGCTCGCCTATTCCCGGCAGATCCTGGACTTCTTCCTGGCCCCCATCAGGCCCTTCCTCGGGGATCAGAAGCCGGTCTTCCTCGAGCTGGCGGAGCCGTTTCTCCTCTACATGAAGGTGTCCTTCCTGGTGGCGCTGTTCGTCGCGTCTCCGTTCGTGCTGTACCAGGTCTGGGCCTTCATCCGGCCCGGGCTCTACCCGGGAGAGCGGCACTACGCCCTGCCGTTCGTGGTGTTCGCCACGGTGTTCTTCCTGGCCGGCGGGGCGTTCGGCTACTACGTGGGCTTCCCCGCGGCCTGCCGGTTTCTCCTGGGGGTGGCGGAGGGGTTCACGCCGGCGCTGCGCGTCAGCAGCCTGTTCAGCTTCGAGAGCAAGATCGTCCTGGGGATGGGGCTGGTGTTCGAGCTGCCGACCGTGATCTATTTCCTGGCGAGGCTGAGGCTGATCACCGCCGGGTTCCTGTGGCACAACCTGAAATACGCCGTCCTGATCATCTTCATCGTCGCCGCCCTGATCACCCCCACGCCCGACGTCGTGACCCAGTGCCTGTTCGCCGGGCCGATGATCGTCCTGTATCTCATCGGCATTCTCGTGGCCCACGTCTTCGGGCGGGAGCCCGTTCCGCGGCCGGGCGCCGAGGAGAAGTGACCCCGGCCCGCGGAGGCTCCGGGGATCTGCCCGCAGGCCTGCCGCCAGACTGCGTCGTGGTCCGCTCCCCGGCGGGGGAGTGGATCGCCCGGCGCGCGTGCGCCGCGGCGATCGAGCGGGGAGAGGCGGACTTCATCCTGTCCGGATCGGGAACGCGGGGGACGGCCCCCGGCTCGGGTCGCGGGCCCGTGGCGCGGCTCACGCTGGAAGGGGTCCCCGCGATCGGGAAACGGGCGCTGCACGGGGGGCTTCTCGGACCCCTTCTGGGCGGACTCTACCTGGGCCGCGGTCGCGCCCTCGATCAGCTGCGCGCCTCGGTCCGCCTGGCGCAGTCCGGCGTGCCGACCCCCGAGATCCTGGCGGTCGGCACGCGTCGCGCGGCCTGGTTCTTCCGGGCCCAGGCCATCGTGGCCCGGGAGATCGAGGGGGCCCGGAACCTGCACGAGCTGGCGCGGGAGAGCCTCTCCAGAGCCAGGCGGCGGGAGATTCTCGACCGGACGGCGTCCGTCCTGCGCGACATGCATGACGCGGGTTTCGAGCACGCCGACCTGAACCTGGCCAACCTGGTCTGGGGAAGGGGAGGTGCCGGGGAGACGATCTTCGTGGTGGATCTCGAGCGGGGCCGCTTCCGGGACCGGATGCCGGCCGTCGTCCGGGTCCGGGCCCTCGCGCGACTGGTGCGCTCCTGCGAGAAGTGGGTGCCCCGGTCGCACCGGCCGACCCGCCGGGAGGAGGCGCGCTTCCTGCTGGCCTACGCCCGCGGTGACGCCGGGCTCCTGCAAGCCATCGCCGGGGGCCTGGGCGGCTACCGCGGGCGACTCGGGGCGCGGCGGCTCCTCTGGCGCCTCCGCTCTCTTCCGGGCTAGGGGACGGACTGGCGCGCCCGTCCGAGTAGACCGGCGGCGGCGCGCTCGACCTCCTCGACCGAGATCTCCTCGAGGCAGAACGGCCTGCCCGACGGCGACGGCGGGCATTCCCGGAAGAAATCCTGGCGGCACGGCGAGCAGGGGTAGTCCCTGGAGATCGCCACGACCGGGGCGCGCGCCGCCACCGGGGCGGTCCGTCCTGGCGAGCCGGGCCCGAAGATCGCGACGGTCGGGACGCCGAGGGCCGCGGCGATGTGCATGGGGCCGCTGTCGTTCCCGACGAAGAGGGCAGAGCGCTCGAGGATCCCTCCGGTGATCTTCAGGGGCAGGTCCGGCCCGGGCAGGAATGCGCCGGGTCGCGGGATCGACGAGGCGACCCGGTCCATGAGCCCGCGCTCGGACGCGCTCCCCAGAAGGACGATCCGGGCGGCATGCCGCTCCACCAGCCGTCTCCCCAGAAGGCCGAACCGATCGGGGTGCCAGGCCCTCGGCTCCTTCGAGGCGCCGGCATGGATCGCCACGAGGGGCCCGTGGCCGGCGAGTCCGGCCCGATCGAGCACGGCCGCCGCCTGCCGCCGGTCCTCCTGCGTGAGGTGGAAAGCCGGGTGCGGGTCGAGGATCGGGCACCCGAGGGCCCGGGCGATCCCCAGGAAGGTCTCCGCGTGGTGCGTGGCGGGCGGCGGCAGCGTCAGGGGATCCGTGAGCAGCCACGAGCGCCGGTCGGTGGCGTACCCGACGCGCCGGCGCGCCCCCGCGAGCCAGGCCAGCGCCGCGGCGTCGAACGCCTTCTGGAACAGGATGGCCAGGTCGAAGCGCCGGCGTCGCAGCAGCGTCGCGAGCCGAATCCGGCCCATCGCGCCGCGATGCCGGCCGCCGTCGTCGTACTCGATCATCTCGTCGTAGGACGGATCGCCGGCGAGCGATTCGAGGACCCAGCTCTTGGCCAGGATGGCGATGCGGGCTTCCCGGTAATGCGCGCGGATGGCCCGCATGGCCGGCGAGATCATCACGACGTCGCCGATCCAGTTGTTGACCCGGATCAGGATGCGGCGGACCGAGGCGGGGTCGATCGGCGTCATCGCGCGGGTCCCGGGGGGCCGGCAAACAGGGCGGCGCGCGACAGTCGAGGTGCACCGGGCGGGGAGGTCGCCGCCCGCCCGGGAAGGAGCCGGCGGGCCGCCTCGCAAGCCTGCTCGGGGCCGATGGCGGCGGTCGAGCGGCCGGCCCGCAGGACGGCATGCCCCGGGCCCAGGGGGGCATTCAGGGCCGGCTCGGTCGGACCGAAGAGCGCCACGACCGGGCAGCCGACGATCCACGCCAGGTGCATCGGCCCCGTGTCGGCCCCCACGAAGAGCGCGGACCGTCTCAGGAGTGCCGCCAGGAGACGGAGCGACGTGGGGGGAGCGAGGACGGCCTTCCCTCCCGACTCCGAGACGGCGATCCGGGCGAGCCCCTCCTCGCCCGGCCCGAAGACGACGAGCGGGAGGGAGCCCGGGGACCCGGCAAGCAGGGACGCGAGGCGCCCGAAGTTCCCGGCAGGCCAGCGCTTGCCCGGCTGGAGGCGACTGCTGCCGGGGGAGAGGATCACCAGCGGGGACCCGCGCGGATTGAGCGATCGGATCAACGAATCGGCCTCGCGCCCCTCCTCCGGCCGCTCCGGCAGGATCGCCTCGATCTCGTCTCCGCCGGCCCCCAGCGCCTCGGCGAGGAGGCAGTTCTTTTCCACGCGGTTCAGGCGCGGGCTGCCCGGCCGCACCCATTCGTTCGTAAGAAGAAAGCTCAGCTCGCGGCAATGCCCCGGCGCGAAGCCGACGCGGCGCGGCGCCCCCGACAGGAACGCCAGCGCGGCGCTCTTGAGGCTTCCCTGGAAATCCAGGGCCACGGTGAACCGCCTGCGCCGCAGCGCGCCGCGGAGGGACGCGAGACGGGCCGGCATCCCGAGCGGGCTGCGCACGGCGTCGCGGAGCTCGCGGCGCGGAAACCGGATCACCTCGTCGATCTCGGGATGCCCCTCGAGGAGATCGCGCGAGAGATCCTCGACGATCCAGGCCAGGTGGACGGAGGGGAACGCCTTCCGGATCAGGTGCACCGCGGGGAGCGTTCGCAGCACGTCCCCCACCGCCCCCAGTCGGACGATAAGGACGCGATCGCGTTCGTCGATGCGGCGATCCCGGCGGCGCATGAAGCTCCGAATAATACATCGCCCGGGCGGCCGCACGGCGGTTTGACAAATATTTCGCCCGGGGCTATAAGTCGCGACCGAAAGCAGGAGCGCCATGCCGGTCGATCCGCGGCTACTCGAAATCCTCGCCTGTCCGCTGTGCAAGACGGAGGTCAAGGCGACTCCGGACGGCACCGGACTCGTCTGCCACAAGTGCCGCAGGCGCTATCCGATCGTCGACGACATCCCGATCATGCTCGTGGAGGAGGCGACGATCCTCCCCGGGGAGAGCTCCTGATCATCCCGCCCGCTCCCGAAGCGGGCTTGAGCGCCTCCCGCGCTGCGGCCATCACCTCCCGGTTCCCCGGTCTCCCGCTCCTGGTCGTCGGCGACCTGATGATCGACCAGTACCTCTGGGGGGGCGTATCCCGAATCTCCCCCGAGGCCCCCGTGCCGGTGGTCCGCCTGGAGCGCGAGAGCTTCCGGCTCGGCGGCGCCGGAAACGTCGTGAACAATCTCGTGGCGCTCGGCGCCCGGGCGATCCCGGCCGGGGTGCGCGGCGACGATCGGTACGGCGAGCTGCTCGAATCCCACTGCCGTGAGGCCGGAATTCCGACGGACGGGCTGATCGTCGCCCCGGGCCGCCCCACCACCGTCAAGACGCGGGTCATCGCCCACGGGCAGCAGGTGGTTCGCGTGGACCGCGAGGTGGACACGCAACCCGACGCGGCCGTGGCCCGCCGGCTCCAGGAGAAGGCGCTGGCGCTGCTCGAGGGAGTCGAGGGCGTGATTGTCTCGGACTACGACAAGGGGGCCCTGTCGCCGGCCCTCCTGGCGGCCCTCCTGCCCGAAGCGGTCAGGCGCCGCCTTCCGGTGATCGTCGACCCCAAGATCCGGCTGTTCCGGCACTACGGCCCGGCGACCGTCGTGACCCCGAACGCGCGCGAGGCGATGGAGGCCGGGGGGGGCGTGGCGCGCAGCGAGGACGAGTTCGAGGCGCTCGGCAGGCGGATCCTCGAGATGCTCGGGTGCCCGTTCCTCCTCATCACGCGAGGCGAGCGCGGCATGCTGCTCATGGACAAGGCGGGTGCGTCCCTTTCGATACCGGCCAGCGCGCGCGAGGTCTACGACGTGACCGGGGCGGGGGACACCGTCGCCGCGACCCTGGCCCTCGCCGTGGCGGCCGGAGCCACGATGCCGGAGGCCGCCCTGCTGGCCAACCACGCGGCCGGCGTCGTCGTGGGGAAGGTCGGGGCGGCGACCCTGACCGTCAGGGATCTCCTGGGTGTGGTCGGCGCCCAGGGGGACCGGGGATCAGCCCACGTGTGAGGTGCGAACGACCATGCCGAGGGTCATCAGGGCCCACAGGAGCCGGCAGATCTCGAAGTCGTTCAGGGTCGACGAGCGGCAGAGATCGCGCAGCGGGATCGGCCTCTCGCAGTAGGACAGCAGGGTCCACTCGTCGAGCGACAGGGTCAGGTCCCGGCTCATGGCTTCGAGTCCCGGGGCGGTCTGGTACTTCACGTCGAGCCCGCCGACCGCCTCCCAGATGCGTTCCCACCGGTCGATCCGGCGGATCCCTTCCAGGATGGTGTTCCCCGCGCTCAGCTTCAGGGTGATGACTTCGTCCGACGGGAGCGGCCCGGGCTTGTAGCGGTAGCGGCCGCTGGTCCACAGGAACAGGCTGCAGACGATGTTCCGGCTTTGGCCCATGACCCCCTCGACGAGGTCGTGCGGCTGGATGAGCCCCATCTCCACGAAGACGGTTCCCAGCCGCTTGTTCTCCTGCGCGGCGCGCTCGACCGCCTGGATCAGGCCCTCAAGGGAAACCAGCCCCGACTTGAAGAAGATCTGCCCCAGCCGGTCGTCCCGATCGTTCGAGGTGGCGAAGACCGGTCGCCCCGACTGGATGAAAATCGACTTCTCGATGGTGTCGCCGGTGAGGGTGAGGACGCCCGTCTCCTTCCGGCTCAGGATGGAATAGATGAGGCCTGGAAAGGTGGTGGTGGAGAGCACCCCCTCGCGGCTGGGACTCGGGTTTGCCATCAGGCCCCTTGTAAACCCGGGAAGGGTAGGGGCCCGGGGAAAGATTGTCAAGCCGTTGCCCGGCGGGCCGTTTCGGGGTACACTTGCCTTATGTATTGCAGGGACACGGGTTGTTCTCTGCTGCAAGCTGACCGCAGGGCAATTACAAATGTTTCTTGACAGGTCTTTTATGTCGAGCCACCATTGCAGCGGCCGGTTGTTCCCCGTACCTTTCGAGCCACATAAGGCGCCGGGCTAGGGATCAGGGAGATTCCGGAGATGGAACAGGAGCTGCGAGGTAGCACCCGGCTGGGGAACTACCTGCGCCGGCTGCGGATCGGGTACGGTCTCTCGCTGCGCCGCGTCGAGGACAAGGCGAAGACGGGGGGCGGCGAGATCGACAACTCGCAGCTCTCGCGTTACGAGCGCGGCAAGTGCTATCCCTCCTTCGACAAGCTGTGCCTGCTCGCCAACATCTTCAACGTCCCTATCCAGAACTTCTCGGATGTTCTCGACCTCGAGCGGGTCGAGGCGTACGAGCCGGCCCAGCCCGCGACCTACGAGGACATCAAGGCGGAAGCCGCCCGGGAGTGGGACCAGGGGAACTACGCGCGCGCCTATGCCATCTACGAGACGGCCCTGGCACGGCTCGAAGACGGGGCCGAGGGGGCCGTCGACCAGGAGACGCTGGCGCGGGCGCGCTTCAACCTGGCGAGGACGCTCCTGCGCATGGGGAAGATCAGCCTGGCGGAGACGGAGCTCCGATTGATCCTCAGGCGCCACCGGGAGATCTCGCCGGTGACGGAGGTTGCGGTTCTCGGGGCCCTCGCCGATTCCCACGAGGACAAGGGGGACCGGTACCTGGCCCTCCTCGAGTCCGAGAAGGCCCTCGCGCTGGCGCGTGCCGCGGGCAACGCCGAGTACGAGGGGTATGCGCTCCACCGGATCGGGCGGCTGCATTTCCTCGACGGCGAGTACGACAAGGCGCTCGAGGGATTTCGCGGAGCGCGCGCCCTGCTGGAGACCACCGCCGGCAAGTACGACCTGACGCTCATCCGGATCAATATCGGTTTCTGCCAGGCCATGCTGGGGAAGGTGGACCGTGGCGTCCGCGAGCTCCGCGAGGCGCTTCAGGTCGCCGGCAAGGAGGGCTTCCGCAGGTGCTCCACCTACGCCCTCCTCTACCTGGGGCAGATCCACTACGCCAAGCAGGACCTGACCAAGGCCCGCGACTTCTTCGAGGAAGCGGACCTCATGGCGCACGGCGGCGAGGAGCGCTTCGTCGACATTCTCTTCCAGACCGCCTACCACCTGTGGGAGATGGCGAAGGCCTCCGGAAACCAGGTCCAGGAGAAGGTCTACTTCGGTCGCCTCAAGTTCCTGCGCTCGCAGCTCGACAGGCACTTCCTCGAAGTCGAGAAGTTCGATCAGTTCATCGAAATGGGAAAGGGCAGGTGACATCATGAACAGGCCGCCCGTCATCCGCCCGCTGGCCGTCGTGTCCGCCCTGCTGCTCCTGCCCTCGCTGGCGCTCGCCGAGGTGAGCGTGCAGCTCAACGCGCGCGGCGAGTTCAAGAAGGTCGTCTACCTGACCGATGAGCATGGCCGGGCCAGGACCGTCTGGGGGCAGGTGCGCCCGCACCAGCTCCCGGGCGTGATGCTGAACCCGCTGGGAGACAACCTCGGGGACGAGGCGCCGGTCATCCAGATCTCCCCCGTGACCAGGCTCCCGTGGGTCGTGTGGGCGAAGAACTTCGGCAATCTCAAGCAGCTGGTCTCGGCCACCTGGGATGCGAATGGCAGGCGGTGGACGGAGCCCCGTCCCATCGCCCCCGGGACGCCGTTGATCTGGGACGATCGGACGCCGTCCCTGGCGTTCGACGCGTTCGGGACACCGTACCTGGTCTGGTCGCGCGCCGAGCAGACCGCTGCGATCTACTTCAGCACGCTCGTGAGCGGGGTCTGGACACCCGCGCTCCGGATCAGCGACGAGCGGGTCGACAGCCGGGCTCCCGCCATCACACTCGACGGGACGACCGCGGTCGTCACCTACCGCACTCCCGCCGGGCCGGTGACGAAGCGGTTCGCGGCGGCGTTCCTTCTCGACAGCGCCGCCAGCCTGATGGACAATCCGATCCCTCCGCTCGGTCTCCCGCCGTCCGGCGGCGGCCCCGGTGGCGACATTCCCGGCACGGACGGGTTCGTCAAGAGGCGATAGGGAAGACCTTCCGGAACGTCCTCAACCAACCCGGCCCCGCGGCCGGGTTTTTTTTGTGCGGCCGGCGCGGGAACGACTCAGGCCCGGGGCTCCACCCAGGAGCCGACCGGACCGTCGGACGCCGGCCGGTCCCCGGCGGGTCCCTCGCGCCGCGCCAGGCGCAGGCGGAGCGAGTCGGCCTCTTCTTCGAGCCGCCTCATCTGCTTGCGCAGCTGACGGTTGGTGATGCGGATCTTGATGCCGTCGATCACGCCGATGGTGCAGGCGAACGCCACACCGAAGATGGCCGCGGCCGCCACCACCGCCCCCATCGGAACGGGACCGACCTGCCAGAAGAACAGGTTGACGGTCACGTCGGCGCTGTTGTACACCCCCACGACGAACAGGACGAAGAAAAAGCAGATCACGATCACGTAGACCAGGATGTTCATCGTCTCACCTCGACTGCGGCGCCGCGCCGCGGCCGCCCGCCGCCGCGCAGCGCAGGGTCGAACCAGCCCAGGACCTCCCGCCAGCGTCCCTGCGCCTTGAGGATCGCGTCGACCGCCTCGCGCACCGCGCCGCGGCCCCCCGGCGCGCGCGTGACGAAGGGGACGCGACGGATCACCTCGGGATGCGCGTCGGCGACCGCGATCGGCATGCCGGCGCGCCCGAGAACCTGCAGATCGGTCAGGTCGTCCCCCATGTAGCAGACCTCCGAGTCGGACAGCTTCTGCTTCTTGAGAATGCGCTCGTACGCCTGCAGCTTGTCGGCGACCTTGAGGTGGATCTCGTCCAGGCCAAGCTCCTCGGCGCGTCGCACGACCGAAGCGCCGCTCCGGCCGGAGATGATCCCGGTGCGCAGGCCCGCCCGTCGCGCGATCCAGAGTCCGACCCCGTCCTTGACGTCGTAGGTCTTGGACTCCGCGGTTCCCTCGAGAAACGACAGGCCCCCGTCGGTGAGCACGCCGTCGACGTCCATCAGGAGGATCGCGACGTTCCTGGCCCGCGGCCCGAGGGGCACTCGGCACTTCATCGGTTCCTCCGGACAGGATCCTAGAACAGCTGGGTGCGCCAGAGGTCGTGGATGTGCAGGACACCCTGGACGCGCGAGGCGTCGTCCACCACGACCAGGGAGGTGATCTTGCGCGTCTCCATGGCCCGCAGCGCCGCGGCCGCAAGCTCCTGCGCGCCGATGGTGGCCGGGCCGCCCGTCATCACGCGGTCGACCGTCATGGCGAGGAGGTCGTCGCCCTGGCCGAGATGCCGCCTCAGGTCGCCGTCGGTGATCACGCCGGCCAGCGTTCCGTCCTCGCGCACGACGCAGGTCATTCCGAGTTTCTTCTCGCTCATGGTGCGGATGGCGTCGCGCATGGGGGAGCCGGCCTTGACCATCGGAGCCTCGGTCCCCTTGTGCATGAGATGGGACACGGTCACGACCTTCTTGCCGATCCGTCCGCCGGGATGGTACCGGGCGAACTCCTCCAGGGTGAAGCCGCGTTTCTCCAGGAGCGCCATCGCGAGCGCGTCCCCCATGGCCAGGGCGGCGGTGGTGCTGGCCGTGGGGACCAGGCCCAGGGGGGAGGCCTCCTCGTCGATCCGGACGTCGAGGACGATGCGCGAGTGCCGGGCCAGGGTGGACTCCGGATCGCCGGTCAGCGAGATCAACAGGACGTCCAGGCGCTTGATCAGCTCGAGCAGGCGCAGGAGCTCCTCGGTCTCGCCGCTCTGGGAGATGGCCAGGACGATGTCTCCGGGAACCACCATGCCGATGTCCCCGTGCACCGCCTCGGCGGGATGCAGGAACAGGGACGGCGTTCCCGTGCTGCTGAAGGTCGCGGCGATCTTGGCGCCGATCAGGCCCGACTTGCCCATCCCGGTCACCACCACGCGTCCCTTGCAGGCGTGCAGGGAGTCGACCGCGCGCCCGAAGGGCTCGCCCAGCCGCGGGACCAGGTTCAGGATGGCGCGGGCCTCCAGCTCGAGGACCCGGCGGGCGATCTCGTGGGGCATCAGGCCCTCCGCACGACGGCGTCGATCGCGACGACCTGGCGCAGGAGCGGCGCGACCGCGTCGAGCGGGAGCGAGTTGGGGCCGTCGCTCTTCGCCGCGGCCGGATCGTCGTGCACCTCGCAGAACAGGGCATCGACGCCGACGGCGGCCGCCGCCCGCGCCAGGAACGGAATGTACCGCGCGTCACCGCCGCTCCGGTCCCCCAGGCCTCCCGGGTGCTGGACGGAGTGCGTGGCATCCATGACGACAGGGCACCCGGTCTCCTTCATCACCACGAGGCCGCGGAAATCGACGACGAGGTTCTGGTAGCCGAAGGACGAACCTCGCTCCGTGACCAGGACCCGCTCGTTCCCGGCCGATCGCACCTTGTCGACGGCGTTCTGGATCTCCCACGGCGAGAGAAACTGCCCCTTCTTGATGTTCACCGGCTTCCCCGTGCGGCCGGCGGCGATCAGGAGATCGGTCTGCCGGCACAGGAACGCCGGAATCTGGAGGATGTCGAGGACCTCGGCCGCCGCCTCGGCCTGGGCCGGCTCGTGGATGTCGGAGAGCACGGGAACGGCCACCTCCGACTTGACCGTCTTCAAGATGCGCAGCCCTTCCTGCAGGCCCGGGCCGCGGAAGGACCCGGCCGAGCTGCGGTTCGCCTTGTCGAAGGACGCCTTGAAGATGTACGGCACGCCGGCCTCGGCGGCGATCCGGGCCAGAGCGCGGGCCATGGTGAGGACGTGCCGCTCGCTCTCGATCACGCAGGGGCCGGCGATGAACGCCAGGGGCGCGCCTCCGCCTATCGCCAGGCCGGAGGCGATCTCCACGCGCCGTGTCCGCGCCGGACCGGGGTCAGCGCTGCGTCTGCCGGAATTGTTTGCAGGCACCGATGAAGCTCCTGAAAAGCGGATGCGGGAGCATCGGCTTCGACTTGAACTCGGGATGGAACTGGCAGGAGAGGAAGTACGGGTGATCCGGCAGCTCCACGATCTCCACGAAGCGCCGATCGGGGGTCTCGCCGCTGACCTTCAGCCCCTTCTTGATCATGGCGTCCAGGTACTCCCGGTTCACCTCGTAGCGGTGGCGGTGGCGCTCGCTGATCTCGGCCTGGCCGTAGGCCAGGTGGGCCTGCGATCCGGACTGCAGGACGCAGGGCCAGTGTCCCAGCCGCATGTTCCCCCCCATGCGCTCCACCCCCTCGAGCTCCCGCAGCTTGTAGATGACGGGGTAGGGGGTCGAGAGGTTGAACTCGGAGGAATCGGCGTCCTTCAGCCCGCACACGTTGCGGGCGAACTCGATGACGGCGCACTGCAGCCCCAGGCAGATGCCGAAGAACGGGATGCGCTTCTCGCGCGCGTGCCGTATCGCCTCGAGCATGCCGGCCACGCCGCGCAGCCCGAAGCCGCCCGGCACCAGGATGCCGTGGCAGGGGGCGATCGCCTCCTCGAGCTGGCCGTCGACCAGGTTGTCCGCCTCGATCCAGCGGAGCTTCACCCTCACGTCGTTGGCGATGCCGCCGTGCGCCAGCGCCTCGTTGAGGCTCTTGTAGGAGTCCTCGTACGTGACGTACTTGCCGACGATGCCGATCGACACGTCGCCGCCCTTCGGGCTCTTGGCGTGCTCGACCATCTTCACCCACTCGTCCATGTTCTTGTCGCGGTAGGGCAGGTCGAGCAGCTTCAGCAGGATGGCGTCCAGCCCCTCCCTGGCCAGGACCAGCGGGACCTCGTAGATCGACTCGACGTCCTTGGCGGTGATCACCGCGTCCTCGGGAACGTTGCAGAACAGGGCGATCTTCTTCTTGATCTCCTTGGGAATGAACCGGTCGGTCCGGCACATCAGGACGTCGGGCTGGATGCCGATGGCGCGCAGGTCCCGCACCGAGTGCTGCGTCGGCTTGGTCTTCAGCTCGCCGGCCGGACCGATGTAAGGCACCAGGGTGAGATGCACGAACACGGCGTCGCTGCGACCGACCTCCAGGCGGAACTGGCGGATCGCCTCCAGGAACGGCAGGGACTCGATGTCCCCCACGGTCCCGCCGATCTCGACGATCTGGATGTCGATGCCCTTGGAGATCTTGCGGATCGCCTGCTTGATCTCGTCGGTGACGTGCGGGATGACCTGGACCGTCCCGCCCAGGTAGTCGCCGCGCCGCTCGCGGGCGATCACCTGCTCGTAGATCCGCCCGCTGGTGAAGTTGTGGTCCTTCGTGCAGACCGTCGAAGTGAAGCGCTCGTAGTGGCCGAGATCGAGATCGGTCTCGACGCCGTCGTCCGTGACGTAGACCTCGCCGTGCTGGTACGGGCTCATCGTGCCCGGGTCGACGTTCAGGTAGGGGTCCAGCTTCTGCAGGGTGACGCTGAAGCCGCGCGCCTCCATGAGCCGCCCGATCGAGGCCGCCGCCAGCCCCTTGCCCAGGGACGACACGACGCCGCCGGTGATGAAGATGTACTTGGTCGGCACGCTCATCTCCTCATGACGAGGCCCGGATTGCCTGCTCGACGGCGATCACGTCCTCCGGCGTATCGACCCCGTGATACGTCCCCCGCGCCGCCAGGACCCGCATCGTCCGCCCGCGCTCGATGGCACGAAGCTGTTCCAGGCCTTCCAGATCCTCGAGCGCTCCCGGTCCCCACGAGGCGAACTCCAGGAGGAAGGGGCGCCTGTACGCGTAGAGGCCGACGTGCCGCAGCCAGGGAGCGGGCCCCGCGGCGCCGCGCGCGTGCTCCTCCCGCACGTGCGGGATGGGGCTGCGCGAGAAGTAGAGCGCCCGGCCGGACGCGTCGCGCACCACCTTGACGACGTTCGGGTCGCGCGCCACCCGGGCGTCCCGCAACGGCTCGCACAGGGTGGCCATGTCGCACGCCGCGTCCGAGTCCAGGCACTCGACCAGCCCGTCGATGTCCCGCGGATCGACCAGCGGCTCGTCCCCCTGGATGTTGACGAACAGGTCCGCGGGGATCGTCCGCGCCACCTCCGCCAGGCGATCGGTCCCCGACGCGTGCGCCTCGGAGGTCATGACGACCTCGCCGCCCGAGGCCGTGACCGCCGCGGCAATCCGCTCGTCGTCCGTCGCCACCAGGAGCCTGTCGATGCGGACCGCGGCGCGCGCGCGCTCCAGCACGCGCAGCACCAGCGCCTTGCCATCGATGAGAGCGAGAGGCTTGCCGGGGAAGCGGGTCGACCGGTACCGGGCGGGTATCACACCGACGGCGTGCATGGCCGTTCTGGGCGTGTCCTGCTGCATCAACGGATGTTAGCGCACGCCGCGCGGACAAGTCAAAAGGAAATTTCCCGCGGGCGCCGGCGCGCGAAATCTCTGGACAGCGCGCCCCGCAAGGCTAATAATGAACGTCAGCACGAATCGTCGCGGCCGCCCCGGGGGGCGCGCGACGGCCGACTCGCCGTCAGGAGGGGGACTCGGATGCCAGGAGAGGTTGAAAAAAGTCTCGAAGCGCTGGGGTTCCGTCTTCCGGAGGTCGGCAAGCCTCTCGGGAGCTACGTGCAGAGTGTCCGATCCGGCAATCTGCTGTTCATCTCGGGCAAGCTGCCGAAGGAGAACGGCCGCCTCAAGTATCCCGGAAAGATCGGGCGCGAGGTCACGGTCGAGCAGGGGAAGGAGGCGGCGCGCCTGGCCGGATTGAGCGTCCTCGCGACGGCCAAGCAGGCGGTCGAGGACCTGGACCGGATCAAGCGGGTGGTCCAGATCGTCGGCCACGTCGCGGCGGCGCCGGGGTTCCTCGATGCCCTGGACGTCATCGAGGGGGCCTCGGAGGTGTTCGTCAAGGTCTTCGGCGAGCGCGGCAAGCACACGCGCCTCAGCCTGGGAGTCTCCGAACTGCCCCAGAACGCCTGCCTGGAGCTGCAGGCCATCCTGGAAGTCGAGTAGGACCGTTTGAACCTCCCGTTCACACTGCACGTCCTGATCTGCACGGGGCCGCGCTGCGGAGGGGAGCGCCACTCCGAGCGCATCCGGCAGGAGTTCCGCCGCCAGTTCGTCCGCCAGGCCATCCCGGCCACCGTCAAGGACACCCCCTGTCTCTGCTTCGGGCTGTGCAGCTACGGCCCGAACGTCATCATCTATCCGGACGGGGTCGTGTACAGCGCCGTCGCCCCCCAGGACGTCGCCGAGATCGTCCGCGAGCACCTGGTCAACGGCCGCGTCGTCGAGCGCCTGCTCTTCAAGAAGAAGGAGCCGGTGCCGGATGGCGGCACGCCGGACACGCCGGCGGAGCCGCTCTGAGCCGGAAGCGGCTATAATCCAGGCATGTCCGACATGGAGGAGAGCGCCGATCGGCGCGGGCCCCTGGTCGATCGCTTCGCACGCGTCGTGCGCAGCCTCCGCATCTCCGTGACCGATCGCTGCAACCTCCGGTGTCTCTACTGCATGCCCGCGGGGCCCATCCCCTGGTTCGGCAAGGACCGGATCCTGACGTTCGAGGAGATCGAGCGGCTGGCGCGCGTTCTCGCCGCGCTCGGGGTCCGCGAGATCCGGCTGACGGGCGGGGAACCGCTCCTGCGCCGCGACCTGCCGGCGCTGGCGCGCCGGATCGCGGCGATCGACGGGATCGAGGACCTGTCGATCACGACCAACGGGCTCCTGTTGAAGGACATGGCGGAACCGCTCCTGCGGGCGGGGGTCGGTCGTTTCAACGTCCACGTCGACTCCCTGGATCCCGCGGGCTTCGCCGAGGTCAGCCGGAGGGACGGTCTCGACCGTGTCCTCGAAGGCCTGGCCGAGCTCGAGCGGCTCGGCGCGGTCCCGATCAAGATCAACATCGTGCTCCTGCGCGGGATCAACGACGACCAGATCCCCCGCTTCGTCGACTGGGCGTGGCGCCGGCCGTACCAGGTGCGGTTCATCGAGCTCATGCCCCTGGGCGGCGGGGAGCCGTTCGAGATCGACAGGCTGGTCCCGGGGAGCGAGGTCAGGCGGCGCGTCGAGGCGATTCATCCGCTCGAGCCGATCGGCCGCGATCGCCCGTCGGCCCCGGCCAGCGTCTTCCGGCTGGCGGGCGGGGCCGGGGACATCGGATTCATCAACGCGGTCACCGAGCCGTTCTGCGCCGACTGCGACCGGATCCGCCTGACCTCGGACGGAAAGATCCGCACCTGTCTCTTCTCGCGCACCGAGACCGATCTGGCCCGGATCCTGCGGGGCGGGGGCGCCGACGCGGAGATCGCGACCGCCCTGCGGACGGCCGTCCTGGGCAAGGAGGCGGGCGGCTGCCTCGACCTGCACGCGTACTACCAGGACCGCCTTCCCCGAAAGATGTGGCAGATCGGAGGGTAGCCCCGCGGGGCGTGCTATTCTTCCGCGCTCCGGAGGGGCAGTCACGTGGCGGCGGCGATCGCAATCGGCCTGTTCACCTGCGCCGCGGCCGGCATCCTGGCGGCGCTCCCGCTCGCTCCCTTCGGCGAGCTCGGGCGGTTCTTCTTCATCCTGAATGCCGGCCTGGCGTTCCTGCTCTTGTGCCTCGCCGCGCCGTACAGGATCCCCTCCCAGGGCGCCTGGCCCGCGGGGTCGATCCTGGCCCTCGTGGCCATGGGCCTGGTGATCGCCTACATCGCGGCCCTTCTGGGGCTGCGCGGGGGCCGGTCGTCGCGGGGGCTCCTGGTGACGACCGCGGCCGTGTCGCTCCTGACGGTCGCGGTCGACGGCCGCGCTCTGGCGGGATCGCCGGGACCGGCCTGGGCCTTCGGGCTCAACGCGGTCTGCGCCGCGGCGCTGCTCGGCTCGGTGATCGTCGGGATGCTCCTCGGGCACTGGTACCTGGTGCGGACCCGGCTGGATGTGTCGCACCTGGTGGTGTTCGCCCGCCTCTTCGCCGCCGCGGTCCTGGTGAGGGCCGCTCTCTTCGCCGCCGGCCTGGCGGGCGCGGGGGCGCGCTCGGAGCTCGGGATGGGGGCCTACCTGAGGTCCGCCGCGATCGATCGCGGCTTCTTCTTCTGGCAGAGGGTGATGTTCGGGATCGTGGGGCCCCTGGCGTTCGCCTTCATGGTGCACGAGACGGCGCGCATCCGCTCGACGCAGTCGGCGACGGGCATCCTCTACATCGCGGTGATCTTCGTGATGTACGGCGAGTTCCTGGCCCGCTACCTGGCGGTGGCCGGCGCGGGGCCGATGTGAAGCCGGAGGGGCGGAAGACCGGGCCCGCGAGCGCGTCGTTTCTCTGCGACGGCTGCCAGCGGGAGATCGTCCAGCCGCTCGACGCCCCTGCGTCGCGCGCCGCCTGCCCCGGTTGCGGGCGCGGGCACGACCTGCACGGGACCGGCGAGGCGATCGAGACGCGGGTCCTGTCGCGCTGCGTGCGCTGCGGGCTGGACCGTCTGTACGTGCAGAAGGACTTCAACAAAAAGGCGGGGCTCTGGGTGTTCATCGTGGCCGCGGTGCTGAGCGTCCCGACCTGGGGGCTGAGCCTGCTCGCGGCCACCCTCATCGACCTCGCCCTCTACTTCGCCCTCGGGGACGCGACCCTGTGCTACGGCTGCGGCACGGTGCACCGGGGATTCCGCAGGAACCCGGAGCACGGCCCCTTCGACATCCACGTCCAGGAGGCGGTGGACCGCCGCCCGCGGACGGCGTGAGGATCCGATGAGCGCGGACACGGACGACAAGAGCGACTGGAAGGTCGTGTCGCAGTTCTTCATCGTGCCGCTGGCCCTGGTGGCGGTCCTGGTGAGCGTGTTCTTCGGGCTCCAGGTGCTGCGCAGCAGCCACCCGGATCCCCGGGCGACGCTCCAGCACCTGAAGGGCCCGTCCCGCTTCCTTCTGCCGTGGGCCGGCGACCCGAAGCGCTGGCAATCGGGCTACGACCTCTCGCTGGCGGTGCGCGGCGGCGGGGGCGAAGGCGGGGCGGCGCTGGCGCCGGAGATGGCGGCGGCGTTCCGCGAGGCCGGCGCCGATCCGCCGCTGCGCCGCTACCTGGCGCTGGCCCTCGGGCGCTCGGGCGACCCGCGCGCGGCCCCGGCGCTCAGGGAGGGGATGCGGGACCCGGACGGCGAGACGCGCCTGTATTGCGCCTGGGGACTGATGCGGATCGCCGACCGGACGTTCGTCCCCGACCTGCGCGCGGCGGTGGGCGACCGGGACGAAGCGGTCCGCACGATGGCCGTGTTCGCGCTGGGAGAGCTGGACGACCGGGACGGGGCGGCCGTGCTCGAGGCCGCCCTGCGCGACGGATCCATGAGCGTGCGCTGGAACGCCGCCCTGTCGCTCGCGCGACTCGGGAACGGCTCGGGGGAATCGGTGCTCATCGGGGTCCTGGAGGGGAAGGAGACGGCGACGGACGACAAGGTGAACGCGTCGGCGCGCCTCAACGCCGTCCGCGGGCTGGCCCTGCTGCGGGACGACGCCGCCCGCGCCGCCCTGCGGCGCGCGGCCGAGTCGGGGGCGGGCGACGAAGTGAGCGCGACCGCCCGTCTGGCGCTGGATTCGATCGACGCGAAGGCGCCGCGGGCGTTGCCTTGACAGCGATCGCCGTCCCCCCTACGATGATCGTGCCGCCGCCCCGTCCGGCTCCGCTGCGGGCGCGCGCGGAGGCGCGAAGGGATGCCCCGGGACCGATGGACGAGCCGCTCCGCTACAGCGACGTGGTGATGGATCACGCGCGGAACCCGCGCCACGTGGGTGAGATCCCGGGATCGCCGGCGGTCGCCCAGGTCGGCGACCCGGAGACCGGAGACGTCCTCCGCATCAGCCTGCGGATCGAGAAGGGGATCGTGGTCGAGGCGCGCTTCAAGAGCTTCGGATGCACCGCGGCCATCGCCTCGGGCAGCATGGCGACCACGCTCCTCGAGGGCCTGAGCGTCGAGGACGCCGGACGCCTGACCAACCGCGAAGTGGTCGCGGCGCTGGGCGGGTTGCCGGCGTCGAAGATCCAGTGCTCGGTCCTCGCGGAGCAGGCGATCCGCGAGGCCCTGAGGCGCCACCGTGAGGCCGCCCAGACGGAGGAGGTCCGGTGCCTTTGATCGGCAAGCCGGTGAGCCGGCCGGGCCGGCCCACGCTGCTCGACCTGACCTATCTTCCCTCGATCCTCAAGGGGATGTGGATCACGTTCCGTCACCTGTTCCGCCGCAAGGTGACGATGCAGTATCCCGAGCAGACCTGGCAGATGCCCGACAACTACCGCGGGCTTCCCGCCCTGGTGCGCGACCAGGCCGAGCGCATCAAGTGCGTCGCCTGTTTCCTGTGCGAGTACGTCTGCCCCCCCAAGGCGATCCACATCGAGGCGCAGGAGATCGAGAGCGGGGTCGAGAAGGGGCCGAAGGTGTTCGACATCAACATGCTGCGCTGCATCATGTGCGGGTACTGCGAGGAGGTCTGCCCCGAGCAGGCCATCTTCCTGACCCGTGAATACTCCACGGTCGGCCTGAGCCGCGAGGAGATGATCTTTCCCAAGGACAAGCTGCTCCAGATGGGGGGCATCCGCGGGGACTCGATCCGCAAGTGGTCGCGTCTGACGCAGGACGGGGAAGGCCCCCCTGCCCAGGGCGCGGAGAGGAGCGCGGCGCGATGAGCGACGTTCCGGGCCGCGCGGCGACGTCCTTGCCTGCGGCGGGGCACGACGAAGGGGCCCTCGACCCCTGGCTGCTCACCACGCGCCTGGCCGACTACGTCGCCTGGGGCCGCAAGAACTCCCTCTGGCCGATGCCGATGGGGCTCGCCTGCTGCGCCATCGAGCTGATGGCGATGGTGGCGCCCCGCTACGACGTGGCGCGCTTCGGGGCGGAGGCGCTGCGCTTCTCGCCGCGCCAGGCGGACATGATGATCGTGGCCGGGACCGTCACGAAGAAGATGGCGCCGGCCGTGAAGCGGATCTACGACCAGATGCCCGAGCCGAAGTGGGTCATCGCCATGGGAGCCTGCGCCTCCTCGGGCGGCATGTTCCGCTCCTATCCGGTCGTGCAGGGCGTGGACGAGATCATCCCCGTCGACGTCTACATCCCGGGCTGCCCCCCGCGCCCGGAGGCCCTGATCGAGGGGATCATGCAGGTCCAGCGGCTGGTCGAGGAGCGTGCGAAGGCCGGGCGGGGGAAGCCGCTCCCGGGGGCCGCCACCCGGCCCGATGTCCGGACAGGCTCCTGACGATGCCTGTCCCCGGCGTCCCGGACCGGCTCGAAGCCGAAATCCTCGCGG
>Ga0114129_10003092_pt1 | contig 23338 bp, 26 predicted proteins | sample RhiMetdeltSRZDD1_FD_80071 | JGI IMG/M metagenome (GOLD analysis project Ga0114129, IMG submission 80071) | Populus rhizosphere microbial communities from Tennessee, USA - Rhizosphere MetaG P. deltoides SRZDD1 (version 2) (version 2) | ecosystem: Host-associated > Plants > Roots > Rhizosphere >...
GGCTATCACAATCTCTGGTCGATCATGCAGACGGTCGGCCTCGAGGATGAGATACGGATTCATCTGACCCCTGAAACAGAGGGCATGTATCTTCGCTGCGATTCCGAGCATCTGGGAACCGACAGCAGCAATCTCGTCTATAGAGCGGCCGCAGCCGTGTTGGATCGTGCGCAGAAACAGGTGGGTGTACAGATCGAGCTCAAGAAGCGGATTCCCCTAGGGGCCGGGCTTGGCGGTGGCAGCAGTGACGCGGCTGCGACGATCGTCGGATTGAATCATCTCCTGCAGCTCGGATGGTCAACGGCTCGGATGACGGAGGTCGGTCGGCTGCTCGGAAGCGATGTACCGTTCTTTCTGTTCGCTCCCTCGGCGGTGATCTCGGGACGTGGAGACGTGGTCAAGCCGGTTACCATTGATGGTCTGTGCTGGGTCGTACTGATCAACCCAGGATTCGGCGTGGACACGACATGGGCCTACCAGCAATTGGCATCGACGAGGGAAGGGGTACGCCCGCTGGCACCACGTCATCTTGAATTAGACCGACAGTCGCACATGAGCTGGCCGCAACTCGCCGCAGCGGCCGAGAATGACTTTGAGACACCCGTTTTTGCCAAACATGGATTATTGAAAGATATCAAGCAGGCTTTGCTGGCACGGGGCGCTGGGCTTGCCCTCTTGTCGGGAAGCGGCGCCACGGTATTTGGACTATTCGAGGAGGAGAGCGCCGCGCGATGCGCTCAGATTCATTTCAACGGCGACAAACAGCTGAAAACATATGTTGTTCCAACCGGTACCAGTCCACTCACCGTACGATAGCCATGGGCGCGATCGATACCGCTTGGTTGACAAGACCCAGCCCGTTCCGCTACAGTTCTGTTCCTCAGTTGGCTTCCTCAACAGCGTGCAGCGAAGAGAGGTAGGCGGGCGGGAATTCACGCCCGCCGACGCCCGCCGTCGAGACGAACCACGTACGTAACAGGATTTTGCGCCGTCTCCAGGACCGTTCGAGGGATCGATGAGCAGAGAACTGATGATTTTCTCTGGCAATGCGAATCCGGCCCTCGCCCATGAAATCTGCGGCTATCTCGGCGTCAAGCTTGGCGAGGCGACGGTCTCATCGTTCAGCGATGGAGAAATCCGCGTCAAGATCGAAGAAAACGTTCGCGGAGCGGATGTGTTCGTCGTCCAATCCTCCTGTGAGCCGGTCAACGACTCCCTGATGGAATTATTGATCATGATCGACGCGCTCAAGCGTTCGTCGGCGAATCGCATCACTGCTGTGATTCCCTATTTCGGGTATGCCCGGCAGGACCGTAAGGATCAGCCGCGTGTCCCCATTTCGGCAAAACTGGTGGCCGACCTCATCAGTACGGCCGGTACGGACCGCGTGCTGACGATGGATCTTCACGCGGGACAGATCCAAGGATTCTTCAACGTGCCGGTGGACCATCTCTACGCGCTGCCGGTGCTGTTGGATTACATCACGAAGAAGAAGGTCAGCGACCTCGTGATTGTCTCCCCCGATGCCGGCGGAGTGGAACGGGCGCGTGCATTTGCCAAGCGGCTGCAGGCTAATCTCGCGATCATCGACAAGCGGCGGGAAGGGCCAAACCAAACGCAGATCATGAACATTATCGGCGACGTTGAAGGCAAGAGTGCGCTGCTGCTGGACGATATGATCGACACGGCCGGTACGATCGTGCAAGGCGCCCAGGCCTGCGCCGACAAGGGCGCGCGCGAAGTGTGGACAGCTTGCACCCACGCGGTCCTGTCGGGGCCGGCGTTGGAACGCCTCCGCCAGTCTTGTATCAAACAGGTAATCGTGACCAATACGATTCCCTTGCGGGGTAAGGAGCAGGCCTGCCCGAAACTCCATCAATTGTCGGTCGCACCGCTGTTGGGCGAAGCAATCCGGCGTATCCACGAAGACGAGTCGGTGAGTTCGCTGTTCGCGTAGCGAGAGAAGCGAGGGACGGAGGAGGATCATGAAATTCGATCTGGTAGTGACCGTACGAGAAAAATCCGGCAAGGGAGCCGCCCGGCAACTGCGGCGGGACGGCAAGGTCCCCGGCGTCCTGTACGGACAGGGCGAATGTCTGTTGTTGACCATCGAGCCGGAACCGCTGATCAAAATATTGAAGTCCCAGACCGGCAGCACCGCCCTCATCTCGCTGACGATCACCGGAGCCAAGGCCAAACCGAAGCGGACCGCGCTCTTGCGTGATTTTCAAGTCGATCCTGTGGAAGGGCAGGTACTCCATGCAGACCTATTCGAGATCTCCATGGAGAAGCCGATTCGCGTGAAGGTGCCCGTCCACGTCATTGGAGGAACCCCCGCCGGCGTCAAAGAAGGCGGCATTCTGCACTACAATACCCGAGAGCTGCATGTGGAGTGCTTGCCGGCTGCCTTGCCGGATTTCATCGAGGTCGATGCGTCACCGCTTGCCGTCGGGCAGGGTATTCATCTGAAGGAAATCGCCAAACGAGACGGTGTCCGCTATCTCGACGATCCCGAGCAGATGGTGGTGAGTGTCGCGGTGCCGATGTCGGACGCCAAACTCGAAGCGCTCCTGACCAGCCAGGCGGCCGGGCCGGAAGCGGCCAAGGAGCCGGAGGTCGTGGCGAAAGGCAAAGCCGCGGCAGAAGCTGTGGAAGGTGCCGCCGCCGCTGCAGCGCCAGGTGCGGCAGCGCCCGCTGGAGAAGCGAAGCCCGGCGAGAAAAAGGAAGGGGCCGCGGCAGCGGCAGCACCGAAGGCCGAGAAGAAAGAACCCGAGAAGAAGAAGTAACGTTGCGTCTCATCGTTGGACTGGGGAATCCTGGTTCCTCCTACGCCCAGACCCGCCACAACGCTGGAATGTGGGTTCTCGAACGGGCCGCCGCTCGATGGGCCATCCGTCTCGCCAAACGCGGCCACGCCCAGCGCGGGTCGGGACGGCTCGGATCGGAGCTTCTGGAACTCGCCGGCACACTCGATTTCATGAACGTCATTGGTCCGCCGCTCAAAGGCCTACTCCGCGAATTCACCCTTACCGTCGACGATTTGGTTCTCATCCATGACGATCTCGATCTTGAGCCGGGGCGTCTTAGGATCAGGCTCGCCGGTGGGCACGGCGGACATAACGGGATCAGGTCTGTCATTCAAGCGCTGGGAACGCCGCAGTTTGTCCGACTCAAGATCGGCATCGGACGGCCTCCGCCGATGCAGGATTCGGCGGACTATGTGCTGGAAACCGTGACCAAAGAAGAGATGGAAGTTATCGAACCGTGCTTGGAACGCGCCGTCGATGCGCTCGAGTGCGTCATTCATCGCGGCCCAGCCGTCGCGATGAATCAATTCAATGTGCGTGAACGGGAGAGTGGGGAAGAAGGACTGAAGATTGAGGACTGAGATCTCCCCGGCACGCAGTCCTTATTGCTCAGCAGGATGGGTATGGCACTTTGTTGCGGAATGATCGGGTTGCCGAACGTCGGAAAGACGACGGTGTTCAATGCGCTTGTCGGCGCCGGGGCGGTCGTCGCCAATTATCCCTTTTCGACGGTGGAGACGAACGTCGGGATCGCGCAAGTGCCGGATCCGCGGGTGGACAAGCTGGTCGAGATCTTCACATCGAAGAAGAAGACGCCGAGCACGTTGGAGGTGCGCGATATCGCTGGCTTGGTGGAAGGAGCGAGCGCCGGTCAAGGGTTGGGCAATCAGTTCCTGGGACAGATCCGTGAGGTGGATGCACTGATGCACGTGGTGCGCTGTTTTCAAGGCGGCGATGTCGTCCATGTCGCCGGCAACGTCAACCCGCTCCGCGACATCGACACCATTGAAACGGAACTGATGCTCGCAGATTTGGAGGCGCTGGACCGGCGCAGGCAGAAGACGGAAAAGAAAGTGCGGGCTGGCGATAAGAAGGCCGGCTTCGAGATGGCATTTCTCCAGCGGCTGACGGAACTGTTGGACAAAGGTGAGTGGCTGGGCAATCTCACCTATACGTCCGACGAACGGGTGCTGCTTGATGAATGCCAGCTTCTTTCAGCCAAGCCGGTCCTCTTGGTGGCGAATGTCTCAGAAGGAGCGAATGCGGACGAGGCCATAGTGAAGACGGTGCGCGACTTTGCCGAGAAACGCGGGGCGCGGGTCGTGACGATCTGCGGGCAGATCGAGGCCGAGCTTTCGACGTTACCGGAGGAAGATCGGGAAGCGTTTCTGAAAGATATGGGACTCACCGAATCAGGTCTCGTCCGTCTCACGCGCGAGGCCTACACGCTGCTCAACCTCATTACGTTCTTCACTGCCGGCGAGACCGAGTCGCGTGCCTGGCCGTTACGAAAGGGGCTGACGGCCCCCCAAGCCGCGGGCAAAATTCACTCCGACATGGAGCGGGGTTTCATCCGCGCTGAAGTCTATCATTACGACGACTTGATGGCCTGCGGGTCGGAGGCGAAGGTGAAGGAAAAAGGGCTATTCCGGCTGGAGGGCAAAGATTACGTCATCAAAGAAGGGGATGTGGTGTACTTTCGCTTCAATGTTTGAGCTGCTGCCGGCGCTATGGCCTTCCGCTTCCTGCCTCCTTCGAACGACCTTTGAGCCGGTCGAAGTCTGCTCTGCGCTGGGCCTGCGGGGCCACCCAACTACGCCTCGCTCGCTGAAGCCTGCAAATTCGCCGCAACGGCTCGAACAGTGCAGTCTTCGCGCTTGCCACGATGAGCAAGCGCCGCTCGCATCGGCAAGTCGTGTCCCGGCCCCTCCGGCCATGCACTCGCAGACTTTATCCGGCCTTCCAATCGCGCTGATTCACAATATTCGTTCTCTTCTTCCCATCACTCGACGAAACTTTTAGCAGTGCCCGCCGCTCTGAGACTCGATCGCATCCGGTCACCATGTACGAGCCAGATATTGGACATGAGCATCAGATCTACAAACCTGCCGTTGTTCGAGTACAACAGGGGGCATTGTGATTTCCCGGAGTAAGTGTCCAGCGAGATGCAACCAAGCCGGACGTTCGGCCTAGAGCACGCGGGAGACCAGATTCACGCTGGGCTAGGCGTTCTTCTGCGGCAAGTTGCCAATGATCTTCTCGGAGGGATCGGTATCGGCCTTCACGGTCTCTCGCATGTGTTCAAGCGCCGATCGGTTGGCGTCATGATCGATCGAGACGATGCAATCGGAGGGTACCGTCACGTTGAACTCGCGCATATAGGCGTCGGCTGCAGTGAAGAGCACACAGTTGTTGCCCGCTACACCGGTGATGATCACCCGGCGTACTTCGAGATAGCGGAGCAACAGCTCCAGCGGCGTTGCGTAGAATCCTGAGTGTTTGGGTTTCAGCACGAAGTAATCGTCCTCTTCGGGGTGGAGTATCTGCGTAATCTTCTTGCCACGGCACTCCTCCTCCAAACAACGCGTCACGAGCTTTCGGAAATCTGATTGCCATTTGCCGAAATTGTCGTTGACATATATCACCGGCAACCCCGTTTCTTTCATACGCCGTTTCAATATCGCAATGGTTTGTGCCGTCTGTTCAATGGCCGGGAAGAATTCGGCGGCGCCGTCGAAGGTGAATTCATTGATCATATCGATAATGAGAAGGCAGGTCTTGGCTGGATCGGGCTTGTGCGGCATGATTCGTTTTAGGCCGTTTCGGATCGGAGAAACTGTGCGATGCGCCGGAGATCCTGGACGAAGCGGCGGTACTCCTCGTCTCGTTGAGCTGCTTCGGGGTGTCGGAGAACCGCCGACGGATGCACGGTCACAAAGACATTCCGCCCGACGGCCGTGCTCCAAGGCGTTCCTCTCACCTCATTCAAACGAACGGCCTTGCCGAAGACTGATTGGGCCGCCGTCACGCCGAGACAGACAACGACACGCGGTGTCAGCACCTTCATTTCCGCTTCGAGCCAGGGCCGGCAGGCGGCAATTTCGGCGGCGGAGGGTTTCTTGTGCTTACGGCGTTTGCCCTGCGGTTCCCATTTGAAATGCTTCACGGCGTTCGTGACATAGACGTCTTGTCGCGTAATCCCGGCTTCGGCCAAAGCCTTGTCCAATATTTTGCCCGCCGGACCGACAAATGGATGACCCGCCCGGTCTTCTTGGTCGCCCGGTTGCTCGCCGACAAAGATGACATCGGCATGAGTCGATCCTTCTCCAAAGACAGTCTGCGTGGCCAGCTTGTAGAGGTCGCAGCCGGTGCAGGAGGCGGCGGCTTCTTGCAGAGCAGGCAGCGTCAATTTTGCGGGAATGAATGGGGTGGCGGACCTGGCGGGGCGTCGCATGTCTCACCATACCACGGTTTGTGATGAGTCTGTCGGCGAGGTTCTGGATGCGCTGCAGATTCAAGTAACAGAAGATCGAACACCGTGAGCGTCACGACACCAAACTCTTCTTCCACCAAGCCGCGCACGACGTAGGGTCGGCCGGGGGATAGGAGCTGATGGCAACGCCGGTAGACTTCGGGAAAAAGGGTCGCATCATAGAGAGCGGTGATGTCTTCGAGTGTGATAAATTCCATCGCCAACCCGGTTTTCGTTTCCACCGACTTCTCCGTGATCAGCCATCCCACCATCGTAATACATTTTCCAATGAAGCGATCCATCTGTGAAGCCGGCACAGGCCGCAGCCGCTCAATCTGTTTTCGATACAGCGTCAGAGGATGGCGGCTTGCCAGAAAACCAAAGGACTCGATCTCATGGGCCAGTTTTTGTTGAGGAGTATAATCGTCGGGTACGGGCAAGGGATTTGAAGCGGCGCCGCTTGCATAAAGCCGCCAGAGCAAGGCGGGTCTGGTCAGCTCACCGGTGATGGAGTCGCAGCAGCCGGCGCGAATGAGCGCTCTGGCTTGCCCCGCTTCCGGTTTGACGCGTGCGAGAAAGTCATGGAACGATCGATAGGGGCCGTGCGCCGTTCGTTCCTTCACGATTCTTTCACCGAGCTTTTCGGGAATCGTCTTGACCTGCATCAGTCCCATCCGCAGCCGCTCGCCTTCGCCACGATAGGCCCAATCGCTTTCGTTCACGTCCGGCGGGAGAATCGCGAGTCCCATGCGCCGCGCTTCTGAAAGATACGCGAAGGTCGAATAAAAGCCGCCTTGGTTGCTGATGACGGCTGCGACGAATTCCGCCGGGTAATGTGCGCGAAGATAGGCGGACTTGAACGAGACTTGCGCATAGCTGGCTGAATGGGGCTTGCAGAAACTGTAGCCGGCGAAGCTCATAATCATGGTCCAAATCTTCTCGATGGTTTGCGGCGAGGCGCCATTCTTCGCCGCACCGAGGCAAAACTGTCGGTAATAGTCCTGCAGCTGCCGCTGCTTGTGTTTCTTGCTGATGATTTTCCGGAGTTGTTCCGCGTCTTCCACGGAAAAGTCGGCGAGCGCCATCGCCACCTTGGTGACGTCCTCCTGGTAGACCATGATGCCGAAAGTCTCATCGAGCATGGGCTTCATACAAGGGTGCAGCGGTTCAAAGGATTCGCCCTGCGCACGCCGGACGAACTCCTGCACGAAGGTAATCGCCGCCGGCCGGACGAGCGAGGAGACCATCACAAGGTAGTCGAAGACATCGGCGGTCACGCGCCGGTCCGGCGGCATGCCGCTCCAAAGTTTCCTGAGCAAGAGTCTCGTCGCCGGCGACTCAATGTAAAAGCAGCCGATCGTATCGCCGCGCCGGATGGATTCCTGTGTCGCGGCATCGTCAAGCGGGTTCCAGGCCGCGTAATCAATCTTCCGACCCGTATGTTGAGCGATGGCAGCCAAGGCATCCCGGATCACCGCGAGCGAGCGGTTGCCCAACAGGTCGATCTTGACAAGGCCCGCCTCTTCCGTCTGGTCTTTTTCCCACTGAATGACCGGCAGATCCTTCGCCGTGAACTCCACCGGCACATAGCACCGGATTTCGTTCGGTACGATGACCACTCCGCCGCAATGCACCGAGAGGTGGCGGAAATGGTTCTGTGCGCGAAGCGCGTGCGCGATAATCTCGGGCCAGGGCGCTTTCAATCCCAGTGCTTGCGATATGGCGTTGATCCATTGATGGCGCGTCTGAGCTTCGATGAAGTCCTTTTGACGCATGATGCGGGACGATATTGTCGAAATTTCTTCGGCGGGCATGCCATAGACCTTCGCAATTTCGCGAATGGCTGCCCGCAAGCCCAGACTGTTCTGATTGGCCACCATTGCGATATGCCCGCTATATTGAGTGAAGACATCGTCGAGAATCTTATCGCGCTCGTCCCAGGGAAAATCGATGTCGATATCGGGCGGGTCTTTCCGTCCGGGATTCAAAAAACGCTCGAAGAACAAATGGTACTTGAGCGGGTCCACATGCGTGATCTTCAGGCAATAGGACACGATCGAGGCTGCCACCGAGCCGCGGCCGCATGTAAGAGGTACGTTCTTCTTCTTCACGATTTCATCCACCACGAGAAAATAATGCGCGAAGCCCTTTTCCCGGATGACGGCCAGTTCCTGCTCAATGCGCTCACGAATCTCAGGCGACACGTTGCCGTACCGCTCCCGGGCGCCCAAATAGGCTTTTTCTTGAAGCAGGGCAAAGGCCGCTTCATGTGTGAGCCGGCGAAAGGCCGGGAAGATCGTGTCGCGAAAGCTCCAGTCGCTGCGGCAGGCTTCCGCGATACGAACCGTATTTTCCAGCGCCTCCGGCGCATGTGAAAACTGCGATGCCATACGGACGGGAGGCGCCAACCATTGCGTGGGTGAACAGCAGGCCTGCCCCGGCAGCCGCGAGAGCGTGGTATTCAGGGCGATGGCGCGCAGCAGGCGATGGGTATCAAAGCCTTCCGGCCTCGCAAAGTACACCCGATTGGTGGCGACGGGCGGGAGGCCAGTGCGGCGACTGAACAGCAGCGCGCCATGCATCGCCGGTCCAGGCGTCAGCTCGACATAGAGATCCTGAGGAGATTCTTTCACCCATGTCGTGAGTGCTGGTTCGTCATCGGTCAATACGACCAGTCCGTGGCGATAGCGTGTCACGGCAGCGAGACAATCGAACGTCGGATCGCAGTGGCGCTCCGATAGCAGGCGACAGAGGTTGGCATAGCCGTCCGGCGTTTTGGCCAACAGCACCGCGCGATGGTTGCCGGCCGTGAGTTCGGCCCCGAGAATCGGCCGCAGGCCATGCTGCTTCGCCTGCTCGATAAATCTGATCGCCCCATACAATCCGTTCGTATCGGTGAGCGCCATGGCCGGCACCCCTTGCCGCTGTCCCGAGACGCAGAGTTCCTCCAGCGTTGACACGCCGCGCATCGGCGAATAATCCGAATGGACATGCAGGTGCACGAACGGTTCAGCCGTCATCGCAACATCCTTCCCCACGAGACGGCCCGCTCGCCGAACTTCGCGCGAATGCGATCGAGGGCCAAGGAGAGCCGATGGTGCGCGGGCGGCGCAAGCGGTGCTGATTCCCCGAAGAGAGACAGTTGCTCGGCCGGTGGCTCCAGATAATCGACGCGAAGGGTCATACGCTGCAGCCGGACGCGACGTCGGAAACAACGGGTAAACAGGTGCATCAGCACCGGCTGGAGGTCGGCCTCCCAATAGGAGCCGTGGTGGAGCATTTGCTGCGCGGCCTGTTCGTGACGATCGCTGTATCGGACGGCGAGCGTCATGCGCCGGCAGATCCTGCGTTGTTGTCGGAGCGTCGCACAAAGGACTTCCAATAAGCCGTACAGGCGCCCCAGTAAAAGCTGATCGTCCACTTCATCCGGGTCCAAGCTGATCGATCGCTCGATCCCCGGTTGTGCGATCGGCGGACGGACTGGAGAGGGATCGATACCCAATGCCCAGTTATGCAGCAAGCCGGCTGTTGCGCCGAACGCCGATTCCAAGTGAGCCATGGAGACGGCCGCGATCGATCCCAAGGTCCGCAGATTCAAGTCGTCCAACCGACGCAGGACCTGCGATGCCTCTGTGCGATGGAGGCCGGGGAGCAATGTAGCCGCCAATGGAGCGAGAAACGGCTGTTCCGAACCGGGATGGATCGAGAGCACCTGCGGCGGCCGTTCGAGTGTCGTCGCGGCCAGCTGCGAGACCAGCTTGCTTCCAGCCAGCCCGATCACACTATTGAATCCTTGTCGGTGCATCAGCTCTCGACCAATGCGGGCGGCCGTATCGATGGGAGGGCCGAAGAGGCGGGTGGTACCGGTGAGATAGACAAACAGCGAGCCGGGCCGGATCGATTCCCAGGCCGGCGCCAGGGGTAGGATCGTGCGTTGCAACTCGCGGTGCGCCGTCCGTAAACGCGACGAGTCGGGCGGCACGAGACGCAAGCCCGGGCATATCCGACGGGCCAAGTCCACCGACATGCCCGGTCCGATCCCTTCATTGAACGCTTCATAAGACACTTCACGCAGGAGCGCGCGCGGCGTATGCACCGGCGCCATGGCGACCGGCCTGTTTCGTAGCGAGGCATCACCTGCTCGCGCGAGCGCGATCCCGAACGAAGGAATCTGCATATACACAATGTAACGATCCATAACAGATGTATCCAATGGTTACAGACGCGATGGGCGGTGTCAATCCCACGAACTTCCCTATAAGTAAAAAGCGATCATCCACCGAAGCGTCGGCTTGGTAAACCTTTCCCCCTATGATAGCCTTCCCGCCCGGTAGTGATCGTTGACTGGCTTGTCCTCCCAGCAAAGGAGCGGACGATGAATCTCGCCGAACGGGTAAAAAACATCCTCCTTCAGCCAAAAACAGAATGGCGGGTAATCGACACGGAACCCACTTCCATTCAAGCGCTTTACACGGGATACATCATGCCGCTGGCAGCCATCGGCCCGGTAGCGATGCTGATCGGCATGTCTCTCGTCGGCGTGCAGGTGCCCTTCATGGGCACGATGCGATTCCCTTTATCGAGCCTCGTGACGCAAATGCTGGTGAGTTATGCACTGGCACTGGCGGGAATCTATGTGCTGGCCTTGATCATCAATACACTGGCGCCGACGTTCGGCGGCACGAGTAATCAGATGCAGGCGTTGAAAGTCGCCGCGTATGGCGCGACGGCTGCTTGGGTCGGCGGCGTCTTTCACCTGCTGCCGGCGTTGGGTCTCTTGGGTCTGCTGGCGGCGCTCTATACCTTGTATCTGGTGTATCTTGGGTTGCCCGTTCTCATGAAGTCGCCTCACGAGCGATCCGTCGGATATACGGCGGCGGTGGTGGTCGCCGCGATTGTGCTGTTCGCCCTCATCGGAGCGGTCAGCGCCCTGTTCGTCGGGTTCCCGACGACCGTTATCCAAGTGCCGGAGCAGAAGCAGGCGACGAAAGAGCTGGAGCAGTTGGAGAGGAACCTGGAATCGTTCTCCAAGAATTTGGAAAAGGCGGGACAATCAGCCGGTGGCTCGCAGAAGACGGGCGAGCCTGTGACGAATCTTGAGGATGCGATGACCTCTGCCGGCGCGGTTGTGCAAGCGCTGAATCAGGCAGCGAGCGGCGGAAAGACCGTCGAGCCGGTCGATTTCCGACAACTCAAAGATCTGCTGCCTGAATCGGTGGCCGGGATGCGGCGCGCCGAAGCTTCAGGAGAAAAATCGACTGCATTGGGGATGACGGTGAGTAAAGCGGTGGCACGCTATGCAGGTGACGGCCAGAGGACGATCGATCTTACAATTTCCGACATAGGGAACGCGAGCGGCCTGGCGAGCCTGGCGCTTTATGCCTGGGCCAACAACGAAATCGATAAGGATTTCCAGACCGGCTACGAGAAGACGACCCTCTTTCAAGGATACAAGGCCTATGAGAAGTACGATACGCGCGACCGTGTCGGAGAGTTGGGCGTGCTCCTCAATAAGCGCTTCGTGGTGGAAGCGAAAGGCAGTGGTGTGACGATGGAGGATCTCAGGAACGTGCTCGGCAAGCTCGATCTCGACAAGCTGGTGCAGATAAAGGGGTAGTCGATCTTCTCGCAATTACGATCAGTTGATTGACAGCGATTTTCCCGCTGTGTTACTTTCCCACCTTCGCGCCGGCTGAAGCGCGCCTACACCTCGCTCCGGACTTTGATCCGGGGCCTTTGTCCAGGAGGATTCCGCATGGAGCTCTACGAGTCTCTGTTTATCATTCGTCCGTCCGTCGCCGACGAAGAGACGAACGCTCTCATCGAGAAGATGAAAGCGGTCGCCGACAAGACTGGCGCGCAGTTCATTAAAGCTGAAAACTGGGGCCGCAAGAAGCTGGCCTATGAAGTCCGCAGGGAGCGAAAGGGGACCTACGTGTATTTTTACTTCAAGGCGCCGAACCATACGGTCGGTGAATTGGAACGCGCCTATCGGCTGGAAGACAACATCATCAAATTTCTGACCGTCCATCTCGAAAAGGAATTGGTGCCGCGTCGCGCCGCCGACGCGACGTCGGAGGAGTTCGCCGGTGGCCGGGTTTAACAAAGTCGTCCTTTTGGGGAATCTCACCCGCAATCCGGAGTTGCGGTATACACCGAATGGCACGCCGGTGGCCACGCTGGGACTGGCAGTCAGCCGCCGGTACAAGCAGGGGGACGATCTCAAGGAGGAGGTCTGCTTCGTCGACATCGTGGTGTTCGGCAAGCAGGCGGAGCATTGCGGCCAGTACCTCAGCAAGGGCAACGGCGTCATTGTCGACGGCCGATTGCAGCAGCGCCGCTGGGAAACGGAAGACGGCCAAAAGCGCAGCAAGCACGAAGTCGTCGCACAGACCGTGACGTTCATGCCGAAGCGTAGCGACGGAGGCGGAGGTGGCGGCGGTGACGCGCCGGCGCAGGATGAGCCCCATGCCGAGTATGAAGAACCACAATAAAGGGTAAAGTGAAGGAGAGGTCTCATGGAACGTGAACGGAGCGGGGGACGGGGCGATGGTGGCGGCAGCGGAGGGGGCGGACGGTTTTTCCAGCGCCGCCGGCCCTGCCGGTTTTGTATCGAAAAAGGATCGATCGACTTCAAAGACGTGGGACTCTTGCGGAATTTTCTGACCGAGCGCGGGCGCATCGTCCCGCGGCGAATCTCCGGCAATTGCCTCGGCCATCAACGCGAATTGACGACGGCCGTGAAGCGCGCGCGACACATTGCCTTGATCAGTTTCGCAGAAGAACGGTAGCAGGGGCGCTGGATGGACATGCAAGGTGCGACGATGGAGTTGCTCACACCGCTGGTGACGGACATTGCAACCGAGGGACTTTCGTTGGTTGGCGAGGTGGCGGCCGAGGAACTGGCCCTGACCGAGGCCGATACCGTCGTCCGTGGTCCGCTGTCGGTGAGTCTTGACCTTGCGAAGGCCGACGACATGATCACCGTCAGCGGCGTGCTGGAAGGGACCGCCATTCGCCAGTGCGTGCGTTGTTTGAAGGAATATGACGAGGCCTTGGCCTTCTCCATCCATGCGGCGTTTGCTCGGGAAAACAAAGAGGCCAAGAGAGAGAACAGGGGACCTGTCCGTCAGCCCAAGGCAACCGAAGCTCGGAAGGGCAAGCCGGTATTGGGAAAGGTGGAGGCGGACAGCGACGACGAAGAGGGCGACGATCGCTATTACTACCATGGCGATCATATCGAATTGGCGCCGATGCTGCGCGAACACATCATCTTGGCTGCGCCGATGCAGCCGCTTTGTCAGGACGACTGTGCAGGACTCTGCTCCCGTTGTGGTAAAGATTTGAACGAAGGGCCTTGCGGATGTCCTGCGGAAACACCGCCGACGGTGTTCCGAGTCAGGGGTACGATCTAATGATTTGCTAAGATCGCGGAGTGATGAGGTTGTTTGGAGGAGAGCGATGCCCAATCCAAAACATAAACATTCACGAGCCAGACGCGATAAGCGGCGCACTCAAAAACTGAGGGTGACACCCCCGGGCATGTCCGTCTGTCCCCAGTGTCATGAACTCAAGCTCCCGCATTACACCTGCTTGAATTGCGGAACCTACAAGGGCAAGGCGGTCATTCAGGTAGAGGAAGTTTAGCCGCGTGCACCTATGCATCCGACGGCCATCCTTACCCGTCGGGACATCGGGACAGGCGAGAGCCCGCCATCTGTTGCGTCGGTGTCTCTACTCCTCTAAACTCCACCCCTATTCGAGCCTGTCAACGGGGCTTTTCAGCTGGTGCCGGTACATCCTCTCGAACCGCACATGACGACATCATCCTCCATGACGATTGCTCTCGATGCGATGGGTGGAGACCATGGTCCTAGACCCTGTATCGAAGGCGCGCTCCAGGCCGCGCAGGAACTGAACGTCGATGTCATCTTGGTCGGTGATGAACGGGCGTTGGCAGACGCATGTGCTCGCCTGGGTTGTACCGACGGCCGCCTTTCGATCAAGCATGCGCCGCAGGTCGTCGAAATGCACGAATCGCCGGCGGCGGTGGCACGCAAGAAACGCGATTCCTCCATTTGGATCGCCACGGAGCTGGTGAAGAGCGGGGAGGCGAGCGCCGTGGTAAGCGCTGGCAACACCGGCGCGAGCATGGTCGCGTCGTTTTTTGTGCTCGGCTTGATCAAGGGCGTGGAGCGGCCGGCTATCGCCACGAGCCTTCCGACCCTCACAGGCGAAGCGATCATGTTGGACGTCGGCGCCAACGTGGATTGCACCGCTCAGCATTTGGTCCAGTTTGCCATCATGGGTAATGAGTATGGACAGCATCTCTTCAAGAAGCCCAACCCGCGCGTCGGCTTGCTCAGTATCGGCGAGGAAGACAGCAAGGGGAACGAGGTCACCAAAGAAGCGTTCAAGCTGCTCAAGGGCAGTTCCATCAATTTTGTCGGTAACGTGGAGGGCCGCGATGTTTATAGCGGGAATGCGGACGTGGTGGTCTGCGACGGGTTTATCGGCAATGTCGCACTGAAGATTTCAGAGGGCGTGGCCGAGACGATCAAGAAATTGCTGCTCAAGGAAATTTCCGGATCGTTCTTCGGACGGCTTGCCTACCCGCTGATTGCCGCGCCGCTACTCAAGTTGAGACGTAGAATCGACTATGCCGAGTTCGGCGGCGCGCCGCTTTTGGGTGTGAACGGCATTACGATGATTTGTCATGGCCGCTCCTCCGCCAAGGCGATCAAGAATGCCATTCGTCGGGCAAAGGGGTTGGCGGAGAGCCGGGTCGACGAGCTGATCCAGCGCGACCTCGAAGCCGGTCTTGCCCAAGGCCGCCCGGCTGAGGAGTCCCTCGCGTGAGGGCGCGCATTGTAGGCACCGGATCCTATGTGCCGGCCAAGATACTCACCAACGCCGATCTGGAACGGATGGTGGCCACTTCAGACGAGTGGATTACCGAGCGGACCGGCATTCGCGAACGCCGCATCGCCGCATCCGGCGAAGCGTGCTCCGATCTGGCGGTCAAAGCGGCGGAGCAGGCGCTGACAGCGGCAGCCGTGGTCGCGGAAGATCTTGATCTCATTCTGCTGGCCACCTGCAGTGGCGACTATCCCTTGCCCGCCACCGCCTGTATGATCCAGCATCAACTGGGCGCCACCCGAGCAGCAGCCTGCGACATTTCTGCGGCTTGCTGCGGGTTCGTCTACGCTCTGTCCATCGCCGATGCCTACATCAGAACCGGCCTGCGCCATGTGCTAGTCGTCGGATCAGAAGTCATGTCCGCGATTACCGACTGGACGGACCGTAACACCTGCATCCTGTTCGGCGACGGAGCCGGGGCGGCTGTCGTCAGCCCAAGCAAAGGCGACTGCGGGATTCTTTCCACTCATCTCCGTTCCGACGGAGGGCTGTGGGACTTGATTGCCGTTCCTGGAGGAGGTTCGCGGCTGCCGCCGTCTGACAAGGTCCTCACGGAGAAAATGAACTGCATCAAGATGAAGGGCAACGAAACCTTTAAAGTGGCGGTGCGAACGTTGGAAGACATTGCGCGAGAGACGTTGACGGCAAACCATCTCCGCGTGGAGGATTTGGACCTTTATGTGCCCCATCAAGCCAACGTTCGCATTCTAAAGGCGGTCGCCGACCGTCTCGGTCTTCCGCTCGAGAAGGTGATACTGAATCTCGATCGCTACGGCAATACCTCGGCCGCCTCGATTCCCATTGCATTGGATGAAGCGGTTCGTACCGGGCGTATCAAAGACGGATCCCTGGTGATGCTCGGAGCCTTCGGCGCGGGATTGACGTGGGCATCGGCATTAATACGATGGTAGTCGAAACGGTGAAAATGCCGGCTCATCTCATTCGCCCGACTCTGGCGCGCCGAGATGCGCCTTGCGCCAAGCTTCGTTCTCGCGTCGCTCGGACCTTCAACTCAGGCCTTCGCTTGGTGCGGCCTTGCTCGACAACGTTTTGGCCATCTGTGGGTTTGATCAGAGGACATCGGCAAAAGCTATCCGCGGTCAGCTGTCGGTCGAGTAATTGAAAACCGTAACTGATTGCAGACCGTTACGGCCTCCCAAGCTTTTTCTATTTGACATTCCACAGGATTTCGAAGATATCTACCGCCTTATGAATCCTGGAATCGGCTTGGTGTTTCCGGGTCAGGGATCGCAGTCTGTGGGGATGGGCAAGGTCCTCTACGAAGCCCATCCGTCACTGAAGCAGGTCTATGACGAAGCGTCGTCGGTTCTGGGCTACGATGTTGCCGCGCTCTGCTTCGAAGGACCGGCTGAGCGGCTCAATTTGACGGAACATACTCAGCCTGCCTTACTGGTCAGCAGCGTTGCTGCGCTTCGTATGTTGGAGCCGGTCGGCCTCAAGCCGATCGCCGTCGCGGGCCATAGTCTTGGCGAGTATTCGGCGCTGGTGGCGGCCGGGGGACTTGCATTTCGTGATGCGGTCAGCATCGTGCAGAAGCGCGGACGCTACATGTCCGAAGCGGTGCCTCCGGGCACCGGATTGGTCGCTGCGCTCCTAGGATTGGCAGCGGATGCCGTGACGGATGTCTGCCGGGAAGCTGCTTCTATCGGGATCGTGCAGGCTGCCAATTTCAATTCGCCGGGCCAGGTTGTGATCGCCGGTGAGAAGGCGGCGGTGGAACGCGCCATCGACCTCGCCAAAACCAAGGGCTGCAAGAAAGCGATTCCCTTGCCCGTCAGCGTGCCCGTGCATACTCCCTTGATGCAGAAAGCGGCCGATCGGCTGGCCAAGGATCTCGCAGCCATCCGCTGGTCCGATCTGAAAATTCCGTTGATCAATAACGCGGAAGCCAAGCCCGTCAGGAAGGCTGCCGACATCCCATCCTCGTTGGTCCGGCAACTGCCTTCGTCGGTCCTGTGGGAGGATTCAGTGAAGGCGATGGCTGCCATGGGGGTGACGACCTTTATCGAGGTCGGCCCCGGCACGGTGTTGACAGGATTGATCAAGCGGATTCTGCCGGATGCCGCCACGATGAACGTGCATGATCCAAAGTCGCTCGAAGCCACCCTCGGCACGTTAACGTGAATCGTGAAACGTAAAGGGGATTGTCAGAGCATTGAGCGCATACCGTTTAGCGATGAACGGAGTGGTGATGTCACTTGAAGGACGAGTCGCGATCGTGACCGGAGCGGCGCAAGGGATCGGACGTGCGATTGCCGAGTCGCTGGCGCAGGCCGGCGCAGATATCGCCGTGGCGGACCTCGACCCGACCAGATCGAAGGATGCGGTGTCGGCAGTCGAAAAATTGGGCCGCAAGGCGCTCAACGTGAAAGTGAACGTGTCGGACGCCAACGACACCAAGGCCATGGCCGAGCACGTGATCAAGGAGTGGGGCAAGATCGACATTCTCGTGAATAACGCCGGGATCACGCGCGATGGGTTGTTGCTGCGGATGAAAGAGGAAGATTGGAATCTGGTGTTACAGGTCAATTTGAACGGGACGTTCAACTGCACCAAGGCGGTCTTGCAGCCAATGACGAAACAGCGCTATGGTCGCATCGTCAACATCGCCTCGATCGTCGGCGTCATGGGTAATGTCGGCCAAGCCAACTATGCCGCATCGAAGGCGGCGGTGATCGGGTTCAGCAAGACGGTGGCTCGCGAATATGCCAGCCGCAACGTCACCGTCAATGCCGTCGCCCCTGGGTTTATCGACACCGCGATGACTCAGGGCCTGTCTGCCGAGGTAAAAGACGCCTTGCAGAAGCAGATTCCTCTGGGAAGACTAGGGACTCCTGCGGATATTGCCGCGGCCGTCCGGTTTCTGGTATCGGAAGAAGCCGCCTATATCACCGGGCATGTCCTCCATGTAAACGGGGGCATGTTGATGGCCTAGCAGGCTGGTGAAAAGGTCACCGGCGGCTGCGGCCGTTGCCGCGACCGTTGTCATCCACTTGTGGAAGGTATCCGGTCGTGAAGAATAGTTGAGGCGCGGCGGTCTTCGACTGCCGGCGCAATGCGATCACAGTATAGAGAAGGAGGGTGGCACATCCATGGCAACAGTAGATGAGCGGGTGAAGAAAATTATCGCCGAACAGCTCGGGGTCGAAGAAGACGAAGTGACGAGCGAAGCGAGCTTCGTCGAAGACCTCGGCGCCGACTCGCTGGACACGGTCGAATTGGTCATGGCTCTCGAAGAGGAATTCGGCATTGAAATCCCCGACGAGGATGCCGAAAAAATCCTGACGGTTGGGAAAGCGTTGGACTACATTAAAGAAAAGGCGTAGCGGCAGAAATCAGCGATGGCCGAGCGAGAAAACAGACGCGTCGTCGTCACCGGCTTGGGACTGGTGACTCCATTAGGAACCGGTGTGGAAAAAGCATGGAAGGCGATTTGCGCCGGTCAGTCCGGCATCGGCCGAATCACGAAATTCGACCCGACGGGGTACGACGCTCAAATTGCCGGTGAAGTCAAAGATTTCGACGCGGCGCAGTTTATTGAGAAAAAAGAAATCAAGAAAATGGACACGTTCATCCATTATGCGGTGGGTGCCGCTCAATTGGCGATAGACGATGCGGGACTGAAAGTCGCGGCCGAAGAGGCGAGCAAAGTGGGGGTCTACATCGGCTCGGGGATCGGTGGCCTCGGCTCGATCGAGCATTACCATGATGTGTTGAAGGAAAAAGGGCCCGGCCGGGTGTCTCCGTTTTTCATTCCGATGACGATTATCAATCTGGCGTCCGGACAAGTGGCGATTCGATTGGGTGCCAAAGGCCCGAACTCTTGTGCGGTGACGGCCTGTGCGACCGGCAACCACTGTATCGGCGATGCGTTCCGATTGATTCAGCGCGGCGATGCAGACGTGATGATCGCCGGAGGAGCCGAAGCCGCAATTACGACGCTCGGTGTGGCGGGATTCGCCGCTTCAAAGGCGCTCTCCTTTCGAAATGATGAACCGACGAAAGCCAGCCGCCCCTTCGACAAAGATCGTGACGGGTTCGTCCTCGGGGAAGGCGCGGGGATCGTCATCTTGGAGGAGGTCGGCCATGCACGCCGCCGCGGCGCGCGCATGTATGCGGAATTGATCGGCTACGGTATGAACAGCGATGCCTACCATATTACCGCTCCATCGGAAGAAGGTGAGGGCGCCGTGCGCTGCATGGAGCTCGCGCTCAAGGACGCGGGCATCGGCAAAGACCAAGTGGGCTACATTAACGCGCATGGAACCTCGACCATGGCGGATGCGATCGAAACCAAGGCGATCAAAGAGGTCTTCGGCGAGCGGGCCTATCGGATTCCGGTCAGCTCGACGAAGTCGATGACCGGCCATTTGCTGGGAGCGGCCGGCGGGATCGAAGCGGTGTTCAGCATTCTCGCGCTGCATCATGGAATACTGCCTCCGACGATTAACCTGGACCATCCAGATCCTGCCTGCGACCTCGACTATATCCCGCATAAGGCCAGGCCAGCGGCCGTGACCGTCGCCCTTTCGAACTCGTTCGGATTCGGCGGAGTGAATGCCTGCCTGCTCTTCAAAAAGCCTGACGCATAGCCGCCTTTTCGCGCGCGCTCTATGACGCGTTCTCCTTCGATCGATTCGCTGCAAACATCACTTGCCTATCGATTTACACACGAGACCTTCCTGGAGGAGGCCCTGACCCATACGTCTTATGTCAACGAACGGAAGCAGGCCGACACGACCCATAACGAGAGACTCGAATTTCTCGGCGATGCCGTGTTGTCCCTGGTGATGAGCGAATATTTGGCGTCTCGGCTCCCTCACTGTTCGGAGGGGGCCCTGTCCAAGCTGAAAGCCAAACTCGTCAGCGAATCCTCACTGGCGCGCGTCGCGCGCCGGTTACAGTTGGGAGAGTATCTGAAGCTCGGCCGCGGAGAAGACCGATCGAGAGGCCGAGAGAAAGACTCTCTCCTCTCCGATGCCATGGAGGCCGTCATCGCCGCCGTCCATCTCGACGGTGGATTCGCCGCCAGCCGTGCGGTGACGCTGCATTTGTTTACCGACGAGCTGCGGTCGGTGACCGATCAGAGCGAACAACCCGGCTCGGATGATTTCAAGACCCAATTCCAAGAGTGGTGTCAGAAACGGCACGAAATGCTTCCTCGATATGAGACTGTTCGGCAGTCGGGACCGGATCACGAGAAGCTGTTCGAGGTGGTGGTGTGGGTGAAAGACGAAGTCGCCGGCCGTGGAATCGGCCGGAGCAAAAAAGAAGCGGAGCAGTCGGCTGCCAAGCAGGCGCTACAGCGGGTTGACCAATGAGCGCCGCCGATCGTGATATGATGAGCATTCTGATCTGACCGATTTGTAGTAAGGAGGAAGACGATGCGGAGATGGACGAAGAGGAGATGGATGGCGGTGTGTCTGTGTCTGAGCGGTAGTCTTTTGATGGGCGTCCTGTTCGTCAATGCGGCGGACAAGACCTCGAGCAAGGACGCGGCAAAATCACCCAAAGCGATCATCAAGACCAAGTTTGGCGATATGGAAATTGCATTCTTTCCCGACAGGGCTCCCAAGCATGTCGAGAACTTTATCAAGCTGGCCAAGTCAGGGTTCTACAACGGCACGATCTTTCACCGGGTAATTCCGGGATTCATGATCCAAGGCGGCGATCCCAATACGAAGGATCCCAATAAACCGGAAACATACGGGATGGGTGGCCCGGGCGAACAGTTGGCGGCCGAATTCAACGATACGCCCCACCGGCGGGGGATTGTCTCCATGGCGCGCACGAACGATCCCAACAGCGCCGGCTCGCAGTTCTTCATCGTCGTCAAGGATTCAAATTTTCTCGATCGACAATACACGGTTTTCGGCGAAGTCGTGAAAGGGATGGACGTGGCCGACAAGATCGTGAATCTTCCGAGGAACTCGCGCGATCTGCCGGCCGAGCGCGCGGAAATCACGATCGCCGTGGTGGAATAGCAAGAGTCTTTGAAGGGAAAGGACGAATGCCGCTGAACAAGCTCTTCTTATGGATGACGGCGGCCGCCGTTATGGGTCTCTGGACCGCGTGCGGCGGAAAACCGGAAGTGAAGCCGTCGGCTCCTCCTCCGGACCCTGGTCCCAAAGCGATCATCAAGACCAAGTTCGGCGAGATGTACATCAAATTCTATCCCGAGTTGGCTCCCAAGCACGTCGAGAACTTCATCAAGCTGGCCAAGTCAGGGTTCTACAACGGCACGATCTTTCACCGGGTAATTCCGGGATTCATGATCCAAGGCGGCGATCCGAACACCAAAAATTCGCTGCGCAAGGAAACGTACGGACAGGGCGGTCCCAAGGACGAAAAGGGCAATCCAATTCTCTTGAAGGCGGAATTCACCGATACGCCGCATAAGCGCGGGATCGTCTCGATGGCGCGAGCCAACGAGCCGGATACCGCCGGCTCGCAATTCTTTATCGTAGTCGAACGGTCCCCCTTCCTCGATCGGAAGTACACCGTCTTCGGCGAGGTGACGAAAGGTTTGGGCGTGGCGGACAAAATCGTGTCGCTCCCGCGCAATGAGCAAGATCTGCCGAACGAGCGGGTTGAAATGACGGTCACGATCGTGGAGTAAACCGGTGGGAGGGCAGCCGCTATTTGATTTTTTCAAGGTACTGCCTGAGTCTGGCGCGCTCCGAGGGAAGAAACAGAATAAAGCTCAACCCGAAGGCATGGCCGGAAACCCAACGGACGGTCGCTCGTTCGATCTTCACTGGAGTCGGTTGATTGGGCAGGTGGAGCAGGACGTGAAATTCCAGGCCATCGGCCACGTTGACATCCGATTCCGCCCGACAGCCCGATAGGGAGATGTTGGTGACATTGGCTTCTCCCTCGATTTCATCCGAACGGAACCCCAGTGAACAGCGAAAGTCAACGCGCTTCGCCTTTCTGAGTTTTCGTTCTTTTTCAGCCTTCATGAAGCCGTGCTCCTTTCCGACATTCGACCCATCGCAGGCGGCTCGTCGCCTGTTGAAAGATTCTTTGGGCACCCGGAAACAGAGAATTGCTGAAGATCGCAGACGAGAAGAGAATCGTCTGCCCCGTTGACTCTCGGAAGAGTCGCTCTCCCCGCCGTATGTTGAGCCTCGATTTCTTCGACATCCTGCCTACTGATGGTGGTGTTGGCAGCCTGGTCCGTGAGTGTGTGATTCCGGCGGCGCCGGAGGCATGAACGACTGGCCAGGTACCAGGATACGGCCGGCTTCCTGCTGCTTCGTAAGGTACGCCGCAATCTCCGGGTGGTAGGCGCGGACATAGCCGATGAGTCCCGCCAGAAACCGCTGCGATTGGAATCCGGTTCCCGAAAATTCGGAGATGAAGCGGATGGCACGGTCCAGGATGTCCGGAGCGGTCGCCGGGTCGGCAATCTGTTGCGGGTTCTGCTTCTTGAACGTCTCGTATTCCTTCTTCAGATGTTCGGCGAAGACGGGCATCGGCGCCGCCGGAACGTGCAAAGGACTCAACGTACGCCGCAAGGCTTGAATCGCGGCGATGATCTCAGCATCCTGCCCGTCGCGCCGGCTATGAAAGTAACTGAACGTGACGACTTCGACGAGGTTGTACAAGGCGACAGCCTTCTCTGCGCCGAGTTCTGCAAGCTGACGGTAAAACTCACGGCGCACCGGCATGAATTGCTCGCCGAGGCGTTTCTGTTGATAGTCGCTTCCGGAGCCGAGATAGACGCAATCGGCCGGACAGGAGATGCGCACGATCCGGTGTTCCCCGCAACATTGCGTGCAGATGAGCCCGCCTAACGCAGGGCAGGACCGCTTGCCTTTTCGTTGTTGACAGTAGACGCATTGGCTCATTTCTTTGACGCCCCTTCCGTCTCCGGCTTGGGCGGAGGCGGAATAAAGCCGTAGTCGGCCAAGGTCCGTTTCTCCTTTTTGGATTTGCCGTCCGTCGGGGTTTCGAGTCCGTTCATCTCAGCCGCGCCGACGGATTCGTACGGCACGAGGATCAAGTTGTTCGTACGATCGATCCCGAGATCCCCCGGAGAAGGCAGGTACTCCGCGATGACCTGGAATCGCTTGTCCCAGGTCATACGCCAGACTTTTCCCGTCGTGAGGTCCGA
>Ga0114129_10003093_pt1 | contig 23336 bp, 18 predicted proteins | sample RhiMetdeltSRZDD1_FD_80071 | JGI IMG/M metagenome (GOLD analysis project Ga0114129, IMG submission 80071) | Populus rhizosphere microbial communities from Tennessee, USA - Rhizosphere MetaG P. deltoides SRZDD1 (version 2) (version 2) | ecosystem: Host-associated > Plants > Roots > Rhizosphere >...
CAGCTTGTGGACGGCGGTGTTCACCATGACAAGCTTGCTCTGAGGATCCACGAAGATCCGCTGCCCGCGTATGCCCCAGAGCATGAACATCCGGCGTTCGCCCCGAAGGATCCAGATCTGGAGCCGTAGCCGAAGACCGGCGTCGCTGTGCCTGGGCGGAGATGCGGTTGGCTCCGCGTACCGTGGTCGCGTCCATGACCCACGCCGCGGGGATGATTTGACGGCCCTCCCAGTTGCCGTCGTGAGCCAGCAACAGCCCGAGGCGCCCTTAGTCGCGCAGCACAGCGTTGAGCCCCATGTAGGTCGCCTCCTGGCCCGAGTTGTCGATCAGCCAGGAGGCGTCTGCCTCTGTGCCGATCTCCTGCCAGACCTTCGATTGAAGGTACTCGGCGACCGGGCGATCGGTTGCCCCACGCAGCACTAACCCCAGCACCTGAGTCTCAGCCGACGCGTAAGAAACCCTGGTCCCGGCTTCGGCCGCGCGGTCGTTGAATGGCCTCACAGCCGTCGAGCCGCCGCGGCCACGCAGGAGATACGTGGTCGCTGCGAGTCGAGCGATGTCATCGCCTCCCGTGTACTCCTCGCTGAAGCGCACGCCGGAGGACATCTGCAGGAGGTGACGGAGCGACGTGCGTCCGTACTCAGTGCCGGCAAGCTCAGGCACATAGGTCGCCGCGAGATCATCGACGGAGCGGATGCACCGCTCGGCGATCGCGATGCCGACGAGCATTGCCGTCACCGTCTTCGCCATCGACCACGACGTCAAGCGGTGGCGGTCGGTACGGCCATACTGATAGCGCTCCACGAGAATGGTGTTCCCCCGCGCGACGAGGAGCCCGGTCGTCGGAGTACGTGCGAGGTAATCGTCCACCGTCAAAGAAGCGCCCTGGAATCTGTACGTGACCTTCGGCTCGGTGATCCGGACGAGGCGCGAGGGCGTTGGTGCCCTGTGAATGAGGCGGGCAGGAACGATTTCGTCGAGGTGGCTGTGGGAGCCGACGAGCAATTCGATGTTCCGGAACGTCGCACGGTCGCCTTTCGGGTAACCGGCGTGCGCACCGAATGCTTCTGCGTCGTGTCCGCCCGTGGCGAAGCGGGCCGGCACCTCGTCGCCGACCGGCGTGTCGGCCTTCGTCATTCCCGTCTATGCGTAGGCCACGGGCGACGGAAAGCCTATCCGTGCGATTTTTCCCGCCTGCTGTGCCCGGGCGGCGAGCGGCGCGGTGAGGATGGCTCCGAGGCCAGTGACGAAAGCGCGGCGGTTCATCGATTCGTTTTCACGGCTGGCGGGATGTTAGCGCCGAAGCAGCGAAGCGAGCAAGGCGCGACGGCGTCTCGTTCGTAGTCGCGCCGGCACCTATGCCTCTTCCTCATCCTCCTCGTCGACGTCGGCGATCACGTTGAACATCACTTCGCAGTCACAGCAGCATCCGCCGCGTTCCGCGAGGTACGCCATCGAGGCTGGTGTGTCCATGCCCATCGTGGAGAGAATTGCGAGCGTCGCTTCGTGGCTGTGTCCGCTCTCGCGGCCGTTGCAGGCGGTAGTGAACGCGTGCAGCCAGAGGTCGGCCTCCTGCTCCTCTGTGAGGTTCGCCCCCGCGTCCCTGCCGGCGTCCGCAACGTACTGCTCCCAGGTCTTTCCGAGCAGCATCGTCGTTTCGAATCTCGCCACGAATTCGTCCCATCGCTCGTGCTGCCGGGTCAGCATGTCGCTCATTTCAGCCGCTCCGCGCGGCCGCCGAACACAACCGGTTCTCGTGGGAAAACATTTTCCTAGATCGACCGTCCGATTGAACGCGCTCGGGCATCGCTCGTAGATTCACGGCGCCCATCGGTTTGTCATAACGGAAAGAGCGCGGGGGCCCGATGGCCGACGTCATCCGCCGTCACAAGTGCCCGACGTGTGCCTCCCATGACATCGAACGTCCCATCCGCCAGCCCCGGGACATCCGGGTATGGTGTGCGCGAGTCCTGGGCTGGCGCGTCTACCGCTGTCGCGGCTGCGGACTTCTTTTCTATGATCGCCGGCTGAAACGCAAGTGGCGCTGGCAGTATTAGACAGAGAGCTACCACGTTCCGGCCGCCGACGCGGGGATTCAGCTGTACGTTCGCAACAAGCGCCCCGACGGCGTCTCAAAACGATGACGGCGCCCGCCGATCTACTATTCGATCACCTGATCCGCGCGTAGCAGCAGCGACGGCGGGATCGTCAGGCCGAGCGCCTTCGCGGTCTTGAGGTTGATGACCAGCTCGAACTTCGTCGCTCGCTCGATAGGAAGATCGCCCGGCTTCGCGCCCCGAAGGATCTTGTCAGTCAGCAGTGCCGCCTGCCGCCAGAGATCCTGACGGTTCGGGGCGTACGACATCAACCCACCAGCGGCGACGAGGCTCGAGAGACCGAAGATGGCCGGCACTTTCCCCCTCAACGCCGCCTCCACGACCCGCAACGACTGCGACTGGATCATCGGGTCTTCGACAACCGTAACCGCGTCCACCCTTTGTCTCGACATCACGGGGAGTGCCGCCTCAAAGTCGGCGGCAGCGCGGACGGCAAGCCGCTCGATCCGGACATTGAGCGCCTTGGCGGTGGCCTCGATGGCCACGACCGCCGGCTCGTCAACGGGGTTGAGCGGATTGTAGACCACCGCCACGAGCGCGATGTGTGGCAGCGCGTCTTTCAGCAACTCGAGGCGTTTGGCATTGATCTCAGACATGAAAAAGGACACGCCGGTGACATTGCCGCCCGGGCGCGCCAGGCCACTGACGAGGCCCGTGGCAACCGGGTCGCCGGTTGTGGCCATGACGATCGGCACCGTCTTGGTCGCCTGCATGGCGGCGCGGGTCGGAGGTGTCCCCTCCGTCACGATCACATCGACGCCCTGGTTCACGAGTTCGCGCGCCAGTGCCGGCAACTGCTCGTAGTGTCCCTCCGCGTATCGATACGCGAACGTGAGATTCTGGCCCTCGACCCATCCCCTCTCGCGCAGAGTCTGTTTGAACGGTTCAATCCCGACACTTGGAGACGACGATGACGCGCTGACGAGGAAGCCGACGCGGGGAATCTTGTTCCCAAGCTGCGCCTCGGCCGCGAGCGGCGCAGCGAGCACGGCTCCCAGGCCCGTTACGAACGCGCGGCGGTTCATCCCGAGCTCACGGCTGGCGATCGTAGCGCCCGGCCACCCGATGAACAAGACGGGTTCCGCACGTTGCTATACCTCCTCGTCCGCGTCCGCGGCGCGACGCCTCGCGGGTAAGGAGAGTCTATCGCTGTCGCGATTGCGGCGATCTCTTCTACGATCGCCGGCTGAAACGGAAGTGGCTGCCGTAGTCACCGATCGCCGAGCAGAAGGTCTTGAGGACCGGCAGGATCAGCGCGCGGCGGTCAGCTGGTCGAGGCCGCCGGCGTACGGCCGGAGCGCGGCGGGAATCGTCACCGTGCCGTCGGCGTTCTGATAGTTCTCGAGCACGGCGACGAGCGTGCGGCCGACGGCGAGGCCGGAGCCATTCAGCGTGTGGACGAAGTCCGGCTTGCCGCCACCCACCGGCTTGTAGCGGATGTCCGCCCGCCGCCCGCCGAAGTCGGCGTAGGTCGAGCAGGACGAGATTTCGCGATACTTGTCCTGGCCCGGCAGCCAGACTTCGAGGTCATAGCCTTTGGCCGAGCTGAAGCCGACATCGCCGGCGCAGCGCTCGACCACGCGGTACGGCAGCTCGAGGCGCTGGAGCACCGCCTCGGCGTCGCGCACCATGGACTGCAATTCTTCGTAGCCGCGCGCCGGCGACGCGATCTTCACCAGTTCGACCTTGTCGAACTGGTGGTTGCGGAAAATCCCCTTCATGTCCTTTCCGTAGGTGCCGGCTTCGCGTCGATAGCATGGTGTGAGCGCCGTGTATCGGCGGGGCAGCGAGGCTTCCGTGAGGACCTCGCCGCCATGCAGCGCGGTCAGCGGTACCTCCGACGTGGGAATCAAGTACAGCGTGCGGCCCTCGTCGGCCTCCACCGTCTTGAAGAGCTGCTCTTCGAACTTCGGCAGCTGCCCCGTCCGCAGCATCGTGTCCGCGTTGACCAGGTGCGGAAGCCAGAGCTCCGTGTAGCCGTGCTCGCGCGTCTGGATGTCGAGCATGAACTGCGCAATCGCGCGCTCCAGGCGCGCGAGCGGTCCCCACATCACGGCGAAGCGCGACTTGGCGAGCCTGGCGGCGCGGTCCATATCGAGCAGGCCGAGAGCAGTCCCGACTTCTTCGTGCGGCTTCGGCGCGAAGTCGAAGCGGCGGGGCGTGCCCCACCGCCGAACCTCGACGTTCTCCTCATCGCTCTTGCCGCGGGGCACCGAGGGATGTGGCACGTTAGGGACCTGCGCGAGCAGCGCCTCGATCGCCTCGTCGACGGCCTTCACCTCGCCGTCGAGCGCCTTGATGCGGTCGCCGACGTCCCGCATGCGCGCCTGCTCCGCGCTGGCGTCCTGCCCCGCCTTGCGCGCGCGCCCGATCGCCTCCGAGGCGCTGTTGCGCTGGGCCTTGAGCTCCTCGGACTCCTTGATCAGACGGCGCCGCTCGACATCCTTGGCGAGGATCTCGGGGATGAGCTGAGCGCCGCCCTTGTCGGCGAGCGCGCGCTGGACCTCGTCGGGCCGCTCGCGGATCAGCCGCAGATCCAGCACGGAGCTACGGGGCTTCGGCGGGAGCGGAGCTTTCGGCCTCGACGCGCGCGATCGAGCCGACCTTGTCGTCGGCGTCCAGGTCGATGATACGCACACCCATCGTGTTGCGACCCTGCGACGACACGTCGTCCGCGTGGATACGGATGATCTTGCCCTTGGTGGTGATGACCAGGACGTCGTCACCGGCGCGTACCTGCAGCATGCCGACCACCGTACCGTTGCGGCCGCCCGTCTTGATGTCGATGATGCCCTTGCCGGCGCGGCCCTGCAGACGATACTCGTCCAGCGGCGTGCGCTTGCCGTAGCCGCGCGCCGAGATCGTCAGGATCTGCGCGCCCTCCTGCACGACGTCGCCGGCGATCACCTCGTCGTTGTCGTCCACTTCGATACCGCGGACTCCCGTCGCGCCGCGGCCCATCGACCGAACCTCGTCCTCGGAGAAGCGGATGGCCATGCCGAGCTTGGTGGCGATCATGACCTCGCGCGTGCCGTCGGTGCGCCGCGCGGTGATGACGGTATCCCCGTCCTCGAGCCCGATGGCCTGGATGCCGCCGGCGCGGGGATGCGAGTACGCCTCCAGCTCGGTCTTCTTCACCTTGCCCTGCTTGGTGCAGAAGAAGATGTAGCCGCCGGCGCCGAAGTCACGCACCGGCACGCAGGTCGCCACCCGCTCGCCGTCGCCGAGCGCGAGCAGATTGACCATCGCCTTGCCCTTCGCCTGGCGGCCGCCCTCGGGAATCTCGTGCACCTTCAGCCAGTGGACTTTGCCGAGATTGGTGAAGAACAAAAGGTAGGCGTGGGTGGAGGCGATGAAGAGGTCCTCGACGATGTCCTCTTCCTTCGTCTCCATGCCGGTCACACCCTTACCGCCGCGGCGCTGGCTCCGATACGCTTCCACGTGCGTGCGCTTGATGTAGCCCGAGCGCGTGATGGTGACGACCATCTCTTCGTCGGCCAACAGATCTTCGATCGTGAGCTCGCTCGTCTCGGTCAGGATCTCGGTGCGCCGCGCGTCGCCGTACTCTTCCTTGATCGCGCGAAGCTCCTCCTTGATGATCCCCATGAGCTTGCCGTCGGAGGCGAGGATGCTCTTGAGCTCCTCGATCAGCTTGAGAACCTCCTCGTGCTCTTCGACGATCCTCTGCCGCTCCAGGGCGGCCAGGCGGCGCAGCTGCATGTCGAGAATCGCTTTCGCCTGGATCTCGCTGAGATCCAGCCGCCGCATCAGGGTGTCGCGGGCGGCATCGGCGTTGGCGGCCTCGCGGATGATGCGGATGACGACGTCGAGCTGCTCGACCGCCTTGCGCAGGCCGGCCAGGATGTGCGCGCGCTCTTCCGCCCGGGCCAATTCATAGCGCGTGCGCCGGGTGACGACCTCGCGGCGGAAGCGGATGAACGCCTCCAGCGCCTCTTTGAGGTTCACGATCTGCGGCCGGCGATCGACGAGCGCCAGCATGATGATGCCGAACGTCGTCTGCATCTGCGTGTGCTTGTAGAGCTGGTTGAGGATGATCTGTGGAATTTCGCCTCGCGCCAGCTCGAGCACCACGCGGATGCCCTCGCGGTTGGTCTCGTCGCGGACCTCCGAGATTCCTTCGATCTTCTTCTCTTTCATCAGCTCGGAGATCTTCTCGATGAGGCTGGCCTTGTTCACCTGATAGGGCAGCTCGCTGATGATGATGGCTTCGCGGCCGCCGCGCAGCTTCTCGGCGTGCGCCTTCGCGCGCAGGGTGATGGTGCCGCGGCCCGTCGTGTACGCCTCACGGATGCCGCCCGTGCCATAGATGTAGCCGGCCGTCGGAAAGTCGGGGCCGGTGACGATCTTCATCAGCGCTTCGATGGTGGTGTCCGGCCGGTCGATGAGCGCCACCAGCGCGTCCACGACTTCGGTGAGGTTGTGAGGCGGGATGTTGGTGGCCATGCCGACCGCGATGCCCGCCGAGCCGTTGATGAGGAGATTGGGAATGCGCGTCGGCAGAACGACCGGCTCCTGCTCGGATTCGTCGAAGTTGGGGACGAAGTCGACGGTGTCCTCGTCGATGTCCGCCAGCATCTCGTGGGCGATCTTCGCCAGCCGCGCTTCGGTGTAGCGATAGGCGGCGGGCGGGTCGCCATCGATGGAGCCGTAGTTGCCCTGCCCGTCCACGAGCGGATAGCGGAGCGAGAAGTCCTGTACCATCCGGACGAGCGCCTCGTAGACGGGCGAGTCGCCATGCGGGTGATACTTGCCGAGCACCTCGCCGACCACCTTCGCGGACTTCTTGTACGCGCGGTTGTAGGCGAGCCCCAGGCTCTGCATCGTGAAGAGCACCCGGCGGTGCACCGGCTTGAGGCCATCACGGATGTCCGGCAGCGCGCGTCCGACGATGACGGACATCGCGTAGTCCAGATAGGACTTCCGCATCTCCTCTTCGATCGGAACGGGAACCTGTCTTTCGTTCGGCACTTAAATATCCAGGTTGGCGACGTCGAGCGCGTGCTTCTCGATGAACTCGCGCCGCGGCTCGACAGCGTCCCCCATCAGGACCGTGAACATCTCGTCGGCGCCGACGGCATCCTCCATCGTGACCTTGAGGAGCGTCCGCGTCTCCGGATTCATCGTCGTTTCCCAGAGCTGCTCCGGGTTCATCTCGCCGAGGCCCTTGTAGCGCTGGAACGTCGCGCCCGCACGCGACTTCGCCAGCGCGACGCGCCACAGCTCCTCCAGGTCCTTCACCGGCGTCTCGGCGTCGTGCTCGTCGAGGATCACGGTGGGGCCCTTGGCGGCGGCGGCCACCTTCTCCCACTGGTCCAACAGCGTCGTGTACTCCTGCGACCGGAACAGCTCGGTGCTGAAGGTCAGCGGCGGGGTGCCCGCGATCACCACCGTGTGCGGATCGCCGTTGTCACCGGGACGGATCTCGACGTCGTGGCCGTTGACGGCCGTGGCCGCCGTCTGCACCGCAGCGCCGATCTCGCCGTGGCCCACGCCGCGCTTGTTGCCACGGAATTTCTGCCGCAGAAGCTCGGCGAGAATGGGAGCCGGCACACCTCGCTTGACGAACTTGCCGAACAGCGCTCGGTACTCGCTGATCGCGTGCAGGATCTCGAGCAGCGGCTCGCCGGTGATCGGCGCCCTGGTGCCGGCCACCTTGACCTTGGCGGCGGCCACCCACGAGGCGAGGAAGAAGTCCTCGAACTCGCGCTCGTTCATCAGATACTTCTCGACCTTCCCTTTCTTGACCTTGAAGAGCGGAGGCTGGGCGATGAACAGGTTGCCCGCCTCGATGACCGCGTTCATGTGCCGGAAGAAGAACGTGAGCAGCAGCGTGCGGATGTGCGCGCCGTCCACATCGGCGTCCGTCATCAGGATGATCTTGTGGTAACGGAGCTTCGTGAGGTTGAACTCGTCCGTCCCGATGCCCGTGCCCATCGCGGAGATGAGCAGACGGATTTCGTTGTGGGACAGCACCTTGTCGTAGCGCGCCTTCTCGGAGTTGATGATCTTGCCGCGCAGCGGGAGCACCGCCTGGGTCTTGCGATCGCGCCCCTGCTTGGCCGAGCCGCCGGCGGAATCGCCCTCGACCAGGAAGAGCTCACGATACTGGGGATCGCGCTCGGAACAGTCCGCCAGCTTGGCCGCCAGGCCTTCGTCGTCGCGACCGCCCTTGCGCGTGAGCTCCCGCGCTTTCCGCGCCGCCTCCCGCGCCTGGGCCGCGCGCACGCACTTGTCAGTGATCTTCCGCGCGGTGGTCGGATCTTCCTCGAAGGCCTCCGCCAGCTTCTCGTTGACGATCTGCTGTACGAGGCCCTTCATGTCGGTGTTGCCCAGCTTCGCCTTCGTCTGGCCTTCGAACTGCGGCTCCGGCAGTCGCACGGAGACCACGCCGCAGAGCCCCTCACGTACGTCGTCGCCCGTCACGCCGCCCTTGAAGTTCTTCAGGAAGCCGTTCTTCTCCGCATAGGCCGAGAGCTGGCCGGTCAACGCCGCGCGAAAGCCGGTGAGATGCGTGCCGCCTTCGCGCGTGTTGATGTTGTTGGCGAAGGAGAACACGCTTTCCTGGTAGCCGTCGTTGTACTGCAGCGCGACCTCGACCTCGATGTCGCCCTTCTTGCCCTCGAAGAACATGACCTTGGGATGGATGGGCGTCTTGTTCTGGTTGAGGTGCTTGACGAACTCGACGATGCCGCCCTTGAACAGGAACGTGTTGGCGCGCCCGTCGCGTTCGTCTTCGATGACGATCTTCAGCCCGCGGTTGAGGAAGGCCAGCTCGCGCAGCCGATTGCTGAGCGTGTCGAACGAGAAGCTCGTCTCCTCGAAGATCGTCGCGTCTGGCTTGAAGCGGATGATGGTGCCGTGCTTCGTCGTCTTGTCGCCGGCGGTCAGCGGGCCGGTCGGTACCCCGCCCTTCTCGTAGCGCTGGGTCCACACCGTCCCGCCGCGGCGGATCTCGAGATCGAGCCACTCGCTCAGCGCGTTGACGACCGAGACACCGACGCCGTGCAGGCCGCCCGAGACCTTGTAGGCCGAGTGCTCGAACTTGCCGCCCGCGTGCAGCACCGTGAGCACGACCTCGGCGGCCGACTTTCCGGTTTCCTTGTGCGTGTCGACGGGGATGCCGCGGCCGTTGTCACCGACCGACGCCGAGCCGTCAGCATGCAGGATGACCTTGATCGAGTCGCAGAAGCCCGCGAGCGCTTCGTCGACGGAGTTGTCGACGACCTCGTACACGAGATGGTGCAGGCCGTAGGCGCCGGTGTCGCCGATGTACATCGCCGGACGCTTGCGGACGGCTTCGAGCCCTTCGAGAACCTTGATGTCGCTCGCGGTGTACGTCTCGGCGCTCATGCGGCCGACACCTCTCCTGAATCGACGATCCACCGCGCGGCGCCGTTCACCGCGAGGAGCCCGGGCGACGTGAGAAAGACCTGCTCGGCGCTCTGGATTTCGCGCAACACGTTCGCGGCGACGATCGGATCCAGCTCAGACAGCGCGTCATCGAGCAGCAGCACCGGCGTCGTCCCGGCCGCCTCCGTCACCGGCGTCACCTCGGCCAGCCGCAGCGCCAGGGCGAGCAGCCGCTGTTCCCCACGCGAACCGAAGGCACGGACGTCCGTACCGTTCAACTCGATGGCGAGATCGTCCCGGTGCGGGCCGACGAGCGTGAGACCGCGCCGCATCTCCTCGGGGCGACACCGCTCCAGCGCGGCCAGGAGGGCCGCCGGCTCCGCCGACTCACCGAGACTCGTGCGATAGGCCACCTGAACTTTGCGCCCTTCGCCCGCCAGCGCGGGATAGACTCGCGCAAGCTCCGTCGACAGCGCCGCCACCGCGCGGCGTCGTCGATCGATCAGCTCCATCCCCGTGCTCGCCAACTGCTCGTCCCACGGCGCGAGGCGACTCGCGGCGCCAGGCGCCTGCAGCAGCCGGTTGCGCCGAGCAAGAATCTGGCGATACCGCAGCAGAGCGGGAAGGTGGCCGGGATAGAGGCGTGCCGCGAACCCGTCGATGAAGCTGCGGCGAGCCGCCGGCGGGCCATTCAGGATTCCCAAATCCTGCCAGCCGAACACGACGACCCTGGCCCAGGGACAGAGATCGCCGGCACTCTCCCACGTCCCGTCCTCGCGCCGCTGAATCGTCCTCCGGGCCGAGCGCGTACCTTCTGTATGAACCAGCTCACCGCTCAGCGTCGCGGTGTCCGTCCCCCACGACGGCAACTCCGCCAGGCGAGATGTCCGAAACGAACGGCCCGTGAGGAGGACTCCGAGTCCTTCGAGGGCGTTCGTCTTGCCCTGCGCGTTGCGTCCTTCCAGGACGTTCAGCCGGCCGGCCGGTCGATAGGAGAGGCTGCGATAATTGCGAAAATCACGCAATACCAAGCAACCAATTTGCACCCCTCAAGGGTACCATTTCCCGTCGAAAATTCCGCCCCAAAATGCTCGGAAATGTCCTGCTAAATACGCATCGGCATGATCACGCAGCAGTACCCATCGTCCTCGGAGCTGCGAATGACGCCGGGACTCAGTCCATCCTTGAATTCGATCACGATCTGCTCGCGCTCGATCGGCGAGATGGCGTCGAGGAGATACTTCGAGTTGAAGCCGATCGTGACCTCCGCACCCGCGTAGTCCACGTCCAGTGTCTCCTCGGCTTCACCCAGATCCGCGCTCGAGGCCGACAGCTTCAGCGCCGTGGGGGCCAGCACGAACTTCACGGGCTTGTTCCGCTCCTCGGCCATAACCGCGACACGACGCAGCGCCCCGCCGAGGGCAGCCCGTGAGATGACGAGCTTGCCCGGGTGCGCCTTGGGGATGACCGCTTCGTAGTTCGGGAACTGTCCCTCGATCAGGCGCGCCGTCATGACGAAGTTCGGCATCTGCAGCAGGAATTGGTTCTCGGTGAGCGCGATCTGCACCTCCTCGCCGGCGCCGAGAACGCGCTGAATCTCGAGAACCGCCTTGCGCGGCACGATCCCAGTCACCGCGGGTCCGACGTTGCCGACCGTTCGGCTCGCCAGGGCAAGACGATGACCATCGGTCGCCACCAGCCTCGCATCCTTGCCGGCCAGCGCGAACAGGACACCATTGAGCGCATAGCGAGTCTCGTCATGGGAGATGGCGAAGCTCGTCGCAGCCAGCATTTCACGCAGTGTCTTGGCCTCGAGCCGGATCCAGTTCGCCTTTGCTGCGGGCACGACGGGAGGAAAATCGTCGGGAGCCATTCCGACGAGCTTGTACGATGCGCTACCGCACTTGAGGCTCACCGCGGCATTGTCCTGGACGCGAAGCGACAGATCGGCTGCGGGGAGCTCCTTGACGATCTCGGCCAGCTTGCGCGCCGATACCGTGATGGCGCCCTTGCTCGCCACGCGGGCCGGTACCGCGACGCGCGCACCCACCTCGAGATCCGTCGCGGTGAGGCGCACCGCTTCGCCGTCCGTCTCCATTAAAATATTCGCGAGGATCGGCAGGGTCTGACGAGGCTCCACGATGTTCTGGACCATCTGCAGACCCTTGAGGAACGCGTCACGGTTCAGGACGACTTCCATAGATGACTCCAGTGTTTTGTTTAGAAGAAAGACAAAAACAACTTAGTAGTCGGAGTAGAGATCAAGCGGTGTGGACAGTGCGAATGCGCGGCAAGCGCCGATCGCCGCAAAGATTTCGTCGCCGACACGTCGGGGACAGGCCTGTGGAGAGCGACGGGAGCGCCGTGGATCACAGGGTGATGCCCTGGATAAGTGCGTCGATGGTCTTTCGAAGCTTGGGGTCCTCCTGCAGGAGCACCTGGATCTTGTCCACCGCGTGGAGCACGGTCGTGTGGTCCTTCCCTCCGAAGGCGCGACCCACCTCGGCCAGCGAGGCGTGGGTGAGCTGGCGGGCGAGATACATCGCGATCTGACGCGGGAAGGCCACCGCCTTGGTGCGGTTCTTGGCCTTGAGGTCCGACAGCTTGATCCCGAACGTCTCGGAGACCTTGCGCTGAATCTGCTCGATGGTGATGACCTTCTCTTCCTCTCCCCAGAGCTCGCCCAGGACTTCTTGCGTGAGATCCACGGACATCTCGCGTCCGGTCAGCGCGCAGAAGGCGATCATGCGCGTCAGCGAGCCCTCGAGCTCGCGGATGTTCGACTTGACGCGGCTCGCGATCAGATACGCGACGTCGTCGGCGAGCCGCACACGCTCCAACGCGGCCTTCTTCTTGAGGATGGCCACGCGCGTCTCGAAATCCGGGGGCTGGATGTCGGCGATCAGGCCCCATTCGAACCGTGACCGCAGACGCTCTTCGATCTCGGGAATGTCCTTGGGCGGCGAATCACTCGAGACGATGATCTGCTTGCGCGACTCGTAGAGCGTATTGAACGTGTGGAAGAACTCTTCCTGCGTCCGCTCCTTGCCCGAGATGAACTGGACGTCGTCGATCAGAAGCAGGTCGATGTTGCGATATCGTGAGCGGAACTCGGCGGTGCGGTCGTAGCGAATCGCATTGATCAGCTCGTTCGTGAATCGCTCCGACGTGATGTAGACGACAACCATTCCGGGAAACAGCTTGGCGCTCTGGTGGCCGACGGCGTGGAGCAGATGCGTCTTGCCGAGCCCGACACCACCATAAATGAACAGCGGGTTGTACGCTTTGGATGGGAGCTCAGCGACGGCTTGGCAGGCCGCCTGCGCGAACTGGTTGGAAGAGCCGACGACGAATGTGTCGAAGGTGTAGCGCGGGTTCAGCCCCTCCGTCGAGCCGCCGCCCGGGCGCGCGGCGAGCGGCGGTGGCGTGTCCGCCGGCGCGGGTTCGGCGGCGCGCTCGTCGACGACGATCGTCAACCGCGGTTGGCCGCCGACGACGCTCTGGGCCGCTTGCTGGAGCGTTTGCAGATGGTGTTGGATCAGCCAGTCACGCGAGAACGGGTTCGGCGCGCCGATCTTGAGGTGATCGCCCTCGATGGCGAGCAGCCGGCAGGGGCGAATCCACTGATCGATAACTGCGGGCGCGAGCTTGCTGGCCACGGCATCGAGGAGGCGACCCCAAAGGCTATCCAGCACAGGTCAAGCCCTCACTTACGCACAGAGTTATCCACAGGTGTGGATAGCGTTGGGCGACTTGTTCGATAGGAGCATCCGTGCCGGAGCCACCGGCGCAACAGGGAAACAGACAAAACCACGCACTCTCACGACCCGCCAATCACGGAGCCCGAACGGTAGCACGGCGATTCCCGGCGTCGCAAGCGCGTTCGTCGGTTGACTGCCCTCGACTGCGTGCCTACACTGTGTCGGTTCGACGATCGGAAGGGAGACCTGCTCGATGAAGCGGACGTTTCAACCCAATCGGCGCCACCGGGCGAAGACGCACGGGTTCCGCGAGCGCATGAAGACGAAGGGCGGACGAAAGGTGTTGAAGCGCCGTCGGGCGAAGGGCCGCAAACGGTTGACCGTCTGAGTGGCGGCCTTCCTCGACATCAACGACTGACCACCAGCGCCGAATTTCAGGCGCTCTTCCAGCGGGGCAAGCGCATCGATCGTCCTGCGCTCATCGTGCTGTGGCGAGAATCGAACGACCCGACGCGTGTCGGCTTCGCCGTGAGTCGGCAGCTGCGCCTGGCCGTCCAGCGCAATCGCGCTCGACGTCGCCTACGCGAGGCGTATCGTGCCGCGCGTGACGTCGCCCCCGCTCGGGCGGCGCTCGTTGTGATCGGCAGACCCGCCGTGCTGCGCGAGCCGTTTCCCGCGTTGCTTGGGCAGATGCGACAAGCACTCGCCGCAATTCCGGGCCAGAGACGCGCGTGAGCGTCCTCAGCCGACTCACCGCAGGCGTGATCGTCGCCTACCAGCGACTGATATCTCCCCTGCTGCCCGCAGCCTGTCGCTTTACCCCGACCTGCTCGGAGTACGCGCGGCAGGCCGTCGCCGACCACGGCGCGATCCGCGGTCTCGCGTGGGCTGCGTGGCGACTCGCGCGGTGTCACCCGTTCCATCCGGGAGGTTGGGATCCCCCGCCGGCGAGGCGACGGACGGCATGAGCATGGAGAAGCGCGCGGTTCTGGCAGCCGTTCTCATGGCGCTGGTGTTCGTGGGCGGCCAGTACCTCTTCTTTCCGACTCCCGAGACGCCACCTTCACCCAGGCCGGGGGGACGCCAGGCCTCGGAGCCCGCCGAAACAACCAAAGCTCCACCGGCGCCTGCGAAACCGGAGGCCGACAGACAGGAGACGGTAAGTCAGCGAAAAGACGACCAAAAATCAGTAACACCGGCGCCGTCACAGCCCCGCGGAGAGCGACCTCCGCAACGCCTTGCGACGGTCGTGACGCCGCTCTACCGCGCGGTTGTCAGCAGCGAAGGCGGCAAGCTTCAGGAGCTGACGCTTCACTATCGCGGTGAGAAGCCGATGGTGATCGTCGGCGAGCTCGGCCCCGGGGGACTCTTGTCAGGCTCCTCTGGCCAGGCAGAAGCAATCCCGATGAAGCTCTCGGCGACTGACCTGAAACTTGGACCCGATCAACGAACCGGTGAGCTTGTGCTGACCGGCGACGTCGATGGCGTCACGGTCACGAAGACCCTCACGTTCCGGGCGGACACTTACACGATCGACGTGCGGATCCGGCTGCAGAACGGCGGTGCCGTGCCGCGGCAATCGGTCCTGGCGTTCCCGTGGACCACGCTGCAGGAGTGGAACGACAAGACGGCGAAGTTCCTTGGCCAGCACCCCACCACGATCGCGATGTCCGCCGGCGGAGAACTACGCTACACCGACGACCTCGCTCACCCGGGCTGGTACTACGGATGTTTGAGCACGCTGCGGGGGCCGACGAAAAACGGGACGCAAATCGAAAAGGAGGTCGGGCCTGGAGACTGGATAGCGCTGGGCAGCAGTTGGTACACGTCAGCGCTAGTCGCGAAGACAGGCGGCTTCGAGATATTCACGATGTCCGACGCGAAGCCGACGGACCCCAAGAGCAAGCCGGCGACGCCGCTCCGTACGGCGATTGGTCTGCGTACGGCGCCCACGATTCCCGCACGCGGCGCGTGGGAGGCGTCGTTCGTCATCTACGCCGGTCCAAAGGAATTCGATCACCTTCATCGGGTCGGCATCGAGGAGTCCATTAATTTCGGCGGCTTTCCACTGCCCCGTGAGTGCGGCGGCCTACCGATGAAGTGGTTCGCGGTCCCGATCTTGTCGCTCATGAACTGGCTGCACGCCCACGTCTACAACTACGGCGTGGCGATCATCCTGCTGACGGTACTGTCGAAAGTCCTCTTCTACCCGTTGACGGTATGGAGCATGCGCTCGATGAAGGCGATGCAAGCGCTCCAGCCCCAAATCAACTCGCTTCGCAGCAAGTACAAGAGCGATCCGCAACGGGTGCAGCGCGAGACGATGGAGCTCTATCGGAAGCATGGGGTGAATCCCGTCGGCGGCTGTCTGCCGATGCTGCCGCAAATCCCGATCTTTTACGCGCTCTATCTCGCGGTCGCGAATTCTGCCGAGCTGCAGAACGCGCCATTTCTCTGCTTCGGGTTCCTACAGCCCATCGCTCGCTTGTTCCGCGGTATGGGTGCCTCGTGGGTCGATTCATTGTGGATCTGCAATCTCGCGGACATCGATCCCCTCTACATTCTTCCGCTGCTAATGGGCGTGACGATGTTCGTGCAGCAGAAGATGACCCCGGTCTCCGGCGACCCCGCCCAGGCCAAGGTCATGCTGATCATGCCCGTGTTCTTCACGATCATGTTCTTGAATTTGCCCTCGGGCCTTGTACTGTACTGGACCGTCTCGAACATCCTGCAGATCGCGCAGCAGTGGTGGATGAACCGGCCCGCGACGCCAGCCGGCGCTCCGCGCGAGGTCAGGGACGGCTCTCGCGCCTGAGCGGCTGCGCAGCGGCGCCGGCCAGATCCTCGGTCGTGCGCTCTCGGACATCGAAGCCGATCGCCTGATCAAGTATGTAGAGTTATTGATTAAATGGCAGCGAGGACAGCGCCTGGTGGGCTCGTCCGCGCCGGCCTGGATCGTAGATCACATCGTTCTGGACAGTCTGCTGTTCACGCGCCTCCTCCCCTCGACTGCACAGTGCATCCTCGATCTTGGATCCGGCGCGGGCGTGCCTGGAATTCCGCTGAAGATCGTCCTCGAGCCGGCCTCATTCACCCTTCTCGAGGCGCGCGCTAAACGCGTGTCGTTTCTCTTGACAGTGGTCCGTGAGCTCGCGCTGCCGAAGTGCGAAATCCTAAACGATCGCGTGGAGAGGATCATGGCTGCGCGCGCCGCGTCGTTCGACGCTGTGGTCATGCGTTGTGCCGGAAACCCGACTGAACTCACCGATGCGGCCCTGAGAGTTCTGAAGCCCGCAGGCATTATCGTTGCCGCCGGTCCCCCCAGTCAGCGGTCGACGCCAAGTGGCAAATGGTCGGAGATCGATGGGCCGCTGGGTAGACGCCTGTTCTGGGTCCTCCGAAAACCTTGACCTTTAGAGCCGTCACGGCCTAGTGTTTGTCGATAAACACAGAATGCTCGTCATATGACGGGCGATGTTTGTTAATAAACATCAAGGGGTGGCATTGGCGGCCAGATCGGTCGCGGTCGTAAACCAAAAAGGCGGCGTAGGCAAGACAACCACCGCCGTGAACCTCTCGGCCGGCTTGGCCCTGTCCGGCCGCCCGACCCTTCTCGTTGATCTCGATCCCCAAGGCAATGCGACCACGGGCCTTGGTGTCCCCAAGGGCGAACTCTACCCGACGATTTATCACGTCCTTCTCGGCTCGGAGCCGGTCGACAAGGCTGTTCGCGACACGGCCGTGCACGACTTACGGCTGCTGCCTTCGGATATCGATCTCGTCGGCGCCGAAATCGAGCTCGTCTCACTCGATCGGCGAGAGCATCGTCTTCACGATGCGCTGTTGCCGGTGCTCGACGCTTATAACTACGTAGTGATCGATTGCCCGCCGTCGCTCGGCCTACTGACGATCAACGCACTTGCGGCGGCGGATAGCGTCCTGGTACCGCTCCAGTGTGAGTTCTATGCGCTTGAGGGGCTGACCCATCTGTTGAAGACCGTGAGGCTGGTCCGGGAACGACTGAATCCTCGGCTTGCGATCCAGGGAATCGTCCTCACGATGTTCGATGGGCGTACGAGCCTCGCCCTGCAGATCCGCGACGAGGTTCATCGCTACTTTCCCGGAGAGATCTTCGAAACCGTCATTCCGCGCAACGTGCGCCTCACCGAGGCGCCGAGCCATGGAAAGCCGGTGATGCTGCACGATCTGAGATCGACTGGGGCGCTCGCGTATCTAGACCTGACCCGTGAGGTGATCCGACATGAATAACCGTGGCCTCGGCCGAGGGCTTGGCGCCTTGCTGTCCGCGACACCGACGGCAGACGAGCCGGTGAGCGACATCGCCATCGACCAGATCGACGTCAACCCGAACCAACCAAGAAAACTCTTTGATTCTAAGTCTTTACAGGAACTATCCGCCTCCATCCGGTCGTCTGGAGTCATCCAGCCGATCGTCGTCCGCCGTCACGGCCACGGCTACCAATTGATCGCCGGAGAGCGGCGGTGGCGTGCCGCACGCCAGGCTGGGCTCGCGCGTATCCCGGCGGTGATCCGCGAGGCAACCGACGCGCAAAGCCTCGAGATTGCTCTCGTCGAAAACCTCCTTCGTGAGGACCTCAATCCAATGGAGGAGGCGGAGGCGTACCAAAAGCTTCTCGCCCAGTTCGGCTGGACACAGGAGGAGCTGGCGCAGCGCGTGGGCTTGGATCGCTCGTCGATCGCGAATGCCTTGCGGCTGCTACGACTGCCGGAGGCGATCCAGGCCGACCTTCGCGGCGGTCGCCTGACGATGGGGCATGCGCTCGTGTTGCTGTCGCTGTCGAGCGAGGCCGATCAGCTTCGCCTGCGGGACGAGATCGTCGCTCACTCGTGGACGGTACGTGCGGCGGAACAATCGGCACGCGCGGCCGAAGCCGCGCGCGGCACCGTGCGGAGTCCCAAGCCGCCACGTCGCCGGACGGCCGAGCTCGCGGCGATGGAGGCGGCGCTCCAGCGTTCGCTGATGACGCGCGTGCGGATTCGCGGTAGCGAGCGGCTCGGCACGATCGAGATTTCGTACGCGAACGCCGAAGAGCTGGAGCGCCTGGCGGAGCTGCTCGGCGCGCGGCCGTAGGACGGGCGTCGCCCAACAAACCCCACCAACGTCGTAGCAGCCGGCACTGCGGCGCCGGCTTATGATGCTTCTATGACTCGTATCGTGGTGGGTATGTCCGGCGGCGTCGACTCTTCGGTGGCCGCGGCACTCCTGGTGGAGCGCGGGTTCGACGTCATCGGCGTCACGATGCGCGTTTGGCCGTGGAAGGAGTCTGACGACCCCACGCGCCGCTTCGGGTCCTGCTGCGGCACAGAGGCGGTCGACGATGCCCGGTGTGTCGCCCGTGATCTCGGGATCCCGTATTACGTGCTCAACATGGAAGCGGAGTTCGATCGCGCGGTCATCGAGCCATTCGCCGAGGCATACCGCCGCGGGCGCACTCCGGTGCCGTGCGTCGCTTGCAATGTTGATCTGAAGTTCGGCTCCTTGCTCGCGCGCGCGCGCGCGTGGGACGCCGCCGGCGTGGCGACAGGGCACTACGCCCGTGTGACGCGGGATGAGGGGAGCGGGCGCTGGCTGCTTCGGCGCGCCCGCGACGCGCGCAAGGATCAGTCCGACTTCCTCTGGCCGCTCGCGCAGTCCCAGCTCGCTGCGGCATATTTCCCGGTCGGCGACCTCGATAAAGAGCAGGTCCGGGCTCACGCACGGAGGCTGGGTCTGGTGACCGCCGACAAGCCGGAGAGCCAGGAAATCTGCTTCGTGCCCGATGACGACTATCGCGGCTTTCTGCGTCGTCGCGATCCCCAGATGTTCCGGCCCGGCCCAGTCGTCGATCGCGAAGGGCGGCCGCTCGGCACGCATACCGGCGTCGCCGGATACACGGTCGGGCAGCGGCGCGGTCTCGGAGTGGAACAACGCACGGCGCTCTATGTGACCGAGATCGACGCTGCAGCCAACCGCCTCGTCGTGGGTCCCGGCGCCGACCTCGAGCGTGATCGACTGACCGCGACGGACGTAAATTTCATCGCCTGCGACCCGCCGCGAGAGCCGCTGCGGGTGAAGGCGCGGATTCGCCATAGCCACCAGCCCGCCGCGGCCACCGTCGTCGCCACCGGTGAACGGGAGGCCGAGGTCGTGTTCGAGCATCGCCAGCGCGCGATCACGCCGGGCCAGTCGGTGGTGTGGTACCGTGACGACCTCGTGATCGGCGGGGGCGTGATCCGCCGCTGATTGACAGAGTCTGGATTCGGGTGATAGTTTTCACAAACCTTCTGCGGCATCACTGACCGGGGGAATCTGCCCAATGCTCCAGCGTCGTTCCGTGTGGCTCGGTTGCATCGCGTCCGTCTGCCTGATGCTCGTGCCGGCGCTGCTCTTCGCTGCGGAAGGTGGCGCGCACGGCGAGGGCGGCGGACTGATCAGCCTCGACAAGTCGCTGATCATCCAGATGCTGAACTTCCTCATCCTTCTCGCGATTCTCCACCGGCTTCTCTACAAGCCTCTGCTCGCCAAGATGGAAGAGCGCTCGGCGGCCATCAAGACCTCGCTCGAGGCCGCGGAGGCGTCGCGCGCGACAGCCGCCAGGCAGCAGGAGGAGAACGCCGAGCGCTTGCGCGCGGCGTACGCCGAAGCGCAATCGATTCGCGCGGCGGCACTCAAGGAGGCCGCCGACGAGCAGCGCAAGCTCGTCGACGCCGCCCGCCGGGAGGCTCAGCAGCTCGTGGAGTCCGCCAAGGCCCAGACAGACGCGGACATTCGGCGCGCCCGCGAGGAGCTGCGACGCGAGGTGAGCGACATCGCGATCGCGGTCGCCGAAAAGCTCGTACGCAAGAGCCTGCACGACGAAGAGCACCGCCGCGTGGTGGACGACGCGATCGCGCGGATCGGCCGGTGAAGTCGCAGGCCGCCGCGCGCTCGTACGCGAAAGCCCTGTACGAGCTGGCGCGCGAGCGTTCGCAGGCCGAGCGCATCGGCGCCGAGCTCGCGGAAGTCGTGCAGCTGGTGCGAGAGGATCCGGCGCTCGCGCATTTCTTCGCGCGGCCGGGTGTGTCGGCCGCCGCCAAGCGCGGCGCCGCGGACGACATCGCTCAGCGCTTCGGCCTTGGCAAGCTCGTCCGCGACTTCGTCGGGCTGGTGGCGGCGCACGGGCGCGGGGACGTGCTGCCCGAGATCGGCGACGCCTACCGCGCGTTGGTCGATGCGGATCTCAATCGCGCCCGCGCGCGCGTGCGCACTTCCGTGCCGCTGACCGAGGCCGAGAAAGCGTCGCTCGCCGAACGCCTGGGAGCGGCGCTCGGCGGCAAGCGCGTGACGGTGGACGAGGTCGTTGACCAGAATCTGCTCGGCGGCTTCGTCGCCGAGATCGGCAGTCTGATCGTGGACGGCAGCCTGGACGGCCAGCTCGCTCGCTTGAAGGAGCGACTGGGAAGAGGATAGGGAATGATCAAAGCGAGCGAGATCAGCGAGATCATCAAGCGCCAGCTGGCGGGCTACGAGGCGGAGGTCGACCTCCAGGAGGTCGGCCGCGTCATCGAGGTCGGCGACGGCATTGCGCGCATCTACGGTCTCGAGAAGGCGATGGCCGGCGAGCTCCTGCAATTCCCCGGCGACATCGTCGGCATGGTCCTGAACCTCGAGGAAGACAACGTCGGCGCCGTGCTGCTCGGTGACGACCGTGCGATCAAGGAAGGCGATGCGGTCAAGCGCACCAACCGCATTGCGCAGGTGCCGGTCGGCGAGGCGCTGGTCGGCCGTGTCGTCAACGCGCTCGGCCAGCCCGTGGACGGCAAGGGCCCGATCAACGCGACGGAGTTTCGACCGATCGAGCGCTACGCCCCCGGCGTCGTCGACCGTCGCTCCGTGAAGGAGCCGCTGCAGACGGGGCTCAAGGCCATCGACGCGATGATCCCGATCGGCCGGGGCCAGCGCGAGCTGATCATCGGGGACCGCGGCACCGGCAAGACGGCCATCGGCGTCGACACGATCATCAATCAGAAGGGCCAGGACGTCTTCTGCTTCTACGTCGCGGTCGGACAGAAGCGCTCGACGGTAGCGCAGGTCGTGAAGGTGCTGGAAGACGCGGGCGCGATGGCCTTCACCACCGTCATCGTCGCGTCCGCGTCGGAGCCCGCCCCGCTGCAGTACATCGCGCCGTACGCCGGCGTGACGATGGGCGAGTACTTCCGCGACAGCAAGCGCCACGCGCTCTGCATCTACGACGATCTGAGCAAGCACGCGGCGGCGTATCGTCAGCTCTCGCTGCTCCTGCGCCGGCCGCCCGGCCGCGAGGCATATCCGGGCGACGTCTTCTATCTCCACTCGCGGCTGCTGGAGCGTGCGGCGAAGCTGAACGATCAGCTCGGCGGCGGCTCGCTGACGGCGCTGCCGATCATCGAGACGCAGCTCGGCGACGTGTCGGCGTACATCCCGACCAATGTCATCTCGATAACCGACGGACAGATCTATCTGGAGTCCGACCTCTTCTACGGCGGTATCCGGCCCGCGGTGAACGTCGGCCTCTCCGTGTCACGCGTGGGTGGCTCGGCGCAGGTCAAGGCGATGCGTCAGGTGGCCGGTAAGCTGCGCCTCGATCTCGCGCAGTATCGCGAGCTGGCGGCGTTCGCGCAGTTCGGCTCCGATCTGGACAAGGCCACCCAGACGCAGCTGGCGCGCGGACAGCGCATGGTGGAGCTGCTCAAGCAGGGCCAGTACCAGCCGCTGCCCGTCGAAAAGCAGGTCGTGATCATCTTCGCCGGTACGCAGGGGCTGCTCGACGATCTTCCGGTCGACGCCGTGCGCGAGTTCGAGACGTTCTTTTACGGGTGGCTCGAGCGCAAGCAGCCACAGATCTACGTGGAGATCCGGGACAAGCGGGAGCTGTCCGATGCGCTCCGCGACACGCTGACGAAGGCCGTCAACGACGCGAAGGCGGAGTTCGTCGCGACCAAGGGCATCAAGGCGGCCTGACGCGTGGCGACGCTCCGCGATATCCAGCGACGGATCCGCTCCGTCCAGTCGACGCAGAAGATCACGCGCGCCATGAAGCTGGTGGCGGCGGCGAAGCTGCGGCGCGCGCAGGAGCGCATCCTCGCGGCGCGGCCGTACGCCAATAAGATGGCGGAGCTTCTCGGAAATCTCGTGTCGGCGACCGGTAGGTCGGACGGGGCGGCGCATCCGCTGCTCGAGCAGCGCGAGGGGCCGCGACGGCAAATCGTGATCATCACCGCGGATCGCGGCCTCGCCGGCGCGTTCAACAGCAACGTGCTCCGCAACTCGCTCGCGTTCGTGCGCGCCTCCAACGCGACGGCGGTGACGCTGGTCGTGGTCGGCCGCAAGGCGCGTGACTTCTACCGTCGGCGTCCGTACGCCGTGAAGCGCGATATGGTCGGCTTCTGGGATCGGCTCGCCTACTCGCATGCGTGCGAGCTGGCGGACGCGTTCATCGCGCAATATCTCGAAGGCGAGGTCGACGAGGTCTATCTGATTTACAACGAGTTCCGCTCGGTCGCGCTGCAGCGCCCGGTGCGCCAGCAGCTGTTGCCGATTCCACGGACGGAGGCCGGCGCCGCAGCGAGCGAGCCCGTCGACTACATCTACGAGCCGAGCGCGCCGGCGATTCTCGGGGACCTGTTGCCGCGCCACGTGCGCATGCAGGTGTTCCGCGCGCTGATGGAGTCGCTCGCCGGCGAGTACGGCGCGCGCATGACGGCCATGGAAGCCGCGACCAAGAACGCGAAGGACATGATCGAGGTCCTCACGATCCAGTACAACAAGGCGCGCCAGGAGAAGATCACGAAGGAGCTGCTCGACATCGTGGGCGGCGCCGAGGCGCTCAAGCAAGGAGCGGAGGCATGAGCACGGGGAAGATCGTCCAGGTCATCGGGCCGGTCGTCGACGTCGAGTTCGAGCCGGGCAAGCTGCCCGCCATCTACAACGCGTTGCTCGTGCAGGGTGCGGAGCAGAAGGACATCTTCGCCTACTCCGAGAAGCTCACGCTCGAGGTCGCCCAGCACATGGGCGAGGCCCACGTGCGCACCATTGCCATGGCCGCCACCGACGGTCTCACGCGGGGGATGAGCGTGCTCGACACCGGCGCCCCGATCACGGTGCCG
>Ga0114129_10003094_pt1 | contig 23335 bp, 17 predicted proteins | sample RhiMetdeltSRZDD1_FD_80071 | JGI IMG/M metagenome (GOLD analysis project Ga0114129, IMG submission 80071) | Populus rhizosphere microbial communities from Tennessee, USA - Rhizosphere MetaG P. deltoides SRZDD1 (version 2) (version 2) | ecosystem: Host-associated > Plants > Roots > Rhizosphere >...
CGTCGAAGAAACTGATCTACATCCCCAATGGCGGTGAAGGAAACGTCACCGTGGTGCACCAGGACTCGCCGGACAAGTACACGGTCGTGGCGACCGTGCCGACGTTTGCCGGCGCCAAGACGATCACCGTCGATCCAAACACCCACAACGTGTATCTGTTCCAGCCGGAACGCGGCCCGGCGCCGCCGCCCGCGCCCGGTACACCCCCGCCCGCGGCAGGTGGAGGCGGTCGCGGCCGCGGGCCTCAGGGTCCGGTTATCGCGGCGTGGTTCATCAAGATCACGCAGTGACGTGACCGCGATTCTGTATCGCGAAGAACTGCGCGCGATGATGCGCGGACGCTTCGCCTGGCTTGGCGCGGGAGTCGTCCTGCTGGCGCTCGGCGGTGTCGCCGCCGCCTTGCGGATGCGGGTGCGGGCATCGCGGAGCCGATTGCGCGCGTATCTTTGAACGTTTCGTGCAGCTCGATCCGTCACGCCGGGCCGAAGGAGCAGGCCTCGGGCTACCGATCGCAAAGTGGATCGCCGAGGTCCACCACGGTTCACTCAGCGTCGAATCCACGGGACACACCGGGAGTACGTTCTGCGTCGTCCTTCCGATTGCGCATTGAAAATACCGACACGGTATGGTTCTCACAGCCGGCCGTGAGGGCCGGGCCACCGTCCTTCTGATACATTTGTGCCTCGATGGAGACCAAGCGCATCCCTCCAGTGGTCCTGTCCGTCGCGGCCGTCATTGCCATCATGGCGTCGGCCATCGATGCGCAGTCCACCCCCGGCTGGATCAACGCCTATCGCGACACCGCGACCCGTCTGATCAAAACGGCAACCGCCGACGACTTCGCGTGGCAGCGCCTCGCTGAACTCACCGACACCTACGGCAACCGGCTCAGCGGCTCTGAAAACCTTTCACGCGCGATTGCGTGGGCGGCGGAGGCGATGAAAAAGGACGGCCTCGAGAACGTCCGCACCGAGAAGGTGATGGTGCCCAAGTGGGTGCGGGGCCGCGAGAGCGCAGAGATCATCGACCCACCACGCCATGCGTTGACGATCCTTGGGCTCGGCGGCACTGTCGCGACGCCGCCGGGTGGCATCGACGCCGAGGTGCTGGTGGTCGAAAGCTTCAACGAGCTGCGCATGCGCGCGGCCGATGCGCGCGGCCGGATCGTGCTGTTCAACCAGCCGTTCACCAACTACGCCGACACTGTCAGCTATCGCACCGGAAGTGCACGTGCGGCCGCGCAGGCCGGCGCGGTTGCCGTCATGGTGCGTTCGGTCGGTCCGGTTGGTCTTCGCACGGCGCACACCGGCAGCGTGGCGTACCAATCTGATTTACCGGCGATTCCTGCAGCCGCCATTTCCGGCGAAGATGCGAACCGCATTGCGCGTCTCTCCGCGCGTGGGCGCAAGGTGCGCGTTCACCTGTCGCTCGAAGGTCGCAGCGACGGCGACGCGGAATCGGCCAACGTCGTCGCGGAGATCCGCGGTCGCGAGCGGCCGGATGAGATTGTCGTGCTCGGTGGTCACATCGACTCCTGGGATGTTGGCGCGGGCGCGTCGGATGACGGCGTCGGTTGCGTGATCACCTGGGAGGCGCTCCGGCTGATGAAAAAGCTCGGCATACAACCGCGGCGCACGGTCCGTCTCGTGCTGTGGACCAACGAAGAGAACGGGACGCGGGGTGCCGCCGCCTACGCGGAGCGGTACGCCTCGGTCGCGACCAATCATGTGTTCGCGCTCGAGGCCGATTCGGGGGTGTTCGAACCGGCCCGCTTCGGGTTTTCAGGCAGCCTTGCGGCGCGCAACATGATCCGCGATATCACGTCGCTCCTCACACCGCTCAATCTCGCGGAGACCATCTCCGGCGGCGGCGGCGCCGACATCGATCCGATCGCGCAGGCGGGTCGCGCGCCGACCATGGCGTATATGGGGGATCCGACGCGTTACTTCACCATTCACCATACAGCGGCCGACACAGTGGAGCGCATCGCGCCGGAAGAAGTCTCGAAGGGTGCTGCCGCCATCGCGGTGGTGACTTACGTCATCGCCGAGATGCCCGATAGGTTGCCACGCTGAAGGTCCGGCTTCAGCCGGACCTTGGGTTTCAGATTTCCGCGTACGCTCACGCGCTGCCGCGTCGCAGTTTTTCGATACTCAGTAAGGCCAAAGCCAAGAACTCGTTGAAAATCGATGGGCATCGCCCATGCCTCTCTGGAGCGCATGGGCAACGCACGTCAATTTGAAGAACTTGTATCGTGGCAGCGGATGCACGCATTGAACATCGAGGTACGCAGGGCTACTGAAGACGCGTGCGTCGTTCGCGATCTGGATTTCTGCGATGAAATCCGCGACGCCGCGGGTTCAGCCGAACGAAACATTGAAGAGGGATTTGCACGTCACAACCCGCTGCTGTTTGCGAACTTCCTTGATTTCTCGAGCGCTGCGGCCCGCGAGACGCGGTCGCTCCTGAAAAAGGGTCTGGCGTGCGGATATTTCAGCGCGGAGCAGTTTGACCTGCTCGATAAGGTCGCGGTCCATGGGCTCCGCGCCGTGGTGAACTTCCAGAGGTTTTTGCGATCACCGGCTGCAAAGCGAATAACGACGGGGCGGTATCAGCGCCCGTACACTGCGCGAACGTTCTAACGAAGTTCAGTGAGGGTGACGTCGAGGACCCGGGACTTGCGCGGCGCGTTCTGCCATTGGACGAGGATGGGGCTCTGATAGGGGCCCTCGACGATGCCCGGATGGCCGTTTTCGGTTTCCGAGACGAGCAGGTTGACCGACCGCCGCATGCGGAAGAACCGCGCGGCCGGGACTGCGAGCGTCCGTGCAAGCAGCTTTTCGACGAGAGAGCCGCGCAGTCGTAGCGTGTCGAGGCCGGTGTTCATGACGCGGACGAAATCGTACTTTGCGTAGCCGAGCGTCTTTGCGGGAACCGCGCGTGGGTTCTTCATCGCATTGCGATACTGCTGCGCGACGAACCGCACCGGGTTTCGCAGTACTTCGGCCAGGTCGTACTTCATCAGCAGCGTCTCGTACTCGTTGACCGTCAACGCTGAATGACGCTCGGTCGGATCGAGCACGATGCGAAGCTGCCCTTTGCCCGCGCCGGTTTTCGCCACGAAATCGGACAACGCGGCGTAGATGCCGAGACGAGGATCCTTCAGATTGACGGAATCGATCGGGTGCTCCGAGACTGGCACTTCGACGCGCGTTCTCCCGACAACCTGCTCGGTGCGAAAGCCGATGACGCGCGTCAGGCGGCGCCGCGGGCGCCCTTCGACGATTCCATCCAGATCGACAAAGCAGACGGCTTCGCCGTCGCGATTCGGGTGCGTGACGCACGGGCGAAGTCCGCTGGCCATGAACGCGAGGTGCGAATCGGCGTTTTTCGGTTCGGAGGCGCGCTGAATCGCGTCCAGATCGGAGCGTCGGTCGAGCTGATCGTGCTCGTACCCGGCGCCCTCTGGGAACAGGGTCCGGAACGCGTCCACATACGTGGAGACGTGCTGCGCGCGCAGCCGGGCCGAAATGCTCCGATCGAGGAAACCAGCCGTTGTGTGTGACGACCAATACAGACAGTGGGAATATTCGGCGAGCGCCCGGTGCTCCGCGGCGAAACGGGACCTCATCTCCACCACATCGAAGCGCGCTTTGGGAGCCACCTCGAGCGTGAGGTCCAGCGGTTTAGCAGCGTTCATTGAACGGGTAACAGCGTAACACGAAGCCAGTAGGAGGACCCTCCTTTGCACGTGTTCGACTTCGGTGCCGTGGCCACTCGTCATCGTCGTTATCGTCGCCGGCGCCGTCGCGATCTTCTGGACGCTGCATCTCGCGTGGCGTCTGCACGGCGTCTGGCGCATTCATCGCGCCGGGCCACGGCCCCTGCTGGCCACGCGGCATCGCATCTGGCATGACGTCCACAGCGAGGAAGCCAACGACCTCCGATATGGACCTGGCGGCGCGGCATACGTCCCCGAACCGCCATTCGAATTCGTCGAAGAGATCCTGCCGGGATCGCATCCGGGCGTCTCCGTCCTCGATCGGAAACGTCGTCTGTGGCGCGTCAAATGGGGCGCAGAAGCAAAACCGGAAGCGTTCTGCGTGCGGTTCGCGGCCGCGTGCGGCTACTTCGCCGAGGTCACGCATTACGTCGGCAGCGGGCGCATCGATGGCGTAGACACGCTCACGCGTGCGCGCCCCATGGTGGGTGAGGACGGCAGCTTCACCGACGCACGCTTCGAGCTCGAGGATCGATCCGTGCGCATGCTGTTTGACGAACACAGCTGGGCCTGGAACGACAACCCGTTTGTCGGCAGCCGGCAGCTCGATGGCCTGAAGATCGTGGTCATGTTGCTGTCGAACTGGGACACGAAAGACCGGCGCGACGTGTCGCGCGGATCGAATACGGCGATTTTCGAATATCCGATCTCGCGACTGTCGACCGAGGCGAGGTACCTGATCACCGACTGGGGAGGCGCCATGGGTCGGTGGGGGACGACCGTCGTGTCGCGAGGACGTTGGGACGCCGAGGGGTTCGAGGCACAGACGCCGGGCTTCGTCGCCGGCGTTCACGACGGGGTCGTCGACTTCGGCTATCAGGGGCAGCGATCGGAAATTGGACGCGGTATACCCGTTGCCCACGTGCGATGGTTCCATCGGAAGGTTCGGCGGATAACCGAATCCGCACTGCAAACAGGACTGCTGGCGAGCGGCGCCACCCAGGAGGAAGCCACGCGATTCGCGCGCTCGCTGATGATGAGAATCGAGGCGCTCGGGCGAGTACGATAAAGACGGCATGAAACGGCTTGGGCTGCTGGCTGCTGCCGCTGTCGCACTCGTGGTCGTGTTCGTGCTCGTTGTTCACACGCCCCCCTTCCGGCGCCTGGTTCTTCGCTACGTGATCGCCGAAGTGCAGCGTCGATATGCGATGCGTATCGACGCAGCGCGCCTCGATTACAACCTCGCCGCGCTGACGCTCGGGCTTGCAGACGTGCGCCTGGCCGCCGACCGGACGCCCTCAACGCCCTTCTTCGAAGCCGACTACGTTGGGGTGGCCCTTCCGTCCCGCGTGTTAATCGGCACGATTGCATTCGACGAAATTAGCGTCACCGCGGGACGGATCCACCTCGTCCGCGACCGTGACGGGCGGATGAATCTTCCCGAGTCGAGCGAAACGCCGTCCGGGGAGCCAGCCGCGTTCGACCTCAGACGCCTGTCGGCGCCGCGGCTCGTGATTGATTTCACCGACGCGCAGAACGATGTCGCCGCGACGATTCCCGCCCTCACGCTGGACATCGGCCGGGATCAGGGACGCGTGGCGCTGAACGCGCCTGCGACCATTCGCGTTGCCAACAGGGAGACGCGGCTCACCAATCTCGACGGCGGCGCATCGTTCGATGGACGTGAGCTGAAGCTCAGTTCAGTGTCGTTGCGCGCCGACGAAGGGTCGCTGCAAGTGGATGGAACGGTCTCGTTGCTCGTGCGCGATCCCTCACTGGATGTGCGTACCGCCGGAACCGCCGATGTCGAGCGGCTTGCGCGTTGGGGAATCGAAACGGGGGAGCGGCCCAGTGGCTCGGTCGCCTTCGATGTGCGGGCACACGGACCTTTCGACGAGGTTGTCGCGGACGTCCACGCGACATCGGCTCAGATCAATTGGCAGCAGATCCGTGTGACCGACGTGCTGCTCCAATCGCGTGTGACCGCCGATGCCGCGGATGTGGAGACCGCGCAGTTCACGTTAGCGGGCGGGCGAGCCACGGCAAAGGGTCAGATTCCGTTCAAGGACGGGGATGCGCATCTGACGGCTGCCTGGACTGGTATTGATGCATATGCCCTGACGACTGCCTTGGCAGGACCACTCAAGACCGCCCCAACAGGAACATTGTCGGGTGACCTCGAAACGTCTGGCCCGCTCGCACACCTCGGACAGTGGGTGGCGACCGCCCGGCTGCATGCCGAAGGCGGCGTCACCCAGCGCGGCCGCATCTCCGTTCCGGGCGACACGCGCGTGCAGCTCGCCAACGGCCGTTGGGACATCCAGGCTCGTCACCGCGCGGGTGCCACGCTCCCAGTGGTCCTCGTCGCGGGTGGACGGCTGAATGAGGAAGCGATCGGCAAGTCGACGCTGACGGGACGTCTCGATGTTGATTGGACGAACGTTCCTCCGCTCATACGGATGCTGCGCACTGTCGGTGTGGTGGAGATTGAAGATCCGCTGCTCTCAGCGGGTATTGTGTCGGCCGCAGTGCAACTCGGCGGCCGGCTGTCCGCGCCGACGGTTGACGCGGATGTCCACGCACTCGATCTCGCGAGCATGCAGTTCAGCATCAACGACCTTCGCGCGACCGCGTCGGGCGAACTCGCCACTCCCAGACTCGTGTTTCGGGTTGATACCCCGTCCGCCGTGATTGCCGATGAACAGGTCACCGACGTGCGCATCGGCGGTGGGCTCACCGGCGATGTTCTGACCATTGGTGAGTTGTCCGCATCTCAGGGCGCCAACCCCGGCCAAGTGAGGCTTGCGGGGACGTACAACCTCCGCACACAGCAATACGACGCGACCGCGGATCTCACGCAGTGGACTGTTGCGCCGACTCCTGACAGGCCGCTTGCCGTGCAGGTCGACGGGAAGTTCAGCGGCACTGGATCGGTGGAACAGCCGCGCGGAACCGGTTCGCTTCGGGCAACGAATATCTCGTGGAATGGTACGTCTGCCGGCGATCTCGCTGCCGACGTTGAAATTGACGGTCAGGCAGCCAACATTCAGGCACGCGCCCCCGACTTGAACTCTCAGCTCACCGCGCGCGTCAACGTGCGGGCGCCGTACGCGACGACCGCCGATCTGCGCAGCGACAATGTGGATCTCGAGAAGCTGATCCCCCGCTCATCGTCACCAACGCCGCTGACGGGACGCGTCACCGTTACCGCACACGCGGACGTCCCGCTCGCAGAATGGCGCAACGGGAACGCTCGCGCGGAGGTGGTCGCGCTCGATGCCGCCGCCGGAGATCTGCCAGTCCGTCTCGCGGAGCCTGCGACCGTCAAGTTCGCCGATGAGCGCGTCTGGATCGACCGATTCGAGGCGCTGGCAGGCGCGACCCGGATTTCCGCATCAGGTCGACTGCCCTTGTTCGACCCGTCCCTTCGTCCCGGTGGCGCGGACCGTCCCTCGAGCGGCGCGGACCTTTCAGGTCTGCGAAGTGGCGATGGCATTTCGCTCACTGCCGACGGCGACATCGGCGAGGCTGCCCGCGCGGTCGCGGCAACCGGGCTCGGCACTGTTCCTATCACGGCAGGATCCGGTCCGATCGCATTGCATGCGCGCGTCACAGGGTCGTTCGAGAAGCCGGTCGTCACTTCGGATCTCGAGGTCGGTCCCGGTTCGGTCACTCTCGAGCGCCTCTCGACGGCAACGGACCTTCGGCTGCGCGCGCATCTGGAGAACGAGGTCGTTGATCTGCGCGAGGTGCACGCCGCGTACGAGGGGGCGACACTCGACGCGACAGGGTCGATTCCGCTCGCGGTCGTTGGCGTTTCAACCGCGACGGCAACGTCAGCGGCAGCGTCGTTGCACGCAACGGCCACCGGTCTCACCCCTTCGGTGCTCCGCGGCGTGCTCGATCCCACAACGCTCGAGGATCTGGCAGGCGTGGTGGATGTCGCCGTCAACCTCGAGACCCCGTCGACGACGGACGTGTCGCAGGTAACCGGCGACCTGACGTTGACGCGTCTCGACCTCCAGCTGGCCGGGCTTCCGGTCACCCAGCGCACGCCGACGCGCATCGTGGCGAAAGATGGATTCGCCCGAATCGAATCCTGGAACTGGAGCGGTCAGGGTGCCACGCTCGGTGTGTTCGGACAGGTGCGGCTCGCCGATCGGCAGGCCGCTATCCTTGCGAACGGAGACATCGACCTGCGAGTGCTGACGCCGTTCGTACGGAGCGGTGGCATCTCGACGGCCGGCCATCTCACGCCGAAGATCTCGATCACTGGGCCACTGGACGCGCCCCGTGTCGATGGCGATGTTGCGCTGGCCGACGGTGAAGTCAGGCTGATCGATCCACGGGTGGTCATCAACGGCCTCGCGGCGCGCGCGTCGCTGACGCGATCCGACCTGCAGCTGAGGGAGCTGAACGGATCCATCAATGGCGGTGCGTTGACGGGAAGCGGCTCGATTGCGTACGAGGCGCAAACGGGCGCGACCGCGCACCTGGCGGCAGATATTCGCGACATGGCGCTCGACTTTCCCGCGGGGCTGAGAAGCGAGCTCGACGCGATGCTGCAACTCGATGTGGCGTCACCGTCCGGCGAAGCCGCGCCGTCAGGCCGGCTGTCCGGGTCGATCACGGTGCTGCGCTCCAGCTACCGCGAACCGCTCGCGGTCGTGGGCGGGCTCCTTACCGCGTTGCGCGCACGACGGGTGGCCGCGAGTGGAGGTGGGCCAGAACAACAATCGGCGTTCCTGAGACAGCTGGCGCTCGACATCGGCATCGTCACGGACGAGGACATCATCGTTGACAACAACTACGCCCGCGCGCAGCTTGGCGGCGATCTGAATCTGATTGGCACGGCCGCTGCGCCGGCGCTGTCGGGACGTGCCGTTCTCCGGGAAGGCGGTCAACTCTTCGTCGGCCGAAACGTCTACACGATTTCGCGCGACACACCGAGCACGATCGATTTCGTCAGTCCAACGGCGATTGAACCGGAACTGAATATTCATCTCGGGACGCGTGTCAGCGGACATGACATCGAGGTCGCCCTGACAGGTCCCGCTGAATCGCCACAGGTCAACATGACCTCAGAAGACCTCGGGCAGGCGGACATTACGGCGTTGCTGCTGACCGGCCGCACGCTCGATCAGCTTGGAACCGCCGACGCGGCCTTCATCGGCACACAGGTCATCGGCAACTTCTCAGGTGAAGTGCTTGGTTTTGCCGGACGCGCCGTCGGCCTCGATACGCTGCGGCTCGGCGGCCTCGAGGAGGCCGAAGGGAACGCGGATCTCGCGGCGGTCGCGACCGTCGTGGATCCGACGTCGAGACTCACGTTCGGCAAGGGCCTCGGGTCGAACATCAACGTCACGTTCTCGCAGAGTCTCAAGGATTCGGAGGCGCAAACCTGGATCGTCGAATACCTGCCGACGCGGCGGTTCGATTTGCGCGTCGTATCGGATGACCAGAACCTCCTCTCGGCTGGGTTCAGGCATGAGATCTCGTTCGGCGGCGGCGTCACGGCGACGTCCGCGCGAACCTCCACAGAGCGGCGGCCCGATCAGCGCATTGCGGAAGTACGAATCAGCGGCGATCTCGCCTTTCCGGAAGATCGAATTCGATCACTTCTCAAACTTGGGCCTCGCGACACGTTCGATTTCGCCAGGTGGCAGGACGACCGTGATCGACTCGAGGATTTCTACCATCAGAACGGCCGCCTCGCGGCGCGAGTCACCGCCAGCCGCGAGATCAATGGCGACGTCGTCAATCTCGTGTACGCGATTGAGGCCGGACCGCAGACGACGATCGAAGTCAGCGGAGTGGCCGTTGACAGCGGCGTGATGCAGCAGCTTCGGGAGGCCTGGGCCATGTCCATTCTCGACGAGCTGCTCATTGAAGACGCCACGCGAATCATGCGGATCGTCCTGGCGGAGCGCGGGTACGTGCGTCCCGCGGTTGCGGCGCGTATCACGTCAGAGGGAAATACCAAGACGCTCCACGTCGACGTGCAGCCTGGCGAGCGAAGCAGCGAAACGCGAGTGCGGATCATGATGTCGAACGAGGGGCTCGCCATGGAGCTCGACAGGCAGGTCGTCGCACGTGGTCTGGACGCGCTGATTCTGCGCGACCCCGGCGCGGTGACGCGCGAACTCACGGAATACCTCCGGTCGCGTGGTTACCTTCGCGCAACCGTCAAGCCCACGCCACCAGTCCTCGAGGGCGACGCAGCCGTACTGCCGGTCGCGGTCGATCCAGGTCCACAGTTCGTCATCGCCACGGTCGATTTCGAGGGACGTCGAAGCGTCACCGCGGACGATGTGGCAAAGGCAGCGGCGATTTTCGTGGAAACGCCGTACGATCCCGCGTTAATCGACGCGGCACGCGACCGTATCGTCGGCCTGTACCGCAGCCGGGGATATGCCGCGCCAGCCGTTGTCGCGAATGCAGCGGTGCGGGACGCGGAGGCTCGCGTTGATCTGACGTTCGAGATCACCGAGGGCTCACGCCAGACGATCGGCGACATCGCGGTATCGGGCAGCGCGGGCGTGGACACCGACGTCGTGACGCGAGCGCTGCGTCTGACCATTGGCGCGCCTCTCGAACCTGCCGAACTGCTTCGTGCGCGCACGCGGCTGTTCAACACCGGACTGTTCAGGCGTGTCGATGTCACAACGGAGCCGATCAATCGCATCAGCACGGCGGACCCGCAACAGCCGATGCGCATCCGCGTCGCCCTGGAGGCATGGCCCGCGCTCCGACTCAGATACGGACTTCAGGCGGCCCAGGAGTTTTCGTCGACATCGGTTTCTGCGGAGCGCGATGTTGTTCCGGGCCTCCTGGCCGATGTGACGCGACGCACGCTGTTCGGGCGAGCGGTAAGCCTGAGCGGCTCCATTCAATATCAGCCTCGCGACCGGCAGGCGCGAGCGTTTGTCAATGCGCCAACGTTTCTGACACTACCAGTGGCGTCGTCGCTCGTCCTCCAACGTGAGCGCATCCAACCACCGGGGACGACGCTCATCACCGACCAGAGCAGCGTCGCGTGGCAGCAGCAGCTGCAGAGGGCGGCAGGCAAGCTGACACTCTCGTACACGTATCAGTTCAACCGCGACCACACGGCGAACACCAGAATCGATCCGATTACCGGCATCGCATTCGATATCACGGTGAATGTGGCGCGCCTGATTGGCAACGCGGCCTGGGACACACGCGATGATCCGCTCAACGCCACGCGCGGCTCGCTCTACTCGTCGAACCTGCAGTGGGCCCCCGATCGCCTGGGGTCGCAGTTCCGATTCCTGAAATATGTCGGTCAGGCATACCGGTTCCAGAACATGCACGGCGTCGTGCTCGCGTCGGCCGCACGACTTGGTCTGGTCGGGCCGCTTGGCGGTCAGGAGCTCATCACGTCGGAGCGTCTTTTTGCCGGCGGCTCGCGGACGGTCCGCGGAGTGAATGAAAACAGTCTCGGCCCGCGCGATTTCTTCGGCGATCCAGCCGGCGGAGAATCGATGCTCATCTTGAATCAGGAGGCGCGCGTGCCGGTCTACAAGTGGCTGCACGGCGTCGGCTTCATCGACGCGGGCAACGTGTTCGCGACTATTCCAGACCTGAAGCTGAATGACCTCGTCGGTGCAATCGGCTTCGGTGTGAGGCTGAACACTCCGTTTGCGTTGCTGCGCGCCGATTATGGCAAAGTCGTGTGGGGACCTGCGCCTCGGATGGGCAAATGGTTCTTTGGGATCGGCCAGGCCTTTTAGTGAGAATCTCGTCGGTGCGAAGGGTGCGAGCGGTGCAATGGGTGCAAAGGGTGGGTGCACGGCACCTCTCGCACCTGTTGCACCCTTCGCACTTCTCGCACCGACCTGTTACCGACCTCGAACCGTTTTCATGATTTGAGTTACCTCGGGCCGTTCCGGTGCGTCGGGCGCCAGCTTCAGGAACTGCTCGAAGTGATTCGCCATCCGGTCCGGCCGGTTGGCGCGGTACTGCATCAACCCGCCGTAGTAGTGCGCGTACGCGTTGGCCGGATTAATCTCTGTGACGCGGTCGAACTCGGTCGCTGCCGCTGGCCAGTCCTGACGTTTGGCGAGCACCAGGCCAAGCTGATAGTGCGTCTCGGCCATCCCACCGTTCATTTCGACCGCCTGACGCGCTGAGGCGAGCGCGCCTTCGCTGTCGTCCTGCATCAACTGTTGCGCGGACAGTCCGATGAAATGCCACACGTCACCCTGGTCTCGTGAGGCGAGCGCGCCGTAGGTTTGAAGCGCCTGATCGTTCTCCCCGAGCTTCTGGTGACTCTGCGCCGCCGTATACAGCACGGCCGGATCCGCGTCGGGCTGGGCGGCGTCGACGACGCGCTGGTACTGGCCGGCTTCGAACAGCTTCTGCACCTGCGAGGCGTTCTGCGCAAAAACTGCGGATGCTGTGAAGGTCAACACGAAAGTTAGCGTGGTCTTCTTCATGATTTGATTGTAAGGTGTCGGTTCAATTCGACGACTACTGCAGGGCCAAAGAGCACGCTGCGGTCGCTGCGGTCCTCCCACCGTATAAGACGGCCGCCATCGATCTTCAGTTCGGCACGTTCCGCGCCATCGGAAATACGTGGTCGCGCAAGCGGTTTGACGGTGATTTCTATCGAAGTGCGTATGTAAATCTGGACATCACCGTTACGAATTTGGTCATAGTGGAATCTCGAGAGGGCAACACCGGGGCGGACGACCCATCGACGCTCGGCGGCGGCGAAACCGACAAGCACCTCATTTACGAAGGCCTCTCCCGTGTGGACGCCGACGCCATCCTTGCCGGCGCATCGACCGCACGCAGCGACCAGCTCGTTTTCTCGGTGTGGCATCCGGAGCTTGTCGCGTTGCGGAGGGATCTCGGACGTGCCCGCCATCCCGCTCAGGTCATTGTCAGCAGCCGCAGCGCTCTCCGCATCGAGACCGCGCTCATGTTTCAGGTTCCGGAAATTCCGGTGTATCTGGTGACGACGTCCGATGCGGCGTCGTCGTTGCGCCTGCAGGTGGCGACGCGTCCATGGATTCAGGTGATCGATGGCGGGCAGCCGCTCTCGATGCATACGGCGCTTCGCGACCTACACTCACGCGGAATCGAGACGGTGTCGGCAATCGGTGGAAGGACGACGGCGCGTGCGCTTTTGCAGGAACATGTCGTTCACGATCTATATCTGACGACGTCGCTGAAGAAGGGTGGCGAGCCACACACGCCGTTGCTGGACACGCCGCTGGAGGCGCCGGCAGTCGTGATGAAGAGGGGGACCGGACCCGAAGAAGGGGTTCGGTTTGTGCACTATGCGTTGAGGTCCGCCTAAAGGGCGGACCCTACCGTTAGGCTACCGGCTACCGGCTACCGGCCACTGGGTACCGACGACCGGTACGTAGGGGCCGGCTTTAGCCGGCCCTCCGACTAGGCCGACAGCTCCTGTTCGTCCGGGAAGCCGTGCTGCTTGCGACCGACTGGCCCTTCCATCTTCGCGCTGGTCTTGTACAACTCGAAGCGTCCGTCCGCGGCCTCCTCCCGGACGCGCCGGCGCAGCGTGTTCATCTGTCGTTCGGACATCGGCTTGAACCCGACGGCCACTTTCAGGTTTTGCCGCAGCACTTTCATCGAATCGATTCCGCTGACGGTTGTTGCGACAGGAAGGCTCATGGCGTACCGCAAGCCCTCCTGAGCGGTGATCACCTTCTGTTTGACCTGACGGCCTTCGCCACCCAGGCTCTTCATCCCGATCGGGGCAATCCGGCGGCGCAGCAGTTCGGGAAGCACCTGGCGCTCGAAGGAGCGTCCTTCGAAGGAGCTGTCAAAGCAGTTGAGCGGCAGCTGGCACGTGTCGAACGGATAGTCGTGTGCCAGCATCTCGAGATGGATGCGGGGATCCTTGTGTCCGGTGAATCCGATGAAGCGCACCTTGCCTTGGTGCTTGGCTTCTCCGAGCGCCTCGACGACGCCGCCGCGCATGAAATGGCGATCGGGGTCGTTGTAGTAGGCGCATTCGTGGATCTGCCAGAGATCGAGGTAATCCGTCTTGAGCCGCCGAAGCGACTGCTCGAGCTGCCGCATGGCCTCCCGTTTGTCGCGGCCGTGCGTGCAGACCTTCGTCATCAGAAACACGCGGTTGCGCCGGTCCGCGAGCGCCTTGCCCATGATCTGTTCTGACTTGCCGTCGTGATATTCCCAGGCGTTGTCCATGAAGGTGACGCCGGCATCGATGGCCGCATGCACGATGCGGATGCCTTCACGTTCGGAGCTGGCCATCGCAACGTGATAGCCGCCAAGACCAAGTGCGGACACGAGCACGCCGGTCTCGCCGAGTGGACGCTGCGGAATCTCCATGGGGGTACTATGATGCGACGGTCATGTAGCTGTCCAGAGATCACGAACCACGGAGGCACGAAGAACAGTGTCTTCGTGGTTCGTAGCCGGAGGATTGGATGCGTGGAAACGCGAAAGTCATCGAGCACCTGAACGAAGCGCTTCGTGAGGAATTGACGGCGATTAACCAGTACTTCCTGCACGCGGAGATGTGCCACAACTGGGGGTATCACGGCCTCGGTGACTACATCAAGAAGCAGTCGATTGACGAGATGAAACATGCGGAGGCGTTGATCGAACGCATCCTGTTTCTCGATTCGACGCCGACGATGGAGTACCTGGCCCTGAACGTCGGCGGCAACGTGCAGCAGCAGATCGAGGCCGATCTCGCGCTCGAGATCAACGCCGTCGCGATGTACAACAAAGCGATTCAGGCGGCTCGCGAGGCGGGCGACGATCAGTCGCGTGAGCTGTTTTCCAAGCTGCTCAAGGATGAGGAGGACCATGTGGACTGGCTCGAGGCGCAGGTCCACCAAATCAAGGAGATGGGTTACGAGCGGTACCTGACGCTCCACGTCGAGGGGCCGAAGGATTAACCCCTGCTACACTGGTCCCGATGGTTGTCGTTCTTGTCCTCTTCGCGCTGATTGCTGCAATTCCTGCTGAGGCGGCCGGCGCGAAGTCCGCTCCGCTCAAGATTGTCGCCTTCGGCGACAGCCTGACATCGGGCCATCGACTTTCGTCGAAGGACGCCTATCCGTCGGTGCTCCAGGCGAAGCTGAAAGCGGAGGGGCTCTCGGCCACCGTCGTCAATCACGGAGTGTCGGGCGACACGACGACACGGGCGCTACGTCGGCTCGACGACGCGCTCGCGGAGCATCCGCAAATCGTGATCGTCGAACTCGGCGTCAACGACGGCTTGCGCGGTGTTCCGGTTCCGGTCGTGAAGGCGAACCTGGAGAAGATCATCACGGCGGCGCAGGCGCAGAACATCGACGTGGTGCTCTGTGCCATGGAAGCGCTGCCGCTGCAGGGCTGGCAGTACACGATTGCCTTCCATCAGATGTACGACGATCTGGCTGCGACCTACGGCGTGACGCTGGTCCCGTTCCTGATGAACGGAGTGCTCGGCAATCCCGATTTGATCTCGGACGACGGCGTGCACCCGAATGCGGCAGGAGCGCGCCATATCGCCGAGACGGTCTTCGAATATGTCTTTCCGATTGCCCGCACGATCGCGAAGGACGCGCCTACCATACCTGACACGCGTTAGCGGGCGCCATCGGCGCGCCCTCCTTGCAGCCGAACGCTTTCCTGAACTCGGGCATGTTCTGCAACACGCCGTTGGCGCGCCAACGGCCTGGCGAGTGGACGTCTTCCTGCGCCCGGCGACGGAAATCCTGATCGGCCGCGTTCTCGCACCAGACCTGCGCGTAGGAAATGAAGAACCGCTGCTCCGGGGTGAAGCCGTCGATTGCCGCCGGCGGACCCTTGCGGGCGAGCAGTTCCATCAGTGCGTAGTAGGCAATCCGCACCCCTCCGTTGTCCGCGACGTTCTCTCCGAGTGTGAGATTTCCGTTCAGCTTCACGCCCGGTAACGATGCATAGGAGCTGTACTGCGAGGCCACACATGCGACGCGTTCGCGAAAGGCATCCTCATCGCGCGGCATCCACCAGTTCATCAGATTGCCGCCCGCGTCGAACCGGCGACCGCTGTCGTCGAATCCGTGCGTAATTTCGTGGCCGATCATTGCGCCCGCCGCCCCGAAGTTCACGGCATCGTCGATGGTGGGGTCGAACACCGGCGGTTGAAGAATGCCGGCCGGAAACGTGACCTCGTTGAGTGACGGAGCGTAGTACGCATTTACCGTTTGCGGGGTCATCAGCCAGAGCGTCCGATCGACCGGCTGGCCAATCCAGCGGAGCTGTCGTTGCCTGTCATCCGCTGCAATGCGAATGGAGTTGCCGGCGTAATCATCGCGGCGGATCGTGACGCCGCTGAAGTCGCGCCATGTGTCGGGACCGCCGATCTTGCGTCGCATCGCCTCGAGTTTCGCCAGCGCGCGTTCGCGCGTCTCGGCGCTCATCCAGTCGACGTCGGTAAGCCTCTGTCGGAGCGATTGCTGGAGCGCGGTAATCAATTCGTCCATCCGCGCTTTCGCGTCCGGACCGAAGCGCTGCTGGATGAAGATCCTTCCCACCACTTCGCCGAGCGCGTCGGCGCCAGGTTGTCCAGCGATCGCGTCGCTGCAGCGCATCCATCGCGGCCGCATTTCTTTCTGGCCGCTCAGGATCTCGCCGTTGAAGCGAAACTGCTCCTGTTCGAAGCGCCCGGTCAGCAGCGACGCCATTTCATCGAGCGCCCGCCACTTCATGTACGCCTTCCACGAGGCGAGCGGGATCGTGCCGAGCGCTGCACTGATGTCGCGGACGTATTGCGGATTGAGCAGGTTGAGACGCGAAAACGGCGGTGCGCCCGTTCCGCGGAAATACGACGCAAAGTCGATGTTGGGAGCGAGGTCGGCGAGCTGGGTCACGGTCGTGGGATTGTCGCGGCGCCGCGGATCGCGGAACTCGACGCGGTCCATCGTTGCACGGGCGATCGCGGTTTCAATCTCCATGACGACGCGCGCCAGTCGATCTGGCGGGTCCGAAAGGACCCGCCCTCCACCGAGGAGCTCAAACATGCGCTGGACGTGCGTTTGGTACTCGCGCCGTAGCGTCGTCGATCGCTCGTCGTCTTTCAGGTAGAGGTCACGGTCAGGAAGGCCCATTGCGCCCTGACCGAGAGCCGCAGCGAAGACGCTCGAATCGTGCGCATCGGGCGCGGCACCGATTGTGAGAAACGATGGAAATCCGTCGTGGCTGAAACGGGCCGCAAGCCGAATCAGCTGCTCACGGTTTCTGACCGCATCGATCTCGCGGAGCAACGGTTCGAGAGGCCTCGCTCGCCGCGCTTCGATCGTCTTCTGATCCATGCAGGCGGCATAGGCGTCGCCAATCTTCTGCTCGTCCGGCGTCCGGCGGGACGCCGTGAACGCTGCGTTCTCGAGAATGTCGCGGACGATGCGGGCGTTGCGATCCGCGAGCTCGTTCAGCCGGCTGTAGCGCGCCCGGTCGGCCGACAGCGGGTTGGCGACGAGCCATTTGCCGCAGGCGAACTGATAGAAGTCGGTACAGGCGTCAACACTACGATCGAGATGGCTGACGCTGAAACCTTCAGACGAGGATTGCGCGGCGATCGGGATCGTCGCCGTGATGACCACGAAGGCCGGTAGCCACGAAGCGCACGAAGCAAACACCTTCGTGTCCCTCGTGCGTGCCCCGGGCCTTCGTGGTTCCACTGGTCGATCAGGACGCCGATGCGTCGACCGAGATGGCGACGTTACCGCGGATGGCGTTCGAAATCGGGCAACCCTTTTCCGCATTCTTTGCCAGATCGCTGATTCCGGCCGGATCAATCCCCTCGAGCCCTTCGACGACGGCCTTGAGGTCCGATGAGACAACCTTCAGCCCGGCGTCGCTGCGATCGCCGGTCACCGTGGCGGTGACGCGCAGGCGCCGCGCCTTGCCCCCCTGCTTGCCGATCGTGTTGGCGAGCACCATCGCATAGCAGACGGCATGCGCGCCGGCAAGCAGTTCTTCGGGTGTCGTTTTCCCATCTCCGCGTTCGTTGATGCGGCTTGGAAACGTCACCGACTGTGTGAACGCGCCGGTGCCCGCCTTAGCGGTGCCGTTACCTTCCATCAGGTTCCCGTTCCACTCCACATCCACGTGCCTCGCAAACGATGCCATCTGTGCGCTCCAATCGGTTGGTGGTTGGTGGTTTGTGGTTGGTGGCACAAACGTCGCGGTTCTCGCGAACCACGAACCACCAACTACCCAACCACTAACCCAAAGAACGAAATGGTATATCAACAGACTGGCACATGCGGGATGTGAATCTCGAGCTGGCGAGCCTGCTGTACGACATGGCGGCTATTGCAGGCGACAGTCAGCGCACCTTTGGCTACAAACGTGCGGCGAAGGCCGTGCTGCGGATCGATCGCGACATCACGCCGCTCGTGACCGCGAACACGTTCAAGGCGATCCCGGGGATTGGTCCGACGACGGATCGCATCGCTCGCGAACTGATCCTCGACGGCCGCTGCGCGTTTGTCGAACGCGCGGTTAGGGAATCAGGTAAGGAGCAGGAGATTGCGCGGCTCCACGGCCTGAGGCGACTCTATCTGAGCCGAGCCGCGGTTCAGGAGATTCTGTCGCGCAAAGGTTCGCCGTCGCGAGCGCGATATCGGGGTGATTTCCAGATGCATTCGATCTGGAGCGACGGCGCGGAAACGCTCGAGTCGATCGTGAACGCGTGTCTCGAGCGCGGATGGTCGTGCGCGGGCATCACGGATCATTCCTACGGGCTCAGCATCGCCGGTGGCATGAGCATGGAACGCGCGTCCGAGCAACACGCTGAAATCGACGCGCTGAACCGCAAGTACGACGGCCGCTTCAGGCTGTTCAAGGGCATTGAAGCGAACATTCTCGGCGACGGCGCCATCGACATGGCGCCACACGAAATGCGGCAGTTCGAGTTCATCGTGGCGTCGCCGCATTCGGCGCTCCGCAAGGCGATCGATCAGACGGATCGCATGGTTGCCGCCGTATCACAGCCGGGCGTCGCGATTCTCGGCCATCCGCAGGGGCGCGTCTTTAACATGCGCCTCGGCGTCCGCGCAAACTGGTCAAAGGTGTTCGAGGCGGCCGCCCGACGTCAGGTGGCGATTGAGATCGACGGCTCCTGGGCGCGGCAGGACGTTCCCTACCAACTCGCCGCGCAGGCGCTGGAGCAGGGGTGCATCTTCGCGCTCGACAGCGACGCGCACTCACACCGGGAGCTGGACTTCGCCGACATCGCCATCGCACACGCGAAGCTCGCCGGCATTCCGCAGGCGCGTATCGTCAATTACTGGCCGGAGAAGAAATTCCTGGAGTGGGCGGCTGGAGCGTGGGATCGGTAACCACGAAGACGCTTCGCGTGGACACGAAGCACACGAAGACTTTTATTTCTCTTCGTGGTCTTCGTGCGCGCCGTCAGGCCTTCGTGGTTTGAGGTGCTCCGCATTACGGAAGGCGAGGCTCCTGGCCGGCATCTGCCATGCGGTCCGAAGCGCTTTGGCGAGCTCGGGATCCTTCTCTGCGATTTTTTCTGCGAGCCCGGAGAACTTCTGGTCGATTCTCGCCAGCCGCGCTTCGTACTTCTCGAGGTCGCCTTTCTGCTTCAAATCGCGGCGAAGCAGTCCAATCTTTTCCATGAGTTCGGTCAGGAGCACGGCGAGCTCGCGTTCCATTTCTCCTGATTGTAGGTGAGCCTCACTCCATCTCGACCAGCGGCACGCCAGGTTGCACGAGCTCACCTTCGCGGCACGCAAGCGTCTTCACGCGCCCGGCGCGCGGCGCCCTGATGGGAAGCTCCATCTTCATCGCCTCCAGCATGACCAGCAGGTCTCCCGCCGCCACCTCCTGACCGGGCGCCACGATGATGGCGACTACCGTTGCCGGCATCGGCGCCGAGAGCGCGATCTGGTCGTCAGTCGCATGCGCACGAGCGTGGCCCTCGCGGTCGTCACCTTCGATGACGTAGGCATGCCCCTCGATGAATACCCACGTTCGTGCCCGGTCGGCTACGGCGTAGGCAATTTGACTCCCGACTCCCGGCTTCCGGCTTCCGGACACGAGAAACCGTCCGTGGCCGAGCGTTTCAACCACGATAGCCGCGCAGTGTTTCCCACGGATCCGCCTTCGCGGCTTCGCCGCTTCGGCGAGACAGGTCCGCGGTCGCGGGGTCGCCGCTTCGGCGAGACACGTCCGACTTCGGGTGGCCAAACGCGCGCGCGACCTCGATGGCTTCAGGCGGAACGTCGGGCGCGCTCCGAACGCGCAACCCTTCACCCTCGGTGTCGAGAAAACGTGTATCGATATCGCCGCTGACGAATCGCGGATGCTCCAGGATCTCGATGAGAAACGAAATGTTCGTCCGGATGCCGAGAATGGGATAGTTGCGAAGCGCTGCAATCGCACGTCTGCGCGCGATCTCGCGGGTCTCGCCATCCGCGATCAGCTTCGCGATCAGGGGATCGTAGTGGACGCTGACCTCGCCTCCTTCGTTTGCGCCTGAGTCGATCCGGATGCCGGGCATCGAAGGTTCGCGGTAGAGCAGCAGCGGGCCTGCCTGGGGAAGATCGTCGTTTGCCGGATCCTCCGCATAGACGCGGACCTCGATTGCATGTCCCCGCTGGGTCAAGGAGTCCTGGGCCCATCGGAGTCGTTCGCCTCCCGCGATAGCGATTTGCGCGTGGACCAGATCCACACCCGTGACCCGTTCGGTTATCGGATGCTCGACCTGCAAGCGGGTGTTGACCTCGAGAAAGTAGAACGACGCGCGATCGCCTGTCCCCTCGAGGAGAAACTCCACGGTGCCGGCGTTCCGATAACCCGCCGCGCGCGCGAGCGCCACGGCTGCTTCGCCCATCCGCCGCCGTAACGCCGGTGTCAGCGCCGGAGATGGCGTTTCTTCGACCACCTTCTGATGGCGGCGCTGGATCGAGCATTCGCGTTCGAACAGGTAGAGCACATCGCCGTGGTTGTCCGCGAGGACCTGGATTTCAACATGCCGCGGCCGCTCGATCACGCGTTCGACATACAGCGTGCCGTCGCCGAACGCCGCAATCGCTTCGCGGCGCGCCTGTTCGATGCCGGCCGCCAATGCCCGCTCGTCTCGAATCGTCTTCATCCCGATGCCGCCGCCGCCGGCTGACGGCTTCAGGAGAATGGGGAACCCAACGCGGCGGGCCGCCGCGGCGATTGCACCTGCGGATTGGTCTGCCGGCGTTTCACCCGGAACAACAGGCACGCCAGCCTGGCGGGCAATCGCGCGTGCAGCGATTTTCGAGCCGAGGCGCTCGATCACCGCTGCGGGCGGTCCGATGAACGTGACACCCGCCCGCTCGCAGGCCGATGCGAAGCCCGCGTTCTCGGACAAAAACCCGTAGCCGGGGTGAATGGCGTCCGCGCCCGTTTTGCGCGCCGCATCCAGAATTGCGGAAATTGAGAGGTAGCTCTCGGCCGGCGAGGCTTCCCCGATGCGAACCGCGATGTCGGCGAGAAACACGTGAGGCGCACGCACGTCCGCATCCGAATAGACGGCGACCGATGGAATCCCCAGCTCACGGCAGGCGCGGATGACGCGGACGGCAATCTCGCCGCGATTCGCGATCAGGATTCGCCGCGGCTGACGTTCCAACGTGCCTTCCGTTTGTCGAGGAACGCGCGGAGCCCTTCCTGCCCCTCCTCCGAGACACGCTGGGCAGCAATCGCCTCGGCCGTCAGCCCCGCGGCGTCGGAAGGCCCCCGCGCCCAGACACGCGGGATGAGCGCTTTCGCCGTCGCGATCGCATCCGGCGCCCCGCTGAGGAATTCGTTCACGTAGAGGCTGATCACGGTGTCGAGGTCACCGCCCGGAACCACGGCGTGAATGAGTCCAATCTCCTTCGCGCGGACCGCGTTGAACCGCATGCCCGTCAGGAACAACTCGCGTGCCGCCGATCGGCCGATTTTCGCGACCGCATACGGCGAGATAACTGCCGGCAGGATGCCGAGCTTCACTTCCGTGAAGCCGAACACGGCGTTCTCTTCGGCGACCACGACATCGCACACGGCGGCGAGTCCGGAGCCGCCCCCGAGCGCTGCACCATGAATACGCCCGAGCAGCGGGATGGGGAGCGTATCCAACGCCGCAAACATCCGCGCCGCCGCGTTCGCATCGCGAACGTTGTCGTCGTGCGTATACTCGAGCGCCTTCGCCATCCACGCGATGTCCGCGCCGGCCGAGAACACCTTGCCCGCCCCTGCTACGACCGCAACGCGCACGTCGTCATCCGCATTAATGGCGGCGGCCCAGTCTGTCAACTCCGCGATCATCTGCTCGTTGAACGCGTTGCGGATGTCAGGGCGGTTGAGTGTGAGGTATTCGACGACGCCGTCGCGGCGAGTCTGGATGGTGTCGTAGGACATCAATCAGCCACGAACACGAAGGGAAAATACCCTACTTCGTGCCCTTCGTGGTTTCCAGCGTTTTCATGGTTCACATCCGGAACACTCCGAATTTCGGTCGTGGCACTGGCGCATTGAATGACGCCGAAAGGGCGAGCGCGAGAACGTTGCGCGTCTGTGCGGGATCCAGGATGCCGTCGTCCCACAGGCGCGCCGTCGAATAATACGGCGATCCTTCGAGCTCGTACTTGTCGAGAATCGGCTGCCGGATTTGCGCTTCTTCTTCCCGGCTGAGCGTTTTGTTGTCGCGTGAGAGTTGTTCGCGTTTGACCGTTGCGAGCACGCCCGCGGCCTGTTCGCCACCCATCACCGAGATGCGCGCATTCGGCCACATCCAGAGGAAACGCGGTTCGTACGCACGACCGCACATTCCGTAGTTGCCCGCCCCGAACGAGCCGCCGATGATGACGGTGAACTTGGGCACCACGGAGTTCGCCACCGCGTGCACCATCTTGGCGCCGTCCTTGGCGATGCCTCCGCGCTCGTACTGCTTGCCGACCATGAATCCGGTGATGTTCTGCAGAAACACGAGCGGAATGCCACGCAGGTTGCACAACTCCATGAAGTGCGTCGCCTTCAGTGCCGACTCGGAAAAGAGCACGCCGTTATTGGCGACGATCCCGATCAGCAGCCCATGCAGACGCGCAAAGCCGGTGACGATCGTCGGAGCGTATCGCTCCTTGAATTCGTCGAAGCGCGAGCCATCCACAAGACGTGCAATGACTTCCCGGACGTCGTAGGGCTTCCGCACGTCCGCGGTGACGACGCCGTATAGCTCCTGCGGGTCATAGGCCGGCTCTTCTGGTTCGGTGACGTCCGACGGAAGCGTCTTCGATGTGTTCAGGGTCGAGACAATCGTTCGCGCGAGCCGCAGCGCGTGCGGGTCATCCTCCGCGAGGTAGTCGGCGACGCCTGACAGCCGCGTGTGAACGTCGGCACCACCGAGCTCCTCCGCGGTGACGTCTTCACCTGTTGCCGCTTTAACCAGCGGCGGGCCGCCGAGAAAAATGGTTCCCGTCCCTTTGACGATGATCGTTTCGTCGGACATCGCCGGGACATACGCGCCGCCGGCAGTGCACGACCCCATGACAACGGCAACTTGCGCAATGGATTCCGCGGACATCCGCGCCTGGTTGAAGAAGATCCGTCCGAAGTGCTCCTTGTCTGGGAAGACCTCCGCTTGCA
>Ga0114129_10003097_pt1 | contig 23330 bp, 25 predicted proteins | sample RhiMetdeltSRZDD1_FD_80071 | JGI IMG/M metagenome (GOLD analysis project Ga0114129, IMG submission 80071) | Populus rhizosphere microbial communities from Tennessee, USA - Rhizosphere MetaG P. deltoides SRZDD1 (version 2) (version 2) | ecosystem: Host-associated > Plants > Roots > Rhizosphere >...
GGCGCTGCCACCGAGACCGAGATGAAGGAGAAGAAGCACCGCGTCGAGGACGCGCTCCAGGCGGCTCGCGCCGCGCTCGAGGAGGGTGTCGTCCCGGGTGGCGGTGTCGCGCTCCTGAACGCGATCGGGGCGATCAAGCTCGACTCGCTCGAGGGTGACGAGCGGACGGGTGCGTCCATCGTCACGCGCTCGCTCGAGGAGCCCATTCGCCAGCTCGCGAACAACGCGGGCCTCGAGGGCTCGATCGTCGTCGACAAGATCCGCAACGCCCCGGCGGGGCAGGGTCTGAACGTCGAGACGGGCGAGTACGAGGACCTCGTCAAGGCCGGCATCACCGACCCGACGATGGTCGTCCGCTCCGCTCTGCAGAACGCGGCATCGATCGCGAAGAACATCCTCACGACCGAGGCCGTCGTCGCCGAGGCCCCCGAGAAGCAGGGGGCGGCCGCCGGCATGCCGGGCGGCATGGGCGGCATGGACATGATGTAAGCCGCGCCGCGCGGCTGCGCCGCGCGTCGAAGGTGTACGGCGCGAAGGCCGGGCTGAGCCCGGCCTTCGCGCATGAAGGAAAGGGTGGCGAGCCTTCGTCTCTGACAGTGCGGACGCGCGATTGGCTTCGCCGATCACGCGGCGCATGAGTTCGCCTCCGGCTCAGACCGCTTCGCGTGTCTTAGCCTCCGGCCTTGGCGGGTTTGAAGAGTCGAGCGTTCGTCCCTGAACAGCAAAACGGCCCTTACGGGCCGCTTTGCGAGGGGGATTAGGGGGAGGTGGTTCGCTAGGAGATATCGACGGGTGCGGCATGGTCCCGCTCCCCCCAATGGGGGAAATCCGCACCAGGCCTCAGAAGCTGTACCGCTGTTCCTTCCAATAGTCGGCGTCGTTGTGGTAGCCGTAGCGCTCCCAGAACCCGGGTTGGTCTGCTGCGAGCAACTCCAGTCCGCGCAGCCACTTCGCGCTCTTCCAGAAGTAGCGCGAGGGAACGACGAGGCGGAGGGGCCAGCCGTGCTCCGGCTCGAGCGGCGCGCCGTCGGCCTCCCACACGATCAGCGCGTTGTCGTCCTCGAGCGCCTCGAGCGGGACGTTCGACGTGAACCCCTGCTCGGCGTGCGCGACCACGAAGCGCGCGGCCGGCTTCGGGCGAACGAGCTGCGCGAGCTCGCGCCAGCGCACGCCCTTGAAGCTCGTGTCGAACCGGCTCCAGCGTGTGACGCAATGGATGTCCACCGTGATCTCCGTTTGCGGCAGCGCCTGGAGCTCGTCGTACGTCAGCGTGACCGGGTCGTCGACCTCGCCGAACACCTTGAAGTCCCACGACGTGAGGTCCGTCTGCGGCACCGTGCCGGCGTGCAGCACCGGCCACTTCTCGGTCAGGTACTGCCCCGGCGGCAACCGCGCCGGATCGAGGCCTCTCTCGACCAGCTTCTGCTCCGCCTTGCCACGGAAGAGCGACATGCCGACCTACACTAGTTGCGATGCCAAGCGTTTCGTTTCGCCCGCGTGCGTACCTCCGCGTGTCGGGGCCTGACGCGGAGGACTTCCTGCAGCGGATGGTCTCGAACGACGTCGCCGCAAACGACGTGTGCGACGCGCTGCTCCTGACGCCGAAGGCGCGGATCGTCGCGCCCCTCCGCATCCACCGGCGCGCGCCCGACGACTTCCTGCTGCTGACCGAGCCGGAGCTCGGCGAGGCGGTGCGCGCTCAACTGCAGCGCGCGCGCTTCGCGGCGAAAGTCGACATCGAGCCGGAGGAGCACGAGTCGTGGCTCGTACTCGGCCTCGGCGAGGTGCTCGACGAGCGTCCGCCCGGCGACGAGGCCAGCGAGGACGACGTCGAGCGCTGGCGGATCGAGTCGCGCATCCCGCTGTGGGGTCGTGAGCTCGACGACAGCATCCTCCCGGCCGAGGCCGGTCTAGACGAGACGCACATCAGCTTCAGCAAGGGCTGCTATCCCGGCCAGGAACCGATCGCCCGACAGCATTACCGCGGCAAGGTCAACCGCCGCCTGCGCGTGCTCGACATAGCCGGTGGCGCGCAGGCCGGCGACGAGCTCACACTCGACGGCAAGGCCGTCGGCCGCATCACGAGCGCCGCGAACGGTGTTGCGCTCGGCTACGTCCGGACGGAGGTTCCCGACGACGCGCGGCTCAGCACCGGCGCGGGGCACGCGCGAATGCGCCCGGCATGATTCGAACATGCGACCTCAGCCTCCGCAGGGCTGCGCTCTATCCCCTGAGCTACGGGCGCTCTGAAGCCGAACCAGTGTAGCGCTGTAGGGAAGCCGTCGTGCAGCGCGAACGCTGCGCCATGGCGAACACGCCGGCGTTTCTGACGCTTCGAAGAAATCGCGACCAGGCCGGCACCCGCGAAGTGCCGATTCGGCGTGTGCTCGTCACGCTCGTGTCCCTCTTTCTGCTTGCGGGGCTGCTGAATGTGTTCGGACAGCGTCCGGGCTCGAGCGAGGCGGCCTCCACAGCTGCGACGATCAAGCTCTACGCGCCCACGCGGGTGCGCAGCGGCCTGTACTACCAGGCGCGCTTCACGATCGACGCCCGCAGCGACGTCAAGAACGCGATGCTCGTGCTCGCCCCGGGCTGGGCCGAGGGCATGACGATCAACACGATCGAGCCGAGCCCGATCGGCGAAGCGAGCCGCGACGGCAAGCTCGTGCTCACGCTCGGGCACATTCCGGCCGGAGCGTCCTACCTGTTGTTCATGCAACTGCAGGTAAACCCCACGAACATCGGACATCGCTCGCAGGACGTTGCGCTGTACGACGGCGAAATGCTCCTGACGACCATTGACCGCGACATCACGATCTTTCCCTGATGGACATCGTCATTCGAGCAACCATCGCGTTCCTGTTCATCTTGCTGCTGACGCGCATCGTCGGGCGGCGTGAGCTGAACACACTCGAGCCGTTCGACTTGATCCTGCTCGTGACGATCGGCGATCTCGTGCAACAGGGGGTGACGCAGAACGACTTCTCGATCACCGGGATGACGCTCGCCGTCGGCACGATTGCGGTGCTGACGGTGCTCTTCTCGTACCTGTCGTGGCGGTTTCAAGCGCTACGGCCGGTCCTCGAGGGCCAACCGATGATCTTGATCGAGGACGGCAACGTGATCGAGAAGAACCTCCGGCGCAACCGGCTTACGCAGGAGGAGGTCGCGGCGGAAGCGCGCAACCAGCAGATCGACTCGTTCGACAGGATCCGGTGGGCCGTCCTGGAGACCAGCGGCAAGATCAGCTTCATCGAGAAGAATTAGCCGTCTGACGCTTCTCCTCTCCGAAACAGACGTCCGACAACTGCTTTCGCCGTCCGATGCGGTGGAGGCGGTCGAGGCGTGCGTGCGCCGCATGGCGACGGGCGCGGTGCACATCGCGCCGCGCCGCCGGCTCGAGGTCGAGGACGGCCGGCTCGCGGACATGGCCGCATCGGACCTCGAGCTCGGCTACGCGGGTGTGAAGGCGTACGTGGGGATGGCCGACGGCGCCGCCTTCGCCGTGGCGCTGTTCTCGACCGAGCGCCCCGAGCTCGTCGCGGTGCTCGAGGCGGACTGGCTCGGCCGGTTGCGAACGGGCGCCGCGAGCGCCGTCGCGGCGAAACACCTCGCGCGCCACGACGCAGCGACGCTCGGCGTGATCGGCTGCGGCGGCCAGGCGGAGACGCAGGTCTCGTGCATCCGCGCTGCCCTGCCACAGATCGAGCACGTCGTCGCGTACTGCCGCACCGAGCGCAAGCTGCAGGAATTCTGCGAACGGGTCGGCGCAGAGGCAGGCGAGAGCCACCGCGACGCTGCGGCCCAGGACGTCGTGGTCACCATCACGACGTCTCGCGACCCCGTGCTGCGCGGCGAGTGGCTGAAGCCGGGAGCGCTCGTGTGCGCGGCGGGCGCGAACAACGGCCGGTCGCGCGAGCTCGACAACGTGGTGCTCGAACGTGCCTCGCTCGTCTGCTGCGACTGGCTCGCGCAGGCCCGTCTCGAGTCCGCCGACCTGATCGAGCCGGTCGAAAGCGGTGTCCTCGACTGGCTCGAGGTGCACGAGCTGCACGAGATCGTCGGCGGGGACCTGCCAGGCCGTCAGTCGCCGGACGACATCGTGGTCTTCAAGTCGAACGGCATCGCGGCGTGGGACATCGCCGCGGCCGCGGCGGTCGTGGAGCGCGCGTCAGCCCGAACGGGCTGATTCGAGCTCTCTGCGCGTGCCCTCGACCGTCTCGTCGCCGAGTGCCTGGATCACCTCGGGACGGTCGAGCAGGCGCAAGCGCTGCTGCGGCGTCAGGCGGTTCTGCACGTAACGGTCTTCGAGGATCTCGTTCAGGCTGCGCCCGCGGCCGTGCTCGCGGATGACGTATGCGGCAACACGATCCTCCGTGCTCGAACGAGCGAACAGAAAGGAGAACGGAGAGCGCAGCAGGCTCGCGAGTCGCTGCATCACGTCGATTGTATCCTTGGCTCGTGAGGCGGAAATCGACGGAGGGCCGCTTCGCCGAAAGAGTCGTTCACGGCGTCGACGACGCTGGGGCAGAGGAGACGATCGTCATCTGGATCGAGCGCAAGCAGGGCGCGCTCTGGGCCGTGGGGCGCGCGGTCAATCCCCAGCACCGTTCGAGTCACGAGGCGCGGCGCGACGACTATCTCTTCGAGGGCTACGAGCTCGAGGACGCGCTCACAGCGGCGAACGACACCCTCGAGGACGACTGCACCGTGTCCGAGAGCGACGGCCGTGACGAGCACCTCAAGCCGTTCACGCGCGACGAGATGCTCAAGCCCCTAGAGCGCTGGTTCTTCGGCCACCGCTAGAGCCCGGCCACTCGAGGTTCGCGTCGGGGATCGGGTCTCCGTGCGGGTCGTGTGTCGGGAAGCCGAGCGCCTTGTCGATGCGCTCCTCCAGCTCCTCGGAGATGACGTGCTCGAGCCGTTCGGCTTCGTCGTGCACGTCGTCGACGTCCAATCCGAGCGTCTCGGCGAGATAGAGCTCGAGCAGCCGGTGGTGGCGGATCACTTCGAGCGCGACCTTTTCGCCTGCCGTCGTCAACGTCACGCCGCGGTACGGCTGATGCACGGCGAGGCCGAGTGCCGCGAGCTTCTTGACCATCGCGCTCGCCGACGCCGGCGACACGCCTTGACGCTTCGCGAGTGCCGTGACCGAGACACGGGTGCCGTCCGCACCGAGCTTGTAGATCTCGCGCAAGTAGTCCTGGATCGCATCGGTTAGCGCAGGCTTGGCCACACACACAGTCTAGGCTGCGGTCCGTGCTGGTCAGGATTGGGCATTCCGCCGACCCGGATGACGCGTTCATGGTCTGGGCCCTGGCGACCGGAAACATCGACGCGCGCGGATTCGAGTTCGAGCTCGTCCCGGAGGACATCCAGGTCCTCAACGAATGGGCGCTCGAGGCGCGGCTCGAGGTGACGGCTCTTTCTCTTGCGACGTATCCGCTCGTGCAGGACCGCTACGACCTGCTGCCGCACGGGGCGTCGATCGGCTCCGGCTACGGGCCGATCGTCGTCGCACGCGAGCCGTTGACGCTGACGCAGCTGCCTGACGTCGAGATCGTGGTGCCGGGAACGCTGACGACGGCGTTCCGCGTGCTCGGCATGGCGCTCGGCCCCGAGCTCCGATATCGCACGCTGCCGTTCGACCGCATCCTCGACGAGGTCAAGTCCGGCCGGGCGGAGGCAGGCCTCCTCATCCACGAGGGACAGCTCACCTACGCGGACGAGGGTCTCGTCAAGGTGCTCGACCTCGGCGAATGGTGGCTCCTCGAGACCGGTCTACCGCTGCCGCTCGGCGTGAACGTCGTGCGCCGCGACGTGCCACGCCGCAACGAGCTCTCAGACGTGCTGCTCGACTCGATCAACGCCGGCCTGCGGCACAAGGACGAAGCGACGCGGTACGCGCTCGGGTTCGCACGGGACCTCGGCGTCGACGACGCCACGACGTTCATCGACATGTACGTGAACGAGCTGACGTGCGACTACGGCGACGAGGGCCGCAAGGCCGTCGAGGAGTTCCTCAGGAGAGCTACGAAAGGGCGGCTCTAAGCGCGTCGTGCGCGTTGTCGAGCACGGGCTCGCCGTGCGTCGGCAGGAGCAGCTCGACCGGGAGGTCGAGCAGCGGTCGCAGCTTCGCGTTGTACTCCGCGCGCGTCGCCTTCGCCCACTCCGACTCGAGCCACTCGTCCGGCATCGCGCCGCCGTCGGGGAGTGAGTCGCCGGCGACGAGGGCGTTGTGCGCGGGGACCCAGAGCGTACGCTCGCCGGGGAAGAACGCCGGCTGTGCCGTCACCTCCGGGGGGAGGTCGTCACTGCGGATCGGGACGCCGACCCGCTCTGCGTCGCGGCTGTGCCACTCGGCCGTGAGCACCACCTGCACGTTGCCATCGCGCATCAGCTCGTCGGGCGGGTCGATCGGGTCGAAGAAAATCACGCTGTCGTCCGTGCGCAGCGCGTAGGAGCGCACCTCCGGGCCCCACGTCAGGTTGCCGTCCCAGTCGGGATGCTTCGCGGTCCACGTCCACAGACCGCCGGCGAGCTCGTGCACGTCAGGCACGTTACAAGCACTACCCTGACCGCGTGAGTCGCGCAGTCGTCCTCTCGGGAGTGCGCACGCCGATCGGGCGGCGCGGGGGCGCGCTGTCGGGTCATCGGCCCGACGACCTGGCGGCGATCGTGATCGCCGAGGCCGTGAAGCGCGCCGGCGTGCCGCCCGACGAGATCGAAGACGTCTACTTCGGCGCGGCCAACCAGGCCGGCGAGGACAACCGCAACGTGGCGCGCATGGGCGTGCTGCTGGCGGGGCTCCCGGAGAGCGTCGCAGGCGTCACCGTCAACCGCCTCTGCGCGTCCGGCTTGTCGGCCGTGATCTCTGCGTGCCACGCGATCGCGGCGGGCGACGGCGATTTGTTCGTGGCGGGGGGTGTCGAGTCGATGAGCCGCGCACCGGTCGTGCGCGCTCGCGCGGAGTACGGCGACGACACCGAGTACGACACGCAGCTCGGCTGGCGCTTTCCGAATCCGCGCATGGCGGAGCTCTTCCCACTCGAGTCGATGGGCGAGACGGGCGAGAACGTCGCCGACCGATGGCACGTCTCTCGCGAAGAACAGGACGCGTTCGCGCTGCGCTCGCAGCGACGCTGGGCCGCCGCAGCAGAAGCCGGGCGCTTCGACGGCGAGCTCGTGCCGGTCGGCGCGATCGCGCGCGACGAGCATCCTCGTCCCGACACGGACGGCGACAAGCTCGCGGCGTTGAAGCCTGCGTTCCGTACGAACGGGACGGTCACCGCAGGCAACTCGAGCGGCATCAACGACGGCGCCGCCGCACTCGTGATCGCGAGCGACGAGAAGGCACGCGAGCTCGGCGTCGAGCCGCTCGGCGCGTTCGTCGGCAGCGCAGTCGCCGGCGTCGACCCCCGCGTGATGGGGATCGGTCCGATCCCTGCCGTCCGCAAGCTGCTCGAGCGCACCGGTGTCGGCGTCGACCAATTGGATCTCGTCGAGCTGAACGAGGCGTTCGCGTCGCAGAGCCTCGTCGTCATTCGAGAGCTCGGGCTCGACGAGCAGAAGGTGAACGTCAACGGCGGTGCGATCGCGCTCGGGCACCCGCTCGGGATGAGCGGTGCGCGCCTCGTCGTCTCTCTCCTGCACGAGCTCGAGCGGCGCGGTGGCACGTACGGCCTCGCCACGCTCTGCGTGGGCGTCGGCCAGGGCCAGGCCGCCCTCTTCAAGCGCGGCTAGCCCCAGGCCGATACGACCCTGATGAGGGTCGAAAGCCGCCTCAGCTGGCTCGCCGTGGCCGCGGGCACCGCGCTCTCCGCCTCCGTCGCCGCCGTCGGAGCCGATGCGCGCTGGCTCGCGGCGATCGGCGCCGTCATCGTGCGTGCAGGCCGAATTCCGTCGTCCATCCCGTACACGGCCGCCCCGTCGCACGACTGGGTGGACGTGCCGGTGCTCGGCGAGCTGGTCTTCCACGCGCTCTGGTCGCTCGGGGCCGACCGGGCGCTCATCGCCGCACAAGCTCTCGCCGTCGGCGCGACGCTCGCGCTCCTGCTGCGCGACATGCGCGCGCGCCGCGCCACGGACACAGCGTGCGCGCTCGTGCTGGTGGCGATCCCGGTCGCAGCCGCATCGTCGCTCTTCGTCGTGCGCGCGCAGATGTTCTCGCTGCCGCTCTTCGCACTGCTCGTGGCGCTGCTGAGAGCCGACGCACGTGCGCCGTCGCGCCGCATCTGGCTGCTCGTGCCGCTGGTCGCTCTGTGGTCGAACCTGCACGGCGCCGTGCTCGCGGGGCTGATCGTCGCGACGATGTACCTCGTCTTCGAACGGCGTGCCTTCGGCGTGCTGGCCGCCGCATGGGCCGCGTTGTTCCTGACGCCGGCGCTCGCCCGCACGGGCGACTACTACTGGAGCGTCCTCCACAGCGAGCCCGCGGCGAGCGGTTTCGGGCTGTGGGCGCCTCTGTCGTGGCACAACCCGCTCGACGTGCTCTTCGTCGCCGTCGCAGTCCCGCTGCTCGTGCTGGCGCTACGCACGCATCCGAGGCGGTGGGAGCTCTTCTGTCTCGCGTTTCTCGCGGTCTCGAGCGTTCACGTGGCGCGCAACTCCATCTGGGTCATCCTCTTCGTCGCGACACCGGCCGCGGCCGGGATGCGGTTGCGCGAGGTCTCGGCGTCGCGCCGGCTGATCGTAGCTTCGGCGTGGATCGTGCCCTTCGTGCTGCTCGTCTCGGCGTTCTCGCGAACGCCGGTGCAATCGGTCGCCGGACCGGCGCTGCGCGCGAAGGCGGTGCGGCTCGCGGGCGCGTCCCCCGTCCTTGCCGATGCGGAGGACGCGGAGCAGCTCGCGCTCGACGGCCGGCGCGTGTGGATCGCGAATCCGATCGACGCATTCGACAGGCGCGACCAGCGGCTCTACCTCGACTGGCTGCGCGGCCGCCCCGAAGGCGACCGGCTCCTGCACCGCCACGAGGCCGTCCTCGTCATCGTCGGCAGCGCCGCGCAGAAGCGGCTCGCTCGTTTGCGGGCGTTCCGCGAAGCCGGGCGTGACAGTGCGGCGGTGCTCTACCGGCGCGTCAGCTGAGCGGCGGGCGAATGTAGATGACGCCTTCGTGCTTGATCGGCACGAACGGCGCCCCCAGAGTCGTGATCAGTCCTTCGACCTCGGCGAGGAGGTCGTCGTCGTTCGTCTTGACCTCGATCCCGACTTCGTCGAGGGGCTGCGCGTCCAGCCCGGCATCGCGCAGCTCCTGGAGCAAGCGGTCCCGATCGGGAATGCGCGCAGCCTCGACGTGAGCGTGCTCACCCACCACTCAGGTCTGCCCGCGGCGACCGGCACGAAAACCCGTATCCTGCGCGCGGATGGCCGTCGCGACGGGGCGTGAATACGGGCTTTTCATCAACGGCGAGCTCGTGGAGCCGCAGTCCGGCGAGTTCCGCGATCTGAACGAGCCCGCGACGGGCGACGCTCTCGCACGTGTCGCGCAGGCCGCCGAGGCCGACGTCGACCGCGCAGTCGAGGCGGCGCGCGCCGCGCTGGACGGCCCGTGGGGCAAGACACCGCCGACGGAGCGCTCGCGGCTGCTGCACGCGCTCGCGGACGCGATCGTCGCAAATCGCAAGGAGCTTGCCGAGCTCGAGGCGCGGAACGTGGGCAAGGCGATCTCCTCCGTGAAGGCGGAGCTCAATCAGGGCGTCGAGAACTTCCGCTTCTACGGCTCGGCCATCGCATCGATCGCCGGCCGCTCGAACACGCTGGGCGGGTCGCTGCTCTTCTACTCGCTCAAGGAGCCGGTCGGCGTCGCGGGCCAGATCGTCCCGTGGAACTACCCGCTGATGATGACCACGTGGAAGCTCGCCCCGGCGCTTGCCGCGGGCTGCCCCGTCGTGCTGAAGCCCGACTCGGCGACACCGCTGACGGCGCTGCGTCTGGCCGAGCTCGCGGCGGAGGTCGGTTTCCCCCCCGGCGCGATCAACATCGTTCCCGGCCCCGGCGCGAAGACGGGTGCGTACCTCGTCAAGCACCCGGGCATCGACAAGATCGCGTTCACGGGCTCGACGGAGACGGGCGGCGAGATCATGCGGCTCGCGTCCTCGCCGATCAAGCGCCTCACACTCGAGCTCGGCGGCAAGAGCCCGAACCTCGTCTTTGCGGACGCGAACCTCGCCGACGCGATCCCGAGCTCCGTGTGGGCGATCTACTACTCGGCGGGTCAGAGCTGCGAGGCTCGCTCGCGCTTGCTCGTCGAGCAGTCGATCTACGACGACTTCGTGTCGCAGTTCTCGGCGAAGACCGAGCAGCTGCGTCTAGGCGACCCGCTCGATCCCGAGACCCAGGTCGGCTCACTGATCTCGACCGCACACCGGGACAAGGTGCACGGGTTCGTCGAGCGCGGGCGCGAGGAGGGCGCCGAGGTCGTGACGGGCGGCGCCACGGCCGGGGACGGGAACGGCGCTTTCTACAAGCCGACCGTCCTCGCGAAGGTCGAGAGCTCGATGACGGTCGCGCAGGAGGAGATCTTCGGCCCGGTCGTCACCGTGATCCCGTTCGAGGACGAGAAGGACGCCATCCGCATCGCCAACGACGTGCGCTACGGGCTGATGGCGACCGTGTGGACCGGCGATCCGGCTCGCGGTCATCGCCTCGCGAGCCGCATCAAGGCGGGGACAGTTGCGATCAACACGCCCTACACGGCGTTCCCTGGCATCCCGTTCGGCGGCTACAAGCAGTCCGGCTTCGGGCGCGAGCTCGGGCTCGAGACGCTCGACCTCTATCTGGAGACGAAGAGCGTTCTAGTCTCGACGAGCCCGAAGCCGTTCAACCCGTTCGGCCTGTAGGGAGGGCCGGTGCGCAGAGGAGCGCCGCAAGGGCTCCGGCGAGCAGCACGCACCCGAACCCGCCGAACGCGCCCGGATGGCGCCCGAGCTCCAGAGTCCAGTCCATTCCCCACCAGGTGAGCGCGGAATCGCCGTCAGCGCGAGCGCGAGACGCTGCCCACCGAATCTTCTCATAGCACTCTTGCTATGTCATAGCATGACTGCGATGTCAATCCCTTGAGATAGTTCGCGCGTGCGGGTTCTCGAACGGCTCGACGAGCTCTATGCCATCGGCGGCGGCGCCGGCGCGAATCGCATCGGCGGAACGCCCGACGAGGATCAGGCGCACGACCTTGCCGCCGGGTGGATGCGCGATGCCGGCCTCCAGGTGGAGGTCGACCCGGTCGGCAACCTGATCGGTCGCACGAAGAAGGCCCGGGTCTGGACCGGCTCCCACCTCGACTCCGTCCCCGACGGCGGCAGGTTCGACGGCGCGCTCGGAGTGGTCGCGGCGATCGAGGCGGTCGAGCGCGTCGGCAAGGGCGCTGTGGTCGTGTTCAGGGAAGAGGAGACGGGCTGTGTCGGCAGCAGCGCCTTCGTCGAGCGGGGCGACCTGCCGGAGTGCTTCCTCGAGGTGCACGTCGAGCAGGGGCCGGTGCTCGAGCGCGCAGGAGCGCCGGTCGGGCTGCCCCGAGGGATCGTCGGGATCGTCCGTGGCGAACGGGTTTTCACCGGGGAGCCGGGCCACGCGGGCACGGTTCCGATGCACGGACGGGAGGATGCGCTCGTCGCGGCGGCCGAGTACATCCTGCGGGTGCGCGACCTGGCGTCGAACGTCGAGGGCGCCGTCGGGACGGTGGGGCAGGTCTTCGTGGAACCAGGCGCTGCGAACGTCATTCCGGGCCGCGTGCGCGTGTCGGTGGACGTCCGCGCGCCCGACCGTCAGCGTCTCGACAGCCTCGTCGCGGCGCTCGACCTCCGGCCGGACTTTCGGCTCGAGCCCGTCCCGATGGCCGAGCGGCCGCTCGCCGCGCTGCGCGACGAGATCGAGCGGCGCGGGCTCCCCGTGGTGGAGCTACCGTCCGGCGCCGGCCACGACGCCGCCGTCCTCGCGGCCGCAGGCGTGCCGACCGCCATGCTTTTCGTCCGCAGCCAGAACGGCGGCGTCAGCCACTCGCCGGAGGAGGAGTCCTCGCCGGAGGACGTCGCGCTCGCCGTCGACGTCCTCACCGCCGCCTTAACAAGTCTGACCTAGGCACCAGCAGGCGCCGGTAATAGAGTCGCGCGGTCGGTCCCGCACGGATCACAGGAGAGAGGAGACCATGAAGAGACGGAGGTTCGCCCTCGCGTTGCCGCTCGTCCTCGCCGCCGCGCTCGTTCTCGCGCTCGGCGTGTCGACCGGCTCCGCGAGGCAGCAGGCGACGTTCAAGGCGGCATGGATCTATGTCGGCCCGCACGACGACCACGGGTGGTCGCAGGCGCACGACCAGGGCCGCCTGTACGTGCAGAAGCAACTCGGCTCGAAGGTGAAGACGACGTTCAAGGAGCTCGTGCCGGAAGGACCGCAGACGTGCCAGGTGATCGAGAGCCTCGTCCGCGACGGCAACAAGATCATCTTCGCGACGTCGTTCGGCTTCCAGAGCTGCATGGTCTCCGAAGCGAAGAAGCATTCCGACGTGAAGTTCGAGCAGGCGACGGGAACTGCTCAGTCGAAGAACCTCGCCGAGTACTTCGGCGCGGGTGAGGACGCGATCTACCTGTCGGGGATGGCAGCCGGTGCGGCGAGCAAGAAGGGCATGCTCGGCTACGTCGTGCCGTTTGCGATCCCGGAGGTCATCCGCCACGCGAATGCGTTCGCGCTCGGCGCGCAGGCGACGCACCCGGGCGCGAAGGTTCGTTTGATCTGGACGAACTCCTGGCTCGATCTCGCGAAGGAGAAGAAGGCCGCGCAGAGCCTCGTGGCAGCCGGCTCCGACGTTCTCGGACAGAACGTCGACAGTCCGGCGACCGGCCAGTACGCGAAGTCGAAGAACGTTCCGTGGGTCGGCTACGACTCCGACGCGCACACGTTCGCGCCGCAGCAATGGCTGACCGCCGCGGTCTACAACTGGGGGCCGTACTACCTCCGGCGCGTCAAGGCGGCGATGAGCGGCAGCTGGAAGAGCGGCTTCTACTACGGAAGCATCAAGGACGGCATGATCGGACTCGCGTCCTACGGGCCAAAGGTCTCTGCGAAGACGAAGAGCGCGATCGCGGCGAAGAAGGCGGCGATCGTGAGCGGCAAGTTCTACGAGTTCGCAGGCCCGCTCTACGACCAGAAGGGCAAGCTGCGCCTGAAGAAGGGGCAGCGCATGACGGTCAAGGACCTGTACGCAATGAACTGGCTCGTCAAAGGCGTGATCGGTAGCGCCAAGGGCTGATCGTTCGGGCGGCGGGGAGGCGCAAGCCTCCCCGCCACCTCCCGCAGTCGCGCTGCGGGGGATCACCAAGCGCTTCCCCGCCGTCGTCGCCAACGAGGACGTCGACTTCGAGGCGGCCGCCGGCGAGGTCCACGCGCTGCTCGGCGAGAACGGCGCCGGCAAGACGACGCTGTCGAACATCCTCACCGGCCTCTACCGTCCGGACGGCGGGGAGATCCGGCTGTGGGGCGAGCCGGTCGAGTTCCACTCGCCGCGCGATGCGCTCGACGCCGGCGTCGCGATGGTGCACCAGCACTTCCGTCTCGTCGAGCCGTTCAGCGTCGCGGAGAACGTGGTGCTCGGCGACCACCGGGATGTCGGCCGCACCTTCCGGCTGCATTCGCGCGCGATCGAGCGCCGCGTCGGCGAGCTGTCGCAGCGCTACGGTCTCGCGGTCGACCCGCGTGCGCGCATCTGGCAGCTCTCGCTCGGCGAGCAGCAGCGGGTCGAGATCCTGAAGGCGCTGTACAAGGACGCCCGCATCCTCATCCTCGACGAGCCCACCGCGGTGCTAATGCCTCAGGAGTCGCGTGCGCTCTTCGACACGATCCGCGCGATGGCGCGCGACGGGCGCACCGTCATCTTCATCTCGCACAAGCTCCGGGAGGTGAAGGCCGTCGCCGACCGCGTCACGATCCTGCGCCGCGGGCGATCGATCGCGACCGTCCCGGCCGCGGACGCCACGCCGCAGTCGCTCGCGACGCTCATGGTGGGGCGCGAGATCCGGCCCGCGCGCCGTGACGGCCCCCGCGAGGTCGGCGAAGCATGCCTCGAGCTGCACGACGTCGGCGCCGACGGAGACCGCGGCCTGCCCGCCGTGCGCGACGTCTCGCTCACGGTGCGTCGCGGCGAGATCCTCGGGATCGCCGGCGTCGCGGGCAACGGCCAGCGCGAGCTTGCAGAGACGATTGCCGGCATGCGCCCGCCGACGGGCGGGACGGTCCGCGTGACGGGACGGAAGCTGAAGGCCGGCGACGCGCGCGCGGCGATCGGCGCCGGTATCGCCTACGTCCCCGAGGACCGGCTCGGCACCGGGCTCGCGCCCGGCCTGAGCGTTGCCGACAACGTCGTGCTCAAGTCGTATCGCAAGCCCCCTGCGTCACGCGGGCCGCTGCTGCTCGTGCGGAAGATCCGGGAGCTCGCCGAGGCGCTGATGCAGCGCTACGACGTGCGCGCGTCCGGCCCGGACGTTCCTGCTCGGCAGCTCTCCGGCGGCAACCTGCAGAAGGTCGTGCTCGCGCGCGAGTTCTCCGGCGACCCCGTCGTGCTCGTCGCTGCGTCGCCAACCCGCGGGCTCGACGTTGCCGGCATCGAGGTCGTGCACGCGTACCTCCGCGACGCCGCCGAGCGCGGCGTCGGCGTCCTGCTGATCAGCGAAGACCTCGATGAGATTCGAACCCTCGCCGACCGCATCGCGGTCATGTACGAGGGGGCGATCGTCGGCGAGCGAGACGCGTCGACGGCGACGGTGGAGGAGCTCGGGCTGCTGATGGCGGGCGGCGAATGATCCGCATCGAGCGCCGCCTCGAGCAGCCGCGGTGGCTGACGGTCGTCGTGCCGGTCGTGTCGGTCGCGGTCGCGTTCCTGCTGGCGACGCTCGTGCTGCTCGCGACGCATCACCCGCCGCTGCACACGTTCCGGCGGCTGTTCGACGCCGCGTTCCTCGACAACGGCGCGCTCACCGAGACGCTCGTATCGGCGACACCGCTCGCCTTCACCGGACTGTGCGCGGCTGTCGCGTTTCGCATGAACCTGTTCAACATCGGTGGTGAGGGCCAGCTCTACGCGGGGGCGATCACCGGCGCGACCATTGCACTGCTGCTCGGGGGTGCGCCGTCGGCCGTCGTGATCGTCGGGATGATCGCCGCCGGCGCAGCCGGTGGCGCGGTCCTGGCCGCGATCCCCGGCGTGCTGCGGGCGTTCTTCTCGACGAGCGAGATCATCACGTCGCTGATGTTGAACTACGTCGTCGCGCTGATCATCGACTACCTGATCTTCGGCAGTCACTCGTACCTGCGCGACTCCTCGGGATTCGAAGCGAGCGTCTTCCCGCAGGGCAAGACGCTGCCGGACGAGGCGACGTGGCCGAGTTGGGCGATCCACGGCCTGGTGATCCCGCTCGGCGCGCTCGTGGCCGTCGCCGTCGCCGTCGTGGTGTGGTTCCTGTACAAGCGGACGCGCTTCGGGTTCGAGGTGAGCGTGATCGGCGACTCGGCGCGCGCCGGGCGCTACGCGGGCATGCGCACGCGGCGCAAGATCGTTGCGGTGATGTGCCTGTCGGGCGCGATTGCCGGGATCGGCGGCGCGAGCCAGGACGGCGACTTCCGGCACCAGCTCGATCCGCGCGGGCTCACGCAGGCGAACTACGGCTACGCCGGCATCGTCGTCGCGGCGCTCGCGCGCTACAACCCGTTCGCCGTTCTCCTGGTCGCATTCCTGCTCGGAGGGCTGCAGAACGCGGGCTACACGCTGCAGGGCGCCGATTTCCCGAACGGCCTCGTCGGCGTGCTGCAGGGGCTGCTCCTGTTCTGCGTGCTCGGCGGCGAGCTCTTCATCCGCTATCGCGTGCGCATCGAGCGCCGCCACCGCACCGCCGCGGAGACCGCGTGAACAACAGTCTGCTCGTCGTCGTGCTCGCGTCGGGGATCGCGTACGGGACGCCGTTGCTCTACGGCGCGCTCGGCGAGCTGCTGGCCGAGCGCTCGGGCGTGCTCAACCTCGGCGTCGAGGGGATGATGCTCGTCGGCGCCGTAATGGGCTTCTGGGCGGTGCAGCGCTTCCATGTGACGACGACCCTCGCCCTGCTCGGCGCGATCGGAGTCGCGGCGCTCGCCGGAGCCCTGCTCGCGGGCATCCACGCCTTCCTCGTCGTCACGCTTCGCGCCAACCAGATCGTTTCCGGCCTCGCGCTGACCATCTTCGCCGGCGTCGCCGGGCTCTCGTCGTATCTCGGGAACGACCTCGACCTGGCGAAGTCGCCGGCGCGGCACCAGTTCCAGGAGGTCTTCCCGAAGTCGTGGCAGGACCTGCCGGTCGTCGGGCCGATCATCTTCGGCCAGTCGGTCCTCGTCTATGCGTCGTGGCTGTGCGTCGTGCTCGTCGCGCTCTATCTGACGCGCACGCGGCTGGGGCTGAACGTCCGCGCCGTCGGCGAGTCGCCGGCCGCAGCCGACGCGATGGGGATCAACGTCAGCGCGTACCGGTACGCGCACACGCTCGTCGGCGGAGCGTTCGCAGGGGTCGCGGGCGCCACGTTCAGCCTCTCCATCACGCCGCAGTGGATCGCCGGCCTGACGGCAGGCGCCGGCTGGATCGCGATCGCGCTCGTCGTCTTCTCGTTCTGGCGTCCGGCGCTCTGTCTCGTTGGCGCGTATCTGTTCGGCGCGTTCGCGTATCTGCCATTCGTCCTCCAAGCGCGCGACTACCCGTGGGCGCCGCCGCCCGAGCTGTCGCAGTCGCTGCCGTACCTGATGACGATCCTCGCGCTCGTGCTCGTGTCCTCGCGAGCGGCGCGCTTGCGCTTCGGCGCGCCGGCGGCACTCGGCCGGCCGTACGTCAGGGAAGAGCGCTAGACATATTCCATGATCGGATACCGCGTGTGCGCATCGAGGCAGTCGGCCGCGTAGAGCGCGGTGCCGATCCCCCCGGTGAAGAGGGAGTAACGCCCGGGCATCCGTTCGACCTGCTCCAGCGCGTGAACGGCGAACCGCCGCGCTCGCTCGAGCCAGCGCTCGTCGCCCGTGCGCTCGAACGCCTTGAGGAATGCGTAGCCGTTTCCCGCCGTGCCGTGACAGATGTTGGGCCCTTTCTCCTCGCCGTGCGGTCCTGCGCGCCAGGTGAGCTCGGCGCCCGCGAGCAGCAGATCCTCGTCGAGGTAATGGGCCGCGGCCGTGACGGTGCCGGGAGCGCCGGCGCACCACTGCAGGCGGATCTCCCCGTCCGGGCCGGCCAGGTCCGGCCGCGGCCGCGGCGGCCAGTTCGCAAGCCCGTCGTCGCGCTGTGCGGTTCGCGCGAGGATCGCGGCCGAGGTCCGATTCAGCTCGGCGTTTCGCTCTGCGTCGAGCATCGTGTCGAGCGCCTGCACAATGCCGACGAGGCCGTGCCCCGTCGTCAGGCTGGTGAACTCCTGTCCGTACAGCCGTTGTGTCCAGAGCCCGTCCTCGCCGCGTCTCCGCAGCAGCGCCTCGGCGAGCTCGTCCCACGCGCTTCGCCACCGTTCGTCCTTCGTCCAGCGATACATCGCGTGCGCGGCGATCATCGATCCAGGCGCGCCCCAGAAGACCTCGTCTGCCGGGTTGCTCACGTTCTCGCGGACGCGCGCGTGCAGGTCGTCGGCCAGCCCGTCGCTCGGGACGAGGCGCCACGTGACGAGCAGGATGCCGGCCTCACCGAGGAAGAGGGACGAGCCGCGGGGCTCGGGCGGTGGGTACGCCGCGACCTTCAGGTAATCGGGCCGTGTGCGAAAGAGCTCGAGGTTGTGCAGCGCGAGATCGGCGACGTCGAGCTTCGTCTCGGCGTGTCCGCGCTGGCTCAGCTGGTCGAGGCCCCACAGCACGCCGGCGCTGCCGACATAGAGGTTCTTCATCGGGCTGGTGCCGTGCCAGCCGTCCCACTCGTGCGCCTTCCAGAACAGCTTCGGCCCCCGCCACGCGGCGTCGGCGTCGGCGACGATGCCGCGGATCCGGTCGCGGACGCGCGCCTCGTCCCACGGCTTTTCGGTGAGACGCTCGAATGCCTCCGGACGGTAGAGCGTCACGCCTCCCGGAACGAGATGTCCTGCGCTCCGTGCCAGAGCACGAGCTCGCCGAGCTCCTGCAGCCGCTCGCCGCCCTCGACGATCGTCGCGAAATGGTTGCCGGCGAGCTGACCCGCCTTGCTCGCGAAGCAGGTGTGGCCGTACGGGAAGAGCAGCTCGGTCTCGCTGACGCCGCCGGGGTACAGGAGCAGCTCGCCCGCGGCCGGGTAGCTGGTCGCGTTCTCGGGCCCGATCCCGACGTCGAGGTCGCCCATCGGGATCCACGCGGACTGCCCGCTCCAGCGCGCCTGGATGATCTTCGAGTCGAGCGGTAGCAGCTTCCGGAACGCGGCGACCGTCTCCGGTGCGGTGTCGTCCTCGAGCCGCGCGGTGAACGTGAAGTCGCCTGAGGTAATTCGGACCATCTAAGGCACCGCTTGCGGTGCCGACTCCAGAAGGCGCGGGCTCAGCCCGCGGCTCCGTCGGAACCCGACAGCCGATCCGATCGACGTCCTCGACAACCGCATCAGCGGATCTTCGCGCCTTGGGCGATCCACTGCCCGAGGGTCTGACGTTCGGCATCCGTCATGTGGGTCGCGTTCCCGAGCGGCATCGTCTTCGAGTTGACGGCGAGATCTCTGATGTCCGGTGCGTACCGCTGGATCTCGGCCGGTGTGTCCAGGGTCAGGCCGAGCGGTGCGGTGGAGACCAAGGTGGGGTGCACCGAATGGCACGCCGCGCAGCGCTGGTCGACGATCCGTGCGGCGGTTGCGAACGGCACGGTCGCGCCGGCGGCCGATTCGCTCTGCGGGCGGATCAGGATCGCCAGCACGGCGATGGCGATCGCGGCGCTGACCGGAATCGCCCAGACGGTGCGGCCGGTGTGGCGCAGGTTGAAGAAGTGCCGCACCCACGCGCCGATCACGAGCAGGACGACGAGGATCAGCCACGAGTAGCTGTGCCCGTACGTGAACGGAAAGTGGTTCGACAGCATCGTGAAGACGACGGGGAGCGTCAGGTAGTTGTTGTGGACGGAGCGCAGCTTGGCGCGCTCGTTCCACACCGGATCCGGCTCGCGGCCCGCCTGCTTCGCGCGCACGAGCTCCCAGTGCGCCGGGATGATCACGAAGAAGACGTTGCCGACCATCATCGTCCCGATCATCGCGCCGATCTGGATGTACGTCGCGCGTCCGCTGAACAGATGCGAGATGCCCCACGCCGCGACCGTGATCAGGGCGAGCAGCGTCGCCGCAAGGACGAGCGGGCGGGAGCCGAGCGTCCGGCAGAGCGCGTCGTATACGAGCCACGAGGCCGCGAGCAGGCCGACGCTGATCAGGATCGCCCCGATCGGCGACAGGTCGGCGACACTCTTGTCGATCATGTACTCGTTCGCGTGCAGGTAGTAGAGGACGACGAGGAGCGCGAAGCCGCTCAACCACGTCGTGTACGCCTCCCACTTGAACCAGTGCAGCGGCTCGGGCAAGACCTCGGGGGCGACCCTGTACTTCTGCACCTGGTAGAAGCCGCCGCCGTGGATCTCCCAGGCCTCGCCGCCGACTCCCTTGTCCGCGTCCTTCGAGGGACGAAGATGGTTGTCGAGCGCGATGAAGTAGAAGGACGAGCCGATCCAGACGATTCCGGCAATCACGTGGAGCCAGCGCGTGAGCAGGTTGAGCCAGTCCGTCGCGTACGGATCGAGCGTCAGGAGCGTCGCCATCGGTCCTCTGCGATCGCGACCAGCTGCTCGACGGCCGTGTCGAGCTCCTCCTCCCGGGTTCGTTCGAGCCGCTGCCGCAGCACCTCGAGGATCTCGGTCTTCGGGCGGCGGTTGACGAAGACGACGAAGCGGAAGCCGAACTTCTCCTCGTAGACCTGGTTCAGGTAGGCGAGCTCCGTCAGCACGACCGGGTCGGCGTCCCCGCCCTGCTCCGCCGCCGAGCGCCTGGACAGGTTCCTCGCTCCGATCGCGGGGTGCGCGTTGAGCGCCTCGAGCTTGTCCTCATCGCTCAGTTGCGCGATCACGTCGCGCGCCTCGCCGAGCGGGTCGCCGCGCTTCGCGAGCTCTTCGACGAGGCGCGTGCGGCCTTCGAAGAGCTCGGCCAGCTCGTCGGTGGTCAGCTGCCGCGGTACGTCGTGCACGAGTAGGAGGAGACGAGCAGCGGGACGTGGTAGTGGCCCTCCTCGAGCGCGACCTCGATGCCGACGCCCTTGAAGAACGGCGAGTCGGGCCGGAAGAGCAGGCGGTACGTGCCGGGCTCGAGGCCGGCGGCGAGCTCGGCGATCCGCCCGTCGCCGTCGGTCTCGCCCGCCGTCACGAGGTCGTCGCGCCAGAGCTCGACGCGCACGCCGCTCGCGGGCCGCCCGCGCTCGACGTCGAGCACGTGGGTTGAGAGCGAGACGCTCATGCCGCGAATCTTTCCGCCTGGCGGCGCTGCTCGCGCGCGATCTCCCTCTCGTCGGCTCGGACGAGGTGCCCGTCGCGGACGACTTCCTTGCCGCCGACGTACAGACGGTCGACGCGGTGCGGCCCCGCGAAGACCAGGCCCGCCACCGGATCGGCGGCCCCGCCGAGCTCGAGGCCGTCCGTGCGCCAGACCGCGAAGTCGGCGCGCTTGCCCGCCGCGAGCTGGCCGATGTCGTCCCGACCGAGAACGGCGGCGCTGCCGCGCGTCCCGAGCCCGAGTGCATCGCGCACCGTCATCGCCTTCGGCCCGCCGCGCGCCCGCGCGACGAGCAGCGCCTGCTTCACCTCCAGGAAGAGATCGCCGCGCTCGTTCGAGGCCGACCCGTCGACGCCGAGGCCGACGCGCACGCCGGCGTCCAGCAGCTCGCGCACCGGCGCCATGCCCGCGCCAAGGCGCATGTTCGAGCTCGGGCAGTGGGCGACGCCGACGTCGTGCCGGCCGAACTCGGCGACGCCGTCCTCGCCGAGGTGGACACAGTGCGCGCACCAGACGTCCTCGGCGAGCCAGCCGAGCTCCTCCACGTACTGCAGCGGCGTGCAGCCGAACTTCTGGAGCGCGAACTCTTCCTCCTCGACGGTCTCGACGAGATGCGTGTGCAGCTTCAGGCCGAGCTTGCGGGCGAGCTCAGCCGACTCGCGCATCAACTCCTTCGTGACGGAGAACGGCGAGCACGGCGCGACCGCGATCTGTACGTCGGCGCTGTCGGCGAGCTTCGCGGCGTCCTCCGTCGCGGCGAGCACTTCGTCGCGGTCCTCGACGACAGCGTCGGGCGGGAGGCCCCCGTCGGACTCGCCCAGGTCCATCGACCCACGCGATGCGACGATGCGCACGCCGAGCTCGCGGGCCGCGCGGATCTCCACCTCCAAGAGCTCGTTGCCGCCGTTCGGAAAGAGGTAGTGATGGTCGAACACGGTCGTGCAGCCCGAGAGCGCGAGCTCGGCGAGGCCGCACCGCGCGGCCGCGTACTCCGCCTCGGCGTCGATCCGCGCCCAGACCGGATAGAGCGCCTGCAGCCACCCGAACAGGTTCTCGTCCTGCGCGCGGGCACGCGTGAGGTTCTGCCAGAGGTGGTGATGCGTGTTGATCAGCCCCGGCGTGAGGACGGCGCCGCCGAGGTCGACCACCTCGTCCGCGTCCGGCCGCGTTCCCGCCCCGGCTCGCTCCACGAAGCCGTCGGCGACGAGCAGCCAGCCGCCGGGATGCTCGTTGCGCTCGTCGTCCATGGTGACGACGTGCACGTTGGCGAAGAGCGTGCTCACACGCGCAGCGGCACGATCTCGAAGCGGTCGACGTCGACGAGCCCGCGGTCGGTGATCTTGAGGCTGGGGATCACCGACAGGCCGAGGAACGACAGGGTCAGGAACGGCGTCGCGCCGGACCACCCGAGCGCGCGCGCCGCGTCGTTGCAAGCGAGGCTGCGGCGAATCACCTCGGTCAGCGGCGCGTCGGCGAGCAACCCGGCGACGGGTAGCGGCAGCTCCGCGGTCACCCGGCCTCCGTCGACGACCACGATCCCGCCGCCGAGCTCGGCGAGGTGGGTGACGGCTTGCGCCATGTCCTCTTCGTTCATCCCGATGACGATGATGTTGTGCGCGTCGTGCGCCACGGTCGAAGCGAGTGCGCCGCGCTGCAGTCCGGCTCCGCGCACCAGGCCGAGGCCGATGCGCCCGGTGCCGAGGTGGCGCTCCACGACTGCGATCTTGGCGAGCTCGTCGCTCGGCTCTTCTTCGAGCAGCTCGGTGACGATCTGGTCGGGGACGAGGCCGATCACGCGCGCCTTCCCGCCGTTCCAGTCGATGCGGAAGTCGTCCGCCGTGACCGGTCGGTTCCGGACCGAGTGCTTGACCCACTCCGGCACGTCCGGCTCGGGAATCTCGCTCACCGGCCGGCCCGACTTCAGCGTCAGCTCGGGCTCGAAGCGCTCGAGGTCGCCCAGCAGGAGCAGGTCGGCCTGGTAGCCGGGTGCGATCGCGCCGAGGTGCCAGAGCCGGTGCCACGTCGCCGGGTTGAGCGTCGCGAGCACGATCGCGTCCTCCGGCGCGACCCCGGCCGCGACGGCCTCGCGCACCATCCCGTTGATGTGGCCGTTCTCGGCGATGTCCTCAGGGTCGCGGTCGTCAGTGCAAAAGGCGATCCGGTTCGTCCCGAACTCCTTCACGAGCGGCAGCAGCGCCTGCAGGTTGCGCGCCATCGAAGCCTCGCGAATCAGCAGCCACATGCCGTTCCGGAGGCGCTCGCGTCCTTCTTCCTCCGTGAGCGCCTCGTGATCGGACCGGATCCCGGACGCGACGTACGCGTTGAGCGCCCGCCCGAGCAGGCCGGGCGCGTGGCCGTCGACGTGGACGCCCTCCGCGAGCTCGAGCTTCTGCAGCTCGGCCGGGTCAGCGTTGATGACCCCGGGGAAGTTCATCATCTCGGCGAGGCCGAGCACGCGGCGCCGGCGCAGCAGGCTTTCGAGGTCGCCGCTCAGCAGCGGTCGCCGCGGCGACTCGAACGCCGAGGCCGGAATCGACGAGGAGGCCATGAAGTAGAAGTCGAGCGGCAGTCCGTCGCACGCGTCGAGGAGCCAGTGCACGCCGTCCGTGCCGAGCACGTTGGCGAGCTCGTGCGGGTCGAGCACGACCGCCGTCGTGCCGAGTGGTAGCACCAGCCGCGCGAACTCGTCCGGCAGGAGCTTCGTCGACTCGAGATGCATGTGCGCGTCGATGAAGCCCGGCACCACGTAGCTCCCGGAGGCGTCGACAACCTCCCGTCCGTCGTACTCGCCCAGTCCGGCGATCCACCCGTCGGCGACTGCGATGTCGGCCTCGAGCCACTCGCGTGTGAACACGGACAACACACGGCCGCCGCGCAC
>Ga0114129_10003100_pt1 | contig 23306 bp, 26 predicted proteins | sample RhiMetdeltSRZDD1_FD_80071 | JGI IMG/M metagenome (GOLD analysis project Ga0114129, IMG submission 80071) | Populus rhizosphere microbial communities from Tennessee, USA - Rhizosphere MetaG P. deltoides SRZDD1 (version 2) (version 2) | ecosystem: Host-associated > Plants > Roots > Rhizosphere >...
CCTTGCAGCTCCGGTGCCGGGCGCACGCGATCGCGCAGGCGCTCGGCGCCCGGTGCCGGGGCGCCGTCAGGACCGTTTCCGGCCGGCGCGGGACCGCGGCTCACGATCGCACGCGTGCCGGCATCCTCCGCCCGCTCGACCGCTGCTGCCGCTTCGGCCACGGTTTCCACGACCCGCGCGCCCAGCCGCCCGCCGAGCGCCGCCGCCAGGGCTTGCTCGTAGCCGGGGTCGACCTCGACGCGATCCGCAAGTCGCCAACCGCCTGCGCGCGCCGCTTCCTCCGCGAGGCGCAAACGCTCCTCGATCGCCTCCAACTCGAGTTCGAGCTTGGCCTGCGCGCGCGCATGCTCTTGTGCCTGCTGTGCGAGCGCGCGGCCGCGCGCGGCCGCCGCCGACGCCGTCTCGCCCACCTCCCGCAGGCGTGCGGTGGACGCGTCGAGCTTGGCATCCAGCTCCGCCGCGAGGCGCTCCGCGTCGGCGCGCTCAGCCTGGACGTCGGCCAGCTCGTGCTCCAGCCGCGCGGCCCGCTCGCCGTCGAGCCGCGCGAGCTCGGCCTCGAGCTCCGCAAGCTTTCCGCCCGCGGCCAACTCGCCTTCCGCCACCTCCGGCTCGGACAGCGCGCGCTCGGAGCGGCCGAGGCGCGCGCGTGTCGCGTCGAGTGCCTGGCGCGCGGACTCGAGCCTGATCTCGAGGCGCTCCGCAGCCGACCGCGCCGCGAACACCCTGCCCGCCAGTTGTTCGCGCGCGCGGCCATGGTCGGCGAAGCTCCGCTCTGCCTGCTCGCGGGCCTGGGCGACCTCCATCAGCTGCGCCTCGAGGTCGTCTCGGCGCGCGCGCGCGGCTTCCGAGGTCTGCTCGGCCGTGGCGAGCTCCTGCCTCAACCCCAGCAGGTCGTCGGCGAGCAGCCCGGAGCGGGCCTCGAGGCTCTGGCGCTCGAGCCGCGCGTGCAGCTCGGCCGCCTCGGCCTGCCGCTTCAAGGGGCGCAGGCGGGAGCGCGCCTCGCGTTCGACGTCGAGCGCACGGTCGAGGTTGTCCTGGGTGCGGCGTAGCTTGAGCTGCGCGCGATGCCGGCGCTTCCGGTGCTTCGTGAGACCGGCCGCCTCCTCGATCATGGCCGTGCGCTCCTCCGGCTTGGAGTGCACGATCGCCTCGACCTTCCCCTGGCTGATCACCGAATGCATCTCCTTGCCGAGGCCGGAGTCGGACAGCACCTCGAGCAGGTCGACCAGCCGGCAGCGTGCTCCGTTCAGGCGGTAGGTGCCTTCGCCCGAGCGATCGACCTCGCGCATGATCGAGATCTCCGCGAACTCGGACCGCAGCCGGCCCGCCGAGTTGTCGATCACGATCTCGACCTGGGCGCTCGAGCGGCCCTTCACGCCCTGGCCGCCGGCAAACACCATGTCCTGCATCGACTGGCCGCGGACGGCCAGCGGGCTCTGCTCACCCAGCGCCCACAGGACCGCGTCGGTGATGTTCGACTTGCCGCTGCCGTTCGGCCCCACGATCACGCTGACGCCCGGACCGAACTCCAGGTGGGTGCGGTCGGGGAACGACTTGAAGCCCTTGAGGATGATCGACTTCAGGTACATGGGTGCACCCGGCGCGTCAGTCGCCGCTCGCTTCCTGCATCCGTTCCAGTGCCTGTCTTGCGGCTTCCTGCTCGGATTCCTTCTTGCTGCGGCCGGTGCCGCGTCCCACCAGGGTGCCGTCCACCTCGGCGACCGTCTCGAAGCGCCGCTCGTGCGGCGGTCCTTCTTCGCTCACGACCCGGTAGGCAACGAACTCGCCCCGCTGTGCGAGCCGTTCCTGAAGCTCGCTCTTGAAGTCCGACATGTTCGCGATCGCATGCTCGATCTGCGGCGCGAATGCCTCCGCCACGGCGTCCGCGGTCTCCTCGAACCCGTACTCGAGAAAGCAAGCCCCGATGGCGGCCTCGACCGCCTCCGCCAGCACGCTGTCCGACTCCACCAAGCGCTTGGCCTGGTGCTCGAAGCCGGGTGGGGCGGCCGCCAGCACGCGGTCGTGGACTCCCAGCGCCTGTGCCACATCCACACACGAGCGGCGACTCACAGTCTGCGCGCGGATCTTCGTGAGCCGGCCCGCGCTGGAGCGCTCGAAGCGCGGGAACACCGCCCGCGAGACGGCGATGTTCAACACGCTGTCGCCCAGGAACGCGAGCCGTTCGTAGGACTGGGACCGGTCCTCGACCCACGAAGAATGCGAGAACGCCTGGTCGGCGAGGCTCTTGGGGAGCTTGTCGAATAGCGCTTGGAGCTTCTTCTCGGGAGCGGTCAGGAGGCGGGATGCGCGGAAGCGTGCGAGAGGACGAAGTCGACGGCCTGGCCGACGGTCTTGATGCGCTCGGCCTCGTCTTCCGCGATCCGGATGCCGTAGCCGTCCTCGAGCTCCATGACCAGCTCCACGAGGTCCAGCGAGTCTGCCTCGAGGTCCTCCTTGAAGCGGCTGTCCTCCCGGATGGCGGCATCCTCGATCCCGAGCTCATCGGTCAGGTGCGTGCGGATCCGCTGCAACACGTCTTCGCGCGTGAGAGTCACTTAGTGGCTCCTACTCATGTGTGTGAAGTGACGCTATCAGCGGGCACGGACGAGGGCTCCGGCATTTGCCCGCTTCTGAGCACGCCCCCGGCGGCAAGCGAATCCGCCGTCCGGCGAACGACCTCCTCCTCCACCCCGCGCTCGCTCAGCGCGATCGCGTTCGCGATCGTGCGCGGGCTCGAGTTTCCGTGGCAAACGACCACGAGCCCGCGCAGCCCGAGCAGGTAGGCGCCGCCCACTGACTCCTGACTGAAGGACTCGCGCAGCGGCGTGAGCTTGTGCCGTACGAGCAGGCCGCCCAGCTTCGAGACCGTGCTCGAGCGGATCGCGTCTCGGATCGCGCCGACCACGGTCTTGGCGGTCGCCTCCAGCGTCTTCAATGCGACGTTGCCGGTGAAGCCGTCGGTGACGACCACATCGATCTCGCCGCGCGCGAGGTCGAAGCCCTCGACGTTGCCCGCGAAGTCGAACGGCGCGCCGTCGAGCGCGCCGAGCCGCTCGTGCGCGGTGACCACGTCCGCGGTTCCCTTTCCCGACTCCTCGCCGATCGACAGGAGTCCGACCCGTGGGTTCGCGACCCCGAGCACGCCTGCGCTGAACGCGGCGCCCATGAACGCGAACTGCACGAGGTGCTCCGGCCGGACGGCCACGTTCGCGCCCACGTCGAGCAGCAGCAGGCGGCGTCCGGGCACCGGCAGCACCACGGCGAGCGCCGGCCGATACACCCCCGGGAGGCGCTTCACGTGAATCAGCGAGGCCGCGAGCGCCGCGCCGGTCGGCCCGGTCGTGACGAGCGCGTCGGCGGCGGCGTCCCCAACCGCGCGAGCGGCCCGGACGATCGACGCCTCCGGCTTCGAACGTGCGGCCCGCGCCGGTTCGTCGAAGTGCGTGATCTCGTCGGGCGCGTCCACCACCTCGACGCCGGCCGCGGCCTTTCGGATGTGGTCGCCGATCTCCCTGCGCAGCTCCGCCGCGGGCCCGTACAGCACCACCCTGGTCCCGTGCGCTGCCGCTTCGGCGGCGCCCGCGACCACATCCGCGAGGCCGCGATCGGCGCCGAGCGCGTCTACCGCGACTGTTGCGACGGGCCCTCCGAGGAGCCGCTTTCAGCGACCACCCGGCGCCCACGGTAGTAGCCGCATTCGGGGCAGACCCGGTGGGGCCGCCGCGGCGAGTGGCACTGTGGGCACGAGTTCCAGGCCGGCGCCTCGACCTTGTGCTGCGAGCGGCGCTTGTTGGTGCGCGAGTGCGATTGCTTTTGCTTGGGGACTGCCATCAGAGCTCGGGAGAGGTTACAGCTTGAGCTCGCCGAGCTTGGCCCAGCGCGGGTCCGTGCCCGCCTCGTGCCGGTGCTCTGCCGGGTCGGCCACGTTCAGGTCCGCGCCGCACGCGGGGCACAGCCCCCGGCAATCGTCGCGGCAGAGGATCTTGGTCGGCAGCGCGAGCACGAGCGCGTCGTGCGCCCAGCGGGCGAGCTCCAGGTTCCCGTCCTCGAGGTAGGGGCTGTGGAGCTCCTCGGACTCTCCCGGCTGGTCGATCTCCCGGGCGTCGACGTGGATCACCGGCCGCGCATCCGCCATGCAGCGCATGCACGCGCCCTCGAGCGGTGCGTCGAAGCGCAGCCGCAGCGCGTAGCCGGAGAGCATGCGCGACACGTCGAGCCGCGCGTCGACGCCGTCGCCGGCTGTCCTGTACTGCTGGCCGCCAAGCGACAACCCGCCGACGCGCACGCGCGCGTCGAGGCGGCGACCGTCGCCGGGCCGGAGGTTGAGGCTCTCCAGATCGAGGATGTCGAAGCGCTGCGCCATGACCTCAGCAATGGTAGTCCCGGCCCGATGCCCCAGACGGGCGTCAGTCGTTCGCGTGCCGCAGGCCACGCAGCGCAAGCGCGACCATCACCACCATCAGTCCTGCCAGCGCCAGCACACCCTGGACGGTGGTCGACCACTCGAAGTGACCGACAAATCCCTGGCGCGCCGCGTCGATGATGAAGCGGACCGGGTTGTAGGTCGCGACCGTGTGGAGCCAGCCCGTGAGCAGTGCGAGCGGCGCGTAGGAAGCCGTGAACAGCACGGCCATGAAGATCCCCGCCTGCATCAGAGGAGCGGCGGACTGCGTCCGGAAGCGAAGCGCGAGCGTGATCCCCCACGAGGCCGCAACGGCCGCGAAGCCGGCCGGCAGAAGGATTGCCAGCAGCAGGCCGTCGATGCCGGGGAAGTGGACGCCGAACGAGAAGCCCACGATCAGCAGAAACGTCATCGGGATCAGGGCGCGCATGCTCGCCGACAGCACAAGGCCGGCCAGCAGCGCCGAGCGGGCGGGCGGCGCCACCGCCAGCCGGTCGAACCAGCCCAACTCGATGTCGCGGGCCAGATTCACCCCCGTCGCCGCACCCGTGAAGCCGGCCCCCTGCATGAGGCTGACCGGGAGCAGGAAGCTCATGAAGCTGGTGGTCGTGAAGCCCGGCAGGAGGGTGAGGTTCCCGAACACGGAGGTCAGACCGAGCAGGAAGATCGCCGGCGCCAGCACGCCGGGAATGGCGGCGCCCGGCACGCGGACGATCTCGTTCAGCGCGCGGCGCATCAGCGCCCACACCGTCCGCAGCTCGGCCGCGGCCGTCATCCGACGCTCAGCCTCCTGCGCATCGCGGCCGCGCTCAGCAGGGCGCCGAGCGCGCCCACGATCGCGATGCCCGCGAGCCCCTTCCCGACCGCGGACCACGACAGCCCGTAGATCACCGGGTCGCGGACGCCGTCCGCAATCAGGCTCAACGGGTTCCAGTCGGCGATCGTCCGCGAAGGCTCGAGCAGCAGGTTTCGCGGAAAGAACGCGGAGGACAGGAACAGGATCACGAACACGATCGGGAAGATGCCCTGGACCACGGTCGGGGACCCGGCCCGGAACGCGAGCGCGGCGCCGAGCGCACCGAACGCGCCGGCGCACAGCGCGGACAGCAGCACGACCAGCAGGAAGCCCGCCACGCCGCCCTTGATGTGGGCGCCGAAGATCAGCCCGATCGTGAGAAACCAAACGCCTGAGATGGCGCCTAGCACGGCCGTCGCGGAAAGACGGCCGATCACGATCGCGGCGCGCGAGATCGGCGAGACCACGAGACGGTCGATGAAGCCGATCTCGATGTCGAGCGCGAGCGCGATGCCGGCCGAGACGCCCGCCAGCATCGTCGACTGCGTCATCGAGCCGGCAAGCTGAAAGTCCAGGAAGCCGTGGACGTGTGGAAACGACGGCAGGTCGATCGCGCGTCCCGCGCCGCCGGTGTTCACCGCCAGGAAGAGCGACGGGAACACGATGATCGGTGCCAGGAACTGCGGCCGCCTGAACGCCTGCCTGATCGAGCGCCGGCTGAGGATCGCGATGACCCGCGCGTGGTAGGCGAGCCGGCTGCTTGTCAGCGCTCTGCCTCCGCGGGCTCGGGCTCTTCGCCCGCGCCCTCCAGGTGGCGACCGGTCTTGGCGACGAAGACGTCGTCGAGCGTCGGCTGCACGAGGTTGAGCGACTCCACGCACAGTCCCGCATCGTCGAGTGCGCGCACGACCGGGGCCACGTCTGACGCGCCGCCCTCGAGCGCCACCATCAATAGCCCGTCGCGCGAAGGCAGCGACTCGCCGAAGCGAGCCATGATCTCGACTGCACGATCACCGGCACCATCGGCGATCGCGATCTCGAGGTGTGCGCGCCCGATCTGCGCCTTCAGGGCCGTCGGCGTGCCCTCGGCCGCCATCACGCCGTTGTCGATGATCCCGACGCGATCTGCGAGCTGATCCGCCTCTTCGAGGTACTGCGTCGTGAGGAACACCGTCGTGCCCTCGTCGTTGAGCTTCCGGACCTCCTCCCAGATCGTGATGCGGCTGACCGGGTCGAGACCCGTGGTGGGCTCGTCCAGAAAGAGGACCCTCGGGTCGTGGACGAGCGCGCTGGCCAGGTCGAGGCGCCGGCGCATGCCGCCCGAATAGGTGCCGACCCGGCGGTCGGCCGCCTCCATCAACCCCACGCGATTGAGCAGCTTGTCCCCGCGCCGAACGGCCTCCGCGCGCGGCAGGCCGTGGAGCGTGGCCTGGAGCTGCATGAGCTCGCGACCCGTCATGAGTGGGTCGAGGGCCGCCTCCTGGAGCGCCACGCCGATCGAGCGGCGCACGTTGCCCTGCTCGCGCACGACGTCGAAGCCCGCCACCCGCGCGGTGCCGGCGGTGGGCTTCAGCAGCGTGGTGAGCATGCGCACCGTCGTGGTCTTCCCCGCCCCGTTCGGCCCGAGGAACGCGTAGATCTCCTGCTCCTGCACCTCCAGGTCGATCCCGGCGACGGCGAGCACCTCGTCCGAGAACCGACGTTGAAGCTGCTCGACTTCGATCGCAGCCACGGTCCCAGATGCTAGACGCTGGGTTGTGCCGGCAATGTGAGCCGGGTTACGGTGCGCGCATGGCCACTCCGCAGCACATCGGCGCCCGTGTCGCGATGGCGGGAGAGCAGAGCCAGTTGGGCATCACGGCGTATGAGTTCGAGGATGCGTCGGGTCGCCAGTGGACCGAGGTCGCGCCGCCCGGGGCCAACCTCGACGTGACGCCGTTCGTGGAGCTCGACGACGGCCGGCGCATCGAGACGGAGCCGTTCGTCGTCTCCGTGGGACTGAACGATCGCGAGACCTTGAACGAGACGATCCGCGAGAGCGTGCTCGAGGACGACGTCCGCGAGGTCGCGGAATCGGATGCCGAGCTGGATGACTGGCCGTTCGAGCTGGACGAGATCGTGGCCGAGCTGGACCGCCGGGGCGTGCGCTCGGACGCCGGGTGGCTGCGCGCGCTGCCGTTCCTGCTGGAGCTCGACCCAGCGCTCGAGGATCGGGTCGCGAAGGACTCGGGTTAACCGACTTCGGCGGGCTCTTGCTCGCGGCCCGCAAGCCGGTCGCGCCCGCGCTGCACGGCGGCGGTGAACTTCTGGAGGTTGACCTCGAGCGTGTTGAGGATCTCGTCGGCGTAATCCTCTGCGCCGAGCCGGATCTCCCGCGCACGCGTGTTGGCGTCCTCGACGATCTCCTCGGCGGCGCGCTCGGCCTGCCGCGTGATCTCCTCCTGCGACACGAGCCGCTGCTGCTGGTCGCGCGCCTCCTTGACGATCCGCTCGGCCTCGCGCTTCGCCTCCGCGAGCATCTCCTGGCGCTCCTTCACGATCCAGCGCGCCTGCTTGATCTCCTCCGGGATCGTGGCGCGCATCTGGTCGAGGAGGTCGTAGATCTCCTCGCGGTCCACGCGCACCTGGTCCGTGAGCGGCACCGGCTTGGCGTTGTGCACCAAGTCGTCGAGCTTGTCAATCAGTACGAGAACGTCCACTGAAGAGGCCTCCGGCCGTTTGAAAGATTAAGCGCTGTACAGGGAAAGTGTCCTACTTGGCGTCTCTCGACAAGCGATCGTGCAAAGCCTCCGCGACGTACGGAGGGACGAGATCCTCGATCTCCGCCCCGAAGGTCGCAAGCTCCTTGATCCCGCTGGAGCTGAGGAAGCTGTACTCGGGCGATGCCATGAGGTAGACGCTTTCGATATCGGCCGCCAGCTTGCGGTTGAGCTGGTTCATCTCGAACTCGTACTCGAAGTCGGAGATGGCCCGGAGGCCCTTCACCAGCGCCCCCGCACCGTGCTTGCGGGCGAAATCGACGAGGAGCGTATCAAAGACATCGACTTTGACGTTCGCGAGTTTTTCCGTCGCTTGCAGGAGAAAATCCCTTCGCTCCTGCGCGGTGAAGAGTGTCGTCGGTTTGCGCACGGGCTGGTTCACGACTCCCACGACGACCGTGTCGAAGACCCGCGAGGCGCGCGCGATGATGTCCAGGTGGCCGTATGTGACCGGGTCATAGGACCCGGGACAGATCGCGACTCCCCCGTTTTGGTCAGCCACGCTTGAACACGGCGATCAGAGTGTCCCCATACGTCCGCTCCTTATCGAGCGGCAGGTCGAGTTCGATGGGCTGTCGATGCGAGCTCTCGCATACCACGCGCGCCCCGGGCGCCAAGACCGGCTCCAGCATGCGGCTGAGCGGCTCGCCGAGGCGGGCGGCGAGTCTATAGGGCGGGTCGCAGAAGACCAAGTTCCACCGCTCGCCCCGGTGCGCCGCGGCCCGCAGGAACGCGAGCGCGTCGGAGCGCGCCACGCGCGCACCCTCGGCGTGAATGCGCTCGAGGTTGTCCCGGATCGCGCGGACCGCGGCCGCATCCGAGTCGACGAACGTCGCGCTGTCGGCGCCGCGCGAGAGCGCTTCGATCCCGAGCGCGCCGGAGCCCGCATAGAGGTCGAGCACCGCGAACCCGTCGAGCCGCCCCAGCATGCTGAAAACGGCCTCGCGCACGCGGTCGAGCGTAGGACGCGTGCCGCGCCGCGGCGCTCGGAGCGGGTGCCCCTTGAACTGCCCGGCGACGACGCGCATCTATCGACTCGGGCTCAAGCGGCGATCCGCTCGCGCTCGAGCGCACCGAAACGCCCTTCCAGGGCCGCCCGCAGCACGCCGTGCTCGGGAGCGGAGAGCTCGGGGTCGTCCCGCAGCAGCTCGATCGAGGCACGCCGCGCGCGTTCGAGCAGCTCCGCGTCCTCCGGCAGGCGCGCGACCTTGAACTCCGGCAGCCCGGACTGCTTCGTGCCGAGCAGGTCGCCCTCGCCGCGGAGCGTTAGGTCGACCTCGGCGAGCCGGAAGCCGTCGCGTTCGGCCGCGACCGCGTCGAGCCGCCGCCGGCCCAGCTCCGCCTTGGATTCGGAGAACAGCAGGCAGTACGACTCGTGCTGGCCGCGCCCGACCCGCCCGCGCAGCTGGTGCAGCTGGGAGATGCCGTAGCGATCGGCTGCTTCGATCACCATCACGGTCGCGTTCGGCACGTCGATCCCGACTTCGATCACGCTGGTCGCCACGAGCACGTCGACCTCGCCGGCCGCGAACCGCGCCATCGCGTCGCGTTTCTCGGAGGCCCGCATCTGACCGTGCATGACGGCCACCCGGAAGTCGCGGAATTCGGTCTTCGCGAGCCGCTCCCCTTCCCGCGTGGCGGCCCGCGCCTGGAGCTGCTCGGACTCTTCCACGAGCGGACACACGACGAAGCACTGCCTGCCCTCGCGCAGGCGCTCGCGGATGAACTCGTATGCCCCGGCACGCTTGTCCTCGGGGACGACCCACGTCTTGACCGGCTGCCGGCCGAGTGGGAGCTCGCGCAGCGCCGTGGTGTGGAGATCCCCATACAGCGTCAGCGACAGCGTGCGCGGGATCGGCGTCGCGGTCATGTGCAGGATGTGCGGGACGAGGCCGCCGGCGGCCTTCAGGTCGAGCGCCGTGCGCTGCCGGACGCCGAAACGATGCTGCTCGTCCACCACGGCGAGCGCAAGCCGCTCGAAGCGCACGGTCTCCTGGATCAGCGCGTGGGTCCCGACCAGCAGCCGCAGCTCGCCCGTCACGAGCCGTTCCAGCACTTCGCGCCGCTCGCGTGCCGGAGTCGAGCCGGTCAGGAGCCCGATCGGGGGACCGAGCCGCGTCGCCTCTTCGCCCGCGAACAGGTCCGGCGGCACGAGCCGCTCGACCGTCGCGTAGTGCTGCTCCGCGAGCGTCTCGGTGGGCGCCATGATCGCCGCCTGCATGCCGGCCTCCGCCACGCGGAGCATGGCGTAGAGAGCGACGACCGTCTTGCCCGATCCGACCTCTCCCATCAGCAGGCGTTGCATCGGCCGCCCGGCCGCGAGGTCCTCGTCGACCTCGCGAAACGCGTCGCGCTGTCCGGCGGTGAGCTCGAAGGGCAACGTCTCGATCCAGCGCTGCACGAGGGGGCCCGACTCGCCGAGCTGCTCGGCGCGGCGCGCCTCCTGCCGCGTCCGGCGGCGACCGACGAGCGCGAGCTGGAACAGGAAGAGCTCCTCGAAGGCGAGACGGCGGCGCGCGGGCGGCACCTGCTCCGGCGCATCGGGCCAGTGCGCGGCGGTCAGTGCGTCGGCGCGCGCGGGCAGTCGCTCGCGTGCGCGCAGCCAAGCCGGCAGCGGCTCGATCACGTTTCGCTGCTCGCCGCGCACGGCGTGGGCAAGCTCGCGGATGCGCCGCGCGGAGAGCCCCTCCGTGGCCGGGTAGACGGGTACGAGTCCCGTGGTGTGGCGCCCCAGCGACTCGTCGCCTGCGCGCGCGATCTCGTGCTCGGACACCCGGAACGTCGGGTTTCCGCGCCCGCTCTCGAGCCGCCCCCGCAAGAGCACGATCGTGCCCTCCTTCAGCTGGTCGACCAGGTATGCCTGGTTGAACCAGACCGCCTTCAGGGGCCCGGTCTGGTCCGCCACCCGGGCCTCCACGATCTGGAGGCGGCGCCGCCGCGTGGGGCGCACACGGCAATCGCGCACCTGCACGAGGACGGTCGCCTCCTCCCCGATCGCGAGCTCCGCGACGGTGCGCCGCCCCTCGTAATCGCGATGATCGAAGGGCAGGTGCTCGAGCAGGTCCCGGACCGTCTCGATGCCGAGCTTCGCGAGGCGCTTGGCCGCCGCCGGACCGACGCCGGCGAGGGCGGACACCGGCCGGCGCAGCAGGCTCGGCCGGGGCAGCGACCGCAGCGGCGCGCGCAGTAGCTCGGCGCGAGACTGCTCCCCGGCGCCACCAAGCGCGCGTGGCGGAGCGGGCGACTTCTCCTTCATGGCACTGAGCTTACGAGCGGATCTAGACGCGTCTCAGGAAACCGCTCGGATTCAGGGTGAGCAGGAAGCGCTCGCACGACTCGTCGACCTCGAACTCGTCGGTCTCCGCGAGGAAGCGCTGGAGGGCCTCCATCGGTCCCGGCCCATGGTCGGGCAGAACCGGGTGACCGTTCACATCCGTGTCCTCGACGATCAGATAGTTGCCCTTCGTCACCAGAGACGGGTACTCCTGAAGCTCGGCGTAGACGTGCTCCTCGGAATGGTCCGCATCGAGCGTGACCATCACTCGCTCGCCCGGCCGTGCCGCCCCGCGCACCTGCGCGAGGATGTACGGGTCGGTCGAAGAGCCGTGGAGGTACGTGATCCGCGGGTGGACAGGACGCTCGACGTCGCGGACGTCCACGCTGACGATGCGCCCGTTGCCGAGCAGGTCGCAGATGCACGCCATGAAGTAGGCGCTCCCGCCGCGCGCCGTGCCGGTCTCGACGATGAGGTCCGGCTTCGTCCGATAGAGGATGTCCTGGAAGACCCACATGTCGAGCGGACACTTGAGGGTCCTCACGCCCAACCAGGACGTCACCAGCCTGCTCTTGTGGTAGTAGAGCTCGTGGAACGAGCGGACCACGTCCTCCATGGCGGTCCGACCTTAATCGATGGCGGCGTCGAGCGTCGCCGCTACTCGGCGGCGAGCAGCCACCAGTAATGGGCCTGGCCGCCCTCGAGACACTCGACCTCGACGTGCGGGGCCGCGCGCTCCCCGAGCGCCGTGATCTCCGCCGTGTCCAGCGGGGCGCCTTCCCCGGCGATACAGGTCACAACCTCCGCGCCGTCCGCGAGCCGGCCGATCACGGCCGCGAGCGTCTTGGCCGGCTCGCCCCAGGCGACGATCTCCTCGGTCACGAAGCCAACAGCCTCACCGGCGCGGAAGCGGTCCTGCTTGTCGTCTCGCGCTGCGGGCGCGACGGCGCCGACCACGATCTCGTCAAGCGCGGCCGAGAGCCGCATCGCGTTTTCCTCGGCACTCGCCTCGGGGTCGTGTTCGACCAGGCATGCGAGCCCCGCCTGCGGCGAACGCGACTCGACCACGGCGACGGTCTTCTCGGAAAGCTCGGCAGCTCGGTCCGCGGCCATGATCACGTTTGGGCTGTTCGGCAGGACGATCACCTCTTCGGCAGCCACACCGTGGATTCCGGCGAGCAGCTCGAAGGTGCTCGGGTTGAGGCTCGAGCCGCCCTCGACGACGTTCGCCCCGAGCTCGCGGTAAAGGCGCTTCATCCCGTCGCCCGCCGCGACCGCCACCACCCCGCAATTGCCTGCGCGGGGCGGTGCGCCGGCTGCTTCACCGTCCGATCCGAGGCGGGCGGTGCGCTGCTCCTGCTGCTCGTGCATGTCGGCCACGTCGAGGCGCTCGACGGCGCCGACGCCGTCGAAGAGAGCGACCACGCGGTCCGGGTCGTCGGTGTGCACGTGCACGCGGAGCGTCTTGCGGTCGCCGACCACCAGCACCGAGTCACCCAGCTCTTCGAGTGCCGGCACGAGCGTGCGGCCCTCGGCGAGTTCGTTCCCGGACACGACGAAGTTGGTGCAGTAGCGGAACTAGCTCGGCTCGTCCTGCGGCCCATGCGGGGAAAGCGTGGCCTCGTGATGCGCGATGTCCGGCAATTCGCCCGGCTGGTCGCGCAGGCCCGCCAGCACGCCCGCGACGAGCAGGGTCACGCCGTAGCCACCCGCGTCCACGACGCCGTGCTCGCGAAGTACTGGAAGCAGCTCCGGCCCGCGCTCGACCGACTCCTGCGCGGCGGCGAGCGCCTTCTCCACCACCTCGGCCAGCAGCGCGTCCTGCTCCTCGGCGGTTGTGTCAGGGCCGAGGCGCGCCTTGGTCATGTGCGCCAACTCGGTTGCGACGCGGTGCGCCATTTCGCGCACCACCGTGATCATCGTGCCCTCGGCGGGATCACGCACCGACGCGTATGCGGCGTCCGCGGCGCGCGCCATCGCGGCCGACACCAAAACCGGGTCGACCAGCTCGCCGGGCCGGCTCGACAACTCCTCGGCCGCGCCGCGCACGATCTGCGACAGGATCACGCCGCTGTTCCCGCGCGCGCCGAGCAGCGCCGCCCGCGCCACCGCCTGCACGATCTCGTCGCGACCGATCTCGTCGACCATCTGCCCGTTCAGGCGGTCGAGCTCCTGCATCACCGAGCGAAGCGTCTGCACCATGTTGTCGCCCGTGTCGCCATCGGCGACCGGGAACACGTTCAGGTCGTTGACCTCCTGCCGGCGCGCCTCGAGCTGCGCGCAGGCTGATGCCACAACCTTTCGAAAGCGTTCTATTGAAGGGTCGGCCACGGGTGTGAGCCGTGGCAGCCTAAGCTGCCTTGGCTACCTTGCCCGCTTTCAGGCACCGGGTGCAGACGTACACGCGCTTGGGCGTGCCGTGATCATCGATCCTGACCTTCTGAAGGTTGGGGTTGAAGCGCCGCTTCGTCGCGACCATCGAGTGACTGCGGCTGTGCCCGAAAGCCGGGCCCTTGCCGCATGAATGACAGACCTTGGCCATAGCCGGGGCAGTTTAGAGAGAAGAGCGGTTAAGGACCGTACGGAGGTCGCGGGCGGGACGACCCTTTCCGGTTTGAGCCCGCATATCGGGCCGAATCCCGATCGCGTGGCTGTCAGGCGTCGGGTGTGCGGAGCTCGCCTACGAGCCGTGACATCCGGACCACCACGAGCGCCGCGTTGTAGCCCTGGTCGCGCTTGTCGCCCCCCGAGCGCGCGAGCGCCTGGTCGAGGTTCTCGACCGTGAGCACGCCGAAGGCACACGGCACACCGGTCTGTAGCTGGACCAGCTCGATGACGTGTGCGGCTGCCGAGCAGACCCAGTCGTAGTGGTCGGTCTCACCGCGGATCACGGCGCCCAGGCACGCAATGCCGGCGTACCGGCCGCTGTCCGCACAGGCCTTCGCAGCCAACGGCAACTCGAACGCCCCGGGGACGTCGAACACCTCTACGTCCCCCTCTTCAACGCCCTCTTCTTTGAACCCCTTCAGTGCCCCGTTCGTGAGCCGCTGCGCCAGGTCCTCGTAGAACGTGGCGCGAACGATCGCGTATCTACTCATCCACCAGGTCGGACTGCTCGACCAGACCGGCGACCAGCCGCGACTCGACTTCCTTCTTGCGACGGTCCGCCTCGCGCTCGGCACGGAAGAGATCCTCGTCGAGCGGCAGGCCCTGGTGATGGAGCGTGTGGCCCAGCCTGTCGCGTTTGGCCCGCAGGTACTCCCGGTTGTGCACGCCCGGCACCTGCTCGATCGGGATCTGATCCGTGACCTCGAGGCCGTACCCCTCCATGCCCACGATCTTCTTCGGGTTGTTCGTAAGGATGCGGATCGACTTCAGGCCGAGGTCGACCAGGATCTGGGCGCCGATTCCGTAGTCCCGCAGGTCCGCCGGCAGGCCGAGCTCGATGTTCGCGTCGACCGTGTCGAGTCCGCTCTCCTGAAGCTTGTACGCGCGAAGCTTGTTGAGCAGGCCGATTCCGCGCCCCTCCTGCGCCAGGTACAGCAGCACACCCAGTCCCTCCGACTCGATCCGGCCGAGCGCGTCCGCGAGCTGCTGGCCGCAGTCGCAGCGGAGCGAGTGGAAGACGTCCCCCGTGAGGCACTCCGAGTGCACGCGCACCATCACCGACTCGCCCTCGTCCGCGGCCTTCGCCACGTCGCCCTTCACAAGCGCCACGTGGTGCTTGTCGTCGAGCATCGACCGGTAGCCGACCACCCGGAAGTCGCCGTATTCGGTTGGGAGCTCTGCCTCCGCCACGCGGTCGACGAGCTTCTCGGTCCGGCGCCGGTACTTGATCAGGTCGCCGACCGTGATCATCTTCAGTTCGTGACGCGCGCAGTACGGGATCAGATCCCGGACGCGCGCCATCGTCCCGTCCTCGTTCATGATCTCGCAGATCACGGCCGCCGGGATCAGCCCCGCGAGCCGAGCGAGGTCGACGCCCGCCTCGGTCTGCCCGGTGCGCTCGAGCACACCGCCCGACCGCGCCTTCAGCGGGAAGACATGGCCCGGCTGCACGAGGTCATGGGGCTGCGACCTGGGGTCGATCGCGACTTGGATCGTGTGAGCGCGATCGTGCGCGGAGATGCCGGTGGTGACTCCTTCGCGCGCCTCCACCGAGATCGTGAAGGCCGTCTCGAACGCGGACTCGTTCTTGGCCGCCATCAGGTCGAGCCCGAGCTCGTCGCAGCGCTCGGCGGTCAGCGCGAGGCAGATCAGCCCCCGCGCCTCGCGGGCCATGAAATTGATGTTCTCGGGCGTCGCAAACTGCGCCGCGAGCGTCAGGTCGCCCTCGTTCTCGCGGTCCTCGGCATCGCAGACCACCACCATCTTCCCGGCGCGGATGTCTTCGATCGCCTCCTCGACGGTGGCGAAAGCGCGGTCCTGGCTCATGGTTTTACGAGCTTTTCCACGTATTTTGCGATCACGTCGACCTCAAGGTTAACCCGGCGGCCCGGGGATGCCTCTGTGAGGTTCGTCCGCTCGAGCGTCTCGGGGATCAGCGACACCTCGAAGCTGCGGTCGTCGACCTGCGTCACGGTGAGGCTCACGCCGTCGACCGCCACCGATCCCTTCTCGACCACGTAGCGGAGAAGGTCCCCCGGCGCCGCGATCCGCACCTCGCGCGAGAGGCCGGCCTCGCGCACGTCCGCCACCTCGCCGACCCCGTCGACGTGACCCTGCACGATGTGCCCGCCGAGGCGGTCCGCCGGCCGCAGCGGCAACTCGAGGTTGACGTAGTCCGCCGCGCCCAGCGACCCCAGCGAGCTGCGCGCCAAGGTCTCCTCGCTGAGGTCCGCCCCGAACTCGCGCCGGCCGGGCTCCGTCGCGGTCAGGCATACGCCGTTGACCAGCACCGAGTCCCCATCGGACAGCTCCGCCGCGCAACCCGCCTCGATCCGGATGCGAGCGCCTCCGTCGTAGGGCGACGCCTCGATCACACGGCCCACCTCTTGGACTAAGCCCGTAAACACCGGTTCCGGGCTACCACTCGCGCAGCCGGGCCTGGATCAGCACGTCCTCGTCGACCATGCTCACGTCGACCGCGGTCGCCTGCTGCGCGTCCGAGACGGAGGCCGACCCCTCGCCCTCGAACGGGACCCGCGCGCCTCGCCCGCCGATCGCGATCGGGGCGATGAACATGCGCATCTCGTCAACCTCGCCTGCATCCAGGAACGAACCAGCAAGCCGGGGACCGCCTTCCAGCAAGACGCTGTGGAAGCCGAGCCCACCGAGCTTCTGAAGCGCATCGATCACGCGCTCGTGGGGGGTACCGCCGGCCGCCACCAGCACCTCGGCGCCGGCCGCGCGCAATGCCTCGGCACGCCCGCGGTCGGCCGCCCGGGATGCGACGATCAAGAGCGGGACCTCGGGGGCGGTGCGCACGAGGTTGCTGTCGAGCGGCAGCCGCGCCTCGGAGTCGAACACGATACGCGTCGGCTGCCGCGCCACGTCCTCGGTTCGGGCCGTCAGCAGCGGGTCGTCGGCGAGCGCCGTGCCGATGCCGACGCAGATCGCGTCCACGCCTGCGCGCCACTCGTGCACGAGCCGGCGGCTGCGCTCGTTCGAGATCCACTTCGAGTCGCCCGTCTGCGTCGCGACCTTGCCGTCGAGGCTCATCGCGGACTTGAAGATCACCAGCGGCCGGCCCGTGCGGGCGAACTTCCGGAACGGCTGGTTGAGGAGCCGGGCCGAGCGTGACAGGTCGCCGTCGATCGTTTGCACGTCGATGCCCTCGTCGCGCAGGACGCCGAGACCGCGGCCGGAGGCCTTGTCGGTCGGATCGTCGGAAGCCACTACCACGCGCTTGATGCCGGCGGCCACGATCGCGTCCGTGCACGGCGGGGTCTTCCCGTGATGGCAGCAGGGCTCGAGCGTCACGTACATGGTCGCCCCGATCGGATCCGTCAAGCACGCGTTGAGCGCCGCTACCTCGGCGTGGTCGGCGCCGTAGGCGGCGTGATACCCCTCGCCGAGCACCTCTTCGTCGCGCACGACGACGGCCCCCACGAGCGGATTGGGACTCGTGTGGCCGCGGCCAAGATCGGCGAGCTCGATCGCCCTTTTTATGTGCGCCAGGTCCTGCTGTGTCAAGACTGCCCCCCGGCGGCCTGAGGAGAGGAGCCCGGCGTCCTGCGACGTGGGGCTGACCGGTCCGAAGGCCAGCCGCAAGGCGATTCTACTCGCGCCGGCCTTTCCGTCTGACCCTCATGCCGGCGGACACCGTGCATAGGCAGCGTAGAAGCGCCCAACCGTGATTCGCCGGAAGCCGGCCGGAGGCAGGACCACGCTCGACTTGTCGGTGTCCGTGAACGCATTGCGGACGACGTTCTGACGTGAGATCGGGATGATCGCGACGCCATAGCGCATACGGCGCTTCGCGGCCGCCGTCGACTCCGAGCGCGAGATGACCTTGTGCTGCGACAGATCGAGAATCCAGCGCGAGTCCGGAATCACGCGGTGGGTGGGCAGCGACAGCGGCCCGCAGCGTAGGTGCTTCTTCACGGTCGGCGTGTCGAGCACGGCGTAGAGGCTGCGGCCCGAGTCGCCCCGGAACTGGAGCTCGTTGTTGAAGCGGATGAAGCTGGGCGCGTGGAACGCGGTCCATACGATCGCCAGTGCGATCGCGACGCCGGATCCCGCCGCCCACAGGCGCCGCCAGCCGTTGCGGCGCGGCAACATCGTGAAGCCGCCGATCGCGAACGCGGCGAAGATGCTCATCATCATCACGGGGACGAGCAGGTACCGGACGATCACGGAGAAGCCCGCGAGCCCGGTGGCGACGAACGTGAAGACCCCCGTCAGGAAGAGCACGAACGGGATCACGCTGCGCAGCGGATATCGCCACAGGGCCATCACGATGCCGGCCAGGCCGGCGACGTACACCGGGGTCTTGGCGGTGATGCGCAGGTCGTACGGCAGCGCCGACAGCACCCCCGAGCCTGACTTCTGACGTTGGAGCGCCGCCGCCAGGTCCTTGGTCGAGGTGAGTGAGAAGAGCGGGTTGCCGGTCACGATCAGATCGGTCGCCATCCACCCCACCGGGCCGATCGCGGCCAGCGCGGCGTAGCGGTAGCGCTCCGGCCATGACGCGTTCCACCCCATCCACAGGAAGTAGAGGCCGGACAGGAGCCACGCCTCCGGTCGCATGAGCCCGGCGGCCGCCAGCAACAGGAACACCGGCAGGCCGCGGTGCGGCCGCCTCGCCTCGAGCGCGCCGGCCCATACCACCGTTGCCAGGAACGGGATGTCGATGTAGCCGCGGACCGCGAGCGACGGGAAGTCGAAGCGGGTCAGGAGCAGGAAGGCGGCCAAGCCGCCCACGACCGGGTTGAAGCACACGCGCCCCAGCCTGTAGACGCCGGCCGCGAGCGCGACCAGCGAGAGCAGCGTGACCAGCACGAAGAGGCGATCCGCGTGCTGGCCGAACAGCGACAGCACGGCTCCGAGCGCGACCGCCAGCGGATGCTCTGTCGGCGCGCGATACGCCTCGAAGCTCGGCAGATGCCCGTGCATCACCTCGCGGCCCCAGATCAGCGAGTAGTAGCTGTCGTAGTTGGGGTAGGTGACGCGGACGAAGAAACCGACGACCGCGACGATCGTCAAGCCAACGAACGCCCAGACGGCGATCGCATCGGCCGGCAACGCGCGGACTCGGGTGACGAGGCCCGCGTAGCCCGGCGCGGGGCGTTGAACGGTTGCACTTTCCACGTCGGCCTCGGGAAGAGCTGACCATCAGGAGCAAGAGCCACGGGAGCCCTCCTGGCCTTGCGCGATAATGGCGCCGCCAGTTTACGCAATCCCCCTGCCGTGAAACTCATCATCCAAATTCCCTGCCTTAACGAGGAGGAGGCGCTCCCGGTCACCCTGTCCGAGCTGCCCCGCTCAGTTCCGGGCTTCGACGTCGTGGAATGGCTCGTGATCGACGACGGCTCCACGGACCGGACGATCGAGGTGGCGCGCGCGCACGGAGTCGACCACGTCGTGCGCCTCACGAACAACAAGGGACTCGCCCAGGCCTTCCAGGCGGGCCTCGACGCGGCGCTGAAGCTGGACGCCGACGTGATCGTCAACACGGACGCGGACAACCAATACAGCTCCGCGGACATCCCGAAGCTGGTCTCGCCGATCGTGCGTGGCGAAGCCGACATGGTGATCGGCGACCGCGAGGTGATGACGATCGAGCACTTCTCCGGCATGAAGAAGCTGCTCCAGCGGCTCGGCAGCTGGGTCGTGCGCCATGCGTCGAACACGACGGTGCCGGATACGACCTCGGGCTTCCGCGCGTACAACCGCGAGGCCGCGCTCCAGGTCCAGGTCGTGTCGCGCTTCACCTACACGCTCGAGACAGTGATCCAGGCCGGCAAGATGCTCGTCGCGATCGACCACGTCCCGATCCGGACGAATCCCAAGATGCGCGAGTCGCGCCTCTTCACGTCGATCTCCTCATACGTCCGTACGAATGCGGCCTCGATCTTCCGGGTCTACACCCAGTACGAGCCCCTGCGCGTATTCCTGGCGGCCGCGGCCGTCGTCGGCCTCGTTGCGCTGATCGTATGGGGGCGGTTCATCGTCCTGTTCCTCACCGGCAACGGACAGGGCCACGTGCAGTCGGTGGTGCTTGGCTCGATGCTGTTCGTGGTCGCGGTGCAGCTGGCCGCGCTGGGCGTGATCGGCGACCTGCTGGCGGCCAACCGGGTGCTGATCCAGCGCACCATGGAGCGCACGCGGCGGATCGAGCTGAAGCTGGGAGTCGAGCCCTCGCACTACGAGCGCGGCGAGCGCCGCGTCGAGCCGCGGCCCAACGGCGAGGAAGAGACGGCGGCCATCGAGGCCCCCACCGAGGAGGAGACTCTCCCGCTCGGAGGAGCGCGGTGACGAGCGGCGGCCCGTCGGTGACCGTGGAGACGGTCCCGACAGGAAACACCTACGACAAGTACGGCTCGACGAACCCGGTCGTGCGCCGCCTGATGGGTCGCTTCGAGCGCGACATGGCGGAGCTGCTCCAGGTTGCACGCCCGGCTTCGATCCTCGACGTGGGCTGCGGCGAGGGTGTGCTCACGGAACAGTGGGCACGCGCGATCGAGGGCCGGGTGGTCGGCATCGACCTCGACGACCCGAAGCTGCGTGCCGAGTGGCAGCGCCGCTCGCTTCCCAACCTGGAGTTCCGCACGGGCCTCGGCGACTCGCTGCCGTACGCGAACGGCGAGTTCGAAGCGGTCACCGCGATGGAGGTCCTCGAGCACGTGCCCGACCCCGCCACAGTGCTGGCCGAGATGGCGCGGGTCGCCGCGCGCTGGGTGCTGGTGAGCGTGCCGCGCGAGCCGCTCTGGAGGGCGTTGAACGTTGCGCGCGGCGCCTATCTGCGCGAACTCGGCAACACGCCGGGACACCTCAATCACTGGTCCAAGCGCAGCTTCGCGCGCCTGCTCGACCGCTATGGGGAGACGGTCGAGCTTCGCTCGCGACTTCCCTGGACGATGGCGCTCGTGCGCATTTCGTGAGCTCGCCGTCCAAGGGCGGCGGCATGTCGTACGGGCGCGGGGCGACGCTGCTCTCCGCGCTGATCGGCGTCACGGGCCTCCTGACGTACGGCTTCCACTCGCTGGTCGCGCACGCGCTGGGCCGCGACAAGTACGGCGTTATCGCAGTGCTGTGGGCAGCGGCGTTCCTGATCGCGTCGGTGATCTACCGCCCGGTCGAGCAGTTGCTGTCACGCACGATCGCGGAGCGGGAGGCGCGCGATGCCTCGATCGGGTCGGCCCTGCGCGTGGCGGCCACGATCCAGCTCGCGCTTGTCGCGTTGTTCATCGCGATCGCGCTGCCCCTGCGGTCGACCGTCGAAGACCAGCTCTTCTCGAACAACTCGACCCTCTACTGGTGCCTGGTCGCGGCGGTGGTCTTCTACGCGGCGAGCTACTTCGCCCGCGGCTTCCTCGCCGGCGAGCGGCGGTTCGGCCTCTACGGCGGCCTCGTGCTGATGGAGTCGGCGTCACGCGTCGTGTTCGGCGTGCTGCTCGCAGTGGGGCTGATCAACGGCCCGAATGCCGCCGGGGTCGCGATCGCCGCCGCGCCTCTGCTCAGCCTGATCGTGGTGCCGTTCGCGCTCGGGCGGCACGTGCGGCGCGCGTCGGCCCGGGGCGACCGCTCGACCGCGGCCGACCCGGAGTTCACGCTGTCACGCGGACTCGGATTCGCGAGCGCCGTGCTCGTGATCATGGTCTCCGAACAGGCGATCCTGAACTCGGGTGTCCTGATCGTGAAAGCAGACACGGGCAGCGACTCGCTCGCGGCGCTGATCTTCGCGGTGCTGATGATTGCGCGGGCGCCGCTGCAGCTCTTCCAGGCCGTCTCCACCACGCTGCTGCCGCACCTCACCCGGCTGATCGTGACCGAGCAGGGCGATGCGCACCGAGGCGACTTCGGGCGCAGCGTGCGCATCACGGTGCTGGCGTGCCTCGGATTCGGGGGCGCGACCGTGATCGGCGTGCTGGCCGTCGGGCCGGCGGCGATGCGCCTGTTGTTCGGCTCCGACTTCAACTACGACCGCGGAGGACTCGCGATGGTCGCCGCCGGCACCGGCCTCTATCTCGCCGCCACGACGTTGAACCAGGCCGTGCTCGCCCAGGGCCGGGCACGGATCGCCTCGGCTTCATGGGCGGTCTCTGCCGCGTTCTTCGTCGCGTTCCTCCTGATCGCGAACATCGCGCAGGTGCGCGAGGTCGAGATCGCGTTCCTCGCCACGGCCGCGCTGCTGGCGATCCTCATGTACGCGGCATACCGACGGCCGGTGGTGAGCGCCGAGCCGCGCATCGAGCCCGGCTCGCCCGAGGAGGTCGAGGCGGTGCTGGCGGCGGCGGACGAGGGCAGCTAGGAAATAAGGGGCCGGCTTCGCCGGCCGTATCTCACCCGGAGAGTCGGCCTGACGGCCGCCTCTTTGAACTACTTGAGCCAGTCGCCAACCGGGAGCTTCGCGTTCAGTGCGGAGAAGTCGCCGCGGTCCCGGATCGCCGTGGCCGCCTCGGCCATCGCTCCGACCGCGACCCACGCGAGCGCGCCCCCGACGCTGATGCGCTGCGCGCCCGCGCCGACGATGTCACGCAGGCTCAGGTTCCTGTGTGCGAGCACGTTTACGGGCTTGGACGTCGCCTGGCACACCGCCCGGATCTCGTCCGCGTTCCTCAGGCCGGGGGCGTACAGGACGTCGGCCCCAGCCCGCTCGTACGCCTGGAGCCGGGCGATCGTGTCGCCGATGTCCGGGTTGCCCCGGATGTGGTTCTCTGCCCGCGCCGTGAACGTGAAGGGAAACCCGACGGCTTGCGCCGCCTCGGCCGCCGCCGCCACCCGTTCGACCGCGTGCGCGAGTGGATAGATCTTGCCCGTAGGGTCGTAATCCTCGATCGAGCCGCCCACCGCGCCGGCTTGGGCGGCCTGCGTGATCGCCCGCGCCGCGTCTTCGGGCCGCGCGCCGAACCCGTTCTCGAGATCGGCAGAAACCGGGAGGTCGGTGGCCTCGTCGAGCGCGCGGATATGGCCGGTGAGCTCGTCGAGCGTCACGTTCCCGTCCAGGCGACCGAGCGTGAGCGCGAAGCCCGAGCTGGTGGTCGCGAGCGCCTTGAAGCCGAGCGCCGCGAGGATCCTGGCCGAGCCCGCGTCCCAGGGGTTGGGGATCACGAACGGATCGCCCTGGTGGAGGGCGCGAAATGCCTCCGCCTTCTGTTCCCGGGACGATGCGATCACGGCACGTTACGCTCTTTGGCATGTGTCGCAACATTCGAACCCTTCACAACTTCGAGCCTCCCGCCACCGAGGACGAGATCCGGGCCTCCGCCCTCCAGTACGTCCGCAAGGTGAGCGGCTCGACCAAGCCTTCGCAGGCGAACGCCGAGGCGTTCGACCGTGCGGTCGAGGCCGTCACCCGCACGACCACGGAGCTGCTGGACGCGCTCGTCACCTCGGCGCCGCCCAAGGACCGCGAGGTCGAGGCGGCGAAGCGCCGGGCGCGCGCCGCCGAGCGCTACGCGGCCTAGGGCC
>Ga0114129_10003102_pt1 | contig 23299 bp, 16 predicted proteins | sample RhiMetdeltSRZDD1_FD_80071 | JGI IMG/M metagenome (GOLD analysis project Ga0114129, IMG submission 80071) | Populus rhizosphere microbial communities from Tennessee, USA - Rhizosphere MetaG P. deltoides SRZDD1 (version 2) (version 2) | ecosystem: Host-associated > Plants > Roots > Rhizosphere >...
CTGCACCACCGCCAGATAGCTCGCGAAGAAGCCCGCCCCCACCGCGGCGATGTACATGAAGGGGAGCACCATCCAGGCGGCGAGCAGCCGCGTGGCGCACAGGAAGACGAGCGAGTTGATGCCCATCACCTCGAGCGCGTCGATCTCGTCCGAGATGCGCATGGCGCCGATCTCGGCCACCAGGCCCGTGCCGACCTTCGCCGACATCATGTAGCCGAAGGCGTAGGGCATGATCTCGCGGAGGTCGCACCAGGCGGCGAACACGCCGGCGTACGCCGGGGCGCCGACCGAGCGGTTGAAGTACGCGCCCTCGATCCCGCACTGGAGCCCGAGGATGAAGGCGAGGCCCCAGATCACGAGCGCGGAGCCCAGGATCAGGATGCCGGCCTGCCGGAGCGCCTCGCCGAAGAAGTGGAGCACCTTTCCGTTGAAGACGGCGGCGACTATGCGCGCGGAGAACTTGGCGATGTCGCCGAAGGACGCGAGCCAGTCGCGCGGCACGCTCAGCCAGCTGGAGCCCATTACTTGATCACCGAGATCTCGGGATGGGTGGCGAGCAGCGTCTGCGTGAAGACGTAGTTGAAGGCGAAGATGCCGAGGAACTCGATCACCACGCCTTGGTTGACCGCCCTCCCGACGCCTTCAGCACCTCCGGACGCAGTCATCCCCTTGTAACACGAGACGATCGCGATGATCGCCCCGAAGAGCGTCGTCTTCACGACGGAGCCCCAGAGGTCGGTGGTACTGGCGTTGTTGAGCAGCGTCGCGAAGAACGGCCCGAGCGGCGCGTCGAAGGTGAGCGTGGCGAGCACGCCGCCGAAGATGCCGAAGATCAGCGCGTAGATGTTGAAGAGGCCGGTCACGACCATGAGCGCCAGGAAGCGCGGCACCACGAGGTTCTTGATCGGGTCCACGCCCAGCACCTGGAGCGCGTCGAGCTCCTCGCGGATCTTGCGGGCGCCGAGGTCGGCCGTGATGGCCGTGCCGCCGACTCCGGCGAGGATGATCGCCGTCACGAACGGTGCGAACTCGCGGATCGAGGCGAGCACGAAGAAGCCGCCGAGACGATCGATCGCGCCGAACAGGACGAGGAAGTTGCCCGCCTGGAGCCCAGGAGCGCCGTAGCCGAACGCGATCGTGGAGATCGTGAGCGGCAGCCAGCAGAGGCGCAGCATGAACAGGAACTGCTGCACGAACTCGGTGCCGTACGGGTACGGCGGCCGAATCGCGGAAACCAGCGTCTTGCCGGTCAGGATCATCATGTCGCCAACCTGCTCAAGCAGGTTCTTGGTCGGCAAAAAGACCCGATCGGCTGCAGCTCTGACCACTACAGAATTCCTCCCCAGGGAGAACTACCCACGTTCTCCCGAAAACACGTACGCCGAAGAAGCCTATGTCATGCGGATCTGGTCCGCCAGAGGGAACCGAAGTGGGCAAGCGCCGGGCGCTGCTCGGCGCACAGCCATGATTTCTATCGGCGCGCCAATGCGGATATCGGTGGTATGTTCGGCCGGCTTTGAGGGGCTTAGGCGTTGCATTGCTATGCCTCCTCGCGGTCGCAGGATGCGGTGGCGGGGAGCGCCAGGATGAGAACGAGCCGGAGGGGAACTTCCCGGTCGAGGTCGTGGAGGCGAAGTTCCCGGAGAACCAGAAGCTCGCCAAGAGCTCCAACCTCGTGGTGACGTTGCGCAACGCCGGCAGGAAGACGATCCCGAACATCGCGATGACGGTGGCCGGCCTCGACCGCAAGACCACGGCCGCGGACGTGGCAGATCCGAGCCGCCCCGTGTTCGCGCTGAACGGCGTGCAGGTCGAGATCGCGGGCTTCCCGGAGGCCAAGGACGCCAGCCCGCGCGGCTGCGACACCGCCTACGTGAACACCTGGGCCTGCGGCCCGCTCAAGCCGAACGAGAGCAAGACGTTCCGCTGGTCCGTCACGGCCGTTCACGCGGGCGACTTCAAGATCGACTGGAAGGTGGCCGCCGGCCTCGACGGCAAGGCGAAGGCGGTCGCGCCGGGTGGCGGCCCCGCACCGCGCGGCAGCTTCTCGGGCACGATCTCCGACGCGGCGCCCGAGGTCCGCGTGGCCGACGACGGCAAGACCATCGTCAGCGGGACTCGCTGAAAAGCGGCAGCACCCGGCTCGGCCGGGTGCGCCCCGACTATTTCTTGTTGCGCTCGTAGCCGGGGCAGCTGTCCACGGGGATGCGCGGGTACTTCGGGAACCGCGCGTCGGTCTTCGAGCGCAGGCACATCGAGAACACGCTGCCGCGCCCCGTCCGGATCAGCTTCTGATGCACGCAGCTGTCGCAGAGACCTGCCTTCACACCAACTAAGGCTTCCACTTAGCCAGGTAAGGGGTCGGGGCGCGCAAGTCGCTCCAAATACCCGATGTGGAAAGGGCGCCTCAGGTCGACACTCCATAGGTGCAATCGACGCCAGAGGAGCACCAATGGACCCCCGCCTTCACGCCTTTTACATCGACGCTGTCTTCGCCGATTGGGGACGCAGGTCGTCCCGGCTGGCAGGATTGGCAGAGCATGAGCACGCGCATGACAAGCGCTCGCTTCGTCGGGCGAGCCGGAGAGCTCGCCGAGCTGGAGGCGGCTTTGCGCGACGCCGCCGCGGGCCGTCCATCGCTCGCATTGGTTGGCGGTGAATCCGGCGTCGGCAAGTCACGGCTCGCCGACGAGCTGAAGCGGCACGCGCGCGAGTCCGGCGCGCGCGTGCTGGCGGGCGACTGCGTCGAGCTCGGCGAGGACGAGCTGCCCTACGCCCCGCTCCTGGCGGCGCTGCGGCCGCTCGTGCGCGACGAGGACCCGGCCCTGGACGCGCTCGCTCCGTCGTACCGTGCCGCGATCGACGCGATCATGCCGGGCATCGGCGGCGGTCACTCCGCCGGCGATGCCACGCAGTCGCGCGTCTTCGAGGCGCTGCTGGCACTGCTCGAGTCACTGGCCGACGAGACTGCCGTGGTGCTCGTGGTGGAGGACCTCCATTGGGCCGACAGCTCCACGCGCTCCTTCATCGGCTTTCTCGCGCGCACGGTGTGCACCGAGCGGCTGCTGATCGTGGGCACCTACCGCTCCGACGAGCTCCATCGCCGGCACCCGCTGCGCCCGCTGCTCGCGGAGCTGTCGAGCGACCAGTACGCGCGCCTGCTCGAGCTGCCGCGCTTCACGCCCGACGAGCTGGCCGAGCAGCTGGAGGGAATCCTTGCCGGGCGCCCCGAGCATGAGCTCGTGGAGCGCATCTACTCGCGCAGCGAGGGCAACCCGCTCTACGCCGAGGAGATCCTCGCCGCGGGGCTCGACGGGCGCGGCGCGCTGCCGCCGACGCTGCGAGATGCCCTGATGCTGCGCGTGGACCGGCTCTCGCCGAGGGCGCAGGAGCTGCTGCGCTGGCTCGCTTGCCAGCCGTCCGCCGACCATTCGCTGCTCGCCGCGGTCGCGGGGCTCGAGCCGGCCGAGCTGCACGACGCTCTGCGCGAGGCGGTTGCGAGCCACATCGTCGTCACGCTCGCCGACGAGAGCTACGCGTTCCGCCACGCGCTGCTGCGCGAGGTGGTCTACGACGACCTGCTGCCGGGCGAGCGCACCGAGCTGCACGCGGCGCTTGCGCGCGCGCTCGAGGAGCGGATCGAGGGCGGCGAGCGCGGCGCGCACATTACCGCCCAGGCCGCGCACCACTGGATGGCCGCGGGCGACCAGTCGCGCGCACTAACCGCCGCCACGCGCGCGGCGCTGGCCGCCGAGCGCGTGAACGCCTTCGGCGAGGCCCAGGCGCTCTTCGAGCGCGCCCTGGCGCTCTGGGAGCGCGTGGAGGATCCGGAGCGGCTCGCCGGCCTCGAGGAGGTCGAGCTGCTCAGGCGCGCGGCCTACTCGGCCGACCAGGCGGGGGACCCCACCCGCCAGGAGGCCCTGCTGCGGCGCGCTCTCAGCCTCGTGGACGCCGGCGCCGATCCCGGCCGCGCCGCGCTCCTGCACGAGCGCCTGAGCCAGTCGCTCTGGAGCCAGCACGAGCAGGACGCCTCGGTCGACGCGATGACCGAGGGCCTGGCGCTGCTGCCCGAGGGCGAGCAGAGCCCCGAGCGCGCCAAGCTGCTCTCCCAGCTGGCCAAGAGGCGCATGCTCCAAGGGCGCCTCGCCGAGGCGGAGGAGTGCGCGCTTGAGGCGATCGCGGTCGCACGGGCGGTCGGTCACAGCGAGTCCGAGGCGATCGCGCTGAACGCACTCGGCACGGCGATGGGCGAGCGCGGCGAGACCGACGCCGGCGTCGAGCACATCCGAAAGTCGCTCGAGCTCGCGCGCGAGGAGGACCTCCCCATGGAGGAGGCCGGCGCGTGGATCAACATCGCGGACGTCCTCAACCTCGCGGGTCGCACCGAGGAGGCCCTCGCCGTGGCGCGGCAGGGCCTCGAGGCCGGGCTCACGAGCCCCTGGCGCACCGCGGACTGGCTGCGCCTCGCCATCTCGGAGTACAGCTTCCAGCTCGGTGACTGGGACGAGGCCGAGGCGGCGATTCCCGGCGAGAGCCGCAGGCACACCGGCGGCACGTTCGTCTACTGGCAGCTGTGCCGCGCCCAGCTGGCGCTCGCACGCGGCGAGACCGCGCTCGCCCAGGAGGCGATCGCCGCGCTGGTCGAGGCCACCGCCGGATCGACCGAGCCGCAGTTCCTCGGACCGTGCGGCGCGCTGAGCGCTGAGCTGGCTCGCAGGGCCGGCGACGTCGACAAAGCCCGCGCAGCCGTGGACGACTGCCTGGACCGCATCGAGTACTGCTCCGAGGACCTCGTGCGGATCTCCGCGCTCGCGGTGGCCGGCCTGCGCGTGGAGGGCGACGCCGGCCAGCTCGCCCGCGACCGGCGCGACGACGAGGCGGCGAGCGTGGCGCAGTCGCGCGCCGAGGCGCTGCTCGAGCGCACGCGCCTCGCAGCGGCGTCCGGGTGGGCCGTCGAGGCCCCGCAGCTCGCGACCGCCGAGGCCGAGTACGCGCGCGCGACCGGGGGCGACTCCGGGTCGCTCTGGGCCGCTGCGGCCGAGCGCTGGGAGCAGCTCCAGCGCCCGTACCAGTCGAGCTACGCGCGCTGGCGCGAGGCCGAGGCGCTCATGACGGGCGGCGACCGCGAGGGCGCCGCGCGGGCCGCAACGGCCGCGCTCGAGTCCGCCCGCACCCTCGGCAGCGGCTGGCTCGTGGACGAGATCGAGTCGCTGGCCGCACGGGCGCGCCTCCAGCTCGGGGGCGAAGCGCCGCCCGCCGCCGAGCCCGCGGAGGAGGAGCCCGAGGATCCGTTCGGGCTCACCGCCCGCGAGCGTGACGTGCTCGCGCTGGTGGCGGCCGGCGCCACCAACCGCGAGATCGGCGAGCGGCTGCACATGGCCGAGAAGACCGCCAGCGTGCACGTGTCGCGCATCCTGGCCAAGCTGAACGTGCGCTCGCGGACCGAGGCGGCTGCGGTTGCGCACCGACAGGGCCTGGTAACAACCGCCTGATGCGCGTACTTGTGACGGGGGCCACCGGCTTCATAGGTGGTCGCCTCGCCGACACCCTCGCCGCCCGCGGCGCCGACGTTCGCTGCCTGGTGCGGGACCGCGGGCGCGCGTCCAGCCTCGAAGCGGCGGGATTCGACCTGCACGAGGGCGATGTGCTCGACGCCAGCAGCCTGCGCGGAGCCGGAACGGACGTCACAACCGCGTACTACCTCGTCCATTCGATGGGACGGGGAACCGGTCGCGAGGGCTTCGCCGAGCGCGAGCGCCGAGCGGCGTCGAACTTCGCGAGCATGGCGAAGCAGGAGGGAGTCGAGCGCGTGGTCTACCTCGGCGGCCTCGGTGACGAGCGCTCGGAGCACCTACGCAGTCGCGCCGCCACCGCGGCGACGCTCGCGCAGGAGGGTCCGCCGCTCGTGTACTTCCGGGCCGGCATGGTGGTCGGGGCCGGCAGCGAGTCCTACCGCACGGTGCGTTACCTGGTGGAACGGCTGCCCGCGATGATCGCGCCCTCCTGGCTCCGAAATCGCACCCAGCCGATAGCGATCGACGACGTACTCGAGTATCTCGCTCGGGCCGGCGAGGGACCGGACGCCGACGGGCTCGAGGTCCAGATCGGCGGACCCGACGTGCTCACGTACTCAGAGCTACTCTCGCTCATGGCGGACGTGCTCGGCAAGCGACGCCGGCCGCAGCTGCCGGTCCCCTTCCTCAGCCCGCGGCTGTCATCGCTGTGGATCGGTCTCGTCACCCCCGTGGACGCCGGCGTCGCGCGACCTCTCGTCGAGAGCCTGGCCAGCGAGACGATCGTGACCGACCCCGAGCCGGCTCGCCGCTTCGACGTCCAGCCGATCGGCTGTCTCGAGGCGCTCCGGCGTGCGCGCGAGGAGGAGGAAGGGATCTGATCGTCATGCTGTCCGGCTCGTGGAGCTGAGGACGGCAACCGCATCGCTGGCTCTGGCCGAGGAGTTCGGCATCGCCCGCGGCTCGCGCACGACGCAGTCGGTGGTGCAGCTCGAGCTCGAGCACGACGGTTTGGTCGGCCGCGGCGAGGCGGCACCCATCTACTACCGCGGCGAGTCGGTCGACTCGGCCGTCGAGTTTCTGACCACGGCCGCTCCCCCACTCGTCGGCGACGACCCGTTCGCGCTCGAGGCCATCGAGGAGCGACTCGAGGACGTGGAGGGCGAGGCGGCCGGCAAGGCCGCCCTCGACGCCGCCCTCCACGACTGGATCGGCCGCCGGCTCGGGGTCCCGCTGTGGCGCCTGCTCGGGCTCTCCCCCGAGGCGCCGCCCACCTCGTACACGATCGGAATCGACTCACTCGAGGGCACGCGCGACCGCGCGCGCCGCGCGCGCGACTTTCGCGCGCTGAAGATCAAGGTGGGCGGCGCCGAGGACCTCGCCCGAGTGGAGGCGGTGCGGGAGGACTCCGACGCAGCGCTCCGCGTGGACGCCAACGAGGGCTGGACGCTCGAGTCCGCGCGGGAGCTGATGCCGGAGCTGATCCGGCTCGGGGTGGAGTTCGTGGAGCAGCCGTTCCCTGCCGCGGACCTGGACTCGTTCCGCGGCCTGCGGGAGCTCCGCCCCCGGCTGCCGGTGATCGTGGACGAGGGCTGCCACGACCTGCGCGACGTGGCGCCGGCCGCCGAATACGCCGACGGCATCAACGTGAAGCTCGCGAAGTCGGGTGGCGTGCGCGAGGCTGTGCGGATGATTCACGCGGCTCGCGCCCTCGGATTGAGAGTGATGCTCGGCTGCATGGTCGAGTCGCAGCTCGGCGTGGCGCCAGCCGCCGCGATCGCGTCGCTGGCGGACTGGGTGGACCTCGACGGCCACCTGCTGCTCGCCGACCAGCCGTTCACCGGCCTGCGATTCGAGGACGGCCGCGTGCTCCCCGGAACGGAGCCGGGTCTCGGGGTGGCCCCCGCGTGAGCGAGCGGCTCGCGATCTTCGCCGAGGGCCTGTTCGCCCGCCACACGGGCAAGACCGCGCACGGCGTGATCCGCTACGGCACGCGCGACGTGGTGGCGGTGATCGACTCGAGCCAAGCGGGCCGGACCGCGAGCGAGGTGGAGCCCTTCTGCATTCACCCCGTGCCGATCGTCGCGACGCTCGAGGAGGCGATCGAGCGCGGCGCGGACTCGCTCCTGATCGGCGTGGCGCCCCCCGGCGGGAAGCTCGATCCGGCGTGGCGAGAGGTTCTGCTGGAGGCAGTGAGGAACGGGCTCTCGCTCGAGGCGGGGTTGCACACGCAGCTCCGGGACGACCCGGAGTTGCGCGAGGCGGCCGAGCGAGCCGGCGTCGAGCTGCGCGACCTGCGCGCGGTGCCTCCCGGGCTCTCGGTGCCGAAGGGGCCATACAGCCGCCCCGACTCGGTGCGCGTGGTGCACAGCGTCGGCTCGGACACGGTGATCGGAAAGAAGGTGGTCACGCTGGAGCTCGACAGGGCGGCGCGCGAGCGCGGCCTGCGCTCGGTGTACGTGCCCACCGGGCAGACCGGGGTGGCGATCGCCGGCTGGGGGATCGCCGTGGACCACGTGATCTCGGACTACGTGGCCGGCGCGGGCGAGCAGCTGGTGCACCAGGGCGCCGAGCGCGGCGATCTGCTCTTCGTGGAGGGCCAGGGCGCGCTCTTCCATCCCGCCTACTCGGGCGTCACGCTCGGTCTGCTCCACGGCTCGGCTCCGGACCTGCTTGTCCTCGTCCACAAGCCGAACGCCACGCACAACCGCAACTACCCCGACCTCCCGATCCCGCCGCTCACGGAGCTGATCGCCGCCTACGAGAGCGTGGCTGCCCGAGTCCGCCCGGCGCGCATGGCCGCGATCGCACTGAACACTTCGGACCTCGACGAGGAGGCGGCGCGCGCCGCGGTGGCCGACGCCGAGCGGGAAACCGGCCTGGTGGCGGACGACGTGGTCCGCTTCGGCCCCGACCGCGTGCTGGACGCCGTCCTCGCCGCTCTAGACACCCGGGAGAAACAACCCGCCTGATCTTTCGACACGGGGAGGTAGGAAAAAACGCTCCCTGCGGCGATATTTAGCGGTATGGAGCCGCGTCGCTACACGCTGGTGCCAGACGACGAGCGCCCGACGCCGGGGCCCAGCCCGGTCCGCCGCCGCTACTCCCTGGCCCGAGTTGCACCGTCCTCCCGCTCGGCGCTGGGCGTCGACCGGCTCGAGCGGATGGAGGAGATCTCGGCGCGCGAGCGCGAGAACGGCAAGCACTGAACGGCGCTCACCGGGGGTGTGATCCGATTTAGAACCGCATACGTGTCGCAGATCAACACACCCCGGGCTCGAGCTGGGCGCCCGAGCGGACCTAGGCCGGTTCGCCGGCCGGGAGCGCGCCGCCGCGCTCGGTCCCGGCGATCAGCTCGTCCGGCGCCTTCTCCTTCGGAACGAAACCGGACTTCATGCCGAAGTAGACCGCCTGCGGGTGGTGGGCCACGATCGCCACGGTGGACTGCTCCGGCGTCACGGCGTAGCCGTCCGAGAGCGTCATGCCGATGTTCTCCAGGCCGAGCAGCCTCCATACCTTCTCGTGCTCCGACTGGTCCGGGCACGCGGGATAGCCCCACGAGTAGCGGCGGCCCTGGTCGAGCTCGATGCCGAGCTCGCGCCGCACCTCGGCGTGCAGCCACTCGGCGAGGCCCTCGGCGGCCTGCACGCCGAGCCCGTGCGTGAAGAGCTGCTCCGCGAACTCGCCGTCCCGCTCGAGCTTCTCGATCAGCTCGGTGACCTCGGGGCCGACCGTCACGCCCTGGAGCGCCACGACGTCGCGCTCGCCGGAGTCGACGGGCCGGAAGAAGTCGGACAGGCAGATGCGGTCGTGCTTGGGCTGGCGCGGGAAGCTGAGCCGCTCGAGCTCCACGTCCGGGTTCTCCGGGTCGTAGACGACCAGCTCGTTGCCGTCCGCGTTGCAGGGGAAGTAGCCCACGCGCGCCTTCGGGTTCAGGTAGTCCTGCTCGCGCCACATGCGCTCGAGCCGCGGCTGGAAGTCGTCCGACACGAGGCGCTCCCAGTCGTCGCCCTTGACGCCACGCCCGCCCCAGTGCAACTTGAACAGCACGTGGCGGTCGAGGTAGGGGTAGACCGCGTCGAGATCGGGGTCGAGCTCGCGCACGCCCCAGAAGGGCGGCTCGGGGATCGGGGTGTCGGTGCGAACCGACGAGCGCACGGAGTCGTCCGTGACCGGCGGTGAGTCGTCCTCCACCTCGGGCTGCTCGCGCAGCTTGCGGGCCTCGTCGCGGAACTTCTCGACCAGGGGCGCGCGCGCCTCCTCGTCCACGAGCTGATCGATCGTCGCGAGCCCGGCGAACGCGTCCTTGCAGTAGAAGACGCCCGGCTCGTAGACCTCGTCCGACTCCTTGCCCTTCGGGTAGAGGATGCGCCTGCCGAAGTCGCGGTTGATCGCGGCCCCGCCGATCAGCACCGGGAACTCGAGCCCGCGCTGGTGCAGCTCCTGCACCGCGGTCGGCATCTGCTTCGAGGTCGAGACGAGCAGCGCCGAGAGCCCGATTGCGTCGGCCTCGTGCTCGATCGCCGCGTTGATGATCGTGTCCACCGGGACCTGCTTGCCGAGGTCGATCACGGTGTAGCCGTTGTTGGTGAGGATCGTGTTGACGAGCGACTTGCCGATGTCGTGCACGTCGCCGAACACTGTGGCGATCACGACCTTGCCCTTCGTATGGCCCTCGATGCGGTCGAGGTAGTTCTCGAGCTGCGCCACCGCGCGCTTCATGACCTCGGCCGACTGGAGCACGAACGGCAGGATCAGCTCGCCGGCGCCGAACTTGTCGCCCACCTCCTTCATGGCGGGCAACAGCACGGTGTTCAGGGTCGGGACGGCGCCGATCTTCTCGACCGAGCGGTCGATCCAGTCCTCGACGCCCTCCTTCTTGCGGCGCAGGATGTGGAAGTGGAGCGCCTCCTCGGGCTCCATGCCCTCGGTGGGGTCCGCTCCCCCGGCCTCCTCGTCGGCCTCGCCCTGCTGCTCGAAGTGGGCGATGAAGCGCTCGAGCGCGTCCTCGCGGCGGTTGTAGACGAGGTCGTCGGCGTATCCGCGGTCCTCGTCGGAGATCTCCGAGTAGGGCGTGATGTGGTTCGGGTTGACCATCGCGAGGTCGAGCCCGGCCTCCACGCAGTGGTGCAGGAACACGGAGTTGAGGATGGCGCGAGCCTTCGGCGAGACGCCGAAGGAGACGTTCGAGACCCCCAGCGAGGTCTTCACGCCGGGCAGCTCCTCCTTGATCAGGCGGATGCCGTCGATGGTCGCGACGGCCGATGGCCGCCACTCCTCGTCGCCGGTGGTGAGCGTGAAGGTGAGCGCGTCGAAGATCAGCGCCTCGCGATCGAGGCCGTGCTCGTCGCACGCCAGCTCCACGATGCGCTTGGCCACCTCGAGCTTGCGCTCGGGCGTCTTCGCCATGCCGACCTCGTCGATCGTTAGCGCGATCAACGCGGCGCCGTGCGCCTTCGCCAGCGGAACGACCACGTCGAGCTTGTCGCGGCCCGCCTCGAGGTTGATCGAGTTGACGATCGCGCGCCCGGGGATGCGCTCGAGCGCGGCCTGGATCACGTCGGGCTCGGTCGAATCGACCTGGATAGGCGAGGGCTGCGTGAGCGACACGCGCTTCACGACCTCCGCCATCTGCTCCGCCTCGTCCTGGCGCTCGGTGAGCGCCACGCAGATGTCGAGCACGTGCGCGCCGCCGGTCACCTGGTCCTCGGCGATCTGAAGGATGCCGTCGTAGTCGTCCGCGAGCAGGAGCTCCTTCGCCTTCCGCGAGCCCTGCGAGTTCACGCGCTCGCCCACAAGGGTCGGGCGCGGCTCCTGCGCCAGCGGGGTGGCGGTCATCATCGAGGAAACGAGCGTCTCGCGCGTGGCCGGACGCGCGGCCACGTCTCGGCCGCCGACGCGGTCGACGATCGCCCGGATGTGGTCGGGCGTGGTGCCGCAGCAGCCGCCGACGATGGACACGTCGTAGCGCTCCACGAACTCCTGGAGCACGTTCGCCAGCGGGTACGGCTCCTCGGGGAAGATCGGCGCGCCGTCGGGGCCCTGGAGTGGCAGGCCGGCGTTCGGGATGCAGTGCACCGGCACCGGGCTGGTCTCGCCGAGGTAGCGGATCGCGTCGCGCATGTCCTCGGGGCCGGTCGAGCAGTTGAGCCCGATCACGTCCACGTCGAGCGAGGTAAGCGTGGTGAGCACCGCCTGGATGTCCGTGCCGAGCAGCATCTTGCCGCCGTTCGGCAGCAGCGAGACGCTCGTCTGGATCGGTACCTGGCGGCCGCTCAGCTTGAAGGCCTCGCGTGCGCCGAAGACGGCCGCCTTGACCTCGAGGATGTCCTGAGCCGTCTCGATGATGAGCAGGTCCGCGCCGCCCTCGATCAGGCCCTGCGCCTGCTCGGTGAAGACCTCGACCAGCTCGCGGAAGGTGATCTTGCCGAGCGTGGGGTCGTCGCTCGCGGGGAGGTGCCCGGTCGGGCCGATCGAGCCGGCCACGTAGCGGTCCTCGCCGGCGGCGGCTCGTGCGATCTCGGCCGCCTTGCGGTTGATCTCGGGCGTGTGCTCGCCGAGCCCCCACTCCTCGAGCTTGAGGCGGCTGGCCTGGAAGGTGTCCGTCTCGACCACCTCGGCGCCCGCGTCCAGCATCGACTCGTGCACACCCTGGATCACGTCCGGGCGGTTCAGCACCAGCGCCTCGTGACACTTGCCCTGGAGGCCGCCGTAGTCCTCCGGCGTCAGGTCGAACTGCTCGAGGGTGGCTCCCATGCCCCCGTCGAACACGACGACCCGGCTGCGGACCGCCTCGATGTAGTCGCGCGTTGCCAAGAACGAAACTCTACCAACCTTGACACGGATGTGTCAGGGTTGGCGGAGCTCGCTTCGGCCTCGCTAGCGGCGGCGCAGCCTGATCAGGAACCTGCGCGTGGCGGTGCTCGTGAGCCCGGCCGAGTTCCTGAGCACGACCTTCGCGCGCAGGCGCATGCGGCGGGTGCGGAAGAGCTGCCGCCGCGCGCGCCTGCTGAGCCTCGCCTTGACGGTCGCCCGCCCGGTGCTTCCGATCCGGAACGACTTTCGCGCGACCCTCATGAGCCGGGCGGCGGAGGGACGCACGATGTTCGCCCTCAGGGTCAGCACGCCGCTGGTGGCGGGGTTGCCGAACACGCGCATGGTCACGACGCCCCTGCGGTTGACCGACACCGACCCGAAGCGCGCCTTCGCCGGCGCGGTGGGCGGCGGTGGTGGCGGAGGAGGCGGCGGCGATGAACCCGTGGTGGGTGGCTGCGCCACCGTGTTCGGGAGCGCAAGCGCCTGGTTGATCGCGCCGACCGCGTCCACCACGCCACCCGAGGCCACGAGGCCGCTGAGCGAAGCGAGCGGGCGCGCGCCCCCGATCAGCGCCTGGACCACCTGAGTCGCGGGAACGCCGGGGTCTGCGGCCCGCACGAGCGCCGCGGTGCCGGCGACGTGCGGGCTCGCCATCGAGGTCCCGTTGAACTCGACGTAGTTGCCGGACGTCGCCTCGTCGTAGGTCTCCTCGGGGGTGATCGCATCGACGTAGGTGGTGTCGCGGCACAGGAGCCGCAGCCGGTCTACGAAGACGCCGTCCGCGGTGCCGGACGCGTCCGTCTCGAGTTCGAAGATCGGGAACACGTCGTTCATGCCGTCGAGGTCGGAGATCGACACCTCGGCCGGGAAGAACCCGCTGGAGTTCGGGAACAGCGTCCCATCGGACGGGCCCGAGTTCGTGACCGCGCCCGCTGCGAAGAAGTCGGAGAAATGCACGTCCTGATCGAGGTCGAAGTGCATACGGCAGCCCCGCTCGGCAACCAGGTCCACCGGGTTCGAGGTGAACATCTGCGAAAACGCGTTGTTCGGATAGTTCCCCGACGGGCTGTCAGCCGCCGAACCCGTCCCCTCGGTGAACACGCTGGTGCTCCGCCCCCATGGGGTTCCGAAGAAGTCCCAGCCCGACAGCGAGGGGTTGTTGAAGCCGTCCGCGAAGAGCGGCGCGCCCCAGTCGGTCTTGGCGCTGAGGATGCTCGTGCCGGGGGCCGCCACGTCGACGCTCGCCGGACCGAAGTTCGAGAAGCCCGCGCGGGTGCCGCCCTCGTTCACCGCCGCCACGCAGATCAGGTTCGCCTGCGGGAGGTTGCAGGGGACGAACGGGATGCTGTCGTTGTTCGAGCCCTCGTTGCCGGCCGCCGCGACCACCACCGCGTTGTGCTGCGCGGCGACGTTCACCCCGTCGGACATGAACGGGTCGGACCCGCCCCCACCGCCGAGGCTGAGGTTGATCACGCCGGCGCCCTCGCGCGCGGCGTATGCGATTCCCTCGCCGATGTCAGCGCTCGAGCCGCCGCCATCCCCGTCGAGCACGCGGACGGCCATGATGCTGGCGTCGGGCGCGACACCCGCCACCCCGAGCCCGTTGTCGTCCTGGGCGGCCGCCGTGCCGGCCACGTGCGTTCCGTGGAAGTTGTAGTCGTCCGGGTCGCCCGTGGGAACACCGCCCGCGCGGTCCACAAAGTCGGCGCCGCGGACGTCGTCGACCACCCCGTTCGCGTCGTCGTCGAGACCGTTGCCGGGCAGCTCGCCCGGGTTGCTCCACAGGTTCGGGACGAGATCGGGGTGGGTCAGGTCCACGCCGGTGTCGACGACGGCGATCAGCTGCCCGGCCCCGCGCGTCGTGTTCCACGCGCTCAGCGCGTTCACGCCGGGGTCCGGTGGGGCCGAATCGCTGAGCCCCCACAGCTCATCCAGGAAGCTGTCTACGACCAGCGCCCGGTAGCGGTAGTTGGGCTGCGCGTACTCCACGTCACCCTGGCGCTCGAGGCGCCGGACGGCCGCGCCGACGGCGCCCTCGACGCGCACAACCTGGGCCCGGGCGACCTCGAGCGACCTGCCGAACCGGACATTCGCTCGTGCGCGCGCGGCGCGCCGCTCGTCCGCGCTCGTGCCGGGTTCGAAGCGCACGATGGCCTGGCCCGCGACGAAGCGCTCGCCGCGGTCCTCGAGATTCAGGTGCCGCGCCTGCGCGGCGGCAGTGGGCGCCGGGGCGGCGGCCGATGCGAGCGCCGCCGCGAAAACGAGCACGCCGATGTGCCCCCGCCGCATCAAATCCCGGTGAACGGTAGCCCCACTGGCGGCCGAGCGCCAATTAGGCGTCACGCTCGAGGCGGGCGCGTAGGCGCGCGAGCCTCTCCTCGGCCGACGCGCCGTTCATGTTGTCCAGCAGCTCCAGCAGCTCGCGCGCGAGCTGGGCATCGGGGTCACTGGCGCGGTAGGCGCGATCCTGGCCCGGCGTGGGCTGTGTCTCCTCGGTGGCCTCGCCGGCCACCACCACGTCCACGCCCTGCCCGCCCCGCTTGGCGCGGTACTGCGCCTCGTCCGCGGCGCGCAGGAGCTCGGCGGGCCGCGTGGCCTGATCGCTCCGAGCCGCGACGCCGCACGAGATGCGCTCGCCGCCCTCGGCGTCGAGGCGGCTCACCGCCTCCAGGGCCAGGACCCGCGCGTCCTCCGCCGAGCCCGACGGCAGCAGGACGCAGAACTCGTCTCCGCCGAAGCGCCCCACCACCGCGTCCTCGTGCGGCGCGGCCGCAGCCACGAGCGCCTCGGCCGCGCGGCACAGCGCGCGATCCCCCGCGGCGTGGCCGCCGCTGTCGTTCACCTGCTTGAGGTCGTCGATGTCGCAGAGCACGAGCGCCGGCGAGCCGGGGCCGGAGGGCGCGTCGCACGCCTCCTCGAGCGCGGTCTCGACGGCACGGCGGCTGGCGAGCCCGGTGAGCGAATCGGTGTAGGCGAGCGCCTCGATCTGGGCGAACAGCTCAGCCCTGTGGATCGCCCCGACCAGCACGTCAGCGATGGCGCGGAGGAAGGTCTCGTCGTCGTGAGTGACCCGCGGACGGCCGGGAGCGGTCATCACCTCGAGCTCACCCCAGGGTTCGCCGTGGAGCATCATCGGGACGCTGAGGCTGGCCTCCTTGCCGAGCCGCTTGAGCAGCTCAAGTTGAGCCGGGTCGCTGTCGGGATCGTCAATCGCCGCGAGGGAGCTTCCGCCCTCGCGCAGGAATCCCATCGAGGGATAGTCCTTGACGGAGTAGGTCTCGTCCTTCGGGAAGCGCTCCTCTCCGGGCCCGAGCTCGCCGACGTTCACGAGCGTGCGCACGACGCCGGCATCCTGCTCCCAGCGCGAGATGGCCAGCGAAGAGCCGCCGAGCGCCTCCAGGGCGCGCTCGGCCGCCAGCTCGAGGACCTCCTCGAGCCGGTACGCCCCCGCGGCCACAGCGGCCACGTCAATCAGGGCGCGCAGTTGCGCGTCGGCAAGATTCCCGCTTTCCATGGGCTTTCATGGACCTTGTCGTCATCCTGAGGGTGCCACTGAACCCCTCTGGACGACTGATGGGGTCCCCATTCAGGGGGACACGGCCAGGCTACGCCTCCGCTTCAGCCGCCTCGCCACGCCGCGCGGCGTGCCCGAGCTCAACAGGAGCGGCGTGGAGGGCCCGCAGGCGCAGGTCGCGCCAGGTCATTCCCTCGCGCACCAGAGCGGGCATGCCCATCGCCAGCGCGGTCCCGATCTCCACCGCCTGGAGGATGATCCCGTAGGCCAGGGCATTGGTCTTGCCCACACCGTAGGCCGACAGCACCGCCACGCACGCGGCCTGGAAGACGCCGAGGTTCGACGGGGTGGCGGGCAGCGCGGCGGTCACGTTCACGGCGAATAGCACAGCGGCCGCGGCGCCGAGGCCGGCCTGATCGTCGAGCCCGAGCGCGACGAGCAGGGCGTAGCACGCGAGCAACTGGATCCCCCAGGCGGTGAGCTGCATCACGGCCGCCCAGCTGCCCAGCTTGGGCTTGCGGAACACCTGTAGGCCGAGACGCACCTGGACCATCGCGCCGCGGACGAGAGCGGCGGCCTGCTGCACGCGCTGAAAGCGCGACGGCTTGCCGCGCCGCAAGAGCCAGGGAGCGGAGAGCACCAGCGCGAGGATCACGACGGGCGCGATCGTGGCCACCACGAGCGCGTCCTCGTTGCCCTGGAAGAGCCCGACGGTCTTGAACATCACCGCGCCGAGCACCACCAGCGCGAGGATGTTCAGGAGTGTCTGCGAGACGACCGTGCCGAGCACGGTCGGGAAGCGATCGCGTACGCGGCCCACGCGGCGCGCCACGATCAACGCGCGCGACGGCTCGCCGAGGCGGGCCGGCAACGTCGCGGACATCAGCACTCCGATCATGGTGCCGCGCGCGGCGTCGCGGCGACGCACGCGGACGCCGGGCAGCGCCGCGCGCAGGATCGCGTGCCAGGCCTCGGCACGCAGCAGCATCGACGCGCACATGAGCGCGAACGCCACAAGCACCCAGACCGGCGTGGCCGCCACTATCGCGTGCCCGAGGGACTCGACCCCGAGCCGGCGCAGCGCGAGGACGGCCAAGCCGACACCGGCCACCGCTCCCGCGGCCACCAGCACACGGCGGGCCGTGCGGGCCGCGCGCCGGCGTCCCGCGGCTGGGTCCTTCGGCTCGAGCGACGGCAGGCGCTGTGGCCCCACGCGAGGGCCGGGCTCCGCGGGCGCGACGCCAAGCCGCTGGGCCACGCGTACCACGCGCCCCTCGGGCCGCGGAACGCTGAGCGCCTCCTCGTAGACCTCCTCGACCTCGCGCGCCACGTTCGGCCAGGCGAAGCGCCCGGCGCGCTCGCGCGCGGCCTCCGCCATCGCGGCGCGCCTGGCGGGGTCGAACGCCAGCGAGCGCAGGGCCTCGCCGAGCGCCACCGCGTCGCCGACGGGCACGAGCACGCTGTCCTTGCCGTCGCGCGCGACGTCGCGGTAGCCCGCGATGTCGGAGGCCACCACCGGCGTGCCGGAGGCGAATGCCTCGGTGAGCACCATGCCGAAGCTCTCGCCGCCGAGCGACGGCGCGCAGAGCAGGTCGGCCTGCCCGAGCAGGCGCCACTTCTCGGCCTCGTCCACAGGCCCGGCGATCTCCACGCCCTCCGGCTCGAGGAGCAGCGGCTCGACCTCCTCCACCGCTGGACCGGCGACCGTGAGGCGCGCCTCGACGCCGGCACCGCGCAGCGCCTCGAAGGCGCGCAGCAGCACGGGAAGGCCCTTGCGCTCCTCGGCGCGGCCGACGAACAGGAGCCGGAGCTCCTCGTTCGGGCGCAGGTGATCGGGACGCGCCGCCGACAGGTCCACGCCGTTCGGCACGATCCGGTACTGGCCGCCGTAGAAGCGCTGGGCGGTCCAGCGCGCTGCCTCGGAGACGGCGATGCGCGCGCTCAGCTTGGAGTACAGCCGCCGCACGCCGAAGAAGTTCGCGGCGAGCTTGTTGACGGCGGCGCTGGTCGAGTACGTGTGGAAGGTGCCCACCACGGGCGCCCGCGCCGCCTCGGCGGCGTACCAGGACACCACCGGCGCGTTCGGCTCGTGCACGTGCACCACGTCGTAGCGCCCGCTGCGCAGCTCGCGCCCCAGCACGCCGATCGTCTCGCCAAACGGGCCCGACAGGTTCGATACCGCGCCGTTCATCGGCAGCCCGAAGGTCCGTCCGACCGGGATCACGTAGTCGGGCAGCGGGCGCTGCTGCGGCGAGGCGCCGCGGTGCAGTACACGTGCCAGGCGGTCATCGGGGTCGTACGGCGCCATGAGCCGGACCTCGTGGCCCAGCCCTATGAGCTCTAGGGCCAGAGCTTCAACATGACGCCCGACTCCGCCTGGATACGTGTAGGAATAGGGCGAGACGAGCGCTACACGCACAGGGGCCATCCTATCGGCCACACTAGTCGTGTGACGGAGCCACGCAATTACGTCAAGTACACGTTCCTGAGGGTCGACCCCGCCTGGCGCCGGCGCTCGAGCGAGGAGCGCGCCATGGACAAGCGCGAGTTCGCGGCGGCTTGCAGGGATTTCGGCGAGGACCACTATCTCCGCGTCTACTCGATGGTGGGCACCCGCGGCGACTGCGACCTCATGGTCCGCGCCATCTCGCGCACGCTCGAGCCGATCCACGAGCTGCACGTGCTCCTCAATCAGAGCGGCCTGATGCGCTACTCGACGATTGCGCACTCCTTCCTTGCCATGACCAAGGAGTCGCCCTACTCGGACGAGCCGGACAAGCCGCTTGCCCCGCGCGAGGGGGCGGACTCGAAGTACCTGATCGTCTATCCGATGTGGAAGAAGCGGGAGTGGTACCGGCTCGACCCGGAGGAGCGCATGCGGATCATGCGTGACCACATCGAGGTGGCGCGGCGCTTCACGGGCATCGAGACGAACACGGCGTACTCGTTCGGTCTCGACGACCAGGAGTTCGTCGTGGCCTTCGACGCGGACGACCCGGCCGAGTTCCTCGACCTCGTGCACGAGCTGCGCGCGACCGAGTCGAGCGCCTACACGGAGTCGGAGACCCCCATCTTCACCTGCATCGGAAGCTCCATCGAGCGCGCCCTGGACGCCCTCGATGGCGAGGCGGTCAGGGCGCCGGCGTAGCGTCCTTCGCGGCTTCGAGCAGCTCCTCGAAGGAGCACAGCTTCACGCGCGGCCGCCCGTGCGGCTCGCCCGCCTCGCGTTCGGCGCGGTCCACCGCCTGCCAGCCCGCGTAGCTCACGGCCTCCGGCTGGCGCTGGGCGAGCAACGCCTCCATGGAGTCGCGGTCCGGGTCGCTCGGAGCGGGCAGGTTGCCGGCGTCGAGGTCCTCGAGCAGCGTGTCCACGGTCTCCTGGGCGTCGCGCTTGTTGGTCCCGATGATCCCCGTGGGCCCGCGCTTGATCCAGCCCACGGCATACTCGCCCGTCCGCCCGAGCACCCGGCCGCGGTCGTTCGGGATCACGCAGCGGCTCTCGTCGAAGGGAACCCCGGGGATCTGGGTGCCGCGATAGCCGATCGAGCGGAAGACGAGGCCGCAGTCGAGCTCCTCCGTCAACTCGGTGGGCCGCGCGCGCACCGCCCCCGCGTCGTCCTCGACAAGCTCGTTGCGGACGATGCGGATGCCCTCGACGCGCTCCTCGCCGAGGATCTCGACCGGCGAGACCAGGAACCGCAGCACGATTCGGCGGCGCTTGCCGAGCGGCTCGCGCGCGGCGTAGCCGCTGAGGATGTCCACGTTCTTCTTCGCGGTCGCGTGCGCTGCCTCGCTCTCGATGAAGGCCTTCGAAAGCGGGTCCAGCTCGGCGTCGCCGGGGTCCACGAACACGTCGGCGTCGGTCATCTCGCCGAGCTCGAGCAGCTCGGGGTTCGTGAAGGCTGCCTGTGCCGGCCCGCGGCGTCCGAGCACAACGATCTCCCTGACGTTCGACTCGGCGAGCACGCCGAGCGCGTGGTCGGCAACGTCGGTCTCGGCGAGCTCCTCGCGCGTGAGGGCGAGCATGCGCGCCACGTCGGCGGCCACGTTGCCGTTGCCCACCACGATGGCGCGCTCGGCGGAGAGGTCGAACTCGAGCTCGCGGTAGTCGGGGTGGCCGTTGTACCAGGCCACGAACTCGGTGGCGGCCCAGCTGCCGGGAAGGTCCTCGCCCGGAATGCCCATGCGCCGGTCCGTCTGGGCGCCGACGGCGTAGATGACGGCGTGGTAGCGCTCGGTGAGGTCGTCGTGTGAGAGGTCGCGGCCGAGTTCGACGTTGCCGTAGAAGCGGAACTCGGGGTGCTCGGCGGTCTTCTCGTAGACGCGGCTGACCGCCTTGATGTTCGGGTGGTCGGGGGCCACGCCGGCGCGCACCAGGCCCCACGGCGTGGGGAGGCGGTCGAACATGTCCACCTGCACGCAGAGGTCAGGGTGCGACTTGCACTTCAGCAGGTGTCCGGCCGCGTAGAAGCCCGCCGGCCCGGAGCCGACGATCGCCACTCTCAGCGGCTGCTCGGATGTTCCGATCGCTGCCATCGCGAGCCCACGAGTGTAGGCATCGCGGCTTCTGGCCTACGAAGCGGCGGGCGGCTCGGGGTCCTGATCCTCGTCCGAGGACTCGTCCTCGTCGGGGGCCCCGCCCATCACGAGGTCGATCGCGGAGACCGTCTCCACGGACCTGACCGTCATCGGCTCGTCCGCCACTGGCTCGCCGTCGACCGGCTCGTCCTGGAGCTCGGTCATCGGCACCGGCACGGGCTCGGTGCGCGCAGCGGCGACGTCCTCGGCGAGTTCCTCGAGCGACGGCGTGGACACCTCCGGAAGCGGCTCCGCGGCCACCGGCTCGTCCGCGGCGGGCTCGTCAACCTCAGCGACCTGCTCGTCGACGGCCTCGTCCTCGACCACCGGCTCGTCCTCGACCACCGGCTCGCGCTCCACCACCGGATCCCGCTGCACCGGCGGCGGGTCGAACGGGCGCATCTCCGGCACCGGGGGTGCCTCGGGAGCGCTCAGATCCTCGACCGTGACCGGCGGTGCCGGTCGCGGCGGAAGGGTGATGGTCTGCGTCTCCGCTTGCGAAACGGTGTCGTCCTCGTGCTCGTCCTCGACCGGCGCGTCCTCGACCGGCGCCGCGACTGGCGGCGGCGGGATGTACGCCGGCGCTGAGGCATCCACGACGATCGTGCCGGCGGCCAGGTCACCGAGGCGCTGGCGCCGCTGGCCGGTCGCGAGCATCACGATCAGGCCGACGATGTAGGCGCCGATGCCGTCCACCACGCGCAGCACGGTGCGAACGGCGATCTCGCGCATCCCGGCCGGGCGGCCGTCGGCGCGCACCACCCGCAGTTTGAGCAGCTTCTTGCCGACCGTCTGGCCGTCGCCGGACTCCAGGGCGAAGTAGTAGTAGAGCGTCCATCCGAGGATCACCGCGGTGAGCGCGCCTCGGACGTCGCTGTTGTCGCTCGACAGCGCGTCGGCGGCAAACAGGATCACCACTGTGCCGGCGATCACGATTGCCAGGTCCACGATGGCCGCGAGGACGCGGCGGTTGTCGAGCTTGGGACCCGTAATTGGGGCTGCAGATGCCTGTGCGGTGGCGTTCATCACAGACAGCATCGGCAGCGGCGTCCCCGAAATTAACGCTGATGGGCATCATCCCGCCTGTGCAGAGGCTTGCGGTGATCGACATGGGGTCGAACTCCTGGCGTCTCGTGGTGTTCGGATACGAGCCCGGAACGCCTTGGTGGAGCCTCGTGGACGAGATCCGGGAGGCCGTCCGCATCGGCGCCGGGCTGGACGAGAACGGGGTGCTGCGTCCCGATCGCGTGGACCGCGCGCTCCACACGGCGGCTGTCTTCGCGGCGTTCTGCCAGGCCACGGGCGTCGAGGACGTGGTTGCGCTCGCGACAAGCGCCATCCGCGACGCCCGCAACGGCGGCGAGCTGCTCTCCGACATCCGCCGCACCACCGGTCTAAAACCACGCGTGATCAGCGGCCACGAGGAGGCCCGCTACGGCTGGCTGGCCGTGGCGAACTCGACGACGATCGAGGACGGGTTCGGGCTCGACATCGGCGGCGGAAGCATTCAGGGCCTGCGGATCGAGGGCCGGCGGCTGGTCGAGGCCGAGTCGCTGCCGCTCGGGGCTGTGCGGGTCAGCGAGCGCTTCCTGCCCGGGGAGAAGGCGAGCTCGAAGGAGATCAAGGCGCTGCGCGCCCACGTGGCGGGCGAGCTCGAGAAGCTCGGCTGGTGGAGCGGTGGGGGACGAATCGTCGGCATCGGCGGCACGATCCGCAACCTCGCGGCCGCGGCGATGAAGCGCCTGAAGCTTCCGGACATCGACGTGCAGGGCTTCGAGCTGACGCGTGAGGCGCTCGACCAGCTCATCGACGAGCTCGCCTCGCGGCCCGCCTCGAAGCGCGCACAGGTCAAGGGCATCAAGTACGACCGCGCCGACGTGATCCTCGGCGGCGCCCTCGTGCTCGCCACGGCGATGGAGGTGGGCGGATTCGAATCGATCGAGGTCACCGAGGCGGGGCTTCGCGAAGGCGTCTTCTTCGAGCGCCTGCTCGGCGAGCGCGAGCTCTTCGAGGACGTGCGCGCCGAGTCCGTCCAGAACCTCGCCCACCGCTTCGAGCGCCATCGCGAGCACGACCGGCACGTGTGGACGCTGTCGCGCTCGATGTTCGACGGCCTCGCCAGCGCCGGACTGCACGAGCTCGGCGCCCCCGAGCGCGAGCTGCTCTGGGCCGCCTGCCTGCTGCACGACATCGGCGTGGCCGTGAACTACGACGACCACCACCGCCACTCGTACTACCTGACCCTGAACGCCGGGCTTCCGGGCTTCGGCCCGCGCGAGCTGATCCTGATCGGCCTCGTGGCGCGCTACCACCGCAAGGGCGAGCCAGACGTGTCGGAGCTGGGAGACGTGGCGGAGCCCGGCGACGACGAGCGCCTCAGGGTCCTCTGCGGCGTGATCCGCCTGGCCGAGCAGCTCGAGCGCAGCCGCGACCAGGCGATCACGGACGTGCAGGTGTCCGCGCAGGACGGCACCGTGACCCTCGCGGCCAGCATCGATCCCTCGCTCGACGCGACCGTCCCGATCTGGGCCGCTCGCCGCAACGCGGACCTGCTCGCCCAGGCGCTCGGCCGGGACGTGGAGATAACGGCCTAGGGCGCTACCCCAGGCGCGTCGCGAGCACGCCCAGCTGCGGCGAGCTGATCACGACCTCGTCGCCGGCCTTCAGGCGGACCTCCGGGTCGCGCAGGCTCCCCACCCCGGCGGGCGTGCCGGTGGAGATCACGTCGCCGGGCTCCAGCGTCATCAGCTTGGACAGGTACGCGATCAGCGCGGGCACCGAGTGGACCAGGTCGGCCGTGGAGCTCTTCTGCATCCGCTCGCCGTTCAGCGTCAGCTCGATCTCGATCTGGTCGTGCGGGCCCGCCTCGTCGGGCGTCA
>Ga0114129_10003103_pt1 | contig 23296 bp, 20 predicted proteins | sample RhiMetdeltSRZDD1_FD_80071 | JGI IMG/M metagenome (GOLD analysis project Ga0114129, IMG submission 80071) | Populus rhizosphere microbial communities from Tennessee, USA - Rhizosphere MetaG P. deltoides SRZDD1 (version 2) (version 2) | ecosystem: Host-associated > Plants > Roots > Rhizosphere >...
ATCCCCCGAGCTGGTCGCGGCGAGATACGCCGCGACGCGGCGCTCGGGCCTGTCGAGTGCGGGTCGGATCACGAACGCCCACGCGGCGACCGACACGATCGCGCTGCCGACCACCGCGATGATCACGGCTCGGCGCATCACAGCAGCGCGCGGAACTTCGTCATCGCGGCCTGGATGCCGTCCGGGGCTTCGAACACCGCCGACCCGGCAACGACCACGCTCGCGCCTGCCTCGATGACCCGACGCACGTTGTCAAGCTTCACACCGCCGTCGACCTCGAGCTCCACCGCGAGGCGTCGCGCGTCGATCTCGCTCCGCACGCGCCGCAGCTTGCCGAGCGCGCTGTCGATGAACTTCTGACCGCCAAATCCCGGATTCACGCTCATCACCAGCACGAGGTCGACCTCCTCGAGATACGGCAGGATCGCGTCGACCGGGGTCGGCGGATTCAGCGTGATCCCGGCCTTCGCGCCGCGGGCGCGGATCCGCGCGAGCGTCGGCGACACCGCGCGCGCGGCCTCGACATGGACGACGACGAACGCGGCGCCGGCATCGACGTAGCGGTCGACCCAGTCGTCCGGGCGCTCGATCATCAGATGAACGTCCAGCGGAAGGCGTGTGGCGCGGTGCAGGTCGGCCACCATCTTCGGCCCGAATGTGAGATTGGGCACGAAGTGGCCGTCCATGACGTCGACGTGGACCCAATCCGCCCCACCCCGTTCGAGCGCGCCCACGGCCTCCGCGAGGCGGGCGAAGTCAGCATTCAGGATCGATGGAGCCAATTTCGGTTCAGGAATGCTCGCTTTTCTCCTTGTGACGGGCGCGCGGGGCTGGCATCATTCGAGGGGTCCCACCTCCGCCCGTTCAGCGTAGAGGGAGAGAACATGTATCGCCCCCAGAACCTCCGTATCCCAGGACCGACCGTGGTACCGCAGGCTGTGCTCGCCGCGTCGGCCCGACCGATGATCAATCACCGCGGCCCCGAGTTCGCCGCCCTGCTCGCCGCGCTCACTCGGGCGCTGCAGGACTTCCTGCGTACGCAGGGCGACGTCCTCACGCTGACCGCGTCCGGCTCCGGCGCGATGGAGGCCGCGGTCGCGAACACGCTCTCGCGCGGTGACCGCGCGCTCGTGTTCATCAACGGTGCATTCGGCGAACGATTCTTCTCCATCTGCAAGGCCTACGGTGTCGACGCGCGCCGCGTCGACGTCACGCTCGGCCGGGCGATCGAGCCCGACCTCGTTCGCGACGAGCTCGCGAAGGAGAAGGGCAAGGACGGCGCGAAGGTCGTCATGCTCCAGCACAACGAGACCTCGACCGGCGTGCTCAACCCCCTGAAGGAGATCAGCGAGGTCGTCCGCGAGTCCGGCAAGCTCCTCATCGTCGACAGCGTCTCCGGCGCCGGGGCGGCCGAGCTCGAGATCGACGAGTGGGGCATCGACGTGTGCGTCACCGGCTCGCAGAAGGCCTGGGGAGCGCCGCCCGGCGTCTCGATCGTCACGATGAGCGAGAAGGCCTGGAAGTTCTACGAGAAGTCCGATCTCCCGAAGGCGTACTTCGACCTCGCGACGTACAAGGCCGCGCTCGAGAAAGGCGCGACCCCGGCGACGCCGGCGGTGAGCGTGTACATCGCCCTGCAGGAAGCGCTGCGTCTCATGGCCGAGGAAGGCCTCGAGGCGATCCTCCGCCGTCACCAGAACCTCGCGCGCGCGACCCGTCGCGGTCTGCAGGCGCTCAACCTCACGCTGTTCGCGGACGAGGCGCACGCGTCGCCCGCGGTCACCGCGTTCCGCCCGCCGACGCGCGTGGACGCGCGCAATCTCATCCGCGTGCTGCGGGACGACTACGACACGATCGTGGCCGGCGGCCAGGGCAAGCTCGAGGGTCAGCTCGTCCGCGTGGGTCACCTCGGGTTCGTGACGCTGCAGGACATCCTCAACTTCTTCAGCGCCCTGGAGCTCGCGCTGCGCGACTTCAATCAGCCGGTCGAGCCCGGCCAGGCGATCGCCGCGGCGCTCCGTGCCTACGCGGAGAGCGCGCCGCAGCCGACGCGACCCGGCGCACGTGCCAGCGCGCGCGCGGACACGGTCGGCACCCGCCGATAGACGTGTGGGGGCGCTAGACCAGCTCGAGCGCGGAGCGAGCGCCCCGCAGGTGCGTCGACCCATCGTCCACGTGGCTGACCCTCTGGCGGAGGACGGCCTCGTCCTGCTCCGCGAGCGCTGCGATGTCCGCACGACCACCGGTCTCGCGGAAAGCGATCTCGCCGCGCGTTTGGCGGATGTCGACGCGCTCATCGTCCGCAGCGAGACGAAGGTGACCGCGAAGATCCTCGACGCGGCGCCGCGTCTCGCCGTCGTCGGCCGTGCCGGTGTGGGCGTCGACAACATCGACGTCCCCGCGGCGACGGCGCGCGGCGTCTACGTCGTGAACGCCCCGCTGGGTAACATCGTCGCCGCGGCCGAACACGCGCTCGCACTCGCACTCGCGCTGCTGCGCCGCATCACCGACGCGGACCGCAGCATCCGCGCCGGCGAGTGGACACGGTCGAAGTTCATCGGGCGCGAGCTGCGCGGCAAGACCCTGGGCCTGGTCGGCATCGGCCGTGTCGGCTCGGAGGTCGCGCGCCGCGCGGCCGGCTTCGAGATGCGCGTGATCGCGCACGACCCGTTCGCGACCGAGGCAAGCGCGCGCGCCGCGGGCGCGCAGCTGGTCGAGCTCGACGAGCTCCTCAGGAGCGCGGACGTCATCTCGCTGCACACGCCGCTCACCGAGAAGACGCGGAACCTCATCAACGCCGACACGCTCGCGAAGATCAAGCCGACCGCCGTGCTCGTGAACTGCGCGCGCGGCGAGGTCGTGGACCTGGCCGCGCTCGCTGCCGCGCTCCAGGCGGGGACGATGGCCGGCGCCGCGCTGGACGTCTACCCGAGCGAGCCGCTCCCTGCGGACTCCCCCATCCGCACCGCGCCGCGCACGGTGCTGACGCCGCACATCGCCGGCTCGACGGCCGAGGCGCAGGTGAACGTCGCCGTCGACGTCGTGCGGCAGATCCTCGACGTGCTGGCCGGCCGTCCCGCACGCTACGCGGTGAACGCACCGCGACCGCCCGCGGACGAGGCGGGCGGGAGCGCGTGGCTTCGCTGCGGCGAGCGCATCGGCGCGCTGGTGGCGCAGCTTCTCGACGAGCGGCCCGCCAAGCTCGAGATCGCGTACGCCGGCAAGCTGCTCGAGCTCGACGCGGAGCCGCTGCGCGCGGCGGTCGTGAAAGGGCTGCTCGAGACGTTCAGCGCGGAGCGCGTCAACCTCGTGAACGCGCTCGCCATAGCTCGCTCGCGCGGTCTCGTGATCGAAGAGCGGCGCGAGACCGAGGCGGCGCGTTATGCGGCGCTTCTCACGGTCCGCGTCGGCAGCACGGAGGTCGCGGGAACGCTGGTCCAGGGCGAGCCGCGCATCGTCCTCATCGACGGGTTCTGGGTGGACGTGCCGGTGGAGGGCCACCTACTGCTAACGAAGCACCAGGACAAGCCGGGCCTTGTCGGTCGCGTTGGGACGCTCCTCGGGGAACACGACGTGAACATCTCGTCGATGCAGGTCGGGCGCCTTCATCCGCGCGGCGAGGCACTCATGATCCTCACGCTGGACGATCCCGTCCCCGACGAGGTCCGCGCACGCATCGGCGGGTTCGCCGACGTCGACCGCGTGCGCACGGCGCGACTGGGCAGCGATCGCAGCGATCCGCGCGCCACGACCTAGCCCACGGGGCCGAGCCCGACTGGCGGCTCGTGTACGACCTGAGCCAGCGCCGAGACCGAACGTACCTCTGCGTGATGGCCGCGGTCACCGTGGGCGCGCTCGCCCTTCTGGCGGCCCTGTTCGCCTGCGAAGGGGTTCCGAACCCTGCGAGCGCGTCTGCGACGTCGCCACACCGCCGGATTCAACAACACCACCGCGCACGGCGGGCCGATCCACGAGGGTCTGTACATAGGCGTCCACTACTGGGTGTGGCACGAGCGCCCGACCATCGTGCGGCTCGAGGTGCGCCAGTAGCATCGCCTCCGTTGGAGCAACGAGTCGAGCTCTCGATCGTCATGCCGTGTCTCAACGAAGCAGCGACGGTCGCCGACTGCGTGAAGCAGGCGCGCGACGCGCTCGCGAAGTACGGCATCAACGGCGAAGTCGTCGTCGCCGACAACGGGAGCACCGACGGATCACGCGAGCTCGCGGCCGCGGCCGGCGCGCGCGTCATCCCGGTCCCGCAGCGCGGCTACGGCAGTGCGCTGCTCATGGGCATCGCGTCGGCGCGCGGCGAGTACGTCGTCATGGGTGACGCGGACGGGTCGTACGACTTCTTCGCCGTCGACGGCTTCCTCGCGAAGCTGCGCGAGGGCTACGACCTCGTGATGGGCAATCGCTTCAAGGGTGGCGTCGCCGAGGGCGCGATGCCGTTCCTGCATCGCTGGCTCGGCAATCCCGTGCTGTCCTTCCTCGGGCGGCTGTTCTTCAGCAGCGAGGTCGGCGACTTCCACTCGGGTCTGCGCGGCTTTCGTCGCTCGCCGATCCTCGCCCTAGACCTGCGCACGACCGGGATGGAGTTCGCCTCCGAGATGGTCGTGAAGGCGTCCGTCCACGGCCTGCGCATCGCCGAGGTGCCGGTCACGCTCGCGCCGGACAAGCGCGATCGGCCACCGCATCTGCGCACCTGGCGCGACGGCTGGCGCCACCTGCGCTTCCTCCTGCTGTACAGCCCGCGTTGGCTCTTCCTCTACCCGGGTGCGCTGCTGATGGTCATCGGAGCGCTGACGCTTCTCTGGCTCTTGCCCGGCGAGCGCGCGCTCGGCGCGTTCCGCCTTGATGTCCACACCCTCATCTACGCCGCGGCTGCGGTCGTGCTCGGCTACCAGGCCGTGATCTTCGCCCTGTTCACTAAGACGTTCGCGATCAGCGAGGGCCTGCTGCCGGAGGACCCGCGCCTCACCCGCCTTTACCGCTACGTCACGCTCGAGACGGGCCTCGGAGCGGGCATCGCGCTCGTGATCGCGGGCCTGTTGCTCGCGGTGACGGCGATCGGGATCTGGCAGACACAGGGCTTCGGCCCGATCGTCGACGTGCCCCGAACGCTGCGGGTGGTGATCGTGTCCTCGCTCGCGATCACGCTCGGCGTGCAGACCTTCTTCGCGAGCTTCTTCCTCTCCGTCCTGGGTCTCAGCCGCCGCTAGCGCCCCAGCGCGCGCATCCGCGGCAGCAACGCGGCCGCGCGCTCGACGCCGGAGCGCAGGTCACCGCCGCCGAACGGGAAGAGCAGCAGCTCACTGAATCCGGCGCGCAGCGCGGCCTCGCCGATCCGAAGGGCGTCGTCTTCCTTCTCGACGCGGATCTGGTGCGAGCGGCGGATCGTGGCCGGGTCGCGGCCGACCTTCGCGCAGTGGTCGTCGAGGATCTTCACCAGCGCGTGCGTCTGGTCCGGCGTCGGCGCGTTCGAGTTCCACACGTCGGCATGCTTCGCGACGACGCGCAAAGTGCGCTTCGGTCCGGATCCGCCGATCCAGATCGGCGGATGGGGCTTCTGCACCGGCTTGGGCTCCGCGATCGCCGCGTCGAGCTGGTAGAAGCGGCCTTTGAACGACGCGCGCTCCTCGGTCCAGAGCGCCTTCAGCACCTGACACGCTTCGTCGAGCATGCGGATGCGGTCCGCAGCGCTCGGAAAGGGCATCCCGTACATCGTGAACTCGGGCTCGTTCCACGCGGCGCCGATGCCCATCTCGAGCCGCCCGCCCGAGAGGTGGTCGACCGTGACCGCGATCTTCGCGAGCAGACCCGGATGGCGGTAAAGGTTGCCCGTGACGTTGAGCCCGATCCGCGCGCGCTTGGTGTTCTCGGCGACCGCGCCGAGGACCGTCCAGCCGTCGAAGATGAGACGTGTCGGATCGTTCCCGAGCGAGATGAGATGGTCGAACGGCCAGACGTGGTCGAAACCGGCCTGGTCCGCCGTGCGCCACGCCTCGCGCTGCGCCTCGATGGGATGGATCTGCTGCGACAGCTTCAGTCCGATGCGAAGCGGGTGCGCCACCGCCAGGGAGCCTAGCGTGACTACGATTCGCGCGTGCGTGCTGATGCCGATCGCTGGTTGCGCTCGCTACCGAGAGAGCTTGCTCCGCACCGCGAGGTGATCCGCGGATTCGCAAGCGAGGCCGAGCGCGACCCGGACATACGTCTCCTCGTCGTCGGCTGCAGTCTCGGCCGCGGCGCGGCCGATGAGCTGTCCGACGTGGATGCGATGTACGCCGTCGCGCCCGCGGCGTGGGATCGGGCGATCCGCGACAGCGCCGCCGTCGTGCGTCGCGTCGGCGACGTGGTCGACATGCATCAGCAGATCATCGAGCCGGCCGACCGCACGATGACGGCGTACCAGCACACCTTCGCGCAGTACGCGAGCGGCGTTCAGCTCGATCTCGTCGTGGCCGCCGCGCGCGAGCAGCAGACCCCGCGGCCCGACTGGATCGTTCTGTACGACCCGGACGGGCGCGTCGTCGGCGAACCGAAGGCGACCGCGGCGACGGAGGAGCTGGTGCGTCGATGGATGCACGTCGCGCTGCGGCACCTCAGCAGCTGCGCGAAGTACCTGACGCGCGGGTCGCTCTGGGAGGCGCAGTTACAGCTCGAGGCGGCGCGCGCCGAGCTCTGGCGGCTCTGGGCCGCCGCGGAACGGATCGCGGACCCGCAGTACGGTCTCACCGCCGTCCTCGATGCACCGGACGCGCCGATGCCGGAGACCATCGAGGCGACGGTCGCGGGCCTCGACCGTCGCGCGCTCCGCTCGGCGGCGCTGACCTGCGGCGACCTGCTGGTCTGGGTGTGGCCGCGCGCGATCAGCACCGTCGCTAGCTCCGACCTCGCGATGCCGCCCCTGGCCGAGTGGGTGCTCAGGCAGCTCCGCGAAGTCCCGACCTAGTACAGTCGTCGTCCCATGGAAGCAGCGCGCTTCGAGCGCAGTGTCCGCACGGAGTCGAGCGAGATCTTCACGATCTACGGCGGCGCGCGCCGCATCGGTCGCGTGGACATCCACTACGGCCGGTTCGAGGTCCACGGAACGCTGCTGCTCGAGGTGGATCTCACCGACGACGAGCTGCAGCAGCTCATCGATCAGCTCGACGAGGAGCTGGTGCAAACGCATGATCCCGAGCGCGAGGACTTCCTCGTGACGGTGTTCAAGGCGGAGGAGCTGGGCTTCTACTCGGACGAGTTCGAATCGGACGACGACGAGGACGAAGAGCCCTAGGCCGCCGCGCTGCCGTACGTGTCGCGTAGTCCCGTCTCGAGCACGCGTGAGGCGTACCCGAGCTCGCTCTTCGCACGGGTGTCGGTCGCCCAAAACGTCACGCCCTTCGACGACATCACGACCTCGCGCAGACCCGGCCGCACGAGCGCGCCAAGCTCGAGCAGCGCGTACGGGAGGCGCAGCCGCGGCAGGCCACGGCCGCTGATGCGCGCGAGCGCGGCGAACGCGTCGGCGACGCGAGCGTTCTCTCCGCCGAGGACATAGCTGCGTCCGGGCCGGCCGCGGTCGAGCACGAGCACGATGCCGCGGGCGACGTCGTCGACATACACGAAGTTCAGGCCCGCATCCGGGAAAGGGACGATGGGAAGTCGGCCGCGCACGAAATCGCGCATGAGCCCGCCAAGGCCCGAGGTATCGCCCGGGCCGTACACGCCGCCCGGCTGCGCGATCGACACGGCGAGACCGCGCCGCGCGAAATCGAGCGCGATCCCATGCGCGCGCACCTTCGTTTCCTCGTAATACGAGGTGTACGGACCGCTCCGCGTGTACGACTCGTCGACGATCCGACCGCGTGTGTTCCCGAAGACCGCGCAGGTGGAAACGTACGCGACACGGCGCACGCCCGCGCCGAACGCGGCCTCCAGCACGCGCTCGGTACCGCCGACGTTGGCGTCGAACATCGCGGGGCGCCGCGACAGCGGGATGCCGACCTCGTACATCGCCGCGCCGTGCACGGCCGCGTCGACGCCCTGCATGCCGCGGCGCAGCGCGTCGCCGTCGGCGAGGTCGCCCGTAACCAGCGTGACACCGGCCCGCTCGAGCCTCCCCGCGCGCGACGGATCGCGTACCAGCGCGCGGACCTCGTCGCCGCGAGCTAGAAGCTGGAGCGTCACCGTGCCGGTCACGAATCCCGTCGCGCCGGTGACGAAGACCCTCATTCCGCGATGCGTGCGGTCTTCGCGCCCGAGAGGCGGCGGAGATCGGCGACCGTGGTCTCGAAGACGGCGTCCGGCAGTCCCGCGGCGGCCCAGACCGTCTCGAAGCGCGACATGGCGTCGTCGATCACGGTCTCGCACGGCAACTCGTGCGCGAACGGCGGCACGCCGCCGATCGCATAGCCGGTGTGGCGCTTCGCTTCGTCGGCCGTCGCGCGGCGCACCGCATCGGCGCCGAGGGCGTCGCGGAGAGCTGCCTCGCTGACGCGCCGGTCGCCGCAGCAGAGCACAACGATCGGCCGGTCGCCGGCGACGAACACCAGCGACTTCACGATCTCGCCGACGCTCACGCCGATCTCGCGCGCCGCATCCTGCGCCGTTCGCGTGCTCGCCGCGAAGCGACGGATGTGGATGTCGACGCCGCGTTCCCCGGCGTACGCGCGTACGCGCGCGACCTTGGCATGCTCCGCGACCCTCACGTCGCTAGTGTGGCGCGTCCTCAGTCAGGCGAAGCGAGCCGGCACGGCGGCGGGCGTCTCTGGAGCGAAGTCGAGCCTGCGGTAACAAGGGGACGACTTGGGGGGTGGATGGAGCAGGCCCGTTTGAGCGACAGAGACGCCCGCCGCAAAGTGCCGGGCGAGCGTGGCTACCGCCAGATGCGAGCGATACCGGAGACGACGCGGGCTGGGAGCAGGCCAACGAGCGTGCGCGCGAGCCTTCGCCAACCCGAGACGGCGCGTTCGACATCTTCTTGCGTCGCACCCGTCGGCGTGTAGCGGTCGCGGACGCGCGCCTCGGCGATGTCCTGGATCGGCGACTTCGCGTCGGGCACCGCGTTACCGAGCATCGTCGCGTACTCGTACGTCGTCTGCGACGGACGCGCGCCGAAGCCGGCGTACGACGCGAGGAGACGCGCCTTGCCCCATGCCGCGTCCACCGACGGCTGCCCGCGGAAGCGCAGCTGGAAGCGCGCGAAGGCGAGCAACAGCAGGAGCAGGAGCGCACCGAGGAGCGCGGCGATCGGCCGCGGGTCGAAGTTCTGCACGACCGAGACGACGGAGTCGCCGAAGCCCTGGCCGTCGGGCGTCTCGATGTCCTTGGGGATGTCGCGATCGCCGCGGTCGATCCCGGTACCGTTGCCCAACGGGTCGGAGTCGCCACCGGGCGAGCCGCCGCCGATCGCCTCGCTGTCGACGCGGAAGATCGGCGCCTGCGACGGCGTGGGCTCGAACTCGATCCAGCCGTAGAGCGGGAAGTACACCTCGACCCACGCGTGCGCGTCGAGCTCCTTCACCACGAACTTGCCCGTCGTGGGGTCGAGCGTCCCGGCGGTGTAGCCCTCGACGACCCGCGCCGGCACGCCGAGCTCGCGGAGCATCACGACCATCGCGGACGCGAAGTACTCGCAGAAATCTTCCTTGAGGTCGAAGAGGAAGAAGTCCACCGGGTCGCGCCCTGGGGGAGGCGCGCGCACGGTCGGCGCGTAGCGGTAGGTCGTACGCAGGAAAGACTCGATGACCTCAGCCTTGTCGTACGCAGAGAGCTGCTCGCCGCCGACCTTGTGCGCCAGATCGCGCACGCGTTGCGGCAGCGTCGATGGCAGCTGCAGGTACTTCTGGCGGATGTAATCGGGATACGTGCCCGACGCGCGGCGCAGGGCGGCCTTGTCCGCGACGGAGACGTACGAGGTGACCGTGTAATGCTCGGAGGACGAGCCGCCACGCAGCGCGCGGACCGCCGTCGAATAGCTCCTATCGGCGCCGGTCTGGAACTGGTATGGCACGCTGATCTTCACCGGCTCGTTCGCGCCGAAGAGCAGGTTCTGCTGGGGGAACGCCATGTCGAAGGTCGCCTCGAACTTCTCGCGTCCGAGCACCGGCGGGCTGATCTTGTCGACCTTGTCCGTCTCCGTCGTGCGCCAGCCGTTGCCCGTGTAGAAGTCGTAAGTGATCGCCCGCCAGAAGCGGCCCTGCTGCGCGTCGACGGTCATGGCGACGCGGTCGGCGAGGTTCGGCGACTGCCCCAGGCGGATCGCATCGGTGAAGGAGACGCCGCGGAGGCGGCTGGGACCCGACACGCCGGCGAAGAAGCGCTGCCATTCGGCCTCGACGGAGTGGTAGGGCGTCTCGAACACGCTGTACGCGCGGTTCAGCACCTCGGCCGCGCCGACGCGCGGCGTGACCAACGACATGATCACGAGGACCATCGTCCAGGTCAGGCCGCCACGCAGAAGGCGCCAGTCCATCTCGCCGGACGGGACGATGTTGTTGCGGCTCCAGCGCTCCTGCAGCGCGACGATGTGCAGCCGCACGAGCAGAACGAGCGACGACAGCGAGAACACGACGAGATCGGCGATGAGGTTCGTCAGCGCCATCGAGACGTTGACCACCAGGCAGAAGCCCATGAAGAGGATCGCGTCCCACGGCCGCAGCGACCGCGACAGCGCGAAGGTGCCCACGTAGGCCGACGTCCACACGCTCGCGCCGAGGAACAGGACGAACACCGTCGGATCGGTCGCAGCCTCTCCGGCGAGGACCTGGGTGATCCAGTTGTTCACGTTGACCGCGAGGTGGACGACGCGGTCGCGGAACGGCCCGACATCGGACGCGAACGCCGTCGTCAGCACGAGGGCGATGGTGCCGACGAGCCCGCCGAGGACCATCGCGCGCCGCGTCGCCATGGTGCCGTTGCCGACGAGGACGGCGAGCGCGATCGCGCTGAAGGCGAGCCAGGTGAATTGCTCCTGCGTCACGACCCAGTCCGCTTGCTGGAGGGAGAGCGGATAGACGCTCATCATCAGCAGGTAGATCGGCAGCGCGAACCAGCCTCCGCGGAAGCGCAGCCGCCGCCAGGCGATCGGCGGGAACAGCGAGCGCAGCGACCGGCGTGCCCAGCGACCGGCGACGGCGAGCTGGAGCGCGAAGGCGCTCGGTCCCGCGTTACGCAACATTGCCGGCCGCCTCGCGGAAGAGATCGGAGATCGACGCGCCGGGCGCGAGATACGCCGCGGTCACGCCGGCGATCGCGAGCTCACCCAGCAGGGCGTGCCGGCGCGCGCGGTCGCGCTCGTCGGTCGCGACGGACGGGCCGACGATGACGGCCTGCGTCGCGATCGCCGCCTCGCGAAGGGTGCTCGCGGGCCGGACCCAGCCGCGGTCCAGCGAGGGCGTGATGAGAACGCAGGCCGAGCCACGGCGGAGGCGCGGCAGCGTCTCGACCAGTGTCTCCGCGATCGAGCGAGAGCCGCCGGCGGTGATCTCCGCGAGGTACTGCATGAGCTTCCCGTATTGCTTCGTGCCGCGGTCGGGCTGAAGGACCTCGGCTCGCCCGCCACTCGTGATCATGCCGACGTTGCGGTGCTCGCGGAGCGCCTTCGCGACGATGGACGCCGCGACGGTGACGGCCCGCTCTTCCGTCGAGTCCTCGCCCTCGCCGCGGTGCCAGTGGCGCTCGAGATCGAGATAGATCCAGAGGTCGGCGGTCTTGTCGAGCTCGAACTCCTTCACCTGGAGCCCACGGTGGCGCACCGATGACGGCCAGTGGATGCGGTTCATGGCGTCGCCGGGGCGGTACTGGCGGATCCCCATCACCATCGACGTCGACTGCAGCGAGCGCTGGCCGGTGAGCACGCCGCCCTCGAGCACCGAACCGGGCAGCTGCCAGTGCGGAAGTGGCATCACACGCGGGTAAACCAGGAGCAGCACTTCCGTTGCGACGCGGGCCTCGCGCGGGAAGAGGCCGAATGGGTCGCCGCTACGCAGGACGATCGGGCCGAGCTTGTAGCGGCCGCGGCGGATCGCCTTCGCGAGGACCTTCCACTTGCGTGTCTTGCCCTTGCCGCCGATCGAGAGGACGCGGCCGGGCAGCGGCTCAGGCCAGTTCGACTCCTCGGAGATCTCGAGCCAGAGCTTGCCGAACGAGGCATCGTTCCTCAGCTCGTACACGAGCTCGATCGTGTCGCCGAGGTGCGCGTAGGACTGCGACAGCGTGCGCTTGATCGAGAGACCGTCGAGCGTCATCCGTGCCTGCACCCACGCCAGCACCGCGACGAAGAGCAGGAGGTAGCTCAGGTAGCTGAGCAGCTCGAGTCCCGTCGACGCGGCGACGATGAAGAGCGCGACCCACAGAACGCCGAAGTGCCAGGGCTTCACGGGCCTAAGCGCGCGCCGCGGTCTGCGACAGCTCGACCGGAACGCTCGCCAACACCTCCGCGATGACGGTCGTTGCGGCAAGATCCTTCAGGCGAGCCTGCGGCTGCAGGATCAGCCGGTGCGACAGCGTTGGCCCCGCGAGCGCCTTCACGTCGTCGGGCAGGACGAAGTCGCGTCCCTGGATGAGCGCGTACGCCTGTGACGCGCGTGCGAGCGCGAGCGATCCGCGCGGCGACGCGCCGAGGTACACGTCGGGGTGCGAGCGCGTCGCGTTGACGACGCTCACGACGTACGTCTTCACCTGCTCCGCGATGTGGACGTCCTTGACCGCGCTCATCGCCTTCAGCAGCTCGTCCGCGGCCATGACCTGCTCGATCGTCTCGAGCGGGTGGATGACGCGCTGTGCGTCGAGGATCGCGATCTCCTCGCGCTCCTTGGGGTAGCCGAGCTGGAGGCGGATGAAGAACCGGTCGAGCTGCGCTTCCGGCAATGGGAAGGTCCCCTCGTACTCGATCGGGTTCTGCGTCGCCATGACGAGGAACGGATCGGGGAGCTGGTACGTGACGCCGTCGACCGTCACCTGGTGCTCCTCCATCGCCTCGAGGAGGGCGGACTGCGTCTTCGGGGTGGCGCGGTTGATCTCGTCGGCGAGGACGATCTGGGTCATGACCGGGCCCGGCCGGAACTCGAATTGGCTGGTCCGCTGGTTGAAGATCGACACGCCGGTGACGTCCGAGGGCAGCAGGTCTGGGGTGAACTGGATCCGCTTGAAGGAGCAGCCGAGCGATCGCGCGATGGCCTTGGCGAGCACCGTCTTGCCAGTTCCGGGGACGTCCTCGACCAGGATGTGTCCGCGGCAGACGAGGGCGACGAGCGCGAGCTCGACCTCATGGTGCTTGCCGAAGATGACGCGTTCGACGTTCTGGACAACGGCGCCGATCCGCGTCGCGAGCCCGCTCTTGTCCATTGCCCTCTCCCAGACCGATTTCTCGCGGAGTCCGAGCCATGCGGGCCCGTTTGAACATGCTAATTGCGAAACCGCTGTGTAACCAAGGAACGCCAGAAGGGCGCGATTGGTTCACAGGGCGTCGAAACTAGTGCCGGTACACCGCTTGGCGGAGCGGCGTTCCCTCATTTGCCCAGTGCGGCCTGCATCACGCGCCCGCCCAGCGGCGCCGCGTCCTCGCCGCCACGCGGCGAGTTCTCGATCAGCACCGCGACCGCGACCGTCGGCGCGTCCGCGGGGGAGAAGCCGACGAACCAGCCATGCGGCGGGCCGGACGGGTTCTCCGCGCTGCCTGTCTTCCCCGCCACATGCACACCGGGGATCTTCGCGGCGAATGCGAACGCGCCGGGTCCCTCGACCGCGCCGACGAGCATCGCCGTCAGGGCGCGCGCGGTCTCCGGGCCGATCACCTGGCCGGACGGGCCCGGCGCGACGACGCGGATCGCATGCCCCTCGGCATCACGCACCTCGGTCGCGTAGTGCGGCGTCGGCATGACGCCGCCCATACCGATCGACGCCGCGACGAGCGCCATCTGGAGCGGCGACACGAGGAGCTCGCCCTGGCCGTACGACGTGTCGGCGACCAGCGTGGGGCGGTCGAGGAGCCCCGTCCGCGAGAGCTGGCCCTTCGCCGAAGCGATGTCGCAGCGCGTCGGGCTCCCGATGCCGAAGCGCTGCGCGTACTCGGCGAGCTTCTGACCTCCGATCTGCAGCCCGATCTTGGCGAAGTAGATGTTCTCGGACAGGCGGTAGCCATCGGCCATGGTGTAATCGCCGTGCGCGCGCGACGACGAGCGCACGAAGTAGCTGCCCCACGAACGGTCGGCCTGCCAGGGATCGTCGACGCGCACCTTCGTATTCGCGTCGACGCCGCTCTCGAGCGCGGCCGCGCCGGTGATGATCTTGAACGTCGAGCCGGGCGGGTAGAGGCCCTGCGTCACGCGGTTGATGAGCGGCCTGTCCGGGTTCTCGTTGACCTGCTTCCACGCCGCGTCCTCAGTCGCGGGATCCGAAATGAGGCTCGCGTCGTACTGCGGCCAGCTGACCGAGGCGAGGATCGCGCCGTTGCGCGGGTCGATCGCCACGATCGCGCCGCGCCGGTTGCCGAGCGCGGCGACGGCGGCCTGCTGCACCTTGGGGTCGATGCCGAGCACGACCGAGCCGGGAGGAGCGCGCTCGCGGAGATAGCGCGCGCGCCACTGCGACAGCGGATCGCCGGGGTCCTGTCCGATGAGCGACTCGGCGTACGCGGCCTCGATGCCCGCCGCGCCGAACTGGAACGACGCGTAGCCGGTCACGTGCGCGAGCGTCCTGTCCTTGTAGATACGTTTGTACCCGTTCGCCGCCTGCGCGCTCTCGGCGAGTGTCGCGCCAGACGCGTCCGTGATGAAGCCGCGCGGCCGGTCGCGGATCGCGGCGACGAGCCGCGGATTGAACGGGTCGGTCGCGAGCTCGTCGCCCGCCACGAGCGTCCAGTAGCCGACACCGAGCGAGGTGATGAGGAAGGCCATCGCGATGGCGAGCGTGAGCCCCCGGATGTTCGAGGCGATCGACGGCGTCATCGGTGGGGGGTTCTCGGGGGGCGAAGCCCCCCGGTGGTCGTCACGGCGTGCCTCTGACGCGCGCGGTGACGTCGCTCACACGGATGAGGAGCGCGACGAGCATCCAGTTCGTCACGAGCGACGAGCCGCCGTACGCGACGAACGGCAGGGTGATGCCGGTCAGCGGGATAAGACGCGCGTTGCCGCCGACGATGACGAGCGTCTGGAGCGCGACGATGAAGGACAGGCCCGCGGCGAGCAGCTGCAGGAACGGCGTCGGCGCGCGCAGCGCGATGAGCATGCCGCGGTACACGAAGAGGAGATACAGCGCCAGGAGAGCGAGGGCGCCGGCGAAGCCGACCTCCTCGGCGAACGCGTCGAACACGAAGTCGCTCCAGACGACCGGGATCCGCTCCGGCATGCCGTTCCCGAGCCCGGCACCGAAGAGACCGCCGTTGGCGAGCGCGAACAGCCCCTGCACGAGCTGGTACCCCGAGCCGAAGCGCAGGTCGTCAGCGAAGGGGCGCAGCCACACGTCGACGCGGGCCGCGACGTGACCGAAGGCGTGGTACGCGACGAAGCCGCCGACGAGCAGCAGCAGCAGCCCGATGAGCGTGTAGAACGCCTCGCCGGTCGCCAGGTACAGCATCGCCAGGAAGATCCCGAGGAAGAGCAGGGTGGCCCCGAGGTCCTTCTCGAAGACCATGACCAGCATCGCGATCGCCCACATCGCGACGATCGGCACGAGGTACGGCACCGGCGGGACCGGGACGGGACCGCCGCGCCGCTGCGTCTGCGCGAGCACCTCTCGGAACTCCTCGAGGTACGCCGCGAAGAAGATGACGAGCAGGATCTTCACCGCCTCCCATGGCTCGAACGTCACCGTACCTACGCCGAGCCAGATCCGCGCCCCGTTCACCTCGCGCCCGATGATCGGAAGGAGCGGAGAGACGAGGAGCAGCACACCGAGCAGCGCCCACGTCCACTTGAAGCGCGACAGGGCGGTGAGGTCGCGCGGGACGAGGATCGTCGCCGCGAACGCGCCGGCTGCGATCAGCGTCCACGAGAGCTGCTGCAGCAGCAGGTTCGACGCGAGCCGCTGTACGAGGACGAGCCCGATGGCCGTGAGCGCGGCCGCGATCGGCAGAAGCAGCTGGTCGCCACGGATGCCGCGTGCGGCGAGGAACAGGTGGAGCGCGAACGCGATGACGACGAAGGTCACGGGCACGACCAGCTGCTGCGGACGGAAGCCGGCGGCCTCCGCGGCCGCGACGGCCACGGACCCCGTGATGCCGAGGGCGGCGACCCAGAGGAGCAGGCCGAGCTCGGGCCGGCGGCGCGCGACGGCCATCATCCCCCGCCCGTCTCCAATCGGAGCGCGATGCGACCGATGGCGAGCTCGTCGCCGGCGCGCAGGCGCTCGGCGCGCTCGATGCGCGTCCCGTTCACGAGTGTCCCGTTCGTGCTACCGAGGTCCTGGACCCACCACTCGCCATCGCGCAGCTCGAGCACCGCGTGGCGCGCCGACGCCGCCTCGTCGGACAGCGGGACGTCGTTGCCGGCGTCACGTCCGATCGACGTCGACGCGCGCAGCGGGAACCGCTCCCCGACGCGAGGCGCGCGCCCCGGACTGCGTTCGACGATGAGGATCCCCAGGGCGCGCGTCGCGCCGTCCGCCGCGCGCTCGGCCGCGAGCGCGCGATGGAGCACGCCGAAGGCGCGCATGAGGAAGACATAGAGGATCACCAGGAACGCGATGCGCACGCCCCACAGCAGGACGGCGAAGGTGATCTCCACCTAGTCGGCCGAGTGGAAGATGAGATCGAGCCCGGCGACCGAGATGCGGTCGCCGTCGTTGAGCACGACCTCGGCCACACGCCTGCCGTTCACGTACGTCCCGTTGGTGCTCTGCAGGTCGTACAGGGTGTACCGGCCAAGGCGTAGCCGGATCTCGGCGTGCTTGCGCGACACGCGAGGGTCGTCGAGGACGACGTCGTTCTGCCGGTCCCGACCGATGAGCAGCGGCTCAGGTCCGAGCTGCACCGAGGATCGCTCGCCGTTCTTCACCTCGACGCTGGCCTTCGGCGCGCGCGGCCGCTCTCGCAGCAGCTTCTCGCGGTCGAGGACCATCGTGTGGCCCGACTCGACCGCGCCGAGGGACTTCGCGTCGGCCTCGACCTCCTCGCCTGACGCGTCGACGAGGGCGCACGACACGCGAATGTCACCCGGCGCGACATCGTCGTCGCGCTCGATCTCCACCGACGGGAAGTCGAGGAGCGTGAAGTTGCGCTCGCGCGACGCCGACAGCACCGCCTCGGCCAGATCACGTTCGAGGCTGCGCCGATACTGCTCGAACTGCGCGAAGTCCGTCGCGGACAGCGAGACGACGTACGAGTTCGGCACGAACGTCTTGGACAGAGAGATGGTCTGGTGCGCCTCCATCGACCGGATGAGCCGCTTGGCGATCTGAACGGGCTGGAGCTTCGCACCGAAGAGACGCGCGCTCCAGCCCTCGATCATGCGGCTCACGAAGGCTTCAAGGCTTTCCACGCTTCAGGCTCTCTTCAGCTTTATCACTTCCGCACCCAGGAGGATGATCGCCGCGGTCACGTAGATCCAGGTGAGCAGGCCGGCCGCGAAAGCGATCGGTCCGTACGCGCTGAAGATACCGAGGCTGCGCGTGAAGAACCCGAACGCGATCTTCGCGACCTCCCAGAGCACGGCCGAAACCAGCGCGGCCAGCCGAGCCGTCTGGGGTCGCACCCGCGAGCGCGGTACGAAGCGGTAGATGCAATAGAAGAGGACGTAGCCGGCAACGAGTCCGAACAGCGGTGAGAGCAGGCCCACGACGACCCGCGGCCACGGTCCGAGGACCGACGCGAGCGCGCCCTCGGCGGCGAGTACGCCATACGAGACCGCGAACGAGAGGACCGCGAGCGCGCCGATGCCGCCGACGAAGGCGAACGCCTCGATCTGGCCGCGCACGAGCCCGCGCTTCCCACCGACGCCGAGGATGGCGGCGAGCGCTTTGTCGAGAGCGCCGTGGATCGCACCGGTCGCCAGGATGGTCCCGACGATGCCGACGCCCAGCGAGATCGCGCGGCCTTCGACGAGCTCCCGCGCGATGCGCGTCTCCTGCGCCGTCGCGGAGGGATAGATATCGCGTATGAGCTGGACGAGCTCCTGCTGCGCTCGCTCCGAACCGTAGACGAAAGCGAGGATCCCGACGATGAGTGCGAGCAGCGGGATGAGCGCGAAGAACAGCTGGTAGGCGACCGCGCCCGCGAGGAACGGGCATTCGTCGGCGGCGAAGGAGTTGGCGACGGCGCGAGCGTCGCGGACGAGGGTCCGGAGGAGCGTCAGGATGCGGCGTCGCTCTTCGGCGCCGGCTTCTCGGGCGCCTTCGTCTCGGCCTTCTTGTCGGTCTTCGGCTCGCTCTTCGTGTCGCTCTTCGTCTCCCCCTTGGTGTCGCTCTTCTTGTCGGCGCTCGCGCCAGTCTCATCGGACCCCTTTTGGGCCGGCCGACTGTCCGTCTTGTACCAGCCCGAGCCTTTGAAGACGATCGCGGGCGTCGAAATGAGGCGCCGCGGCTTCTTGCCGCAATTCGGACATTTCTCGAGTGCCGCGTCATTGAACGACTGGACCGCCGAGAACACGTGGCCGCAATGATCACAGCGGTAGTCGTATATCGGCATCGCTCGATATCATCGCCGAAGGTGTCGGGAGGGGCCATCGCCATCACCGAGCGCGCGGCGTCCCGCCGCCGTCGTGTCTTCGTCGAACACGCGCAGGCTTACCTCTTCCTCATCCCGGCGATCGCCTTCCTTGGTCTGTTCAAGATCCTGCCCGCCTTCTACGCGATCTACATCTCGCTGTTCCGGTGGGATGTCGTGCAGGGCGCGTTCCGCGGCCTCGACAACTACTTCGACATCCTCTGGCAGAACAGCACGCGCGCGCAGGCCTTCTGGCAGTCGCTCTCCACGACCGTCACCTACGCGCTCATCACCGTACCGATAGAGATCGCGCTCGCGCTCGTCGTCGCCTACGTCCTGTTCCAGAAGCTGCGTGGCCGCGACATCTACCGGACGATCTACTACCTGCCGTACGTGACCTCGACGGTCGCGGCCGCGACGGTCTTCAGTGCGGTCTTCCACCCGCAGTTCGGGCTCGTGAACACCCTGCTGGGGTCGATCGGGATCAGAGGCCTCACCTGGTACCAGGAGCCCGACGGCGTCTTCCAGATGCTCGGGAACGCCTTGGGCTTCGCCGTGCCGGACTGGTCGGCCGGTCCGAGCCTCGCGCTCGTGGGGGTAGCGATCTTCTCGATCTGGCATTTCCTCGGTTTCCAGATCCTCATCTTCCTCGGCGGCCTCGGGAACATCCCGTTCGAGTACTACGAGGCCGCGAAGCTCGACGGCGCCAACCAGTGGCAGCTCTTCCGCCGCATCACGCTCCCGCTGCTGTCACCCCAGATCTTCTTCGTCTTCACCATCGCGAGCATCGGCGTGCTTCGCGCCTTCAACGAGATCTTCGTCCTCACGAACGGTGGGCCGCTCGACACGACGCGCACGGTGACGATGCTGCTCTTCCGGACCTTCTTCCAGCAGGGCCAGATCGGCCTCGGCTCGGCCATCGGCGTGCTGCTCACGATCCTCATCCTCGCCTTCACGCTGATCCAGTTCGGCGTGTTCGAGCGGCGCGTGACGTACACGTGAACACGCCCCAGGTGCTTCCCCGCGTCATCACGCGGCGGCCGGTGCGTCCGCGCCTCCCCCCCGTCACGTCGACGGTGTTCAAGCATCTGGTGCTCATCGTCGTCGGTGCGGTCGTCGCGTATCCCTTCTATTTCATGGTCACGACCGCGCTCAAAGACTTCTTCGAGGCGACCGCGAATCCGCCGACGCTCTTCCCGACGTCGCTCCACTTCGAGAACTACGTGGAAGCCTGGTCGCGCCAGCCATGGGCCCGCTACTTCGCGAACACGGTGTTCATCGCGGCAGCCACGGTCGGTGGGGAGATCGTCATCGCGATCCTCGCCGCCTACGCATTCGCGCAGATGAACTTCCGCGGCAAGAACGTGCTCTTCGCGCTGTTCCTCGCGACCTACATGATGCCGAGCGAGGCGACGCTGATTCCCAACTTCGTGATGATGAGCAAGGCGCCTCCCGGTGTGAACCCTCTCTTCCCCATCCCGCGTCTCAACCTGTACGACACGTACGCGGCTCAGATCCTGCCGTTCCTCGCGAGCGCGTTCTCGGTCTTCCTGCTACGGCAGCAGTTCCTCGCCATCCCCCGGGAGCTGCGCGACGCGGCGGTGATCGACGGTGCCGGCCACCTCCGTTTCCTCTGGTCGATCGTGCTCCCGCTATCGGTGCCCGCGCTCGTCACCGTCGCGATCCTGTCGTTCTACGCGTCGTGGAACTCCTTTCTGTGGCCGTTCATCGTCACATCGAGCGAGGCCGTGCGACCCGTACAGGTCGGTCTGAATGCGTTCCGGGCGGAAGCGGGCTCGCAGTACCATCTGCTCATGGCGGCATCGTCGTTCGTCGTTGCACCCATCGTCCTGCTCTACCTGATCGGGCAGCGCTTCCTAGTGCAGGGGGTCGCACGAACGGGCATCCGCGGATAGCGTTCACGCGTATCTCACGTGGCGTTCACCCGGCGCTGCTCGAATGGTGGAGGAGGTAGGACGAGACCCATGACGAGGATGCGGATCCCGACCCTGCTCGCGACCCTGGCGCTCCTGCTCGGCGCGTGCGCCGGCGCGGGGCCTGCCGCGACCGCGGCACCCACGACCGAGGCGGACATCGAGATCACCGGACCGGTGAGCCTGACGCTCTGGCACGCGCTGACGAGCGACCCGCAGAAGGGGGCGCTCGAGGCGGCCGTGAAGAAGTTCAACGAGACGAACGGCAAGGGCATCACCATCACCCCGGTCGTCCAGGGCAACTACACGCAGCTCTACCAGAAGACGCTCGGCGCGATCACGGCCGGAGCGCTGCCCGAGATCGTCCACGCCTACGAGAGCCAGGTCGCCGACTACCAGAAGGCTGCCGTGGTCATCGACCTCGAGCCCTACATGAACAGCACCAAGAACGGGCTGACGAAGGCAAGCCAGGACGACATCTACAAGCCGTACTTCGACACGAACCGCTTCCCGCAGTACGGCAACCAGCTGCTGTCGTTCCCGTTCACTAAGTCCCTCTTCGTCATGTACACGAATGAGGATGTCCTGAAGCAGGCTGGCATCACCTCGACCCCGAAGACGTGGGCCGAGTTCGAGACGGCCGTGATGAAGGCGACGCAGAAGGACGCATCCGGCAAGACGACCCGTTACGGCTGGGCGCAGCCGCTCGACGCTTCGAACTTCAACGCGCAGGTCATGTCGATGGGCGGCAACGTCATGGCCGCCGACAACAAGACGGTCGCCTGGGACGGTAAGGAGGGTCTCGCCGTCCTCCAGACGTACGACCGCCTTTGGAAGGGCGGCTACGCGTACACGCCGACCGGATTCGATTGGCAGAACGACTTCGCGCAGAGCAAGCTCGCGTTCACGATGGGCTCGACGTCCTCGCGGCCGTTCATCGCGGGTGCGATGAAGACACCCGTGAACTGGAACGTCGGCGTCCCGCCGCAGGCCGACCCCGCGAAGCCGCGCACCGTGATGTACGGCGCGAACGTCGCCGTGCTCAAGAGCACGCCGCAGAAGCAGCTCGCGAGCTGGCTGTTCGTGAGGTGGTTCAGCGAGCAGCAGCAGACCGCGGACTGGGGCACGAAGTCCTACTACATGCCGGTGCGCAAGGCCGCCGCGAACGACGAGGCGCTCAAGAGCTACTGGGCCTCGAAGGACCCACAGGGCAAGCAGGCCTTCGACGTGATCGGCAGCTCGATCCCCGAGCCGAACGTGCGCGGCCAGCAGGAGATTCGCGACGTGATCTTCGACATGCTGACCAAGGTGACGCAAGGCAAGGCGACGCCCGAAGCGGCATTGAAGGACGCCGGCACAAAGGCGAACCAGATCCTCAAAGAGAACCAATAGCCTCGCGCGGGTTCGGATCTCGAGAAGGCCCCGGTGCGCAGGGCCTTCTCGTTTTTCAAGGCGGGCGGGAGCCCCGCGGGCAGTTGCTCAGTGTTTGGAACTGCTCGATCAGTCGCGGCAGATCCGCGGATGAGGAGGACGGCTGCACGACCGTTAGTACGCGTGCGTCAGGCTTGTTCCAGGCTGGAGCCGGCAAAGAAGCCACGCGGTGGTGGATTCCAGGCAGTGAACAGGACACCGGGCGCGAATATGGCAGCGAGTCTGACCTGGTCGTTGCGATTGAAGGCATCGAGATAAGCTCGCACGACACCGGCGACGCTGATTGGTGGACGACGTCCGCCGGGCACACCACTGAAGCTGACCGTCGGATCGCCGATCACGGATGTCCTGTTCGGCTCCTCAGCAGTTGACGGCGTCGGCAGTGCAACCTCCGGGCTCACACAACCAGCGGCAACGATGACGACAAGCGAGATCAGTCGGCCTACCTACGACATGCACTTCTCATACAGCCAGCGCCGTCACGAGTTCCGCACTCGGGCAACCCGTCGGCGATTCCACGCAACCGTCTGGCGGGCGTCCGCGTCGCCGGAGACGATTTCCTGGGCGACGCACCGCGGCGGGATGCTACTCCTGGCTGATGCTCTTCGAGCAGACGCAAGCGCCTAGAAGTCGGGCTCCGTGCCGATCCACTTGAGGTAGCGCCGCGCCGATCGCTCGACGGCGCGTTTGCCGTCGCTCTGCGTGACGCGATCCCACCAGCCGCCGTAGATCCGATCGAACGCGTATGGCCGCACGGTCCCCACGATCCGCCGGATCTCCTCGGCGGGCAGCGGAATGAGGTTCGGATAGGAACGCATGAAGCTCACAGCCCGCACGTCGGGCACGACCGTGATCGTGTCGCCGACGAGCAGCGCGCGACGTCCGTCCGCGCCTGCCGCCCAGTGCAGCACCGCGCTGCCCTCGAAGTGACCGCCGGTCTGGATCAGAGTCAGACCCGGCAAGACTTCCTTCTTGCCAGCCCACTCGACGATCGCGGAGTCATCGCGCTGGACCCAAGCCCGATCGGCCGACGGGATCCACAGCGGGCAGCCGCCGAACGCGCGGCTCCACTCGACCATCACGCCGTAGAAGTGCGGATGCGAGAACGCGATTCCGGCGAGGCCACCCATCGCGCGGATCGCCGCCACGCTCTTTTCGTCGATGTAGCCGAAGCAGTCCCACAGCAAGTTCCCGTCGGCAGTCCGTACGAGCAGGGCGCGCTGCCCGATGCCGACGGCGGGCTGCGCGCCGACGCCGGTGAGGCCCGGTTCGAGCTCGCGCAGCTCGACGCGATGACCCTGTGCGG
>Ga0114129_10003104_pt1 | contig 23295 bp, 25 predicted proteins | sample RhiMetdeltSRZDD1_FD_80071 | JGI IMG/M metagenome (GOLD analysis project Ga0114129, IMG submission 80071) | Populus rhizosphere microbial communities from Tennessee, USA - Rhizosphere MetaG P. deltoides SRZDD1 (version 2) (version 2) | ecosystem: Host-associated > Plants > Roots > Rhizosphere >...
GACCGACCAGCGCCGCCTCGACGGCGCAGAGCCGCGCCGCCCTCCCGCTGTACCAGTGCCCCGCGAACTGACGCACGCTCGAGCCTCCCCATCCACCACGCCGCGAAGCCACCCCGCCCGGCCCGATCCGAAGTCCTTACTTCCCCGCCGTCAGCTGCCCCTTCACCACCGGCAGCGGCGGCGGGACGCGCGCCGGGTCGACGCCGTTCAGAACCACTCCCCAGACGGGCGCCCCCGACAGGGCACGGACTGCGCTGGCCACCTGGTCGCGCGGCGTCGCCTCGGCGCGCACCACCATGACCACGCCGTCGGCCCGATGGGCCACGATCGACGCGTCGGCCGTGGCCAGCGCCGGCGGGACGTCGAGGACGATCTCGTCGAACAGGCTGCGCAGCGTCTGCAACGCGGCGACGAAGCGCGGCGACGCCAGCAGCGCCGCGGGCTCCACCGGCGTCTTGCCCGACGCAATCACCGCCATCTGTCCCTCGTGGAAGCGGCCGAGCGCCTCGCCGATTTCGCACTTGCCCGAAAGCAAGTCGGAGAGCCCCATGCGCGCGCCCATGCCGAAGAGCGCGGCCTGCGTCCCGCGCCGCAGATCGCAGTCGACCAGCGCCACCCGCGAGTCGCCCGCCCGCGCCGCCGTGAGCGCCAGGTTGGCCGCGGTGAGGCTGGTGCCCTCGTCTCGCATCGCGCTGGTCACCGCGATGACCGAGCCGCCCTGCGTCGCGCCCCGCAGCGACCGCGCATAGCGCAGCCGGTGCAGCAGCATGCGGTACTGCTCCGCGGCCGCGCTCTGCGGATCCGTCAGGGCGACCAGCCGCTCGTCGATCGTCACCTCGGCGCTGCCACCCTCGATCCGCTCGAGGAACGGCGTCCGCGTCCCCGCCACCGCCTTCGGAATGCTCGTCATGACGTTCTCCTTTTCCCAAGACGACTTGGGGGTCACCCCTGCTCGGACTGCATGGCCGGCAACGCCAGAACCCGTCCGCTGCCCGCCACGTGCAGGCGCGGGACCGTGGCGAGGACGGGCAGCGCCAGCGCGACCGCCTCCTCCTCGCTGCGCAGCGTGCGATCGGACAGCTCCTGCCCCACAGCGACGGCGCCGCCCAGGGCGAGCGCGGCGAGCAGCGCCAGGAGCAGCATCTGCGGCCTGTTCGGGCTCGCTGGCAGGGTCGCTGCCGCCGCCGACTCCAGGACGCGGAACTCGGTCGGCGCGCTCTTCGCCTCCAGATCGGCGGTGATCTCCGCCTCCGCCTTCTTCGAGACGAGCTGTCCCACCTTCACCTTGAGCATCTCGGCGTCTCGGTCCAGCTCGGCGAGCTGAGTCGCGGTGAGCGGTGCCGCCGCGATCAGCCTGTCCAGCTCGGCGATGCGCGTCTGGTACTGCGCGATGGACTTGCGGCCGCGCCCGACCGCCTCGGTCATGCGGCGCAGCTCGAGGTCGTTCGCGGCGGCGCGCGCGCGGGCCTGCTCGAGCCGCGCCTGCGCGTTGCCCAACTCGCGAGAGAGCGCCTGCACGTCGGGGTGCTCCGGCGTGAGCGCGGCGCGGGCAGCGCCGAGGCGGCCGCGCAGATCGTCGACCTGCTGCTCGATCCGGCCCACTTCCGTCTCCCGGCCGGCGGGCAAGACGCCGATGAGATCGATGCGCTGCTGCGCGGTCTGGATGAAGCCGGTCTCCCCCTCGATCTGCTTGGAGAGCTGGTCGCGCTCGCGGAGCCGCGCCTCGTTCAGCTCGGGCAAGGTGCTCGCGTTGGCGCGCTTGAACGCGGCGATCTTCGCCTCCTGCCTGGCCAGCTCGCCGCGCATCTGCACGAGCTGCTGCGCGATGACGTCGCGGGTGCGGGCCACCTGGCCGGCGCGGACCTGCAGGTTGCCCTCGATGAACAGCTCAGCCAGGCGGTTGGCCGTCTTCGCGGCCAGCGCGGCGTCGCGGGCGCGGACGGTGATGCTGAAGGCGTCGTCGCCTTCCCCGTGCACCTCCGTGTCGTTCCGGAGAGCCTCCACGGCGCCGTCCATCCCGTCCTTCTCGCGGACCTTCGGGTACAGGTTGAGCTCTTCGATGGCGCTCGCCATCAGCTGGCGCGCGTACACCTGGGAGCGGACGGACTTCACCCGTTCGTCCAGGGTTCGCGAGATCACCGGGATCACCAGGTCGGGATGCGGGTGCAGCGGCTCGACCATGACCAGCGCGCGCGAGCGGTACTCGTTGGGGAGGCGCGCGATCACCAGCGCCGCCACGACGAAGACCCCGCCGGCCACCATGGCCATCCACTTCCAGCGGCGCCGGACGGCGCCGAGAAGCTCATCTACGGTGTACGTCCGCTCCATTGCTCCTCCTCCCCAGGTCAGAAGGGCCGGAAACGCTCCCAGGTGAGCCGCATCTGCACCACGTCGCGGTCCACCTGGCGTCCCCCGCCGATGTCGTTGATGCGCGCGTCGCGCAGCGCGGCGACGCCGATCGTCCATTCGCGTCCGATCCGGTAGTCGACAGACGCCTCTCCCGAGTACCCCGCCGCGCCGAACGCGCTGAACTGCGAAGGCACGTCCGAGTTCCGGTAGACGCCGAACCGGACGCCCGTCGTGAAGCTGCCGAGGTTCGCGATCGCCGCGGCCTCGGCCAGGTCGCCGACGATGGCTCCGGCGCGCGAGGCCCCGATGACCAGGTCGTGCGTCAGGAGCAGCCTCGTGGCGAGCGTCGGCGTGATCGACTCGATCTCCAGCCGCGCGGCGGGCGAAAAGACGCCCCCGCCCCGTCCGGTGACGTAGAGAGGTCCGCCGCTCACTTTCAGCGTCGCCCAGGGCCGGAGCCGCCGCTCGAACCCGAGCAGGGCGGCGTGCGACTGGGTGATGATCCCGCTCGCCATGCCGTCGGGCGGCGCCGCGCGAGTCGAGGCGCCGAAGGCGTAGAAGAGCTGCTCGCGCGCGGCGAAAGTGACCGTGTCGTACGGGTTCATCCGGTGCGAGTAGCCCAGCCACGGCGTGAACAGCGCGCCGTTCCCCGGGTCGTCCGTGCCAAAGGCGAGGACCTGCGAATCGAGGCCGAACCGCCATTGCCCGCGCGGGCTGACCGCGTGATCGACCTCGGCCGACAGCTTGGTGCTGAACACTTGCGTCTGTCCCGCCCGGAGCAGCAGGCCCAGCCCGGAGATGGCGAACGGGTCCTCCGAATACGTGCTGCGCAATTCGAAGTGGGACGACGTCCGCGTCGACCAGCGCTGCCGATAGTGGCCGACGCACTGCTCGCTGGTGGCGATCGAGCTGCCGGTCTGCGGGAACCGGTCGGGATGGAGCAGGCGCGCGATTCCCGCCTGGCAGTCGAGGTCCATGTGGAGCTGGTGCTCGCCGAACACGTCGAGGCGCAGCCCGGGCCGCGCCTGGCCGAACGCGTCGCCGCCGGACCCGTCGAGCAGGACGTTGTCGTTGTAGCCGCTCAAGAGCGAGGCGCGCGGCTTCCACTCGACGTAGACCTTGGCGCTCGCGGGAGCGGCAGCGAGCAAGGTTGCCGCGACGAGCGGGATGTTGAGGCGGGCGGCCATCGGGTTCCCTTACGGGACCACCACCGTGTCGCCGGCGGAGAGCTGCCGCCGGGCCTTGCCGTTCACCAGGTCGTCGTAGGCGACGACGTGCCGGGTGCCGTCCGCGTGGAGCACGGTGATCTCGCCGCGGTCGGCGAATTCGGCCAGGCCGCCGGCCATCGCCAGCGCCTGCAGCACGGTCATGTGGCTGCGCAGCGGGAACGCGCCGGGCCGGGTCACCATCCCGGTCACGTAGATGCGGCTGCCGTTGACGTCGTGGACGATCACGGTTACGCGCGGATCGCGGACCAGCGGAGAGAGCTTGTCCGCGACGCTTTTCTCCAGCTGCGCCGGCGTCAGCCCTTCCGCGGGGACGTCGCCCAGGAGCGGCAGCGTGATCTTGCCGTCGGGCCGGACGGGAACGGTGCGGGAGAGATCGGGCTCCTTCCAGACGGAGACCTCGACCACGTCCTCCTTGGCGAGCCGGTACTCCTGCATGACCTGCTGCGCCTCGTCCTGCTGGCCGATCTCATGGTGCGCGCAGCCGGGCCCGAACGCGAGCGCAGCCGCCGCGGCTCCCCACAACCAGTTGCAGCTCACGGACATACGAATCCCTCCTCCGCGACCGCCGGACAGGCGGGTCTCGGGGCAGTGCATCAGCACGGCGCGTGCCAGACCTCCGGGCGCGCGGGAGAGCGCACCAAGCCTTCCTTGAGGGACGACCCGCGCGAGCGGGCAGGCGCTCCTGCGCCCCGTGGCCGGTTGCGCTCCGCGGAAGTTCCACACGATTGGAACCGCCGTTCCCACTCGCGTGGAACGAACCGCTCAGGACGGCCGTTGGCGCGGAACGTGCTGGAGACAACCAACGGAGACCCTCGCACAGACAAGGTCTACGGGGACGCACCGACAACATGCACCGCACCATCGCCGCAGCCGCCGTCGTATTTGCCCTGGCGGCCTTCGCCCTGCAGAACGCAACGCTCGGTCCCTTCGAGGAGCCGCTGCTCTTGCTCTCCATGGGGACGCTCTTCCTCCTCTTCGGCAAGCTGCTCGCGCCGCACGCGCGCAAGCAGCACGCCGCCGCCGCCGACGCGCCGGCGGAGACCGCTCCGCAGCTGGTCCGCCACCGCGAAGCGCGGTCGTAAGGCCGAGGACGTTGCAGACTAGAGCTCGAGGGAGCTCGATGCTCCCCCGAGACGCTTCCGACCTCGCTGCCTACTGCGGCTGGGAATTGGCCGCGGCGAGGCCGACGGGCGGCAAATCGGGAATGCCCGCGGTGATGCGCGGATCGGTGAGCCCGCAGTCCTTGATCTTGTAGAGCAGCGCCTTGTAGCTGATCTGCAGCCGCGCAGCGGCCTTGCGCTTGTTCCAGTTGGTGCGCGCCAGCATGGCGCTGATCGCTTCGCGCTCCGCCCGGAGCGCGGCTTGCCGCGCGATCTCCTTCAGCGACACCGTCTCGGCGCTGAGCATGGGCACGACCGGAGCCGGCGGTTGCGACGGCGGCGCGTCGATCCGCGGCTGTCCCTGGTTGGGCGGCGGAAGCGTGCCGCCGGCGGAACCGGTCTGCAGCGCCGGCGCCTGCGCGGGCCTTCGCGCCTGCGCGGCCTTCAGCTCGTCGAGCACGAATCGCTCGTCGCGCAGCACGACCAGGCGGCGGACGAGGTTCTCCAGCTCGCGCACGTTCCCCGGATAGTCGTACTCGAGCAGCCGGCGCATCACGTCGGGGGAGAACTCCATCACCTGCTTGTACTTGCTGCCGTACTTGCGCCGGAAATGCTCGATGAGGTGCGGCACGTCCTCCTTGCGATCGCGCAGCGGCGGCACGTGCACGCTCACCACGTTGAGGCGGTAGTAGAGGTCCTCGCGGAAGTTGCCGCGCGAAAGCTCCTCCTCGAGCACGCGGTTCGTCGCCACCACCACCCGCGCGTCGGCGCGCAGCGGCCGCTTGCCGCCGACCCGGTAGTACTCCTCGTCCTGCAGCACCTGGAGCAGCTTGGCCTGCAGCGCGGGATGCATCTCGCCGATCTCGTCGAGGAAGATGGTCCCCTTGTCGGCGAGCTCGAACTTGCCGGGCTTCTCGCTGGTGGCGCCGGTGAACGCGCCGCGCTCGTGCCCGAACAGCTCGCTCTCGAGCAGCTCGCTGGGGAGAGCCGCGCAGTTGATCTTCACGAACGGCTTGCCCCGCCGCGGGCTGCGCTCGTGCAAGGCGCGCGCGATGCCTTCCTTGCCCACGCCGCTCTCGCCGCGGATGAGCACGGGCACGTCGGTCTCCGCCACGCGGTCGACCATGTCCCAGATGCCCATCATCGCCGGGCTGACGGAGACGAAGTCGGCCGGGGGACCGCGGCGCGATCCCACGCTGGGCGCGATCGGCGGCGGCGCTCCCGTCTCGCGCACGACGACCGCCGGGACCGGCTCGGGCCGCGGAGCGATCACCGCCGGTACTTCCTCGCCGGCGAGCGCCCGCGCCGAGGCACAGCACCGGTCGATGGCCTCGCGAAGCTCTTCCGGCTCGATCGGCTTCACCAGGTAGTCGCTGGCGCCGAGCCGCATCGCTTTCACCACCGATTCCTTGTCGTCCATCGCCGAGAGCGCGATGACCGGCGCGAGCCCGCCCTGCGTGCGGTACCGGCGCAGCACCTCGAACCCGTCGATGCCGGGCATGCGCAGGTCGAGCAGCACCGCCTGCGGCGGCACCGCCGCGCCGGCGAGCCATTCCAGCCCGACCCGGCCGTCGGCCGCTGCGAAGGCGTGATAGCCGACCCTACCCAAAAGCTCGACGAGGATCTCGCGCGCTGCTTCGTCGTCGTCGATTACCAGGACCTGATTCGCTCTTTCCATCGCTGTCCACTCCACCCCTTTTGACCGGCTCGAATCGAACAGTTGCCTGTCAAGGTTTCTGACCCGCCCCCCCGAGGACGATGTTTGCGCGGGGTTTGAGCAAGCTGTGTGCCAGTGTGGGAAAGCCCCGCGCCAGGACGAGAACTTAGGTACGGTCACGCGCCATTGCGCTTCCGTGGAGCAGAAGCGCAGCGCCCTTACGGCGAACGCGACCAGAGCGCGCGCAGGGCAGAATTGACCGCCCGTTGCCCTTCCAGGTTCACGGCGTGACCCACCTCGGGAAGCACGAGGAGATCCGCCCCTGGGATGAGCCGTGCCATTTCTTCTGCGCCCGACGGCGGAGCCAGCTGATCGAGCGCTCCGTGGACGACGAGCGTCGGGACGCGCAGCGAAGGGAGCCGATCGGCGGTGTCGTGGGCGATGGCCGCGTCGATCTGTCCGAGGAAGCCCTGGACGCTCTGGAACGGCTGCGCGCCGGCGAAACGCAGTGCGGCGCGGACGGCCGCCTCGTTGCGCCAGTACCTCTCGCTGAAGAGCCACGCGTACGCCTGCTTCTCCCACGCCTCGCGCAGCGCGGGCGATTCCGCCACCGCCGGGTACAACACCCGCCACGACTGCATCAGGGCGCGCGAGCGCGCCGCCTGGCGCGGGAAGCTCGCCAAAAGCGCCAGCGAACGCACCCGCTCGGGATGCGCCAGCGCCAGTTCCTGGCCGGCGGCGCCGCCGAGGGAAAGACCGACGACGTGCGCACGCTCGACCTCGCACGCGTCGAGCACACGGAGCGCGTCGTCCCCCAGCTGCCGCGTGGTGTACGGTCCGGGCGGCGCGTCGCTCTTGCCCACGCCGCGCAGGTCGGGCGCGATGGAGCGGTGGGTGCGCGCGAAATGGGCGAGTTGCACCGCCCATGCGGCGGCGGGAGCGTTCAGCCCCTGCAGCCAGAGCACCGCATCCGCGCGGGGGTCCCCTGGACGCTGGTCGAGCACGTGAAGTCGCGCCCCGTCCTGGGCGACGACCTCTATGCGCCCTCCTCGTCGAGGACGTGCGACAGGCGCTGCTGATCGGCGTCGTCCATCGCGTCGAAGCGCACCCCGACGTCGTACTTGGCAGGCCCGCCCGGCGGAAGCTGGTGCACCCAGACGACCACGGCCTTGGTGGCGAGCGTCGTGTCGTCGGGGAGGAACAGGTCGAGCTCCAGGCGCGAGCCGACCTTCAGCTCGTCGTCGCTGTAGATCCGCACGCCCCCGAGGCTGATGTCGATGGCGCGCTCGCGGTCGTCCTTCCCGCGCAGCCTGCGGAAGAGCGACAACCCGACCGGCCTGTAGAACACCGGCGCCTTGAGCCTCGGATATTTGCGTCGCTCGTCGTCCTGGTCGGCAGCCATGCAACGATCGAGGCTAGGTCAATCGCAAGGAACCCACAAGTTACCTCCCGGGTTCTGCGTGGTCTGCGACTGTCCGTTGGCGCTCAGCGTCACCGCGCCATCCCCAGCGGCTACATGTACTGGCCGCCGTTGATGTTCAGCTGCGCGCCGGTGATCCAGTCGCCTTCGGTGCAGAGGAAGCGGACCAGGCGCGCCACCTCGTCGGCCTGGCCGAAGCGCCCCAGCGGGATGCGACCCCTCACCGCGTCCCGGGCGGGGGCCGGCATGGTGGCGAGCATGTCCGTCTCGACGAAACCCGGACAGATGGCGTTGACGGTGATTCCGAAGCGGGCCAGCTCCTGCGCCACGCTCTTGGTGAAGGCGATGATGCCCGCCTTGGCGGCGGCGTAGTTCGCCTGCCCCAGCGCGCCCGTCTGCCCGATGATGCTGGCGATGTTGATGATCCGCCCCCAGCCGCGGGCGATCATCGGCTCGAGCGCGGCCTTGGTGCAGTGGAAGACGCTGTTCAGGTTGACCTGGATGACCTCGTCCCACTCGGCGGCCGTCATCTTGCGCAGGGTACGGTCGCGGTTCACGCCGGCGTTGTTGACGAGGATCTCCACCGGCCCCAGGTCGCGCGCCGCCAGGCTCAGCACCTTGTGGCAGTCCTCGGGCCGGCCGAGGTCGCCCTGGACGAGCCGCGCCTTCGAGCCGAGGTGCTCGATCTCCGAGGCCAGCGACGCCGCCTGCTCCTCTCCGCGGCAGTAGTGCACCGCGATCGACGCTCCCTCCGAGGCGAGCACCCGTGCGATGGCGCGGCCGATGCCGCGCGACGATCCGGTCACGACGGCGACGCGGCCCGAAAGCCGCTTCGCGATCTCTGGTGCGCCATCGAGCTCCACGTCTTTCTCCCTGAGCATGGCGTCCCCTCCGTCGTCGGACCATTTGCATGGACGACGCGCAGCGCAACCGAGGGAGCAGCCTCGGTCCGCCGAGGAGAGGTCGAACTGCGTGCTACACTACACACACGTGCGCACCGCCGTCATCGTGGCGACGTACGACCAGCCCCGCTGGCTCGACCTGGCGTTGCGCGCGTGGGCGCGGCAGGAATTGCGCCCCGATCGCGTCGTCGTGGCGGACGACGGCAGCGGGCCGGAAACCGCAGCGATCGTGCGGCGCTGGGGGGCCGTGCACGAGCGCCGCGAGCGCGACGGCAGCCGGTTCGGCAAGTGTCCAGCGGTAAACGGAGCGATCCGCCGGGCACAAGAGCTCGGCTGCGAATTCGCCCTCTTCACCGACGGCGACTGCCTCCCGGCGCGCGGTCTGCTCGCCCGCCACGTGCAGGTCGCGCGGCCCGGGCGGTTCGCCGCCGGAGGAGTGATCCGGCTGTCCCGCGAGGCCTCGTCGGCGCTCTCGCCCGACGCGGTGGACGCGGGCGCGTTCGAGAGCGCCCGCGGAGGCGACAAGCAGAGGTACGCGCTTCCGGCGCCGCTCGGCCGGCTCGTCGAGCTCCTCTCGCCGCGGCGCACGCCGTGGAAGGGCGGGAACTCCTCGGCCTTCCTCAGCGACGTGCTGCGCGTGAACGGGTACGACGAGCGTTTCGGCTGGGGATCCGAGGACAAGGAGCTGGGAGAGCGCCTCTCGAACGCTGGCGTCCACGGGTACTCGATCCGCTACACCGCGCCCGTCTTCCACCTCTGGCACGAGCGCCCCTACGTCGACCCGGAGGTGATCGCGAAGAACCGCGCTCTGCTCGCCGAGACGCGCCGCACGCGATCGACGTGGACGGCTTCGGGGATCGCGAAGGGCGCCTAGCGTCACTCGTCGATCAGCACGCGCGCGCGAGCGAGGACGTCGTCCATCATGCGCGGAGTGAGCTTGCCGGTGTTCGTGTTCTGCTGGCTGACGTGGTAGCTGCCGAGCAGGACGGGCGCGCCGGGCAGGGGCGCCACGGCGCCGTGGCCGAAACGCGGGCGCGGCCGGGGCACGGCGATCCCGCGCCGCGCGAAGTGCTGCAGCGCCGCGTCCCACCCGACGGCACCGAGCGCGAGCAGGACGCGGGCGCGCGGCAGCAGCGCCATCTCGCCGTCCAGCCAGGCGCTGCAGCGGCGCAGCTCGTCCGGCCTGGGCATGTTGGCGGGCGGCGCGCAGCGGCACGGCGCCACGATGAACGCGTCGCGCAGCCGGAGCCCGTCGTCGCGGTGGACGCTGGTCGGCTGGTTGGCGAACCCGGCCCGGTGGAGCGCGGCGTAGAGGAAATCGCCGCTGCGGTCGCCGGTGAACATGCGGCCGGTGCGGTTCCCGCCGTGCGCGGCAGGCGCGAGGCCGATCAGCACGAGCCGCGCCGCCGGATCCCCGAATCCGGGCACCGGCCGCGCCCAGTAGGTGTCGTCCCGGAACCTGCGCACCTTGACCCGCGCCGCTTCCTCGCGCCAGGCGACGAGGCGCGGGCAGGCGCGGCATTCCACCATCCGCGCTTGCAGATCGCGCAGCGCGCGCGGCCCGCCCTGGGCGCCGGCAATCCGGAGACGCGGGACACCAGACGACGGTCTGCGTAGGGTGTCCCCGCGTCGCGCCGGGCGGCGGGCGGGGTCAGCTCCCTCGCGTGCCGCCACGTCCGCCGCCGCGCTGGCTGCCGCGCGGCATCTGCTGCATCGGGCCGCGAGAGCCGAAGCCGCCCTTCGCCTGATCGCGGGCATGGCCCTTGTCGGCGAAAGCGCTGCGGAACCCGCTGCCGCTCTTCGGCCCCTTGTCCTGCGCCTCGTTCACCACCAGGGCGCGCCCCCCGAAGTCCTTTCCGTTCAGCTCCGAGATGGCCTGCTGCGCCTGCTCGGCATTCTCCAGGTCGACGAAGGCGAACCCGCGCGACCTGCCGGTGTCGCGGTCGGTGACGATCTTGATGGCGGTGACCTTGCGCCCTTCCGCTTCCACGAACGACCGGATCTGCTTCTCGGTCGCGTCGAACGGCAGGTTGCCCACGTAGAGGCGGTTGCCCATGTCCATCTCCTCCGCGAAAGACGTTCTACGACAGATCGCGCGCCGGGTGCGCGACTTCTCCGCGGCTGTGGCATCTTTCCCGGCACTTCGATGCCCCTCGACCGGACTCCGGCAGTGCGCTTGCGCAACGCCACCAAGCGCTACGGAAGCTTCACTGCGCTCGACAACGTCTCCCTCGACATCCGCCAGGGGGAGGTGTTCGGCCTCCTCGGCCCGAACGGCGCGGGCAAGACGACGCTCATCAGCCTGGTCGCCGGCATCGCCCGCCCGACGGCGGGCATGGTCGAGGTGCTCGGATACGACGTGGTCCGCGACTACCGCGTCACGCGCCGCGCGGTCGGGCTGGTGCCGCAGGAGATCAATTTCGACCCGTTCTTCACCGTCGAGGAGACCCTGGTCTTCCAGGCGGGGTACTTCGGGATCCACCTCTCGGAGGAGCGCCTCGTCGAGCTGCTCTCCGCGCTCGGGCTGCTCGACAAGCGCCATTCCAACACGCGCGCGCTGTCCGGCGGGATGAAGCGCCGTCTCCTCATCGCGAAGGCGCTGGTGCACAGGCCGCCGGTCCTCTTCCTCGACGAGCCCACCGCGGGGGTCGACGTCGAGCTCCGGCGGGATCTCTGGACGTACGTCCGGAAGCTGGCCACGGCCGGCACGACGGTGGTGCTGACCACGCACTATCTCGAAGAGGCCGAGGAGCTGGCCGATCGGATCGGCGTCATCAAGAACGGGCGCCTCCTCGTCGTCGAGGACAAGCAGGCGCTGCTCTCCCGCTACGGAAAGCGCACGGTGCGCCTGCGGCTGCAGGCGCCGGTCCCGGAGGTGCCGCGCCCGCTCCTCGCCGCGGGCGCCGAGCTGCACGACGGCGGTCAGTCCCTGGTCCTCTCCGCCGGGGCGGGCGAGTCGCTCGTCGCGCCGCTGCGGGCGGTCGCGTTCCACGGCCTGGAAGTGGCCGACGTGCAGACGCGCGAGCCGCGCCTGGAGAGCGTCATCGTCGAGCTGCTCCGCGATCACGACCCGGAACATTCCACGCCGGCGATCGACGACGTGCCGTCGCGCCCGGTGCCGTTCGTGCCGGCCGATCCGATCGACCCGACGCTCGGCGCCGGCACGCTCTACCGCAAGGAGGTGAAGCGGTTCCTGCGCGTGCCCGGGCAGACGCTGCTGTCGCCGCTGATCACGACGGCGCTCTACTTCCTCGTCTTCGGCTATTCCCTCGGAGGCCGCCTGCGCGAGGTGGACGGCATCCCCTACAGCCTCTTCCTGGTGCCCGGCCTGGTGATGCTCGGCCTCATCAACAACAGCTTCCTCAACACCTCGTCGTCGCTCTTCATCCTCAAGCTGCAGGGCACCATCGTCGACTTGCTCGTCACCCCGCTCTCCTACGTCGAGCTCCTCGCCGGATTCGTCGCCGCCGGGTGCACGCGGGCGCTCATCGTCGGCGTGCTCACCTGGGGCACGGCGGCCGTCTTCGTCGGCTGGGCCCTGCCCCACCCGCTCCTCGCGCTCGCCGCGTGCGTCCTCGTCTCGGCCTGCTTCGCGGCCTGCGGGCTGATCGTGGCGCTCTGGGCGGACAAGTTCGAGCAGGTGAACTTCCTGCCGACCTTCGTGATCACGCCGCTCACGTTCCTGGGAGGCGTCTTCTACTCGGCGAGCATGCTCTCGCCGCGCTTCCAGGCGCTCTTGCACCTGAACCCCATCTACTACCTGATCGAGGCGATGCGGTACGCGCTGATCGGCTCCAGCCACGTCCCTCCGGCCGAGGGGTTCGGTCTCATGGCGCTCCTCGCGGTCGCGATGCTCGCCGTCGCGCTCGAGCTCTTGCGCCGCGGCTACAAGCTGCGCACCTGAGGGATCAGCGCGGCAGGTCGCCCGCGAAGCGTGCGACGACCACGTGCGGCTTCACCGCTTCGGTGCTCTTGACGGTGATGGTCGCCGGGCCGCCGGCGGACGGTCCGGACACCAGCACCGCGATGCCGTCGGTCCGGATCGACGCCTCCGACCCGGCCGCGGAGAGAGGCTGCCAGTCGAGATGCCGGAGCCGGTCGTGGAGCGGCGACCAGGCCGGGCCGACGTAGTCGAAGCGGGTGTCCGGGGCGAGCGTCTCGTTGGAGAAGAGCAGCGCGGTAGCCCACTCCGCCATCGCGCGAGCGAACGGCATGCGCAGCGCCGCCTCCACGCCGGAGACGCCGCCCCCGCCTCGCAGGAGACGCGAGGCGAAGTCCTTTCCCCGGCGGTCGGCGAAGTATCGGACGAAGCTGTGCGCTCCCTGGTAGTTGCCGATGGGGTCGCCCTCCCATCGCGTGAGGCTACGGCTGTCGTAGCCGCGCAGCTGCTCGCCGCCCCGGCCGAGGTACTGCGCGCCCTCGGCGCGGCCCTGCACGTCGTTCCACCCGAAGCCCGCGAGGTCCTCGGCGACCTTGGAGAGGCCCTCGTTGAGCCAGGTGTCCTCGGGGCCGGTGCAACGCCGCAAGAGGCAGCGCTGGTTCAGGTTGATGAGGTGCTGCAGCTCATGGGCGAGCGTCGCGGGGAAGAGGGACTGCGCCGCTTCGTCGGCCGAGTACCCGTTCGCCTCGGCGTTCGCGACGTCGTTCAAGTAGATGATGTCCGCACCGTTCGACCCGCCGGCCGCGCACCAGGGGGTCGGATCGCGCGGCTTGAGCAGGTCGTCGTTCCCGAAGTAGCCGAGGAGCCACCCTCCGTTGAGGTGCGCGCCGAGCTCGTGGCTGAGGACGACGAACAGCTTGCCGTTGCCGTCGACGTCGCTCTCCTCGCCGAACGCCAGCCGATCGGCGGGATACGCCCGCTGCTCGAAGAGCCCGCCCAAGGTGTCGAAGAAGCCGGGCGGGTAGTGCGACGCGTCCTCGGAGTCGACGTAGAACACCGCATGTTCCGTCTCGAGCGCGCGCACGGCGCTCTTGCGGACGCGGCTGCCGAAGTCGAGGCCCCGGACGATGCAGAAGGTGGTCTGCTCCGCCGCGAGCGAGGAGACGTCGGGGCGCGCCGCCGGAATGCCGGATGCGAGCGCTTCCCGCAGCACCGCCTCGTCGTGCTCGCGCACCTCTTCGTGCAGCAGCGACGGCTTGGGTTCCGCATGCAGCGCCGTCCCGCGGGATGCCGTGGGCCCGGGTGAATCCGCGGCCGGCCCGGGCGCCGGATCGGCGGTGCCGGTCACCTGGAACGCGGCGCGCGCGCCGTCGTTCCCTGCCACGTTCAGCGCAAGGACGGCCAGGCGCTCTCCCGGAGCGAGCTGCGCGAATCGGGCGCGCAGCGCGCCCGCCACGAAATCCTCGGGCGCGAAGATCTGCCAGCGCGCACCGTCACCGCCGTCCGGGCCCGCCGACACGAAGCCCGCTGCGCGGACCGGCGAAGCCGGGTTTCCGTCGCGGTCGACGGAGGTCCACGAGTCGACCAGCACGCCGGCGCGCTGGATGGACAACGTGCCCAGCGGCAGCGCCGCCGAGGTGCCGCGCGCGAGCACTGCGCCGCCTGCGGCCTCGTCCGTCGCGACGTCGACGAGCTGGACGCGATATCCGATCGCGCCGGATACCGCATCCCAGGTTACCGAGACGACGCCGGAGGTGGCAGTGGCGCGGATCCGCCCGGGCGCTTCGACGGAAGCGTCGAGGGCGGAGCGTCCGCATGCGGCGGCGGCGAGAGCAACGGCGGCGATCCAGCGCAGGTTTTTCCTCGGAAGCGGAATGTCAGAGGCACAACGATCCGCCCCCCTCCGGCACTTCCCCTCACCTCCCCGCGAAAAATTCTTTTTTTTCGGGGACGGCCCGGAGGGACACGCCGGAGCGGCCAGTCGGTCACGTGACGGAGGCGCTCCTCGCCTACATTTGCGTACTCGATTCCAAGTCCTTGAAATTCAAAGATTTGGTAACGGCGCGTTTGTGGTAAATGCACCCACAGACCGAAAGGCGGATGGCGCGGGGTGCGACGTTCGCCCTCAAATGCGCCCGATCCAGACCGCAAGATGCGTGGTGGGGGGGAAGGCGGTGGTCCCGGTTGACGGGGCCACCGCCTTTGAATTCTCTCCTTCGAATGGTCCGCATCCTCGGTGACAAGGATCGAGCCGCCCTCGAGCGCTTCCTCGCGGAGCACGCCGACAGCTCGATGTTCCTGATCGCCAACTCGCGCAAAGGCGGGCTCGTCGATCACGGCCTCCCCTTCCAGGCCACCTACGCCGCCGCGTTCGACGGCGAGCGGATCGTCGCCGTGGCGGCGCACTCCTGGCTGGGCACGATCGTCGTGCAGGCGCCGGTGAGGATCGCCGAGGTGGTGTGTGCGGCGGTCGCCGCTTCGGGGCGCCGCGCGACGGGAATCCTCGGACCTCACGCGCAGGCGTGCGCCGCGGCGGAGGCGCTGGCCGCGCGCGACCCGGCCTACGAGGGCCGCGAACTGCTCTACGCAGTAGATCTGCCGAAGCTACGCGTGCCCTGTGCGCTCGCCTCGGGTGGGGTGCGCTGGCGGCGTCCCCGCGAATCCGAGCTTCCGCTCCTGACCGATTGGCGCGCGGACTACGTCGTGGAAGCGCGCGTCGAGGAGGCCGGCCCTGATCTGCGCGCGCGCTGCGCCGTGTCCGTCGAGCTGCTGCACGCCGACCGCTCCGATTTCGTCGTCGAACGGGAGGGCGAGCTCGTCTCGTACTGCTGCTACAACGCGCGAACCGCGGAAGCGGTGCAGATCGGCGGCGTCTGGACGCCGGTCGCGCTGCGCGGCCGGGGCTACGCAAGAGCGGTGGTGGCCGGCGCCCTCCAGGCCGCCGCGTCGGAGGGCGTCTGGCGCGGCGTCCTGTTCACGCCCGAGACGAACCTCCCCGCCCGCCGCGCGTACGAGTCGCTCGGTTTCGCGGTGGTGGGAGATTACGGACTGATCCGCTTGTGAGCGGTTACCCTGCGGCGGCGACGATCGCCGCGAAATCGTTCGCCTTGAGGGAGGCGCCGCCGACCAACGCTCCGTCGATGTCGGGTTGCGAGAGCAGGTCCTTCGCGTTGTCCGGTTTCACCGAGCCGCCGTACTGGATGCGGACTGCGTCGGCGACCTGGGCCCCGCCGAGCTCGCGCAACAGGCCGCGGATCTGCGCGTGGACTTCCTGCGCCTGCGCCGTCGTGGCGGTGCGCCCGGTGCCGATCGCCCACACCGGCTCGTACGCGAGCGTGATCCTCTGCAACGAACCCGCGTCGAGACCGGCGAGGCCCCCCCGGACCTGACGCGAGACCACTTCCCAGGTCTTTCCCGCCTCCCGCTCCTGCAGCGTCTCGCCGACGCAGACGATGGGATGGAGCGACTCGGCGAGCGCGGCTCGCACTTTCTTCGCCACGCTTTCGTCGGTCTCGCCGAAGTACTGGCGGCGCTCGCTGTGGCCGACGATGACGCCGTCGCAGCCGGCATCCTTCAGCATCGTCGCGCTCACCTCGCCGGTGAAAGCGCCCTGCTTCTCGTGATGGCAATCCTGCGCGAAGAGCTGGATGGCCGACCCTTGCAGCGCCTGCTTCACCGCGGCGAGCGCCGTGAACGGCGGCGCGACCGCCACCTGCGCGCCGGACTTGCCGGCCCGGTCACGCAGCTCGCGCACGAGCTGGACCGCCTCGGCGATGGTCTTGTGCATCTTCCAGTTGCCGCAGACGAACTTACGCCTGGTCATCGAGCACCTTCACGCCGGGCAGCTCGCGGCCCTCGAGGAACTCCAGCGAGGCGCCGCCGCCCGTCGAGACGTGGGTGACCTGGTCGGCGAGCCCCATCTCCACCACCGCCGCGGCGCTGTCGCCGCCGCCGACGACCGTCATCGCGCCTCGCGCGGTCGCGTGCGCCAGGGCTTGCGCGATCGCGCGCGTCCCCGCCGCGTACTCGGACACCTCGAACATGCCCATCGGCCCGTTCCAGAAGACCGTCGCCGTGCGCCCGATGCGCTCGACGTAGCTCGCCGCGGTCTTGGGCCCGATGTCGAGCCCCATGAATCCCTCGGGGATGGGGTCGTCCACGGTGCGCGTGTCGACCCCTCCCTTCGGCTCGCGCGCCACCACGTGATCGACCGGCAGCAAGAGCTCGACCCGGGACTGCTTCGCCTTCTCCAGCGCGCGGCGGGCGACCTCGACCTTGTCCTTCTCCACACGGGAAGAGCCCACCCCGATCCCGCGCGCGCTCATGAACGTGTACGCCATCGCGCCGCCGATCAGCAGCGCATCGACCCGCGTCATGAGGTTGTCGATCACCTTGATCTTGTCGCTCACCTTGGCGCCGCCCAGGATGGCGACGTACGGCCGGCGCGCTCCTTTCAAGAGCGGCTGCAGGTGCTTCAGCTCGGAGAGCATGAGGAAGCCTGCCCCGCGCTGCGGGACGTGCTTCACCATCCCGACGGTCGAGGCGTGCGCGCGGTGGGCCGTCCCGAACGCATCGTTCACGTACGCTTCCGCGAGCGCGGCGAGCTGGCGCGCGAACTCGTCGTCGTTCTTCTCCTCTTCCGGGTGGAAGCGGAGGTTCTCCAGGAGGAGGACCTGTCCTTCGCGCAGGTCGCCCGCCAGCTTCCGCACGCCGTCTCCGACGCAGTCGTCGGCGAAGATCACGTCCTGTCCGAGCAACTGCGAGAGGCGGGCACCCACGTTCTCCAGCGACAGCTCCGGGACGACCTTGCCGTCCGGGCGCCCGAGATGCGAGGCGAGGATGACCTTCGCCTTCTTCCCGAGCGCGTGCCGGATGGTGGGCAGCGACGCCCGGATGCGCGAGTCGTCCTTGACCGCGGCCGTCTTCTTGTCGAGCGGCACGTTGAAGTCGACCCGGACGAAGACGCGCTTGCCGGCCAGATCGAGCTGCTCGATGGAACGGATCATGGCGGACCGCTGCGGCCTACAGCTTGCCGCCGATGAGCGTCGCCACGTCCACCATGCGGTTCGAGAAGCCCCACTCGTTGTCGTACCAGGCGAACACCTTGGCGAGCTTGCCGCCCTCGGCGACCGCGGTCTGCGTCGAGTCGAAGATCGAGCTGGCGGGGTTGCCGTTGTAGTCGACCGAGACGGTCAGCTCGGTGTTGTACTGGAGCACGCCCTTCAGCTTGCCGCTTGCGGCTTCCTGGAAGGCCTTGTTGATCGACTCGACCGTCGCGGGCCGGGACAGCTCGACGGTGAGGTCGATGAGCGACACGTTCGGCGTAGGCACGCGGATCGCGGTGCCGTTCATCTTCCCCTTCAGCTCGGGGATGACCTCGTGGATCGCCTTCGCCGCGCCGGTCGAGGCCGGGATCATCGAGAGCGCCGCCGCCCGGGCGCGCCGCAGGTCCTCGTGCGGCAGGTCGAGGATGCGCTGGTCGTTCGTGTAGCTGTGCACGGTGGTCATGAAGCCGCGCTCGATCCCGAACGAGTCCATCAGCACCTTGGCGACCGGCGCCAGGCAGTTCGTCGTGCACGACGCGTTGGAGACGATGTTGTGCTTCGCCGGGTCGTACTTCTCGTGGTTGATGCCGTAGGCGAGCGTGAAGTCCTGCCCCTTGGCGGGGGCGGAGATGATCACCTTCTTCGCGCCCGCGGCGATGTGCTTCTCCGCGCTGGCGCGGTCGGTGAACCGACCCGAGCACTCCAGGACCACCTCGCACCCGTGCTGCTTGTGGGGAAGCTCCGCCGGGTCGCGCTTGGCAGTGACCGCGATCTTGCGGCCGTTCACCACGATGGCGTCTTCGGTCGCCTCGATGCTTCCGTCGAAGATGCCGTGGACCGAGTCGTACTTGAACAGGTGTGCAAGGGTCTTCGGCTTGTCGATGTCGTTGATGTGGACGACGTCGAAGGGGACGCCGCGCTTGATCGCCGCCCGCAGGATGTTGCGGCCGATGCGCCCGAAGCCGTTGATCGCGATGCGAGCCATGAAGCCTCCGTGAAGTGGGGGCTACATAGGCCGCGATCCGGGGAGGGTCAAGCGGGTTGCAGCGTGGCGCGGAACGGACAGCGCTCTAGGAGCAACAGGAGGCCGTTCGTTCGCGGTCTAGGCCGCGCCTTTTACGGCTTCGCGGCGATCCTTCTGCAGATCCTGCGTGATCAGCTCGATCAGCTCGGTCGAGAGCGCGAGCAGCTGGCGGGGGGTGTACCCGCTCGAGCGAAGCTCCTTGTAGAAGGATCTGGCCAGGATGCGGGCCCCTGCGGAACGGTCCAACGGAGGAGCCGAGCTCTGGCCGTTCGTCGCGGACACTTGCGGGGCGAGCTTCTCCGACACTGTGCACCTCGCTCGAGGAAAGCAGCAGCGCTTCCGGGTTGCAACCTGCCTGCCGACTTTACGATTCTCGACATTTCAATCACTTGCGCGCGGCGATGCAAGCCGCACCGCGGCGCGGTGCGAAGGCAGCAACGCGATTCGTGGGACCAACGGCGTGTGCACTGCGCAACATCGTTCGCACCGCGGCGCGCCAAGCAGCCGCTCGGCCGGTTGCCGCGGCGGCACGGCGTCGCCAGCATGCCGGGGCCCATGAAGCTCCTCGTGCGCCACGCCGGCGGTGAGTTGATGGTCGGCAGCCAGAAGGAGTTCCTGCTCCTCTGGCAACGCGGCGTCATCGCCGCCGACGACCTGGTGCGCCGCGAGGGGCAGGAGCGCTGGACGGCGGCGGGGGAGCTTCCCTGGATCCGCGGGATGCGCCTCGACGCGCGCCGGGACTCGCGCCGGCTCTTCTGGCTGACGCTCGCGCTGATGGCCCTTGGGCTGCTCGCCGCTCTCTGGATCCAGGGCCACGCACCGCAAGTGGTGCGCCGCGGCGCCGCGCCCAGCGGAGCCGTGCGCGCCGTCGGCCGATAGCTGCTAGAACGGCGGCATGGCAAAGGCGATCTGGGAGGGGAGGGAGTGCGATGTGCGCGTCGACTCCGACCTCGAGAGCAACTGGAGCGTCAGCATCCTCTCGGGAGAGTACGACCCGGTGAGCCTCATCCAGCGCCCCGCCGCCCCGGTGATCATCAAGGTCCGCGCGAAGACCCGCTGGCTGGCCCTCGACCAGGGCCTGCGCTCGCTCAAAGCGCAGGGGAGGATCAGCGACTTCACCCTGGAGCCCCGCCCCGCCGAGGAGATCGCGGCCGAGCAGGCCGAGAAGGCGAAGAAGAAGGGCGGCAAGGTCGAAACGGAAGAGGAAGCGGACGCGTAGCGTGCAGCCTTTCCAGCGGACGGCGGCGATCTTCGACATCGACGATTCGCTGCTCGACGGGAATGCCGGGACGATCTTCACCTGGTTCCTGTACTCGAATCGCGAGATGGCGCCCCACGTCCGCAGCCAGGTGCCGCGCGCGCTCTACGACTACGCGCGCAAGCGGCTCAGCGAGGCGGACATGGTCGCGCTGGGGAGCAAGTGCCAGCAGGGGATACCCGCCGACAAGCTGCGCGATCTGGCGCGGAAGTGCTTCGACAAGCACGTCAAGAAGCGCATCACGCAGCAGGGACTGCGCGCGGTGCGCCGGCACCTGCTCTCCGGGCACCTCGTCATCGTCGCCTCGGGCTCGCCGCAGATCATCATCGACGAGGTCGGCCACTTCCTCCATGCCCACGAGGCCATCGGGACGCGGGCGCGCATCAAGGACGGCGTGGCCAGCGACGACCTCATCGCGCCGATCGTCTTCAAGGAAGGAAAGCGCGAGCGGGTCAAGGAGGTCATCGCGCGCCACGGGATCGACCTGTCGCGGAGCTACCTCTACTCGGACAGCGTGGCCGACACGCCGCTCCTCGAGGAAGTGGGGCACCCCGTGGTGGTGAACCCGAAGCCTGCCTTCCGGGGCGAGGCGCTCCGGCGCGGCTGGGAAGTCGCGGAGTGGAAAGGCCGCTGGAAGACGGAGCCCGACGCCGACGACGGCATCGGCGACGAATGGCTCAGCTGGGAAGGCTGAACCCGCGCAGGGGACACCCTTTACGTAGGGTGTCCCCAATTTGCGCGGGAGGGATGGTCCCTACTTGTCGACCGTGTACCCGGAGTCGGCGATCGCCTTCTCCAGGTCGGCGCGCTTCACCTTCGCGTCGTCGTACGTGACCTTCACTTCGTTCTTGTGCTTGTCGGCCGAGGCGCTGGTCACGCCCTTGACCTCCTTGAGGGCCGACTCGGTCTTCGCCGAACACCCGGCGCAATGCCAGCCGGAGACCTTCAGCGTCTCCGTCTTTTCGGCGGCGAGCGCGGAGCTTCCGAGACCGGCTGCGAGGGCGAAGGCGAAGAGCTTCCTCATGGGTTTCCTCGAGGGTTGGTGAAGCGCGGAGCATCCAGGCAGGGCAGCGCTGCTGTCAACGGCCCACCGTCCTGCCTTGGACGTCCCTGGCTGCCCTACGATTCAAGCGGGCAGGTGCAGCGCCCGACGGGCATTCGCGGTGGTCGCCTGCTCCACCTCGGCAACCGGAATCCCGCGAAGCTCGGCCAGCCGGGCAGCGGTGTAGCGGACGAAGGCGGGCTCGTTCCTCTTGCCGCGGTGCGGCACAGGGGCGAGGAAGGGGCAGTCCGTCTCGACCAGGAGCCGGTCCAGCGGGATGCGGGCCGCGGCCTCGCGGAGCGCGTCGGCGGCCTTGAAGGTGAGGACGCCGCTCAAGCTGACGTACAGGCCGAGGGCGAGATAGCGCTGCGCTGCCGTCCAGTCGCCCGTGAAGCAGTGGATCACGCCGCCCGCCGGCCCTAGCTCGCGCTCGAGGATCGAGGCGGTATCGAGGTCGGCTTCCCGGGTGTGGACCACCAGGGGCGTGCCAAGCGCCTTCGCAAGCCGCGCTTGTGCCGCGAACACCTCGCGCTGCACCTCGCGCGGCGAGCGATCGTAGTGGTAATCGAGGCCGCACTCGCCCACCGCCACGCACGCCGGGTCCCTGCAGAGCGTCTCCAGGTGCCGGAGGTCGTCGGCCGTCGCGCGTCCCGCATCGTGCGGGTGGATGCCCGCCGTCGCGCTGAAGAACGAACGGTCCGTGCTGGCGAGATCGATGGCGTCGCGCGCCGCCGCCATGCCCGCTCGCGCTCCGGGCCGGTCCTCCTCGCGCCCCCTCCACTGGCCGACGACGACGACGTGGACCAGGCCCGCTTCCTTCGCCCTTCGCACGATGTCGCCGAGGTCGTCCCCGTAGTCGGTGAAATCCAGGTGCGCGTGGGAATCGATCAGCGGCATGGCGGCTCGTCCGGTCAGCGCGGGTCGCTCTCGCCGGCCGGCGCGGTCGCCGGCGGCACCGGCTCGGCCGCCGCCCTGCCGTCCGCGATCTCCACCAGCAGCTCCTTCGCCAGCCCGCCCAGCTCGCCCGGTTGCGCAGCGATCTCCCGCAGCGCCGCGGTCGCGCGCGCGCTCCCGAGCTCGGCCAGTCCTTCGGCGGCGTCCATCCGCACGTCTTCCGCTTCGTCCTCGGACGTCGCGACCGCGACGAGCCGCTCCTCCGCGCCGGTCGCCCCGAGCCGTCCCAGCGCGCGCAGCGCCGCGCCGCGCGCGGGGTCGCGTTCGTTCGCCGCCAGTTCCTCCAGCGCGGGCACCGCCTCGGTGACGCCGAGCCTGCCCGCCCATTCCGCCGCGATCGGTCGATCGTCGCCGTCCGTAGCGACCCGTTCCGCCAGATGCGCCGCGCCCCTCGGATCGCCCAGCCGCGCCAGCGTCGCCGCCGCCAGCGTGCGGTCGAACTCGCCGAGCGTTTCGTCCTCGAACAGCTCCGCCACGGCGGGCAACGCCGCCGGATCGCCCAGGGACATCACCGCGGAGAGCGCCTCCTGGCGGCGGTAGTCCTCGCGCAGCGCTGCGGCGAGCTGCGGAAGCGCCGCCGGGTCGCGCAGGTCGCTCAACGCGCACGCCGCCGCGAAACGCATCGGTTCCTCGTCGGACTCGAGGAGCGCCCTGACCTGCTCGCGCGCGACCGGGCCGGGGATCCGCGCCGCCGTCCACACCGCGGCGGTTCGCACTTGCGCGGCACGATCCGCGAGCAGCGCGAGGACGGCGCTGGCGTGCCTCTCGAGGTTCTCCGGCTTGCGCATCAGCCGCACCGCGTTCAGCGCCGCGATGCGGACTTGCGGCTCCTCGTCTTCGAGCAGCTCGCCGAGGCGCACGACCAGCGCCTCCGCCGCCGCGGAATCGCCGGCTCGCCAGCGGTCGAGCAACGCCCGGGAGGCGTCGACGCGCGCGGCCCCGTCGCCCGAGGCGAGCGCCTCCGCCAGCTCCTCGACGGTCTCCGACGGCGCTTCCGCAGGCGCGGCGCTGGAAGCTTCGCTCGACGGCGCCGGGGCCGAGCCCTTCTTCAGCCAGGAGAAGAGTCCCATCACTTCACCTTCGATCCGGGCGCCACGTCCTCGCCCAGCTCGACCACGGTCAGCCCGCGCGGGCCGCCCGTCGCAAAGAGCACCATCCCATGCGACTCGACGCCGCGCAGCGGCTTCTTGGGGAGGTTGGCGACGACCGCCACGGTGCGCCCGACCAGCTCCTCCGGCCGGTACGCCTGCGCGACGCCGCTGACGATGGTGCGCGGCACCGGCTCGCCCAGGTCGATGGTGAGCTTGAGCAGCTTGTCTGCCTTCTCGATCCGTTCCGCCGCCAGCACCTTCCCCGCACGCAGGTCGACGGCGCCGAATTGATCGATGGAGATCTCTCCCGCTGCCGGCGCCTTCGACCCGCCCGGCGAGCCGGC
>Ga0114129_10003105_pt1 | contig 23290 bp, 20 predicted proteins | sample RhiMetdeltSRZDD1_FD_80071 | JGI IMG/M metagenome (GOLD analysis project Ga0114129, IMG submission 80071) | Populus rhizosphere microbial communities from Tennessee, USA - Rhizosphere MetaG P. deltoides SRZDD1 (version 2) (version 2) | ecosystem: Host-associated > Plants > Roots > Rhizosphere >...
GGCGCGGCGCGCCGGGATGCTCACACCGTCGACCGCCGCCGGACGACGCCGCCGTCGACGTCGGCGAGCACCTGCGAGACGATGAAGGCGTTGGGATCGTGGCGGTGGACGATGGCTTTCACGCGGCCGATCTCGAGGCGCGTGACGACGCAGTAGAGGATTTCCTGCTCGGTGCCGCTCAACCCGCCCTGCCCGCGGAAGACCGTCACGCCTCGTCCCAGTGTCTCGGTGATCCCCAGGCGAATGTCGGCGCTGTGCGTCTGCGACACGATCGTGATCGCCGTGAACTGCTCGAGACCGTGGATGACGAAGTCCAGCGTTCGCGCGGCCGTGAGGTAGGTGAGAATCGAGTACAGCGCCGGCTCGACGCCGAGCACCGACATCGCGGCGAGGAACAGGACGACGTTGAAGATGAGGATGACGTCGCCGACGCGGACGAGCGGGCTGTGCTTGCTGATCAGGAGCGCCGCGATCTCGGTGCCGTCGAGGACGGCGCCGCCGCGCACCGCCAGGCCGATGCCGGCGCCGAGGAAGAAGCCGCCGAAGACCGCCGTCAGCAGCAGGTCTGGCGTGACGTCCGGGAAATGGATCGTCGCGAGCGCCGCCGCGAGGCCGCCGATCGCGAGCGCGCTGCGCACGGCGAACGCCAGCCCCACCTGCCGGTAGCCGAGCGCGATGAACGGCAGGTTGATGAGCGGAAGCCACACGGCGAGCGGCCACGGCGTCACCTTCGACAACAGCATCGACACGCCGGTCACGCCGCCGTCGATGAAGTTGCTCGACAGCAGGAATCCCTTGAGCCCCATGCCCGCTGACAGGATTCCGAGGACGATCAGCAGGAGATTGCCGAGCTCACGCGTCGCGCGTCCGCCGCGGGACATCGGCCGTCACCGACTCCACCGAACGGCGATGCCGGGCCGGACGCTGAGCGCGCCAGCGAACGCAATCACCCGGACCTGCGGCACCACGCTAACGCGCGACGCGAGCACGATGTCCAGGTCGAGGCCCGTCTCGAGCGCCGCGCGATAGGTCACCGACGTCACGTCCCGCCGGTCGACCCGCGTGGGGATGAGCGGCGGAATGCCCGGGAACGTGACCTCCGTCACGATGCGCTCGCGCTGATAGACGAACGCCGCGCCGGCGACGTACCCGAGCCGCACCGCGTGCCAGCGGCCAGGGTGATAGCCGGCGAGCACGCTCACCGTGCGCGACCGGTCGCGAAGCTCGACGCGCTCGGTCGGCGGGATGAGGACCGGCACGGAGGAGACTGTCGTCGTCGGCGGCGAGAAGCGCGTGCTGAGATCGCCGGGAATCGCCGCTTCGACGCGCACGCTCACGCGCGGGCCGAGGAACGCGCCAATCGAGGCGGTCCCGACCGCAACGGTCGCGTCGAGGCTGTCGTTGACGAGCGGCGCGCCGTTGTACTCCAGATGCGCCCGCCGCTCGATGCCGGCCTGCGCGCCGGCCTCGACGAACAGCGGCGTCTCGTCGCGCGATTGCCCCGCGCACGGCGCCGCAATCGCCATCAATGTCGCTGTCAGGGCAATCGTGTTCATGCTCGGCATAAGGTTCCTGTCATCCGCGCGGCCCCTGCTCCGACGTCATCATCTGATGTCAACCAGCCCTTTGGGGCTCTCGATCGTCGCGACGAGCCCGGCGCGCCGCGCGCGCGCGACGGGAAGGTCGATTCCGAGCGCCGCCAGCGCGGCCCGGGCGCGGGCCGGATTCGGGTGCTCCGCGCGCAGCGCGACGAGCGTGGCACCGGCCGCCGCCGTGCGTGCCGGATGCGGCGACGCGCCCCAATCGATGAAGAACGGGACGACGCCCTCCGCGACGACGGTTCGCGGATCGGTGTAGCGCCACGCGAGCGTGACGCCGTCCGGACGCTTGCGGCTGCCGTCGACCACGGGACCGAGCGCGACGCCGCGCGTCTTCGCGTCCGCGGCGAGCGCGTCGAGCTTCTGCCCTTTCGCGGCCCACGCGACGAGCGCCGGCGCCTTGAGCGCGTCGATCCGAAACGGCCGCCCGCCGGCGGGCGCCGGCTGATCCGGATCCGGCCCGATGATCTCGAGATAGCTCGTGGTGCCAAGCGCGACCAGCGCGTTGCGCGTGCCACGGCCCGGATGCGATCCGCCGGTGGCGGCGCGGATCCCGAGGACCTCGTGGATCCGCTCGATGCCCAGCTCGAGATCGGGCGTGGCGTAGACGAGATGATCGACGCGGTTGAGCAGCTGCGGCGGCGATCGTTTCGCCTGAACCGTCCCGGCCGGGGCCGCGGCGGCGCGGGTCATCGGCCACATGAGCGCCCCTATCGCCGCGGCCGATCCGGATATAAGGATCGCTTTGAAAAACATAAGGCGCATGTATCTTTTGCAATTGACAGGGCAGCGCGGCGCGCGATACGGTCGCCACGCCGGATCGCGCGGCATGTACGCGGCAACGCGTCTTGTAAGTCTATACGGAGGATGGAATGAGGCAGAGGCTCTTCACGGTTTTCCTGGTGTGTCTATGCCTCGCCGTATCGGCGAGGGCCTACGGCCAGGGCGGCATCTCGTCGAGCATCACCGGCATCGTCGTCGATCCGTCGGGCGCCGTCGTGCCCGGCGCGAACGTCCAGGCCAAGCACACGCAGACGGGCGTCGCCTCGGAAACGGTGAGCAATACTGAAGGGTTGTTCACGATTCCGGGGTTGAACGTCGGCGCCTACGTCGTGACCGTGTCGCTCAGCGGGTTCAAGACCTTCATCGCCAACAACGTGGTCCTCACGTCGGGCGCCGGCGCGACGGTGCGCGCGGTGCTCGAGGTGGGCGGCGTGTCCGAGCAGGTGACCGTCACCTCCTCCTCGGAAATCGTGCAGACGCAGTCGCCGACGGTGTCGACCACGGTCAGCACGAACCAGATCACGAAGCTGCCGCTGACGAGCCGCAGCGCGATGGACTTCGTGAACATGCTGCCCGGCGTCTCGACGCCGGCCGGCAACCGCGACGCGACGATCAACGGCCTGCCACGCGGATCGATCAACATCACGCTCGACGGCGTCAACATCCAGGACAACACGCTGCGCTCGACCGACGGCTTCTTCGCGATCGTGAGCCCGCGCCTCGACGCGATTGAGGAGGTCACGCTGACCACGGCCTCGCAGGGCGCCGCCGACGCCGGACAGGGCGCCGTGCAGGTGAAGTTCGTGACGCGCGCCGGAACGAACACGCTGACCGGCAGCGGCTACTACTACGCGCGCCGCGACCGATGGAACGCGAACACATGGTTCAACAACCGCTCGGGAACGGCGAAAGCCAAGCTCGTGCAGAACCAGGAAGGCTTCCGCGCCGGCGGCCCCATCTACATTCCGCACCTCTTCGACGGCCACAACAAGGCGTTCTTCTTTGTGAACTATGAACAGGTCGATCAGCCCAACGACGTCACGCGCGACCGGACCGTGCTGAACGCCGCGGCGAGGGCCGGCAACTTCGCCTGGGCCGGAGGCACGGTGAACGTGCTGGATCTCGCAGCGCGCAACGGTCACCTCGCCACGCCCGATCCGACGATCGCGAAGATTCTGCAGGAAATCCAGTCGGCGACGCAGGGCGGGTCGCTGCAGGCGATCGACGCGAACCTCGAAAGGTTCCGGTTCAACGTGCCGACGACGTCGACGCGCTACTATCCGACGTTCCGCCTCGACTACAACCTGAACGCGAAGCATCGGGCGTCGTTCGCGTACAACTACCAGAAGTTCAGCGATTACCCCGATACGTTGAACAACCACGACAACAGTTTCCCAGGGTTCCCTGCGCAGGCCGGCCAGACGTCGATCCGCCTCGGGTGGAGCGGCTCCGTGCGCTCGACGCTCACCTCGAACATGGTCAACGAAGCGCGTGTCGGCTACAGCGGCGCGCCGGTCCGTTTCTTCGATGAGTACGCCGTCGGCATGTTCGCCGGCAGCGCCGTGAACCAGGGCGGGTTCAGGTTGACCTTCCCGGCCGTGAACACCACGCTGACGAGCCCCAGTCCGGCGCCCGCGCCGCAGTCGCGGAACGCCAACAGCGTGCTGCTCGAGGACACGGTGACGTGGCTCAAGGGCGCCCACAGCCTGAGCCTCGGCGGATCGTTCACGCAGTACGACATCTGGATGAAGAACTCGAGCCTCGTGCCGCGTGTCAATTTCGTCGCGCTCGCCAGCGATCCCGCGTCGGCCATGTTCAACGCGACCAACTTCCCCGGCGCCTCGGCGGCGAACCTGACCGCGGCCCAACAGCTCTATAACCTGCTCGTCGGCCGCATCAGCACGATCACCGCCGATGCGCGGCTCGACGCCTCGACGGGCGAGTACAAGTACCTGGGCACGAGCCTGCAGGAAGGACGGCTGCGGGAGGGCGGCGTCTACGTGCAGGATCAATGGAGGCTGAAGCCCAACCTGACGTTGAACGTGGGCGTGCGCTACGACGTCCAGCTGCCGTTCTACGCGTTGAACAGCCTGTATACCTACGCCACGATGGACGACATCTGCGGCGTGTCGGGCAAGAAGGGTGACAACTCGTGCAATCTGTTCCAACCGGGCAACATGCCCGGCGTCAAGCCGACCTTCAAGCAGCTGACGAAGGGCACGAAGCTGTACGAAACCGATTGGAACAACGTCGCGCCCAACGTCGGCTTCGCCTGGACGCCGTCGGCCAGGCAGGGATTCCTCGGCGGTCTGATGGGCCGTGAAGGCGACTTCGTCGTGCGCGGCGGGTACACGCGATCGTTCACGCGCGGCGGCCTGAGCGACTTCACCACGCCGCTCAGCAACAATCCGGGCATCACGATCACAGCGAATCGCGATCCGGCGCTCGGCAATTTCGGACCGCTGCCGGTTCTCCTCCGCGAGACGTCGCGCCTCGGTCCGCCTGACTTCGCCACCAAGCCGGCGTATCCGCTGACCGACGTCGTGACGGAAGACGTCCGCGGATTCGATCCCCATTTGCGCGTGCCGTACGCCGACTCGTACTCGATCGGCGTGCAGCGTGGACTCGGCACCAAGATGGTCGTCGAAGTGCGCTATGTCGGAACGCGCGCGCGCGACCAGTGGCGGACCTACAGCGGAGGCGCGGGCCTCCTGGGAAACAACGCAGGCGAGATCGGCTCGGTGAACTTCAACGAGTTCAACATCTTCGAGAACAAGTTCATCGACGAGTTCCGTCAGGCGCAGGCGAACCTGCAGGCCAACATCACGAACGGCCGCGGCAACACGTTCGCGTATACCGGCGCGCCGGGCACCGCGCCGCTGCCGGTCTTCCTGGGCTTCTTCAACGCCCAGTCGGCCGCCAACGCCGGCAACCCGACGGCCTACACCGGCACGAACTGGACGAGCACGACGTTCCTGAACTTCCTCGCCGCCCGGAACCCGAACCCGTTCGGCTTCGCGTCGGCGGGCAGCAACGGCTTGATGGGCAACGCCACGCTGCGCGCGAACGCCGCGACCGCCGGGATTCCCGCGAACTACTTCGTCGCGAACCCCGATCTCCTCGGTGGTGCGTTGATGACGACGAACATCGGCAAGAGCAAGTACAACTCCATGCAGTTCGAGCTGCGCCGGCGCTACGCTGACGGGCTGCAGTTCTCCGGCAGCTACGTGTTCGGACACGGATACATCTCCAATTGGGAGACGTTCCGGAAGGATCAGTTCTACGTTCGCGACGCCGGCACGCCCGGCGACATCACGCACCAGGGCAAGTTCAACATCGTCTACGACCTGCCGTTCGGCCAGGGTCGCCACTGGGGGTCGAGCGCCAACGGGGTCCTCGAACGCATCATCGGCGGCTGGCAGATCGGCCTCAACTCGAAGATCCAGAGCGGGCGCCTGGTCGACCTCGGCAACGTACGGCTGGTCGGCATGACGACGAAGGACGTCGAGGGGATGTTCAAGCTGCGCTTCGACAACGCGGGCCAGAAGGTGTGGATGCTGCCGCAGGACGTGATCGACAACACGGTCCTCGCGTTCAGCGTCAGCCCGACGACGGCGAGCGGCTACGCGGGCGCCGCGCCGACAGGTCGGTACTTCGCGCCGGCCAACGGACCGGACTGCATCGAGGTCGACAACGGCGCCGACTACGGCGCGTGCGCGTCGCGCTCGCTGATCGTCACCGGGCCGCTGTTCCGCCAGCACGATCTGCGCGTGTCGAAGCAGACGAAGCTGATCGGCCGGACGAACCTCGAGGTCGCGGCGGAGATCCTGAACGTGCTGAACCAGGCGAACTTCGTGCCCGTGGGCGGCCTCGGCAGCACGCTCGCCAACTACGAGGTGACGGCGCTGCAGGGCACGAACACGAGCCGCGTCCTTCAGCTCGTCGCGCGGTTCAACTGGTGATCGCGTAGCCAGGGAGGCCAGGGCGGCCAGGGCGGCCGGGGAGGGAAATCCCTCCCAGGCCTCGCCCGCCTCCCCGACCTCGCTTGCCTCCCCGACCTCGCCCGCCTCCCAGGTCTTTGTCTCACCGAAGCTTCCGCACCTCGTCCCATACCCGCTCGTCGATCGGAATTCCCTCGGCCACGTTTTTCGTGCGCGCTTCGAGCGTGCGTTCGCCCGGGTAGCGGACCGCGCCGGTCGACTCGTGCAGGTACGCGATGACCGCGTCCGCGATCGTCGCCGCCTCGCGCGCGTCGACGCGGCACGCGATGAACACCTGCGACAGCGACGTCTCGCGCTCGGGATCGGAATCGATCTGATGCGTCGCGAGGCCGCCGGCGAGGATCGCGCCGACGAGATCCAGCATCACCGCCAGGCCCGATCCCTTCCACAAACCGATCGGCAGCAGCTTCTTGGTCGCTTCGATCGCCGCCGGATCGCGCGTCGGCCGCCCGGCCTCGTCGAGGCCGCCGTCGATCGGCAGCGGCTCGCCACGCAGGCGATGCATGGTGACGGCGCCGACCGAGAACTGCGACACGGCCATGTCGAGCACGACGTGGCCGGAGGGCCGCGGCACGGCGATGACCAGCGGGTTGTTGCCGATGCGCGCGTCGCTCGATCGCCACGGCACCATGTTCGGACACGTGTTCGTCCAGCAGATGCCGATGACGCCGGCGTCGGCCGCCTGCCAGCCGTAGGTGCCGCCGCGCATCCAGTGATTGGTGTTGGCCAGCGCGACGCAGCCGACGCCATGCTCCGCCGCGAGCACGATCGCGCGCGCCATCGAGTCGTGCGCGTTGAGGTTGCCCGGACCGCGCCGGCCGTCCCACCGCTCGAGCGCGCCGTGCGCCGCGACGAGCGCGGGACGCGCGCGCACGTCGACGACGCCCGACCGGATCATCGTCATGAAGCGCGGAAACCGGTTGACGCCGTGCGAGGCGACGCCGTCGCGCGTCGCGTCGGCGACGAGCTTCGCGCAGAGCGCCGCGCGGTCGGGCTCCATGCCGGTCCGCGCCAGCGCGGCGAGCAGCGTATCGAACAGATCCTGGTAGCTGACGCGCAGCCGGCGCTCAGCGCTCACCGTGGATGTCGTGCAGGTAGTGCGCCTTGCACTCGACGTCGGCCAGCTTCACGGCGGCGTACGTCGATGCCTGCTTGAGCAGCCGCGTCCGCTGATCCTCCGGCAGCGAGCCCAGCCGGCTGGGATCGTGGCCGTGCGTCCGGATGAACTCGTCGATGAAGGACCGCTCGAGCAGCGCTATCGGATCCTCGACCGGAGAAACGTCGCGCAGGGTGACGACCATGGCCCCTCCGCCCGTCATCGGGAAAGGCCTAGTGTAGTGCCGTTTCGTAGATGCGTTTCTCGATTTCGGCGACGGCACGGCCGGCCTCGCCCGGGACCGCCGGCGGGCGGCCGGCGGCGAGCGCCTCGACGAAATCCTCGACGAGCGGCTGGTGCAGGTTGGGCGCGGGCGGATGCGATTCGGCGCGTGTCCGGCCGTCGGCGGTCGTCACCGTCACGTCCCCGGCATTGAGGACGCCGACGCGGATCGATCCGCGCGTGCCGAAGATCGTGACCGTGTCGCGCGGCTCGGATGCGGCGTGCGTGACGACGAGCGTCGCCAGCGGCCCGCGCTCGAACTCGAGGACCGCGGCCGCGGTGTCCTCCACGCGTCGATCGAACGCCGCGATCGTCGTCTTCCCGCTCGCGCGCGTCACCGATCCGAACAGGTTCAGCAGCACCTCGATGCGGTGGCAGCCGAAATCCATCATCGGCCCGCCGCCGGATCTCGCCGGATCGAGCAGCCAGGCGCGCGGGTCGTCCGGGCGCGGGTCGAAGCGCTCGAACGCCTCGATCTGCGCGACGACGGGCGCGCCGATCTCGCCGGAGGCGAGAATCGCCTTGATGCGGGCGACGGCCGGATAGAAGTGGCGATAGTACGCGACGCCGAGCGACACGCCGTGCGCGCGGCACGCGTCGATCATCCGGTCGCACTCGGCAACCGACATCGCCATCGGCTTCTCGCACAGCACGTGCTTGCCCGCCTCGGCGGCCGCGACGGTCTGCGCGGCGTGCAGGTGAACCGGCGTCGCGATGTAGACGGCGTCGATGTCAGCGTCCGCCACGAGCTCCGCCGTGCTCGCGTACCACCGGCGCGCGCCAATCGTCGCCGCGAACGCCTCGGCGCGATCTGCCTGCGCCCGCGCGACGGCGACGAGCGCGCTGCGCGGTGCGTCGGCCAATGCACGGGCGACGCGCTTTCGGACGATGTCTCCCGCACCGATCAACCCCCAGTTGACCTCGCGCATCAACGCCATCGATCTCCGATTTCTGCCGCGCAGCGGCCCGGCGCGTCCACGGACGTGGGCGCGACGCCTTCGCGGCGGCTCCAGATCTCGTAGCCGGGATAGGTTTGCGCGACGACGTAGTGCCGGCGGATGTAATCGTCGATCACGCGCGCGTAGTCGCGGAAATGCTTGCCGTCGATGTCCCACACGTAGCCGTACACGACGTATCTGGGAGGACGGCGATCGAGCGCGGCGACGATGCACGGATGGCGGCGGCTCTCGCCATCGTAGAAGATGTCGACTCTCGTCGGGTTGCGTCGATCGGTCAGGAAATAGAATCCGGCCGCCCACGGGACGACGAGAATCGGTTCGTTCGGAGCGGTGCGGCGCGTGAGGTACTCCGTGATGTGGTCGATGCGCGCGGCGTCCTCCGGGCTCGTCAGGATCCCTCTCGCGCGATCCGCGTGCAGCGCGGACGTGAAATTCTGGTACTCGAACTCCGTCAGTTTGTAGCCGTACCGGACGAGCGCCGCTTCCGGCACCAGCACCACGGCAACCGCGACGACCTCGGCGACCGTCACCGCCGCCGATGCCACGCGCGCGCGCAGTCGCCCGAGAAGACTCTTGATCCCTCGCCAGATCCAGTACGAGACGTACGAGAGCAGCACGAACGCCGGCGGTAACCCGAACACGACATGCGTGAAGTCGGAGCGTGGCCACGCCTGGAGGAACGTGAACGCGCCGACGAGCGCGACAGCCGTCACCACCTGCGCTTCCCGTCCCGCGGTCGGATCGCTGCGCCAGCGGCCTCGGACGGCTAGTGCCGCGGCAATGACCAACGCCAGCGGGTAGATGACGAGCGGCAGATACAACACGAGCTTGATCCAGAAGTCGAAGACGGCGGGCTCCGCGACCCGACCGGCCACGACGGCCGGCAGCGCCTCGCCGATCGTGCGCAACCCCGCTCCGGGCACGAGCGGGTAGAACGACGGATATTCGAGGCTCAGCGCATTCCGGTAGACGGTCAGCGGATACCGCACGAGGTTGTCGTACACGGACGCGCCCGCTCCGGCGGCGACGAAGAGCAGCAGCACGAGCGCGACCGGCGCGAAGGTCGACACCGCGAACCAGACGCTGGCCCGGCGCCGGCCGCGTGAATCGATCGCGTTGTCGAAGAGCGGCGCGGAGAGAAGCGCGATGAAGAGTGCGACCGCCGTGTAGATGCCCGTGTTCTGCTTCGTCACGATCGAGGCGGCGGTTGCGAGTCCGGCCGCGACGACCAGTGGCATCCGCGCCGCGCGGAAGTAGCGAAGCAGGCACAGGAGCGCCGCCAGCGACAAGCACATGCCCAGCAGCGAATAGAAGTTCGGCGTGACGAGGAACCATCCCCAAGTCGTCGTGAGAAGCGCCGCGGCCGCAGCGAAAGGCCATTCGGCGAGATGACGCGCGATCGCGTAGGTGACGAGCAGACTCGCCATCCCGACAGCGAACGCCGCCCACCGCAGCACCATCAGGTCTCGTCCGAAGAGCTGGAAGAGACAGGCGACGATGTAGTACGACGCGGGCGCGATCGCCGTCGTGAAGTCGCGGTAGATCAGCTCGCCCTGGAGGATGCGGCTCGCCTGCGCCGCTTGCGATCCTTCGTCGAGCAGGTTGATCCCTCGGTGCAGGTACCGCAGCCAGTAGAAGACCGCGTAGCCGGCGAGGCTCGCGGCCGCCGAGGCTTCGATCGCCCGCGCGCGCGGCCATCGGGTCGTCACAGCACCGGCCGCCATCGGGCGAACTGCGCGGTGAACAGCAGGAGGAACGGCGTGAAGGCCGCGCACACGACCGCGACCCACGCCGGTCGCCTGACGATCAACGCCGCGCCGATGAACGCCGGAAACAGCACCGCAGTGAACCGGCCCATCCCGTCGAGGCCGTTCGCCAGCGCCATGGCGAGCGACGCCATCACCCACACGGTCGGCCCCACGCCGACGACGCGACGCGCCGTCCAGGTCAGGAGTGCCGACGCGGGCACCAGCGCAAGATACCAGTAGCCCAGGAGGTGTCGGGTCAGGTCCCAGCCCTTCAAGCACTCGGCCACTGTCCCGCAGGCCAGCAGCGCGCCCGCGGTGAGCTCCCGCACATCCGATGTCAGCGCCGCAAGGCCGGTCGCTCTCTGCCAGCCCGCCTGGCGCGCCGCGATGAACGCGAGCGGATGGCCGTAGCGCAGCCCGTAGTACGCCGCGATCACGGCGGGCCCACCGAGCAGGATGAACGCAGAGCCAAAGAAGCTCCGTGCGTCGAACGCATCTTGCGTTGGGCGTCGTCGCCATGCGATGAGGAATTCCGCGGCGAGCGCCGGGTACAGCGCGAGGCCCGGCACGCGCGTCATCGCCGCGGCGGACGCGCACGCGCTGGCGCCCGGCCATTGGCCGGCGCGCGCGAGCACGAAGCACCACACGGCCAGGCAGAAGTAGAGCGCGTCGGAGTACACCGCGCTGAAGAAGAACGAGAACGGGAAGAAGGCGATGAGCCACACGGTCCGCGCCGCCGTGCCGCGATCCGCCTGGATCGCGGCCAGGCGATAGACGCCGATCAAGCCGGCGAGAAAGGCCGCATGCGACAGCACGAGGCCGCCGATGTAAAAGGCGGCGTCACCTCGAAGGACAAGTCGCAGAGGCAGCGAGGCGAGCCACGCCGCCCACGCGTAGAAGGGAAAGAAATTCGCGCCGGAATGCTGCGGCGGGAGCCACGGCGCGTGACTGTCCACGAGCGACTCGTACCACATCGCGTCCCATCGCACCCAGCCGTTGAGCCAGTCGTTCCCCGGAAACGCATCGGCCTGCCACGACAGGATGGTGTGCGTCGGAAACCAGCGCAGACAGAGATAGCTCGCCACCCACAGGGGCACTCTCGTCGCGACGAACGCGGCCACGGGCGGATGCGTGAGCGCGCGCGCGAGGCCGACGCGATCGCGGCCTTCACACGTGGACATCGAGCTCCCGGCCGCGCGAGGGGGCGGCGTCCTGCAGCCGCGCCTCGATCTCCGACACCGCGAGCGGAATCACGACGATGGCGAGCGGCAGGAAATGGCGAAGCTCGCGGATGACGACGACCACGTACAACAGCGCCGTATACAGCACGCCGACGATCGCAAGCTCGCGGAGGAACGGGTTCGTCGTGCGGCGCCAGCCGAGGTACGCGAAGATCCAGAGCACGTTGAACAGCAGCGCGATCTTCAGGTTGTCCCGGATCGCCATCCACACGTACGAGCGCTCCGGCCGCAGGAGCGGAATGTTGAGCGTCACGTTGCCCCACCACGCCCAGTCATGGAGCGGCGCCGGATAATGAACGCGCAGGATGGCCGTCGGCACGGCGAACGCGAGCGCGATGATCAGGACGTCGACGAAGCGCGCACGACCGCGCCACCATCCAAGACCCACCAGGAGCGGAACGAGGACGGCCGTCTCCTTGGCCCAGGCCGTGAGAAACGTCGCGAGCGCGGCCCAGCCGAATCGGCCGCGGGCCGCGAGGTACACGGCCGCGAACCAGCCGGCCACCAACAGAAAGTCGTTCGTGCAGTAGATGCTGTAGCCTTCGGACGAGTACGCCGCCGCCGTGAGCGCGAAGTAGAAAGCCGCTGCCATCACGGCTGCGAGCCGCGTCGCCCACAGCGTCGTGAACGCGAACAGCAGCAGTGCGGACGCTGCAAGGGCGATCACCTTCACGACCAGATCGATGACGTGCGGATCGCGTCCGGTCGCAACTTCGCCCAGCCGAACGATCCAGGGTCCCGCGACTCGCCATTGGTACGGAAACGGCCGCGTCCCGCCCAGGATCTCGCGGTACTGATCGAGCGACGCCTCGCGGAACGGCCGGTTCGTCACGTGATCCGTCGTGTGCAGAAACACGTACTGCGTGTAGACCGTCAACGCGGAGAAAGCCAGGATGCCGGCGACGAGCAGCGCCCGCATTACGCCAGCGCCCGCGTGACGGCATCCCCGCGTCGCCGCGAGACGCAGAGTGGCGTCCCGAGCGCACGGCACGCGCTGTCGGCTGCCATCAGCACGACGAGCGGGTACAGCTCGTAGTACACGCGGATCTCGTCGATCTGCCCAACCGTCACGCCGATGACGAGCAGAATCGGCGCCAGCGTGAGGAACGCGTCCCGCAGGAACTGCGGCTTCCCGCGCCATCCCCATGCGCCGGCGGCGCAGACGGCGATGAGCAGCGGCAGTCGCTTCGACATCGTCTGTGGATGCAGCAGCACCCACTGGTTGTGATCGAAAAGGTGCAGCTCCACCGCCTCGCCCGGATTGTTCCGGAACGCATACGTCACCGCGGCGCGCAGCACCGCGAAGACGGCGAGCTGCCACACGAGTAGCCGCCTGAAGTCACGCGGGGAGACTCGGTCGTCGGTCCGCACGAAATGGACGACGAAGACGAGCGCGAGGAGGATGGCCGTTTCCTTGTTCAGGCAGGCGAGCGGAAAGAGGATCGCGTACGCCCTCCACTTCGACTCGGCCATCAGCGCGAGACCGAGCGCGAACAGCCAGAGCGTCGTGAAGTCGTAGATCTGCCGGCTGAAGGGACCGAAGAATACCGGCACGAATCCGAGCGCGACGAGCGAGGCGATGTCGACGACACGGGCGGGAGGCTCGGGAAACACCGCGCGGAAGAAACGCCGCAGCGCCCAAACGAAGCCGACGAGCGAGCCGGCCATGACGAGCACCACGAGCAGATACTCGGTCGCGAACGCGGGCACTAAGCCCGCCGGCCGCTGCGGCCACGCCTCGAAGGCGCGCGTCAGCGCCCGCTTCACGCCGGCTGGAACCATCGCGGTGCCGATCCGCGCCGCGCCGGGCACGAGGACGCGGTACACGTACGGGCGATACGCAGTCCCATGGACCATGTCGACGAGCCGCGACCGGTAGTACGCGTCGATGCCTTCGCCGACGAACACGACGAGCGCCATGACGACGCAGGCGAGCGCTGCGACCAGAAGGCCGTACCCGAATCGCTGCATGAAGGAGCGCCGAAGCCATGCGAAGCGTAGCGGCGCCGGCCGCTCGGGTCAACAGCCGCGCGAGACGGCTGTGGGCCCCGCGTGCCCGACGATCAACGCGGCAGCGCCGCGAACATCAGAATCGCCGACGCGGTGCCGTCCATCGTCGGCTCGTTGGTCGAGTAGTCGCTGATGTCGTCATGGTAGACGGCGCGGTCGTCCTGAAACGCCGCGAGCGGATCGGGCAGGCGGATGCTCACGCCTTTGAGACTCTGGAACACGGCGCGCGCGACGGGACCGTCGACCAGACCGCCGGAGACGGTGCGTCCGAGCAGCGCGGTCGCGAAGAGATGGACGTCGCGAGGCGACACGCCGTCGGCGGGCACGCCGGTAAACATCGACATGCCCCATGGGTTGCGTCCGAGCAGCCAGTCGCGCTGCCTGCTCGCGAACACCCGATAACGGCGGCTCCCGGTCAGCTTTTCGTAAAGCGCCGCCTGGGTTGCGAGCGCGACGACGAGGTTGTTGGAGCACCAGATGAACGGGACGCCGACGCCGTACGGATTCGCGGCGGCGGCGCGCCGCGCGCGCTCGAGCCCTTCGGCGTAATAGCCGGCGAGCGTCCGGCGATCCCGCGCGTCGACGAGATCGTGCAAACGGAAGTGGCCGAGGTTCATGAACGGGTAGTACTGATAATGGTTCGCGCGCTCGCGACCCATCCACGATTCGGCGGCCGCCATGGCCGCGTACCGCTTCGCATCGTCCAGATATGCGCGCTCGCGCGTCGCCCGAAAGAGCTCTGCGGCGCCCCACTCCATGTCGTCGGTCCACGTCGTCTCTTCGTAGCGGTACGGCGCGCCGTAGGAGTTGCCCTGCTGGACGCCTTCGTGCGCTTTGCCGAGCGCGTAGACCTCGCGGCCCGCGGCGAGCAAGCGGTCGTCCTTCCAGAGTTGATAGCCGAGCGCCATCGCGGCGGCGTAGCGGCCCGCGAGATTCGCCACGCCGGTCGACTCGCTCTTGAACGCGCGCAGGCCCTGCGGCTTGCCGTCGGCGAAATACACGACGCGCGCGCCGCCCGGTCCCCATCCGTAGTCGGCCCGGTCGTCCTGCGGCAGACGCCAGCCGGCGTGATCGCGGTCGTCGGCCACCTGGTGATACAGCTGATCGGGCGACGGATGCAGCTTGAGCATCCAGTCGATGCCCCACCGCGCCTCGTCTTCGAGCTCGGGCGATCGATCGCCGAGCTGCGCCGCGAGCAGCAGTTGCGCGGTCGCGTTGCTCGACGTGAGCAGATACTTGAGCTGATCGCCGGCGTCGTGCCAGCCGCCGGTCGCATCGATCTGGGTGCCCGGTGGCAGCGGCCCGTACGCCGTGCGGCCATCGCGCTGGTGGCACATGACGCCGAGCCACGGGTTGGTCCCGCACCGCTGCTGCCGCATGAACTCGAGGAGACGCGCCGGGATCGCCCGGTACGCAGCCGGCGTCACGTTCACGGCCGGCGAGGTCGACTCGCCGATGCGAATCAGATAACGGCCGCTGTCCTGCAGCGCCGAGAAATCGAGCTCCGCGTGATACGCGAGCTCGCCCCAGCCGCCCGCGATGGCGCGCGCGTCGCCGCGAAAGACGATGCGCCGCGTCGCCGCGTCGGCGACCGAGAAGCGCGAAGGCAGCGGCGCGCGGGACAGCGCGACGGCAATCTTGGGATCGCGCGGACGGTAGCCGGCCTGGTTGACCCGAACGTGGATCGCGGCCGCGTCGTCGAGCAGGACGGGCGCCAGCGCCGCGCACAAGAGGTGAAAGGCCGCGGAACGAATCGGGTATAGTGTAGCCCTTCCGAGGAGGCGACCGTGAAATACGGGTGGCTATCGGCCGTGTTGAATTTCTTCCTGATGGGCGCGGGTTACGTGTACAACGGCCGCCGGATGGCGCTGGGGATCGCGCTGACCATCGGCGCGATCGGCCTCACCTACGTCGAGCAGAACCTGCAGGATCCCCTGTTGTACAAAGTGATGTTCGGATCGGTCTTCCTGAACAACGCGTTCCTCGCGTACGACGGGTACAACGAGGCGCAGCAGATCAACGCGGGCGCGCGCTAGACGCAAAGGGGCGCACGAAGGAGAAGACGACCGCGTCGTGCGCGACGCCGTGCAGCAGCAGCCGGCTGCGCAGCGTCCCTTCGCGTACGGCGCCCGCCTTCTGCGCCACGCGGCAGCTGGCCAGGTTCTCCACGGCGGCCACGATCTCGAGCCGGATCAGGTCCGTGTTCTCGAACGCCCAGTCGCGGACCAGCTGCGCGGCCCGCGTCGCGACGCCGGCGCGCGTCGCGGTCGAGCGCACCCAGTAGCCGAGATTGGCGCGCCGGTTCTCGCGATCCAGTTGATTGATCCCGCAGCCGCCGAGATAGCGGCCGCCGTCCGACACGATGGCGAACTCGAAGGCCGTGCCCCTGGCGAACGCCTCGACCTGCAGGTCGAGCCACGCGTTCGACTCCTCGATCGAGTAGTTCGCGTGGCACCACGCCATCCACGGGTGCACCTCGACGATCGACTCGCGCGCCGCCTCGTACAGCGCCGCCGCATCCTCGAGCTCGTACGGGCGGACGGCCACGGTCCCCGGCGGCGGGATGGTCGCACGCATCGCCGCGCATTATGCATGAAACCTGCGGGCTCGATCGCTAGATCCCGATCGTGAGGGTCGCCATGTAGCCGCTCGCCGCGCTCCCGGTCAGCGTCGCCATCTCGTTCGCGGTCCCATCCGAGAAGACGTTGTCGGTGGTGTTCGTCGTCGGGTTCTGGCCGTGCGACGCGTACACACCGGTGGCGTAGACCTGTGCGCTCACGGCTTCCGGAAATGCGATCTGCGTCGTCTTCACGAGCGCGCCGCTGCGGTAGATGTCGACGTGAATGTGCGTCGCACGGCCGGCGTACCAGCCGGGATAGATCGTCGTGAAGGTCACCTGCCCGTTTGCGTCGCTCGTCTGCAGGCCGCGAAGAAACGTCTGTCCGGTGCCGTCGTAGCCCGGCTGCGCGTACTCGGAGTAGCGCCCCGCGGCGTCGCATTGCCACACCTCGACGCTCGCGCCCGCGATCGGCGCGCACGCGTTGGCGACGCTGACGATCGTGAGCGTCAGCGTCAGCGGCAATCCCGGTCGTCCTTCCGTGATGTCGCGGCGAAAGAACGCCTGGTTGTTCCGCATCCCGGTGCGATCCGGGTACGGCCCTTCAGTCTCCGACGGCGTCACGGCGCACGTCGTAGGTCCCGGTCCGGGCGTGCTCGTCGTCGTCGTGCTGCTGGTGGTGCTGGTGGACGTCGTCGGGCTCGTCGAGGAGGTGCAGCCCGCGAACGCGGCGCCGAGGCCGGCGCCGAGCGTCGTCAACACCTCGCGCCGGCGAACTTTCTTTGAATGCGAGTGAGGCATTGCGCGCGTTCGAGCAACGCCCGTGCCATTCCCGGCTCGCGAAACGCGTTGAAGAAACGCGGCGAGTGGGGCCGCCGTCCTCGATCGGCGCCACGGCGACCTTATGATGAGACGGAACATGCGCCTCGATGATTACCTGCGTCGCGTCGGCGTACGCGGACCGCTGCGGCCCGATGCCGAGACGCTGCGCCGCCTTCACGTCGGCCACCGCGAAACATTTCCGTTCGAGAATCTCACCATCCAGACGGGCGGCACGATCAGCCTCGCGCGCGCCGATCTCGAGCGCAAGTTTCTCGACGAGGGACGCGGCGGCTACTGCTTCGAGCACAACACGCTGTTCGCGGCCGCGCTGCGCGATGTCGGCTTCACGCCGTCTACGCTGCTGGCGCGAGTCCGGCACGGCACGGATCCGGAGCGCCGCGGGCGCACGCACATGCTGCTGCGCGTGCCGATCGAGAGCGACGTGTGGATCGCCGACGTCGGGTTCGGCGCGCTGAGCCTCGTCGAGCCGATGCGGCTCGCCGACGCGTCCCGGTCCAACCAGCTCGGGATCACCTACGTCCTCCGGCGCGATCCGGCGGCGCCCGGCCCTCCGCTGTGGGTGCTGTCGATGCAGGAGGCCTCGTCTGCCGCGGATCTGTATGAGTTCAGCGAGGATCCGCAGACGCTGGCGGACGTCGAGATCGCGAACCACTACACGGCGACGCATCCCGCGTCGATCTTCCGGAGGACGCTCACGATTCAGCGAATCACTCGCGACGAGCGCATCATCCTGCGCGGCGGGACGATCGTGCGGTACCGCGACGGCGTTGCGGTCGAAGAACCGGTGGCGCGCGCCGAGCTCGCACGCGTCGCGCGCGAGGTCATGGGCATCGAGCTGCCGCCGGGACCGTTCCTGTGCGACGCGGCGCCTGCGGCCGTGCCCGAAACGCTCGGCTGAAGCCTCGCGCTACAGATCGCGCTTCGCGTAGACGACGGCCGCGATCGCGGCGCCGCCGGCGAAGACGCCGGCGAGCACCGCCAGGTTGGACCACTCGAGCCGCGCGCCGCCAATCAGCCCGAACGGATCGAAGTAGTGAAACGGCGACACGCGCGACGCCGGCTCGACGGCGCTCCAGAAGCGCCCGACGTAGTCGATGACGAAGCCGGCGAACGCGAGAAATCCGCCGGCCGCGGCCGCGACGGCGCGCCGCTTTGCCGCCGACGCGAGCGCCAGGGCGACCCCACCCCAGGCGAGCACGAGGCACGCGAGGTTCACGGCCAGCGACAGGACGACGCGCGCGTCCGGTGCGCGCGACGACTCCGGCGCGAGGACGCGCAGGCCGATCCACGTCGCGGTCAGCATGCTGGCAATCGCGCCGGCGGTCGCCAGCGCCATCAGGAGCGCCGTTCGCGCAATCGGAGCAGCGCGATCGACGGGCCGCGCCATCAGCACGTCGACGAACCGCGATTCGATTTCCCCCGCCGGTTCCGTGCCCATCGCAATGGCCATCGCGATCAGGAACAGCTGCACGAGCGGATGCGAGTAGCCGAAGAGCACGAACCCGCGAAACGAGGCGGCGGCCATGTTGGTCCACTGCTGCATGAAGTCGGGCAGCAGCGCCCCGAGCTGGGCGAAGCGGCCCGACCGCTCGAGACCGCGCGCGGCGGCGATCATGAAGATCTGGAACGCCGCGAGCCCGACGACGAGCGTCGCGAGGAATCCTCGCCAGCGCCGCAGCGAGTGGCGCAGCAGCGTCGCGACGCCGGTCATCGCGCGTCCTCGCGATAGAACGTGCGCAGCACGTCCTCGAGCGCCGGCTCGACGACCTCGACGTCGCGGACGGGCAGCCGCGACAGCACGCGGACCAGATCGCCGAGCGGCCCTGCGACACGAATGGTCCAGCGATCGGGCGCACGATCGACGAAGCTCGCGCCCGCCGGCAGCTCGACGGCAGCATCTGGGCCCGCGACCGTCCGATCGAAGAAGATGCGCACCGTGCGGCCGCTGCGGCGCCGCGCCTCTTCGACCGTCGACTGGAACACGACTTCGCCGGCGCGAATCACGGCGATGCGGTCGCAGACGCGCTCGACCTCCGACAGCACGTGCGACGACATGAAGATCGTCCGGCCGCGCACCCGCAGCTCGAAGAGGATCTCGTGCAGCGCCCGCTGCACGAGCGGATCGAGCCCTTCGGTCGGCTCGTCGAGGATGAGCAGCGGCGGATCGGCCTGCAGCGCCTGCACGATCCCGAGCTTGCGTTTCATGCCGGTGCTGAACTCGCGCAGTCGCCGCGGCAGGTCGGCGCGCGCCAGCTCGAGCCGATCGATCAGCCGCCAGCGGTACGCCGGATCGACCGGCCCGCCGCTCAAGCGCGCCGTCAGATCGAGCAGCTCGCGCGCGTCCATGTCCGGATACAGCCCCAGCTCGCCCGGCAGATACCCGGCGAGCGCGCGCGTCCGGCGGCTCTCGCGCTGACAGTCGACGCCGAAGAGGCTGGCCGACCCGCGCGTCGGTCGAATGAGGTCGAGCAGGATGCGGATGGTCGTCGTCTTGCCGGCGCCGTTGAGGCCGAGGAAACCGAAGATCTCGCCGCGCTCGACGCGCAGCGTCACGCCGCGCACGGCCTGCACCGATCCGTACGACTTCGCGATGTCGCGCAGCTCGATCGCCGGCGCCGGACCGCCCGGCGGCGGCGCCTCGTCGACCGCGCGCCGCGGTTCAGCAGCCGAATCGTACCTTTCAGTCAATCGAACGCGCCGCGCATCAGATTACCCGATTCGCGAACGGGAGAATTCAGGTACGCTGGTCGTCGATGCGCGCTGCCGATGCTTCGCCGTCGCGAATTCCCTGGTTCCTGTGGTGCTCGGCGCTCGCCGTCGCGTCCGCCTACATCGGTGGCTACTGGGACATCTCGTGGCACCGATCGATCGGCCGCGACAGCTTCTGGACGCCGCCGCATCTGGGCATCTACGCCTGCGGCGTGCTCGCCGGCGCCTCGGCCGCGTATCTGATCTTCACGACGACGTTCCGCCGCGATGCGGCGCTGCGGCCCGTCAGCGTCCGCATCTGGGGGCTCTCCGCGCCGATCGGCGCGTTCCTCGCGGCGTGGGGCGGGCTGGCCATGCTCGTGTCGGCGCCGTTCGACGACTGGTGGCACAAGGCCTACGGCCTCGACGTTCGCATCATCAGCCCGCCGCACATGGTGCTCGCCGCCGGCTTCTTCGGCATCGAGGCGGGCGCGGTCATTCTGCTGACGGCGTTCATGAACCGCGCCGACGCGCGGCTGCGCCCGTCGCTGCAGCGGCTGTTCCTGTTCGTCGGCGGCTGCGCGCTCTGCGAGTCGCTGCTCCTCAAGCTGGAATACATCAGCCGATCCGACATGCACTCGGCGCTCTTCTACCGGGTCGTGCCGCTCGGCACGCTGGCGATTCTCATCGCGCTCGCGGAAGCGTCGCGCGCGCGCTGGGCGTGCACGACCATGGCGGCCATCTACACGGCCTTCGGCCTCGCGTTCCTCTGGATCCTGCCGCTCGTCCCCGCCGAGCCGAAGCTCGGCCCGGTCTACCGGCCGGTCACGCATTTCATCCCCTGGGAATTCCCGCTGCTCATCGTCGTGCCGGCGTTCGTGTGCGACCTGATCCTGCAGCGGACGCTCGCGTGGCGGCCGCTGGCGCGCGCCGCCGTTGCGGGACTCGCCTTTCTCGCAACGTTCGCGGCGGTCCAGTGGCCGTTTGCCGTCTTCCTGATGTCGCCGCTCGCACGGAATCGATTCTTCGGCACCGCCTACATGGACTTCAGCACGCGCGCGTCGTCGCCGTACGCGCGTTACGTGTTCTTTCCGCGCGAAGGCTCGCCAGCCGAGTTCTGGCGCGGGCTGATGATTGCCACCGTGACCGCGTACGCGATGGCCTGGATCGGCCTGCACATCGGCCGGGGGCTGCAGCGGGTTCGACGATGACGCCGCGTGTCTCGTCGAAGCTGGGTGCGATCCCGCGAGAGCGAAGGCGGACGCTACATTTATTGATAGCGCTGCTCGCGGCGGCGCAGCCCCTCGCTGCTCACGTCGGCAGCCCGGACGTGTTCCTGGACGCGCACGCCGGCCCGTACCGACTCTTCGTCACCGTCCGGCCGCCGCACGCGATCCCCGGCATCGCCGACGTCGAGATCCTCACGACGTCGGACGAGGTCCGTGAGGTTCGCATCGTGCCGCTGCCGCTCACCGGGCCCGGCGCGACGTTCGCGCCCACGCCCGATGTCGCCTCCCGATCGCGCGATGATCCCCGCCTGTTCACGGGCCATCTGTGGCTGATGAGCGCCGGCACGTGGCAGATTCGCGTGAGCGCGACGGGCAGGGCGGGAAGCGGCGCTGTCGCCGTGCCTGTGCCGACGCTGCCGCAAACGACGCTCGCCATGAGCGGCAGTCTCCGCGCGATGCTGTTCGCGCTGATGGTCGTGCTGTGCGCAGGATTCGTCAGCATCGCCGCCGCGATCGGCCGCGAAGCGCGGCTCGAGCCCGGCGAGGCGCCCGGTCCGGCCGCCCGGCGCCGCGGGCGCATCGCCGGTGTCGTGATCGCCGCCGTCGTCCTCACAGTCCTCGTCTTCGGAAACCGCTGGTGGAATGCCGAAGCGTCGAGCTACTCGCGATACGTGTACAAGCCGTTGCAGATGACGCCGACGCTCGCCGCCGACGGCCGGCTGCGTCTCGACATCCGCGATCCGGGCTGGCTGCGGAGTCGTCGGGTCGACGATTTCATCCCCGACCACGATCATCTGATGCACCTGTTCATCGTGTCCGAGTCGCTCGACCGGTTCTGGCATGTGCACCCGCAGGAAGCGATCGCCGGCACGTTCGAGCACACGCTGTCCGACGTCCCGGCGGGACGCTATCAGATGTTCGCGGACGTCGTGCACGCGACGGGCGTCGCCGAAACGATTACCGCGCCGCTCGACGCGCCTGCGATTCCGCCGCGGCCGCTCGACGGCGACGACAGCGCGTGGTCCGAGGGGTTGGGCACGGCGCACGACAGCACGACGCACGACACCCGTATCGTGTGGGTTCGCGGCAGCGAGCCGCTCGTCGCGAAGCGCCTGACGATGTTCATGTTTCAGGTCGAGGATGCGGACGGCCAGCCGGCGACGGATCTCGAGCTCTACATGGGCATGCCTGGCCACGCGGTGTTCGTGCGCCGCGACCTCAAAGTCTTCGCTCACGTCCATCCGGCGGGCTCGGCATCGATGGCGGCGATGGAGCTCGGTCAACGCTCGCTCGAGCCGACCGAAGGCCGTCACGCGTCCGCGCCGCACATGCACGACGCCGCCAGCCAGTCAGTCGTGACGTTTCCCTACGGATTCCCCGAGCCGGGCGAGTACCGCATCTTCGTGCAGATCAAGCGCGCCGGCCGCGTCGAAACGGCCGCTTTCGATGCGACCGTGCGATAACGGCCGCGATCAACTTTCCAACTTTCAACTTTCAAGTACTTTTCACTTTTGACTTTTGACTTTTGACTTTCAACTTTTACTTGTACGATCCCGCTGCCCGGAGGTGTGGCCTATGGTTCGACGTTCGGCCCTCGCGGCGTTCCTCATTCCTCTCATCTTCTTCGTCGTGAGCGCGGCGGCGAGCGCCGCGCCGATTCGGTTCGCGCAGCACCCCGACTATCACGCCGGCAAGATCGTCTTCAGCTATCTCGGCGACATCTGGATCGCCGACGAGAACGGCGCGAACGTCCGTCGGCTCACCGACAACCGCGCGCGCGACGTCTACCCGCGCTTCTCGCCTGACGGCAAGTGGATCGCGTTCTCGTCGAACCGGTACGGCAACAACGATGTCTTCGTCATCGCGGCGACCGGCGGCGCGCCGCGGCGCCTGACGTTTCACACCGGCAACGACGACGTCGTCGGCTGGACGCGCGACTCGCAGCACGTGCTCTTCCGCGCGGCGCACGGCGACGGCGCGTTCCCGAACGTCGCGACGCTGTATCAGGTGGCCGTGACCGGCGGACGCGAGCAGCCGCTGCCCGTCGACTGGGGCTACTACGGCAGCTTCTCGCCCGACGGCAAATCGCTCGTCTTCAACCGCCATCCCGCGGTGTGGACGCGGCAGCACTATCGCGGCAGCTACTCGGCCGATCTGTGGATCGGCGACCTCACGGCGAAGACGTACACCAAGCTCCTCCCGGACGAGCGCTACAACCGCTACTGGCCGATGTGGGGCGCGGACGAGGCGATCTA
>Ga0114129_10003106_pt1 | contig 23287 bp, 21 predicted proteins | sample RhiMetdeltSRZDD1_FD_80071 | JGI IMG/M metagenome (GOLD analysis project Ga0114129, IMG submission 80071) | Populus rhizosphere microbial communities from Tennessee, USA - Rhizosphere MetaG P. deltoides SRZDD1 (version 2) (version 2) | ecosystem: Host-associated > Plants > Roots > Rhizosphere >...
CCGATCGCACGCGCGAACGCTTGTCCCTTGCGGTCGCTCGGGCGGGTGAAGGCGTAGACATCGCGCCCCTGTTGGCGGGCGACCTGTGTGATGATGTGGGCCGCGCCGCCGAAGCCATAAATTCCGAGCCGGCGCGCTTCGCCTGCCTTGACTAGCGAGCGGTAGCCGATAAGGCCGGCACACATCAGAGGCGCGGCGTTGGCGGGCTCGTAACCGGCGGGAGCCGGAAAGCAGTACTGCTCGCGGACGACCGCATAGTCGGCGTAGCCGCCGTCGACGGTGTATCCCGTGAAGAGCGCGTTATCGCATAAGTTCTCCTGCCCGGCCAGACAGTATGCGCACTCCCCGCAGGTGAAGCCAAGCCAGCCGACGCCGACGCGGTCGCCCGACTGGAAGCGGTCAGTTGCCTCGCCGGCCTGCTCGACCTTGCCGATGATCTCGTGGCCGGGGACCAGCGGCAACTTCGGGCTGGTGAGCTCGCCGTCGACGATGTGCAGATCTGTCCGGCAGACGCCACAGGCAAGGATGCGGATGAGCAGCTCTCCGGCGCCGGGAGAAGGAATCGCGCGCTTCATGTCCTCCAACGCGGCGCGCGGAGCCGTCAACACCATCGCATTGTAGGACTCGCTGTCAGACAACTGCACCGGATACAAGTCTCTCTGGTACAATCCTGCCTACCGAAGACGGCGGGAGGCAAGCACGGATATCAAGGGCGTCGCTCATCTCATCGACAAGAATCGTCTGCGCACTGTCAAGATCGGCGGCGGCGACCTCGACGGCGTATATCGAGGCAAGCGGGTGAGCGCGGAGCACTTCCTTTCAGCGGCGGAAGGCGAAGGCTTCCCGCATTGCGACGTCATCTTCGGCTGGGACATCCAGGACGAGGTGATCGGCTCGCTGCCGTTCTCGAACTGGGAAGGCGGTTTCGGCGATATCGTCATGCGGCCCGACCTCAGCACCTTCGCCGTCGTCCCGTGGGAAGAAGGTTGCGCCAGCGTGATCTGCGACTTCTACACGGAGCATGGCGACCCGCTCAGCCTCGCGCCGAGGCAGGTGTTGCGGCGCGTTGTCCAGGAGGCCCGCTCGGCCGGCTATGTCGCGAAGATGGCGGCCGAACTCGAGGTGCGGTTCTTCCGCGAGGATCAGGAGAGCCTGCGCGCGAAGGGGTACTCTGACCTTCGGCCGCTGAACCCCGGGCTCAACTGCTACAGCATTCACCACGCCTCGATTGACGAGCCGGTGATCGGCCGTGTCTGTCAGATGCTGAACGCCTATGGCATTGAAGTGGAGGCTTACAACCGGGAGCACGGTGCCGGCATGTACGAGATAAACATCCACTACACGGATGCCCTGCGTGCGGCGGACCAGACGATGCTGTACAAAAGCGCGACCAAAGAGATCGCCGGCCAGATGGGCTTCACACCTACGTTTATGGCCAAGTACGCCGATGACCTCGACGGCTGCGGCGGTCACATCCACCAGAGTCTGTGGTCGCTAGACGGCGCGACAAATGTGTTTTGGGGCGACGAGAACGGACATCACGTCTCGAGCCTGATGCGTCACTATATCGCAGGCGTCCTCGCCACGCTTCCCGAGTTCATGCTGATGTACGCGCCCAATGTGAATTCGTACAAACGGTACGTGCCACGTACTTGGGCGCCCACGAGCCTCACCTGGGGCGTCGATAACCGCACGGCCGCCTTGCGCGTCATCGTGACCAGTCCGGAGGCCATTCGCATCGAGAACCGCGCCCCGGGTGCCGACCTCAATCCATATCTGGCGTTCGCGGGCACGCTGGCGGGAGGTCTACACGGCATCGAGAAGCAGCTCGAGCCGTCGCCCGCGGTGCGCGGGAGCGCCTACAAGGCGTCCGACGCCGCGCCGATCCCAAACTCGCTACCGCACGCACTCGAGACCTTCCGCTCAAGCGAGCTTGCGCGGCGCTGGTTCGGGGACGAGTTCTGCGATCAGTACATCGCGTTCCGGGAGTGGGAGGTGGAAAAGCACCGCTGGGCGGTGACGGACTGGGAGCGGCGGCGGTACTTTGAGATGGTCTGACGGAAGTCGGAAATCGGAAGTCAGAATTCGGGACATCGATGCGCCTCGCTAAAAAGGCCGCGCTCATCACCGGGGCCGGCAGCGGCATGGGCCGGCTCGCGGCGGAGATGTTCGCGCGGGAGGGAGCCGAGATCGTTGCCGTCGACGTCACGGAAGGCCCGTTGAGGGAGACGGTCTCTTCAGTCGAGGCGGAAGGCGGGTCGATCATCGGTGTGCCTGCTGATATCACAGTCTCAGAGAGCGTCCGCGAGGCGGTCGAGGTGGGCGTTCGGGCCTTTGGCAAGCTGAATATCCTCTACAACAACGCCGGTATCTTCCCCGATGACGATACGTCCGTCATCGAGACCGACGAGAGGGTCTTCCAGCGCGTAATCGACGTCAATCTGAAGGGCGTCTTTCTGTGCTGCAAGCACGGCATCCCGGAATTGATCAATGCCGGCGGCGGCTCTGTGATCAACATCGCGTCATTCGTCGCGCTGATGGGCTGCACCGTGCCGCAGGACGCGTACACGGCGAGCAAAGGCGGCGTCCTCTCGCTTACCCGATCGCTGGCCGTCCAGTACGGACGCCAGGGCGTTCGCGCGAACGCCATCTGCCCGGGCCCGATCCTCACGCCGATGCTAGAGTCGCTCTTTTCGAGCGAGGAGGAGCGACTGAAGCGCCTCAATCGCATACCGCTCGGGCGCTTCGGTCGGGCCGAAGATGTCGTATATGCGGGCATTTACCTCGCGTCCGACGAATCGTCTTGGACGACTGGCACGACGTTCGTGATTGACGGCGGGATCACCGTCAATTACTTCTGAGGCTTTAGGAGGCCGTTACCGGCGCGCCAAGCCGCTGCCGCACCCATTCGCCGATGCGGTCGATCGCCTGCTGGCCCTCGGGGAGCATCGCCGCGAAGAAGTGCCAGACGTGGATCATTTCCGGCCAGATTTCCAGCGTGACGTCTATGCCGGTGGCTTCGGTTCGCTCTGCCAGGCGCGTCGAGTCGCTGAGAAGCACCTCGTTCTCGCCCACCTGGATGAGGAGAGGCGGCAGTCCCGCCAGCTCGGCGTAGATCGGGGAGATGAGCGGGTCATTCGGATTTGAGTCGCCCACGTAGGCGTCCCGGACGCGCGTGATGCCGTCGCTGGTGATCATCGGGTCGGCCGCAGCCTTCGTGCTGAGGGACTCTCCCGTGAGCGCGAGGTCCGTCCACGGCGAGATCAAAACCGCGGCTGCGGGTAATGGCTTGACGTCCTGCTTCAGGGCGACGAGGGTCGCCGCTGTGAGGCCGCCTCCGGCGGAATCCCCGCCGATGACGATCCGCGCCGGGTCGACTCCGGACGAAAGAAGCCAGAGATAACCCGCGACGGCGTCTTCCACCGCCGCCGGAAAGAGGTCCTCGGGAGCGAGCCGGTAATCGATGGCCAGCACCCGGGCGCGCGAGGCGGCGGAGATGCGTGCCAGAAGACCTCGATGCGTGTTTATCGAGCCTATGCAATACCCGCCGCCGTGCAGCCAGTAGACCGTCTGCTCGCTGCTGGCTCCGGGCGCGGTGATCCATTCCGCGGGTATGCCGCCCGCGTCGACGGGTGTAGCGGTTATGTCCGATGGCGGCGGAAAAGCGGCCGTCATCTGCTCGAACAGGGTGCGCGATTCTGGGAAGCCGATGTCAGGGGGCGCCTCTTCTTGTCGGGCGCGAAGCATCTCCGTGATCGTCTTGAGTTCCGGGCTTGCCATGGGCTCCCTCCTTTCGTGCTGCCTACTATACGCGGTACCTATCCAGGAAGCGCCTAGTGAGCCGCTGCCACGCCGGCATGCCCTACCCCGAGCGCCACCGTGATTTGCTCTCGGCATCGCGGGTGCTTTTCGGCAAAAGCCCAAAGCAGGCCGAAGCAGCCGGAGACCATCATGTCACCGTGCGGGACCGCGAAGTATGGGTCGAGCCGGCTGCCTCGGAGCTTCCCTCGCTGCGGGCCCGTAACGGCGATCAGCGGCCTGTCCGTCTCTCGATCGTGTACAGAAGCACCGTCGGCGTAGTAGGCGCCGTGACCCTTGGAGCTAAAAATATCTTCATGAGCCAGCGTCCCGGCAAGCAGCCGCTTGGTAAAGTCCTCGATCTGTTCGCTTGTCAATTCGCCGGTGTGATGCTCGTATAGCGAAAGAATGCGCGTCCCTTTGACGTGGAAGGCGAGAGCGTGCATGTTCCCGAGGTTTAGAATGAGCTGCTCGTCGTTTTTGGCCACTACCAGGTCCTGAAGTGCGCCCAGCGCCGCTGCCGGGCCGGTGTCGAGGAACACGAGCGGCGCGTCCACGTCGACCGAGTCGAGCAACGTGCGGGCGCGTGTCAGGTACTCCGGCAGTTCGCCGGGCAGGAAGGCGAAGGCCCGCAGATCGTTCCTTTCCTCGACCACGCGGCGCAGATGGTCAAAGCGGAAAAGCCGGTCGGAATAGCCGGGTGGGGCCGCCCCATGGTCCAAGCAGCCCAGAGCCAGCCCGTCGAAGGCGGTGTCCACGTCAAACTCGGCTAAGGCCGATCGAATGGCATTCAGGTCAAGGTCACGCAGTTCGATCTTCTCGGCATCAAGAGCACGGGCTTCGTCCTCTGAAACCAGCTCCACGCCCATTCGCTGGACGTTATCGAGATCATCGTCGAAGGTCGTCGCGGCCTTCGGTGTCGCAAATGCTCGTCCTCCCGTACGCAGGTGGTCTTCGAGCGCCCAGTGACAGGGTCCGCCGCCGGCGATCACGCCGGTTAGGAAGACCGGTCGCCCGTTCTCTGTCGCCCGGCGGATGCGACCGGCGGCGATCTGCGTGGGCGATGGCATTATGAGCTGAAGGGCGTTCTCGATAGGCTGATCGGAGTCGAAAAGAAGGATGTCCTGAGTGCCTGTGCCGACATCGATCGCGAGGATGCGCATTCTAGGCCAATGATAGCACCGGTGCGGCGGGGTCCCGACCTAAACGGAATCGTCACTACCGTTTGCGAAACAGACCGCACATAACTGCGTTAAGTAATATGGCTCAACTCAACCGGGGCCGTAAGGAGGTTAGTGTATGAGTCGAGCATTGGTGATAGCAACCGGCGTGGTTCTCATCCCGGTCGCCGTGGCGCTCGCCGTTTCGAACAGCGACTGGTTCTCAGGCGATTCGGCGTCCGCCGCACTGCTGGCGAGCGACGTGCGGCCGGCTCGCCCTGCGGTTGGCACCGATGCGAGCGAGGCGGAACTCGGCGTCGCCGGAGGCCCGCTCGATTGCCCACCCGCCGGGGCCGGCCCCGAGGATTCCGAGCAGCTATTCCAGCGTCAGGGCGATAAGTTCTGGGTTACTGGTAAGTTGTCAAGCTTTGACGGCGCGACCGCCGTCGTGGCGGGCCCGAGCGGCAACGTTACGGCGAAGCTAGCGGCGAATTTCAATCTTGCCGGCGACCTTTCGGCGGGTTCAGTGGTGGAGATGATGGGCACTGTCGCCGCCGATGGGAGCATGACGGCGAGTGAGATCCGTGCGGTCTGCGCCGGCGCGGGCGTCATAGACTGCGCCACTGGGGAAGACCCGCATTTCCAGCTGCGGATCGAGGGCGATACGTTCGAAGTGACAGGGCGGCTCGATAGCCTTAGCAACGGACTGGTGCGCGTCCAAGGCCCGGGACTACTAGTAGAAATATCCCGCGACGCGGGGACATCGGTCGAAGGCGGTCTCAAGCCGGGCGATCCAGTGCGAGTGGAAGGCACGGTTCGGGACGCTCAGCAGCTTCACGCATTGACGGTCGCATTGCGGTGCGCAGACGCGCTCACACCCTCGCCGGCCCTCGCCGCCCGGGAGACTAGCCAGGCAAGCCGGGGGCAAGCGAGCGAAGACTGCAAGCGTGGTTCGAATGGAAGCGGCGCCGCGCGACTTAAGGTCCACAACGGAGAGGCAGAGGCCAAACGGGTAGCCGTCCTGTCACGGCAAGGCGACGACCTGACGGTGCAGTCGCCGTCCGGTTCGCTCTCAGTCCGGGTGGACCACGAGACGGACATCGAAGGTGACCTAGAATCCGCTCAGGAGATCCGGGTGCAAGGCCGTCTGCAAGATGACCAGTCGATCATCGCCGAGGAAATCGATGTTCTTTGTGTACAGGGCACCAATCGAGATCAGGATGAGCACAAGCAAAAAGAGAAGCAGGATGAAGGCGGCGAGGGCGAGAAGGAAGAAGAAGGCGAGCACTAGGCCCCCGGCGACACATTAACGCTTACACCTTACGGGTAGAGCGGCCGGCGTTCAGCCGGCCGCTCTTATCGTTAAGGAGCGTGCGCTAGATCACAGGTCAGGTAAATGCTTGGTTGACGCCTGGTGAAGGAGATTTCACCAACCTTCCGGTTACCGAAGACTGATCCCCAGCGTCATAAATGGTAAAGGCAGGTATAACGTGCGGGTTCGTTCGAATGAAATGGATGCCCTGGGCCGCTAGTGCGCTCGCCCATCCATCGCTCCTGCCCATTGCTTTGGCTACCTTCGTATCCGTCGCAGGGCCCGGTGGAGTCGCCGAAATCGGCCGCAACATGCCTTCGGGTTCCATCGTCGCAGTAGCCCCGCAAAACCCAGCAGTTCTCGCGAACGAACCCTCACCCGCGCTACTGGTGCGGGTCGTCCACGAGCAGATGTCTTCTTCGGTCGGTCCGGTCATCGACGTTCTACCGCCGACTGCAGAAGAAGAAGTAATCGCTCCCTCGAATGAAGTGTCGCACACAGATGAGGCGTCGATTGCGAGCGACGACTCTGGGCAGACGGTGCCAACCGCCGAACCGGTCGAGCAGTCGCCTGATAGCAGGAGCCCTCCGGCGGTGTCAAACCCGACCGAGCAGCCGGCGGACGACCCAGCAGACAATGGCGCGGGTGGTGGTGACGGGGACGCGGGTGGTGCCGTGGACCAGCCGGTCGATGATGATCCGCCCAGCAGCCCACCCAACGACGAGGGCGGGGCGGGTGAAGAGCCCTCCGATGGAGGCGGCGGCGAGCAGCCTTCCGACGAGCCAGGCGAAGGCGATACTACGGGCGATCCCGGCGAAGGGACATGTGACGTTCCGGGCAACGGTCGTGATAAGCACGATATCGAGCCCGGGCACGATAAGAACGACGATGGCGTAGACGACCGCTGCCAGCCGGATGAACGCGACAGCGAGGAGCCTGATCCTGAGTGTGACGTTCCCGGAAATGAACATGACAAGCATCCCGTCGAGCCGGGACACGACAAGGATGGAGATGGCGTTGATGATCGCTGCCAAGCGGGCGAAGGCGACAATTCAAGCCCAGCCGACGGCGTGTGTGATCCGACACAACAAAATGGCCACGGCAACGACCCCGCCGGCGAAACTTGCGACGAGAAAGATGATGGTAAGGGCTCGCCGGGCGGCGACAATGTGGGAAGCAATGGCCGGAAGGATGATGGCTGAGCTGAGGATCCTGGAGGAAGCTTGAGCGGCGGTGGGATTCCCACCGTCGCTCGCCTATTTAGCCCCAGCTTTTCGCCGGCGCTATCATCGTAAGCCCGCCCATGTATGGCCGGAGGACGTCTGGTACCAGCACGGACCCGTCTCGCTGCTGATAGTTCTCGAGGACGGCGATCAGGACGCGCGGGATCGCGAGCCCGGATCCGTTAAGCGTGTGAGGGTGTTCCAGCCGCCCGCCCTTTTCGCGGCGGAAGCGTATGTTGGCGCGGCGCGCCTGAAAGCCCGTACAGTTCGAGCATGTAGAGACCTCGAGCCACTCGCCGCTTCCCGGCGCCCACAGTTCGAGGTCGAACGCGTTCGCGGCGTTGAAGCCGAGGTCACCTGCGCAGATTTGAACAACGCGGGTGGCGATTGCGAGCGCTTGGCACAGGGCCGCCGCGTCGCGCACAATCACATTGAGCGCCTCACCCGATTGCTCAGGTTCCACGAATTTGTAGATCTCAACTTTGTCGAACTGGCGAACCCGCTTCATTCCGCGAACGTCCCGCCCGGCGGAGGCCTTCTCCCGACGGAAGCAGGGGCTATACGCCACGTAGTTCAGAGGAAGGTCCGAAGCGTCGAGAACTTCGTCACGGTGCAGATTAGTGAGGGCTACTTCTGCGGTGGGGAGCAGCCAGTAGTCCTCTTCGGCGTCATGAAAGATGTTCTCGCGGAACTTTGGGAGCCATCCTCCCGCCCAGAAATTCTCTTCACGCAGCATTGCCGGTGGATAGATCTCGACGTACCCGTTTGCGGTGTGTTGGTCGAGCATCCAGGCGATCAACGCGCGCGCTAATCGCGCGCCGGCCCCTCTTAACACGACGAAGCGCCCGCCCGAGAGCTTGACCCCCCTCTCGAAGTCGATGATGTCGAGGGCTTCGCCGATCTCCCAGTGCGGCTTCGGGTCGAAATCGAATGACGCTGGCTCGCCGGACTGCCGGACCACCACGTTCCCGCTTTCGTCTGGGCCATCAGGAACGTCGTCCGCCGGGATGTTGGGGATCTCGAGTACCAAGCTCCGCAACTTGTCCTCCATCTCGCGGACTTGTAGCTCCAGGTTTTGCAATCGCTCACCCAGAAATGAGGATCGCGCGACGAGGTCCGTGCGGCGGTGCTCCGCGTGCTTTGCTTCCTTCGTAGCGGCGGTCTTCGTCAGCCTCGACAGCTCGCCGATCTCTTTCGAGATCGCGTTTCGTTCCGCGCGGAGCGACTCCACCTCGGCCAGGACGCGCCGCCAATCAGCATCGAGCGCAAGTGCCTCGTCCAGGGGCGCCTCGGTATGGCGACGAGCAAGCGCGCGGCGCACGTCCTCGGAGTGCTCGCGTAGCAGCTGGATACTTAGCATGCGTTGGGCGTCTGTCTTATGCGCCTCAAGCCTTAGGACTCTTCTCTTCGATCAGCCGCGCTACTTCGATGGCAACCAACGCCAGCTCGCGCACGTCATCGGGAACGCGGGCAGAGACGCCGCGGCCCGCGACGTCAAGCGCCTGGGCGCCGTTCAACTCGTCCTCGCTTACCCAGCGAAGAGTCTGATCGGTGGCGAGTGCGCTCTCGTTCTGGTCGATCGGGAAGCAGAAATAGATCATGTCGATGTGCTTGTGCGGCTCGCCCGGACCAGGGATGTCTTCGATGAGAATCGTGTAGGGAGCCGGGACCTGCTCCGGGTACGCGAACCCGGCGCTCCGCTGAACCGGAATCACCTCGGCGATGAGGCCAGTTTCCTCCTCGATCTCGCGGAGGACTGCCTGCACGGGGTCCTCGTCCGCCTCGATATGTCCGCCCGGCGGCATCCACTGTTGCAGCCGTCTGTGCCAGTGAAGGAGGGTGCGGGGCCCATCGACCACGAACCCGGTGGCCGTGAAGTGCCGCTTCAACCCGGCTGGCCTGAATCTAGCTCAGCAACGAGATTGCGCATCACGGAGTCGAGTCTGAGCACCAGTGGAGTTACGTCTCCTTCGAATCCGTCCCGCAACTCGGGCCAGCGATCGATCGCATCCACCACCGCCCGCTCATCCTCGTCCGTGAGCCGGCCGCGTAGCTCGGCGCGGGTCTCTGGATACGAACGGCCGAGCAACAACTCGCGCGCCTTCAGGGCGAGGAGGGCCAGCTTGGCCTGGTAGTACATCCAGCGCGCATTTCGAACCCGGAGGAACTCAGCCCCAAGCCCTAGATGGACCTTCCGTGTGCCGTGAACCAGAAGGTACCGGCATTCGTGGTGGATATTGATGGCGAGGAGGCGGATGTCCTCGGCGAGCCCTTTTGACGACAGCGGGGGCGCCTCGAATTCGCCATACAGCAGCACCAGCCCGAAGTGGAACTGGAGACGGCCCGAGACCGGATATTGTCGCAGCTCCTGTTCTGACTTGATATATGTGGACCAGCCCGATCGTTCCGCGAATAGGCCTTGGATGGCGAGAATCAGGTCGTCGTTGACCTGCCGGAGCACAATTATCAGGTCGTGGTCGCTTTCCGCTGTCTGCTCGCCGCGCGCCCATGAACCATGCCAGAGAAGCGCGGTTAGATTATCTCCGAGGGCGGCAATCAGGCGAGCGGCCACTTCCCGTACTTCATCGGGCAGTGGGTATCGTTGAGATCGTTGATCGCCCGCCACCATATCCGCACTGGTTCGGAGCTTCCCGGTCCCCGTGCTCACCGGCCCGCATCCTCAAGTACGGACATATCGAAGTCCACGTACTTGTCGATCACCATGTCGGCTTCAGACAATGGAGGCAGCGCCATCGAACTCGCGCGCACCTGCACCGCAAACATGCCCGCTGCCTTCGCCGACGCGATACCTGAAGGGGTGTCCTCGAAGGCGAGGCAGTCCGCGGGAGGTACGCCCAGCCGTTTTGCGGCTGCAAGGTAGAGATCGGGCGCCGGTTTCGAGTGCTCGACCTCACTTGCGGTAACGGTGGTCGTGAAGGCGCCGTTCAGGCCGAGGCCATCCAGAGTCGTGTCGACCCACTGCCGGAGCGATGCCGAGGCGATCCCGACCTGTATACCTCGCGCCTTCAGTTGCTTCAGAAGATCAGCGACTCCAGACAAGGGTTCTCGGGGCTGCCTCATTAGATTCAGCACGGCATTGTTGTATATCCTATAGAAGACGGTAGGCGATTCGGTCAGCGAGAAGTGATGTCTCACCCAGTTCCAGGCGGCCTCGACCGACAATCCGATGATCTGTGAGTAGTCCAACTCGGTAACAGTATGGCCATACGGGGCGAGGACGACGTTGAAGGCGTCGTGGTACAACGGTTCGCCGTCCCAGATCACGCCGTCGAGGTCGAAGATGACAGCGCGAAACCGCAGGATCACGCATCTCCCTTCTCGCGTAGCGCAGGAAAGAGGATCACCTCCCGAATCGAGGAGCTTCCTGTGAGGGCCATGACTAGGCGGTCGATCCCGATGCCGAGGCCGGCTGCCGGCGGCATCCCGTGCTCGAGGGCGATGAGGAAGTCCTCATCCGCCGTCTCTGCCTCGTCGTTTCCCGCTGCCCGCAGACGCGACTGCTCGAGCAAGCGTTCGCGCTGGTCGATCGGGTCGTTGAGTTCACTATAAGCGTTGGCGACCTCGCGTCCGCCGATGAACAGCTCGAACCGTTCCACAAGGTGCGGGCTCTCGCGTTTGCGCTTCGCCAAGGGAGAAAGTTCTACTGGATAGTCGATCAAGAAGGTCGGCTGGATCAAATGCGTTTCGACGTGGATCGTCAGCAGCTCGTCGATAATCTTGCCACGGCCCCATGACGGCTCGACCGGGACACCCGTCCCGGCCGCCGCGCGTCGCAGCCCTTCGACGTCGGAATAGGAGTCAAAGTCGACACCACTCCGTTCGCGGATGGCATCTCGGAGGGGGATTCTCGGCCATGGCGGCGCCAGCTCTAACTCGGTGTCGCCGGCCTGTATGAGCGTGCTGCCGAGGACATCACCCGCGGTGGTGGAAACCATCTCTTCGACCATCTCCATGAGGACGGTGTAGTCCGCGTAAGCCTCGTATGATTCGAGCATCGTAAACTCTGGGTTGTACTTCGTCGACACGCCTTCGTTGCGGAAAATGCGGCCTATTTCATAGACCTTATCGAAGCCGCCGATCACCAGGCGCTTGAGATAGAGCTCGAGAGATATTCGGAGGAATTGCCGGCGGTCGAGCGCGTTGTGGTAGGTGACGAATGGCCGGGCAGCGGCGCCACCTGCCGCGCTCTGAAGAATCGGCGTCTCCACCTCGAGGTACCCTCGCGAATCCATGAACCGCCGGATTCGCTGAATAATCCTCGACCGCGTTACAAAGGTGTCCCTGACTTCAGGATTCGCCATCAGGTCAAGATAGCGCTGGCGGTAGCGCACCTCGACGTCCTGAAGACCATGCCACTTCTCTGGAGGAGGGCGGAGCGCCTTCGCGAGGACCGTGACGACCGTCGCCTCAATGGTCGGCTCCCCGGTCTTCGTCCGAAAAAGTGAGCCCTTGACACCCAGGAAGTCCCCGAGGTCGATCGTATGTAATAGGCGATCGTAATCCTCAACACCCAGGGTCTCTTGCTTGAGATAGGCCTGAATTCGCCCGGAGCCATCTTTGAGGTCCAGGAACGATGCCCGGCCCATGCGCCTCATCGCAGTTACCCGCCCCACCACCGAAACGATCTCTTGGGCGTCCGACGAACGATCGAGAAGCTCGACCGCCTCCTTCGCGTTGTGGCTGCGTTGAACGCGGGCAGGGTAGGGGTCGATCCCGTTCGACCGGATCTTCTCCAGCTTCTCGCGACGCAACGCTACGATTTCGTCTTCGCCCATCAGAAAAGAAAAGGCGCGGCCCCTCACGCCCCGCCTGATTGTAGTCTTCCTCCCGTTCGCGTCGCTAGTTAATCTCGACGACCGTCCACCGGAGGACGCCCGCGGGTGCGTTCACTTGCGCCTCATCGCCCACGCCCTTGCCAAGAAGGGCAGTACCTACGGGCGATTCGTTGCTGACGCGCCCGGCCTTTGGGTCCGCCTCCGCCGAGCCAACGATAGTGTAGTGATCGCGCTCGCCCTTGTGGTTAAGAATCGTGACGGTCGAGCCAAGGCTCACACGCTGGTTGTCGTGGGCCTCTTCGATTATGACGGCATTCTGAATTATGTTCTCGAGGGTGAGAATTCGCCCCTCGACGAAGGCCTGCTCGTTTCGAGCGTCCTCGTACTCCGGGGTGTTTTGCGCGCCGACCAACTCCTTGGCATCGTGGATGCGTTGGGCGACTTCGGCGCGGCGCACGGTCAGCAGTTGGTCAAGCTCCCTCTGAAGCTTGTCCAGACCCTGTTTAGTTAGCGGGACCGGTTTGCTTGCCATGGTACTCATCAGTTTCCTAGTCTTGGTGAAAAAAAGGACTGAAGGCTACGCCCTCAGTCATACGTGGCGACTTTCCTCCGATGAATTATATTCCACCTTCCGCTGCTTGTAAATACCGATAGTCAAGCGGCTGTATCTCGATACGTTAGTGTGTTAAACTGGCCGCTGACCTCGGTCGGCCGCACGCCGGCATCCGGCGCAATCGCCGCACACCATGAAGGTAGTTCAGCCTTAACCTTATGCGACGCCCCCCGCCCCGCGAGCAACCGCCCGCCAGGCGGTTCCGGCGCGACCTTCCTCGGCCGGAGGGACCATTCGACAGACTGCTCCGACGCAGGCCTGAACGAGATCCAGCTCCGATCATCGTCGGCGGAACGATCGCCTTCCTGGCGATTGTCATTCTGCTTGTAGTGGGCGTATCCACTTTGCTCGGCGGTAGCAGCGGTGGGGCGAACAGTAGCCGCGACGGGACCGAAATGGACTTTGGAGGCGTTAGCGGCCGGCTTACTTCGCAGGTACCGAGCCTCCCTCCGGGTCTCCAGCAAGTAAGTGACTACGTGGAATTCAACCTGGACAAGGATGTGCCCCCGATTTCGGGGTTTGCCCTTCCCCTTCGCGAGAAGATCGAGGACCCCGCGGGCCTGGGCTTCTACACGTTCGTCGAGAGCCGCTGGCAACGTCTGACCGACGTCAAGGTGGTACGCAGCGGCCGGGCTGAGGGAGAGTTTAGTAGCGTCCCCGGAAATCTGGTCGTCTTGAGGGTGTCGGCTCAGCCCTATCAAGTCATCGGATCACTTCCCCCGGGCGGGACCTTGCATGGCGAGGCACAAGTCACCGTCGTTAGTCCGCGCGATTATGCTCCATCTCAGGATGGATCGGTTCAGGGTACGCCCACCTCGGTGCCACCGGAGCGAAGCTATCTGTTAATTCCTACGATAGTGGGGAGCGGAGAAGATACGGCAAAGATGGTCAATGACATCCTGGCGGACGAGAATCGACGCAAAGCGCATGTGGACGCCATAGTAAAGCTCGTTGCCGACGCTAAGTTGGACGGCATCGACCTTGAGTACTCGTCGGTCGACGTCGAACTCGAGGGGAAGTTTACCGAATTTGTGACGTCCCTCGCCGACAAGCTGGGTGACAAACGCTTGAGCCTGACGTTACCTCCGCCCACAAATCAGCGTCAGGCCTACGACTGGAAGGCTCTCGGCAAAGTGGCGGACACAATCAAGATCCTGCCGATTGCGGATCCTGTCTCGTACTGGGAGACGATGCCGAGGGCTATAAGCCAGGTGGTGCAAGACATCGATTCGAGTAAGGTGATGTTGGTGCTCAGTCCGTACAGTATCGAAGGGGTCGGGGACGTCACAAGACCGATCGGCTACCTGCAGGCCATGGTTCTCGCAGCCGAGGCCGCCGTGCGCGAGCCTGCGAATCCGGATGACATAAAACCCGGGGTAACCGTCAAGCTCGTGGCCAAGAACCTCGATCAGGCCGAGGGCGCCTCGCCGCTTCGGTGGGACGATGACGCCGCGGCCGTGCGCTTTGACCTCGGGGGCACGGAGCGCAGAAGAATTGTCATCGAAAACTCGTTTAGCGCCGGCTTCAAGCTGGAGATCGTCCAGGCCTACCGCCTGGCGGGCCTTGCCTTGTCCGACGCGTCCGGACAGTCGGATGTGGCCAACCTCTGGCCGAGCATAAAGGAATTTATGCGCTCCGCCACGCTAACGATCAGGCGCCCAAACGAGACCTCTCTCTTACCCGTCTGGCAGTCGCCTGATGGGGGGGACTTTGGGGCGGGCGCCGGGACGACGGCCACCTGGACCGCGCCGAAGGAAGGTCCGCACCATGTTGTTCTCGTCGTAAGCGACGGTGAACGACGGTTCGGCCGCCAGACGCTGATTGACGTAAAGAAAGGTACCCAGGCCTCGCCCACACCTCTTATTACATTCGCGCCCACACCCGCGCCCACTCCCGCTCCCGGGGCCTCGCCAGCGCCGACACCAACCGCTTCGCCGAAGCCCACCTTGCCGGTGCAATTGGGAGCACGTGCACAAGGGCAAAACGAGTCCGGAGCCTCAAACGACGCGAAAACTTGTCCCGGCTGCAAAATCACATACCACGTGATCATCGACAATGACAGCAGCACCAAGGTCACCATTACATCGTTGGTTGACAGCGTGTGGGGTACACCGGATTGCAAGAGCACAGCAACTGGCCGGTCAGCGGTCGGCATCGAGCTGGATCCGGACGATGGGGATGGCGGTGACGTTCGGAACGTGGATCCCAACGGATCCGACGCGCTCTCGTGCACCTACGAGGTCACCGCACCGACGACATCTGGCACCGAATTGAGGAACGTTGTGACGGTCACTGTTCAGAGCCCCGATGGGCAAACGGGCGTAGACGTTGACGACAATACGAAGGTCACTGTCACCTCATAACGTCGGACACGACGGCCCATGCGCGTAATCGCCGGCCGAGCACGCGGTCGGCGCCTAATTGCGCCGCATCATTCGAGGCGCCGCGGCGATACGCCGGTCCGGCCAACCTCAGACTTGGTGCGTGGCGCTATCTTTTCCGCGCTGGCGTCGCTTCGGGCTGACATGTCGCGCGTGCTGGACCTCTACGCCGGCACCGGGGCTTTGGGAATCGAGGCGATTAGCCGGGGCGCCGATTGGTGTGACTTCGTCGAGCACGACCGACTTGCTTGCGAAACCATCAGGGAGAATCTCCGCCTCACTGGATTTGAGAACCAGGCTCGGGTCTACCAAACTACCGCCGTGCGCGCACTCGAAGCGCTCCACGAGCCATACACGTTGGTAATGGCCGATCCACCTTATGAAGACAAGGGCGCACTTGCGGTACTCGAATTGCTGACCGAGAGGGGCATCGCCATCGAGGGCCAAACCGTGCTTGTTCTCGAACATAGCGCTCGTCACGAGCCGATACGTGAGATCGGCGGGCTAGCGTTAGTGAACTCGCGCCGGCACGGGGACAGCGCAATATCGATCTACCGCTAGGAGGTAATGCTTGCTAACAGCGGTCTATCCGGGCAGATTCGATCCTGTGACTAATGGCCACATTGATATCGCCCAGAGGACGTCGACATTATTCGAGCGTCTCGTCATCGCTGTGTATGACATGGATGAACACAAGTGCTTATTCAGCACCGATGAACGAGTTGACCTTTTCCGTGATGCCGTCAGGCACCTACGCAATGTCGAAGTCAAGGCTTTTTCGGGTCTAGTTGTCGATTTCGCGAGGCGGGAGCAGGCGAAAGTATTGGTGCGAGGAATTCGCGCCGTTACCGACTTCGAGGCCGAGCTGGATATGGCGCTAATGAATAAGAAGATGGCACCAGAGATTGAATCGGTATACATGATGGCCAGCCTCGAACACTTATACGTTAGCGGTCATCGTATACGAGAGGTGGCGAGTCTCGGCTATGACGTCGGAGAACTGGTACCGCCGCATGTGGGGAAGGCGCTGGAACTGAAGTTTGCGAAATAGTGGACAAATGCTCGGAGCCTACACTCCCAGGTACTCCTGTTGGATATTCTGCATCTAATTGACCGGCTCGAAGAGATGGCATCGGAGGCGCGGCGCCTGCCCGTGGGTGGTGGCCTCGTCATCTCCCGGCAGCGGCTGCTCGACGTAATTGATCGGATGCGGGTCGCGGTTCCCCGCGAAGTGTACGACGCGCGTGATGTGCTTGAGCGCAGGCAGGAAGTCCTAAAGGCCGCGCAAGAAGAGGCTGCTCACATAGTTGAGGAGTCGAAAGCGGAAGTGGAGAAGAGGCTCGAGCAGACAGAGGTTGTTAAGGCCGCCGAGGCGCGCGCCCGAGAGGTCGCAGCCGAGGCGCAGGCGCGCGCCCAGGACCTGATGCGGAGCGCCGAGGAGCAGGCGCGGGGGCGCCTCGATGACGCTCAGCAGTCGAGCCGGTCTCAGATGCGAGAGGCTGATGTCTACGCGCTTCAGACTTTGAAGCGCCTTGAGCAAGAGCTGGATGACTTCATGGCAACCGTTCGCAAAGGCATTAACGCACTGGAGCATCGTGCCGTGGAGCGCCCTGGCTAAAGCGGCAAGGATTGGTCTTCCCACCTGCGGGAGACCCAGATGGCCGTGCCAATACCTCCTGCGCAAACGGCGAATACGAAAGCGAACACCTCCAGCTTACGAAACGCCATACCCGATGCACCCTGGGCCTTCTCTGCCGCGAGTCCGGCGTGATCAAGAGCGGCACGGAAATCGCCACTTGCGAATGCTTCCGCGGCGTGCGTCAAGTCCTTGTGGGGATCGGCGCCAATGAGTCCGAGCCGTTTCCAAAGACCGCGTTTGACGTCTACCTGCTCTCGTGAGGAGGCATACGCATCCAACGCGCGTTCGGCATCGGCTAACATTTGACGTCCGCTGTCAAACTTCCAGTTGTGAATGGCGTCGCTGATTGACGCAGGCATCGACAGTCCCTCTTCCTGAGCATCGCGTGTTAGGTCTGCGAATGCTTGCTTGAGATCGTCATAAATCCCGAGCTTGGATTCCGCCTCGTTTACCGCGGCAATCGCGTCGTCAAACCGCCAAGCGTCAATGTGACCGCGTATCTCGTCGGGCATAGAGCTAGATAAATCTTTGTCTGCCGCACGCATGATTAGTTGCTGCAAACGCTCTTGGGCTTGCCGTCGCTTCGTCAACAGGGGCTCGGTGGCCGCTGGGAATACCCACTGCCAGAATAGATTGTCGACTCGCTTGCCACCGAGCTTCTCGACAAGATCTAGATAGCGCTTGCTATCAGCCGGCGTCCCGGAGGCCGCGAGGGCAGCATTTACTTGGCGAAGCGCTCCGCTTCCTACTTCGGCCTGTAGGAGATGGAGAAACTGCAACGAGCGATAATATCCGGCATTTTCGATGTTCAACGCGGATTCGCTCGCACCGATAAGAGACGATACATCGCCCCAGTCGTCCAAACGCAGATTCGCAATGGCGGGCGCCTTGTCGGAAGGCTGGCTCTGCACGAGGCCGGAAGGTAAAGCGCCTGCCGCTTCCTCTGCGATGAGCTGGGCGAAACCCTCAGAGAGCCATCGTCTTCCATAGATACCGGACCAGAGGTGGGCGAGCTCATGCAGGACCGTAACATCGTCCGCGGCCGGCGAAACAATCACACTGCAGTCGCTGCCGTGGCTGCACGACGTTATCCCCTCATATCCCAGAACCGCCCGCTGCCCACCTTGGGCGATTCTTACTGAGGCGGGTCCTGGGTATGGGAACCCGTAGAGATCCTGGATCATTGGCAGCCCCCTGGTTACCAGGTCCTTCAGATGTTCCGCGGCGCCGCCTTCCCCTTGAAAGTAGCTCATGGTAACCGAAACGTTCTTGGGCCCTACCGGGACATCGAAGGCGAAACTTGCCGTCGCGTCCGGCCGGCTAATCTCGAGTACGGCGGCGAGGAATGCGGCATCGGCGCCTGAGCATGTAAAGGTCGTTCCATTTTGCGCGCACTGACCTGCTTCCAGAGTTACATTCCAGCCGCTGGACGGCGGCGAGGATACGGTTACCGTTGACTCGTCTCCGCCCGCGATCACCGGCAAGTAAACGTACGACGGCGTAATAAGCAACGACGGCGCTCGTACGTCAGCGAGTTCATAGCTCAGACTGAAGCTATAACTCTCGCCGTAAAATACGGCCTTGTCAAAGGAAACATGAGCTGAAACGGTTGGGCTGCGGCCCGTCTCGTTTAATGTGACAGTCAGCGGCTCACCAGATGAAGATGTAGCCGAGACCGCAGAAGCCCCGCGAAGCACCGGGATGGTCAGGTTCTCGTAGAAGAAGACCGTATCTTCACCGTAAGCCGTTGTCTGGGGGTCGTTGTTCGTAAAAGTAACATTCCACAGGACCCGCACCGGCTCCTGACCGGGCCGGACATCATACGAGACGTGCGATGTGACGTGCACAGCGTCCTCGGCCCCAGTGGGGGCCGCCGGCTTCGCAGCGAGCCCAAATACGAGCGCGACTGCGGGGAGTGCCAGCAAACGCCAGGTACCCATCTCAGTCAGCGGCAGGCCTTGCCTCTTCCTGCGGTCCGTCCATCCCCTCAGACGGAAATGCCGATTCCAGCCTCTCGAGGGCCGCATTGAGGCCTTGCTTTTGGTAACCTCGCCAGAACACCAGCCCCAGCACCCAGCCCTTGACCCCATGGGTCGAAGCTCTCGCGATAAGGTCAACGCGGGTCGCCTGTTCACCTTCCGGCTCGAGGCGAAACGCTTGAGACTGGAGCGTTATCCCGTATCGCTCACCCTCATCACGTACAGGGGCGAACTCGATGTACTCGGGGGCCACCCAGCCAGTGACCACGAATTCAAATGCTTCACCCTCGTTGTTGCGCGCCCTAAAGCTCGTACCCGGGCCGTGCGTTTGCTTTGATAGGAATTCAATGCTCGACCAAGCGGGGTTCCAACGCCCGGCATTGCCGATATCCGAAAGAAGCGCCCATATCTCGTTTCGCGGCGCCATGATCACCCGTGAGACGGAGGTCGATGGCATACCTATTGGTATCCTCCGTAGATTGCGTGCCCCGCGCGCATCCAGAAGCAGTCCATCAGGGAGAACCCGACTTCGTCGAGCCACTTGAGTTGCTCGAAGACCGGGTAAAGCATCTCCCCGTCGTCCTTCTCCATCAGCCAAATGGGGCGCCAGCCCTCTTTGAGCGCCCTCTCGTAGCCGCTCAAGGAGCCCGCGACCGCCCTCGATTGATCGCGCGCAAGGTTATCCCATTGCGCGATAAACGACCGCCGGACGAACTGCGACGAAGTAGCGATGATATCAGCAATGAGGAGCGCTCCGCCCGCCGCCAGGTGCTCCGCGAGTTGCCGGAAGAGATGCTGCTTGCGTCCGGCTTCAAGATGATGAAGCGCCATCGACGAAACCGCGCATCGCAATGGTCGCGGCAACTGATTGAGCCAATTATCAGCATCGAGATCGAAGGCCAAGACCCGCGCGCGATCACCATACCGAGCCAGCCTCGAGGTGGGCCGGCTACGCATCAGCTCGGACCCGTCAAGGGCGGTGACGGACGCGTTTGGATAAGTTTCGAGGATGCGTTCGCAAAGGATTCCCTCACCGGCGCAGATATCGGCGACGGCAAACGTGTCCGATGGGTCGGCGGGGATGAGCTCGATCAGCGCGCGTGTCTGCTCCTCGCGCGCCGGGACCGCGATTTCCGCGAGATCAAGGAAATCACAGGAGTCCGTCTCCGTCCAGACGGGCTGCTCCGTCATCGGGTACCAGTTTACCCGACCAATTACGACGGCTGCGTGGTCCTCAGCTTACGGAGTCGTTACGGATTCGATGCGAACCGAGAGGGGCTGAATTTACGTAACTCACGCGCCGACAACGAAATTGACGAGCTTGCCAGGTACGTAGATAACACGCTCAACTGTCCTATCGAGCAGGTGTCTTTGGACGACTGGGCTGACTCTTGCTAGCTCCCTTGCGCGGGTCTCATCGATGCCCGCGGGGACTTGTATGCGGTCTCGCACCTTGCCGTTGACTTGGACGACGAGCGTCAGCTCATCCTCACGCGCCAGCTCGTCCTGCCATTCCGGCCACGACTGCCGGTGGACGCTGTACGGCCGGCCGGAACGCTCCCAGAGCTCCTCCGCAATATGCGGCGCGAGTGGCGCCAGCATCAGCAGCAGAGAGTCTACTGCTTCGCTCCACGCATGGCGGTCGACCGGCCCGCTATCTCTAGAGTGGGTCATCTCGTTTGTCATCTCCATCAGCGCGGCGATCATGGTGTTGAAGCGAAAGTGCTCGATGTCCTCTGTTGCCCGGCGGATCGTCTTGTGCGTGAGGTGTCGCAATTCCCGCGATGAATCGCCGCCAAAGGACTGCTCGTTCTGTACGAGGTTCCAGACGCGGTTGAGCCAGCGCTCGATTCCGGAGATACCTTCCAGGCCGAAGGGGCCGCCCTGGTCCCAGGGCCCGATGAACATCAGGTAGAGCCGGAAAACGTCGGCTCCGTAGCGCTCTACCTGCTCGTCCGGCGCGACCACGTTGCCCCGAGATTTCGACATGCGCTGGCCGTCGGGGCCAAGGATCTGGCCCTGGTTAAACAGTCGGAGAAACGGCTCATCGCCCTGCACCAGCCCCATGTCGCGGATCGCCTTCCAGAAGAAGCGCGCGTACAGCAGGTGCATAACGGCATGTTCGGCGCCTCCCGTGTACTGGTCGACCGGCAGCCACCGACTCGCCAGCGCCGGGTCTACCGGCCCGCGATCATAGTGCGGACTGAGGTAGCGGATGAAGTACCAGTTGGAGTCCATGAACGTGTCCATCGTGTCCGTCTCGCGTTTCGCTGGTCCGCCGCACTTCGGGCAAGTCGTGTTCACAAACGCGTCGTGCCTAGCCAGCGGGGAGTCGCCCGTGGGCTTAAACTCCGCGTCCTCTGGCAACAACACTGGAAGCTGTTCCTCGGGTACCGGAACGATGCCATCTTTCGCGCAGTGCACCATCGGTATCGGCGTGCCCCAATAGCGCTGACGGGAGATGAGGTAGTCTCGAAGTCGGTACCTGACCGTTCGCTTGCCAAGCTCCTTCTCCTCGATGAACTCAGCGATCGCCCGCTTTCCGTCCTCGTTCGTCAGACCGTCGAACCGGCCTGAGTGCACCATAGTACCCGGTTCGATGTAGGCCGCCTCCAGCTCGCCGCCGTCCCAGTCAGGCGGCGCGATAACGACGGGGACTGAGAGGCCGTATTTCGTTGCGAACTCGAAGTCGCGTTGGTCGTGAGCGGGCACGCCCATTACCGCCCCCGTGCCGTACCAGAGCAGCGCGTAGTCGGCGATCCAGATCGGCACGTCCTGCCCTGAGAGCAGGTTCCGGCAGTACGCGCCCGTAAATACGCCCGTTTTCTCGCGCTCGGTGCTCAGCCGCTCGATCTCTGTCTGTTTCCGCGCACGCTCGATGTACGCCTCGACTGCCGATCTTCGCTCGGGCGTCGTGATCTGAGGCACCAGCGGGTGCTCAGGCGCCAGGACCATAAACGTTACGCCGAAGATCGTGTCCGGCCGCGTCGTGAATACCCGAATCTCCTTCTGCTGGACGCCCCGCACGTCCAGGCCGAATGCCACCTCGATGCCTTCCGACCGTCCGATCCAGTTACGCTGCATCGTTGTCACCTGCTCGGGCCAGTCCATCTTTGAGAAATCGAGCAACTCCTCGGCGTATGCGGTGGTCTTGAGGAACCACTGCTCCAGGTCGCGATGAACCACGGGCGTGCCGCAGCGCTCGCAAGTACCGTTTGGTAGCACTTGCTCGTTGGCCAGCACTGTCTGGCACGAGGGACACCAGTTCACCGGCGCCATCGCGCGGTAGGCCAGCCCCTTCCCGAAAAACTTGAGGAAGAACCACTGGTTCCAGCGGTAGTACTCGGGGTCGCTGGTTATCACTTCGCTTTTCCAGTCGAACATCGCGCCGATCGACTTCAACTGCCGGCGCATGCGGTCGATATTGGCGTAAGTCCACTTGTGCGGGTGGACCCCCTGCTTGATCGCGGCGTTTTCGGCCGGCAGACCGAATGCGTCAAAGCCGATCGGATAGAACACCTCGTATCCGCGCATACGACGATACCGCGCGACCGCGTCCGATGGCGCCATCGGGTACCAGTGGCCAACGTGAAGGTCGCCCGAAGTGTAGGGCAGCATCGTCAGAAGATAGAACCTTCGCTCAGCGTCAAGGTCCGTGTGGTACAAGCCATCCGCCTCCCACCGAGCCTGCCACTTCTTCTCGATTTCCTGTGGGTTGTATCTCTGCGCCTTTGTTTTCGTCGTCTGTTCCTTCATTCGCCTCGGTCCTTTGACTGCTCCTCGTGCCATTCCCTGTGTGTCCTGCGCCATACTAGCCCGAGTTCTTCGTTGTCATCGTTCTCCTGTAGCTCCCCCAGCCATCGGTAAAGCAGGCGGTCCAACCTCCGTGTGAACGGCCGGGCCTCCAGCGCCGCAACGACGATCAGCGCGGCGGCCACGCCAACGACGTAGAGCGACAGACCAATGGTCATGCCAATCGCCGCCGCGACCCAGATGGTGGCGGCTGTAGTGATCCCATGGATCCGCCCCTGATCACGCAGGATCACACCGGCACCGATGAAGCCGATACCAACCACGATGTTCGATGCGACGCGCGAACTGCCCACATCCCCGAAGAGGGTGGAGGAATCCGTAAAAAGTGCGGCCCCTGTAGCTACAAGGGCGGTCGTCCGTATTCCGGCGGGATAGCCGCGCAACTCACGCTCCAACCCGATGAGCGCGCCGAGGCTGCCGGCGATCAAAAGTCGGCTCAGGATATGCAGTTGTTCGCCAGTCGATACGTCCATTTCCTCTTATTACTCAAGGGCGGCGGCGCTAATGCAAAACCCTCCGTCCACAGGGACGGAGGGCCTGTTTCCGCGGTACCACCCTGGTTCCCCGATGTAA
>Ga0114129_10003107_pt1 | contig 23285 bp, 17 predicted proteins | sample RhiMetdeltSRZDD1_FD_80071 | JGI IMG/M metagenome (GOLD analysis project Ga0114129, IMG submission 80071) | Populus rhizosphere microbial communities from Tennessee, USA - Rhizosphere MetaG P. deltoides SRZDD1 (version 2) (version 2) | ecosystem: Host-associated > Plants > Roots > Rhizosphere >...
GACTGGGCCGCCTCGGCGAGCGAGTCGAACGTCGCCTGGACGTACGCCCGGGCGTGGCCTTCCGGCGTGCCGTCGTCGAACCGGGAGATGAGCTCGTCGAAGTCTGTGATCAACCGCTCGACGAGCGCGGCGACCAACGCTTCCTTCGTGGCGAAGTGGTAGAGCAGGCCGCCCTTGCTCACGCCGGCCCGCTGCGCGACCGCGGCGAGCGTCAACGCGCGGGTGCCCGCCTCGGCGAGCAGCGCTTCGGCGGCGTCGAGCAGATGATCACGGCGCATCCGGCTACTGTACCGTCCGGACGGTACAGTCATGAACCTGGTTGCGGTGGTGGACCTCACCCGAGTGGACTGGGCCGCATGACTGCGCCCGAGATCACCAGAACGGATCCTCCGCGGATCGCGGACGAACGGACCATGCTCGACGCCTGGCTGGACTACCACCGCACCACGCTGTTGATGAAGTGTGCGGGACTCGACGAGGAGCAGCTCAAGCGCCGCTCGGCCGAGCCGTCGACCCTGTCGCTGCTCGGTCTCGTCCGGCACATGACCGAGGTCGAGCGCGGTTGGTTCCTGGATTTCGGTGGGGTGGAGTACACCCCGTTCTACTGGTCGAAGGACAACTACGACGGCGACTTCGACCACCTCGACAGCGCCCCGGTGGACCGGGTGTTCGCCGCGTTCGACGAGGCGTGCGCCGGATCGCGCGAGGTGGTCGCGGGCCGTTCGCTGGATGACACCTTCACCGACGAGAGGGAGCGGGAGTTCTCGTTGCGCTGGATCTACATCCACATGATCGAGGAGTACGCGCGACACAACGGGCACGCCGACCTGATCCGCGAGCGGATCGACGGCGCGAAAGGCGACTGAGGGCTACGCGGCGACGGCTTCCCGCTCCTCCGCGCCCAGTCGCTGACTGATCACCTCGGTGATGCCGCTGCGCATGGTGACGCCGTAGAGTGCGTCGGCGATCTCCATCGTGCGCTTCTGGTGCGTGATGATGATCAGCTGGCTGCGGTCCTGGAGCTGCCTCAGCAGGTTCAGCAGCCGGTCCAGGTTGATGTCGTCGAGCGCCGCCTCGACCTCGTCGAGGATGTAGAAGGGGCTCGGCCGCGCCCGGAAGATCGCGCAGAGCAGCGCGACGGCGGTCAGCGAGCGCTCGCCACCGGAGAGCAGCGACAGCCGCTTGATCTTCTTGCCGGGTGGCCGCGCTTCCACCTCGACGCCCGTCGTGAGCAGGTCGTCGGGGTCGGTGAGCACGAGCCGGCCCTCCCCGCCGGGGAACAGGACGCGGAAGACCTCCTCGAACTCCCGGGCGGTATCGGCGAACGCGCTGGAGAACACCTCGAGAATCCGCTCGTCGACGTCCTTGACGACGGTCAGCAGATCCCGCCGGGTGGCCTTGAGGTCCTCCAGCTGGTCGTTGAGGAACTTGTACCGGTCCTCCAGCGCCGCGAACTCCTCGAGCGCCAGCGGGTTCACCTTGCCGAGCAGGTTGAGCTCGCGCTCGGCCTTGGCGGCCCGCTTCTCCTGGACCGGTCGCTCGTACGGCACCGGCTCCGGCGGGAACTTGCCATCGGCCTCGGCCGCGGCCAGTTCCGCCTGGGTCGGCGGGACAAACTGGTCCGGCCCGTACTCGGCAAGCAGCGTGTCCAGGTCCAGCCCGAAGTCCTCGGCGGCCTTCGCCTCCAGTTGCTCGATGCGCAGCCGCTGCTCGGCGCGGGCGACCTCGTCGCGGTGGACCTCGCTGGTCAGCCGTTCCAGATCGGCGCCGAGTTGCTTGGCTGCCGCCCGTACCGCCGACATCTCGGCCTCGCGCGCGGACCGCGACTGGGCGACGGCGTCGCGGTTCGCGGCGGCCGTGGCCAGTGAGACGGCGATCCGCTCCAGCACCGCGCGGGCGCCGGTCTCGACCGCACCCGCGATGGCGGCGCCTCGGGCGCGCGCGGCACGCCGGGCGGCGGCTCGCTCGCGGGCGGCGCGCTCGGCCGCGGCCTGCCGGGCCAGGGAGTCGGCGCGTCCGGCCAGCGAGGCGACCCGCTCCTCCGAGGTGCGGACCGCCAGCCGCACCTCCATCTCGTTCTGCCGGGCGCGGTTCACCGCCGCCGTGAGCTGGTCTCGCTCGGCGGTCGACGGGTTCTCGTCCACGGACGTGGCTTCGGCCAGCCGCAGGCGTTCCTCCAGCTCGGCGAGGCCGGCGAGGCCCTCGTCGCGGGCTGTCTCCGCGTTGGCGATCGCCGTGGAGAGCCGTTCCGCCTCGGCGATCGCCGACTTGGCGGCCGCGCCCAGCTCGGCCAGCCGTCGGGCGGCGGCGTTGCGCTGCCCCTCGGCCTCGCGCTTGGCGGCGGCGGAAGACGCGACGCGCTCCTCGGCCGCGGCGAGCTGGTTGCGCGCGACCTCCAGTGCGGACCGCAGCTGTGTCAGCTTGCGGTCGGCCTCGGACCAGCGCACACGGGCCTCCTCGACGGCGGCCTGGACCTCGATGAAGCTCGGCTGCTTGGCGGAACCGCCGGCGGCGGCGTGCGCGCCGATCACGTCACCCTCGGGCGTGACCGCGCGCAGGGTCGGCGCGGCGGCTACCACGCGGCGAGCGGCCTGCAGGTCGGCCACGAACACCACGTCGCGGAGCGCCTTGGCCATCGCGGGACGTAGCTCGTCCGGGGCGTGCACGAGGTCGCCGGCCCACTGCGCGCCCTCGGGCAGCGGGGGCCGCGGGTCGGCACCGGTAGAGGCCGAGCCGACCAGGAGCGCGGCGCGCCCGGCGTCCTCCCACTTGAGCAGCTCGACGGCGGCGACGGCGCTCTCCACGTCGGAGACGGCGACGGCGTCGGCCAGCGCGCCCAGGGCCGCGGCGAGGGCCGCCTCGTGGCCGTGTTCGACCGTCAGCAGCGCGGCGACGCTGCCGATCAGGCCGGGCACCCGGCTGGCGTTGGCGAGCAGGGCACCGGCGCCGTCCTTGCGCCGCAGGCCCATCGCGAGCGCCTCCTCGCGGGCCTTCCAGCCGGTGGCGTCCTTCTCCGTGGCGCGCTCGGCGTCGGAGAGCCGCTCGACCTCGGCGACGGTGGTGTCCCGGGCGGCCAGCGCCTCGCGGTGCCGGATTTCCAGATCGGCGGTGTCCCGGTCCTGCTCGGTCGCGCCCTCGACGACCGCGTCGTAGTCCTCCTGGGCCGTCTCGGCCCGCGCCTGCGCCTCGGTCAGCGCGACCTCGAGCCGCGCGATCTCGTCGGCCGCGGCGGTCGAGCGGGTCCGGACCGCGTTGACCTGGCCGGCGAGCTTGGCCAGGCCCTCCCGCCGGTCGGCGACCGCCTTGACCGCGGCCACCAGCGCCTTTTCGGCGTCGGCGAGCTGGGTCTCCAGCTCCTGCCGGTGCCGGACCGCCTCGGCCAGGTGTGCCTGGTCCGCCTCCAGGGCGGCGCGCAGGCCCGCCTCCTGCTCGCGGACCTTCTCCGCCTCCGCGGCCAGCAGCTCCGGATCGCGGCCGGGGCGCTCGTCCTCGGGGGTGGTCGTCAGGTGGCGCAGTCGCTCTGCGGCGAGCTGGGCCGTCGAGCGGAACCGCTCCTGCAGGGCGGACAGCTTGTACCAGGTGTCCTGCGCGGCCGCGAGCAACGGAGCGTCCTCGGCGAGCGCGGCCTCCAGCTCGGCGAGGCGTCCCTGGACCTGCGCGTACTCCCCCTCGATCTGCTGGCGGCGCTGGCGCAGAGCCGTCTCGTCGGCGATCTCCTTGTCGAGCGTGGCGCGCAGGGTCGCCAGGTCGTCGGCGAGCAGCCGCAGCCGGGCGTCGCGCAGGTCGGCCTGGATGCCGGCCGCGCGCCGGGCCACCTCGGCCTGCTTGCCGAGCGGCTTGAGCTGGCGGCGAAGCTCCGCGGTCAGGTCGGTGAGCCGGTTGAGGTTGGTCTGCATCGCCTCGAGCTTCCGCAGCGCCTTCTCCTTGCGCTTGCGGTGCTTGAGGACGCCGGCGGCCTCCTCGATGAACGCCCGCCGGTCCTCGGGCTTGGCGTGCAGGACCGCGTCCAGCTGTCCCTGGCCGACGATCACGTGCATCTCCCGGCCGATGCCGGAGTCGCTGAGCAGCTCCTGGATGTCGAGCAGGCGGCACGAGCTGCCGTTGATCTCGTACTCACTCTCGCCCGACCGGAACATCCTTCGGGTGATCGACACTTCGGTGTAGTCGATCGGCAGAGCACCGTCGCTGTTGTCGATCGTGAGAGTGACCTCGGCCCGGCCGAGCGGGGGACGGCCGGCCGTACCGGCGAAGATCACGTCCTCCATTTTGCCGCCGCGCAATGCCTTGGCGCCCTGCTCACCCAGCACCCAGGCGATGGCATCGACCACGTTTGACTTGCCCGAGCCGTTGGGTCCCACCACACAGGTGATCCCCGGCTCGAGCTTCAGCGTCGTGGCAGAGGCAAAGGACTTGAACCCCTTCACCGTCAGCGTCTTGAGATGCACGTGGCTCCGGTGCTCGTAGGGTCGGCCCGATCTTCAGGCCGCTTCTTCGCGCAATGTACCCCGGTACGGCCGTTACCCTGCGTGTCACAGCCGATTGCGCCAGGCCGTGGACAGGCCGTCAGACCTGCGGATTCCACACGGCGGGCGGGCAAAAACATGCGCGCCGACCTCGGCGTGTCGGCGCGCTAGCGGATTCTTCGGGGAACGGAGGCTGCGGCGCCGGTACCTTGCGAGCACCGGCGCCTCGGTCGTCAGGTCAGCGCCGGCTCGGCGATCCGGAGTAGGTGTTCCGGATCGGCGACGGCCGCGGCCAGCCGATCGTTTTCGGCGCGTAGCCGGGTGACCTCGAACTCGAGTGCCTGCACCGTGGCACGCAGTTTCGTGACCTCGTCCAACAGACGCCGGTCCGGCGCACTGCCAACGTGGCCGTAGAGGGCTTTCGCCATATCGTCTCCTCGTGATGCGCTGCCGGTACAGCCAGCAACGCGCGCCCAGTAAATCGCGGCAACCTACCCGCGGCGTTCAGCACACGAGCATGGTCGGGCGACTGGCGACATACCCATCCTCCGCCGACGAATGGGCAGAGTCAAGTTCTGTCCCCCTCGACTCGAGTCGGGTCGGCTCAGGGTTCGTCTCTGATAGCGTCAACCCGGTCTATTCAGGGCGAGGTGGCAAAGATCTTGGCTGGTGGCCATCGGCGCAGCACACCCCGTCGAAGCATGGCTGCCCTGGTGCTGGTGCTCGCGGCCATGGCGTCGGCCGGGTTCGGCGCTACCGTCCTGCGCGGGTACTCGCCGCTCGACGAGCCGGCCAGCGGAAGCCAGCGCTTCGGCGCCGCCGCTGGCGAGCCCGGAGCCAGCCCCGACCCGAGCGCCAGCGCCACGCCGAGCGTGTCGCCCTCGGTCACCGCGGCGCCGTCCAGCACAGCCCCGGCACCCAGCCCCACACGCAGTCGAAGCCGGGTCGAGGTGCTGGAGGACGAGGTCCTCGTGCTGGTCAACCGCGAACGCGCCCGCGCCAGCTGCCCGGCGGTTCACCGTGATGACCGGCTGCACAGCGCCGCTCGCGGGCACAGCGTCGACATGGCCGAGCACAACACCATGAGCCACACCGGCAGCGACGGCAGCTCACCCTGGCAACGGGCGGAGCGGGCCGGGTACGACGACGCGATCGGCGAGAACGTGGCATATGGGTACCGCACGCCCGCCGCGGTCATGGACGGCTGGATGGGCAGCTCGGGCCACCGGGCGAACATCCTCAACTGCGCCGCCCGAGCCCTCGGCGTCGGCCTTGCCTACAGCCGAAGCGGCACACCCTACTGGACCCAACTCTTCGGCCGCACGTAGTGTGATTCGCCCGCTCACTTGTCCTTGATCGACGGGGAGAGGCGACGCCGGGGGCGGCGCTGGCAACGCGGGCAGGAGTACGACGACCGGTTCATGAAGTGCTCCCGCCGGATCGGTGCACCGCAGCGCAGGCACGGCTCGCTCTCCCGGCCATATACACCCAGGGAACGGTCGAAGTACCCGCTCTCCCCGTTCACGTTGACGTAGAGCGAGTCGAAGCTCGTACCGCCGGCGCAAATAGCCTCGGTCAGCACCTCCCGCACGTGCGAGAGCAGCCCGCTCGCGGCCGGCCGGGTCAGCGACGACGTCGGCCGGGCGCCGTGCAGTCGGGCCCGCCACAGCGCCTCGTCGGCGTAGATGTTGCCGACCCCGGACACCAGTGTCTGGTCCAGCAACGCGCGTTTGACCTCGGTACGCCGGCGGCGCAGCGCGGCGACGAACTCGTCGTCCACAAAGGACGGGTCGAGCGGATCGAGCGCGATGTGCGAAATTTCGCCCGGCAGCGCGGCGCCACCCGGCGACACCGCCAGCCCGCCGAACGTGCGCTGGTCGACGAACCGCAGCTCCGGCCCGTCGTCCGTGAACCGGAACCGGATCCGGAGGTGGATCTCGTCGGCCGCGGACTCCGGCCGCAGCAGCATCTGCCCGGACATGCCTAGATGACCGATCAGCGCGTCGCCGGAGTCGAGCGGAAGCCACAGGTACTTTCCCCGACGGCAGGCCGCCAGCACGGTACGCCCGGTCAGCGCCGCGGCGAAGTCGGCCGGTCCGGCCGGGTGCCGGCGTACCGCCCGGGGGTGCCCGACATCGACCCCGGCGATGGTCCGGCCGACCACCCAGGTCGCCAGACCGCGGCGGACGGTCTCCACCTCGGGCAGCTCAGGCACGCGACCACCGCTCCGGATCGCGGAGGCTCTCCGGTCCGGACACCGCGCCGGCGCGGGCGGACAGCTCGCGCCACGCCTCCTCGGCCGCCCGCTGCTCGGCCTCCTTCTTGCTGCGCCCGTCGACGCCGCCGAACCGGTCCCCGGCCACGATCGCCCAGGCCGTGAACGTCTTCGCGTGGTCCGGGCCGGTCTCCTCGATGCGGTACTCCGGCACGCCCAGGCCGAGCGAGGCGGTCAGCTCCTGCAGCGAGGTCTTCCAGTCCAGGCCGGCACCGCGGCCCGCCGCCTCGGACATCAGGTCGTCGAACAGCCGGCGGATCACGTGGGTCGCGGTCGTCAGGCCGTACTGGAGATAGATCGCGCCCAGCACCGCCTCCAGCGTGTCGGCCAGGATGCTCGCCTTGTCCCGCCCTCCGGTGGCCTCCTCGCCCTTACCGAGCAGAAGGTACGGGCCGAGGCCCACCGGCCCGAGGCCGCGGGCGACGTCGGCCAGCGCGCGCATGTTGACCACGCTCGCGCGGAGCTTCGCCAGCTGTCCCTCGGCCAGGTCCGGGTGGTTGTGGAACAGCGCGGTCGTGACCACGAGCCCGAGTACCGAGTCGCCGAGGAACTCCAGCCGCTCGTTGGTCGGCAGGCCTCCGTTCTCGTACGCGTACGACCGGTGGGTCAGTGCCCGCTCCAGCAGCTCCGGGTCGAGAGCGACGCCGAACGCGCGTTCCAGGTGGCTGATCGGCGGCGGAGAACTCATGTGATCACCTCGCTCCTCCAGAGCCGGGCAGTGGTACCGAGACGGTGCAGCTGTGCGGCGAGCTCGATGCCCGAAGCGAAGTCGGGCCCGTTGGCCTCACCGTGGCAGACGACCACCGTCCCGCCGATGCCGAGCAGGGCCGCCGCGCGCGGGGCGGTATCCGCCGACATCTCGCCGCCGGCCAGGACATACGCGGCCTCGACGCCCTTGAGCAGGACGTTTCCGGTGAACCCGTCGGTGACTACGACATCGGCCCGCGCGCCGCGCGAGACGTCGTACCCCTCGACGTTGCCGACGAACTCGGCGCCGTTGGGCAGGGCGGTACCGGCCAACCGGCCGTACGCGGACCGGCGCCACCGGTCGCCCTTGTCCGCCTCGGTGCCGATGGACAGCAGGCCGACCCGGGGATGGTCCAGCCCGAGGAGCGCCGCGGCGTAGGCCGCACCGAGCACCGCGTGCTGCACCAGTACCGGGGGCGACGGGTCCACCGACGCGCCCACGTCGAGCAGGACCACCGGGCCGTCCAGGCCCGGCAACGTGCAGGCCAGCGGCGGTCGGCGCACCACACGGCCCAGCCCGATCACGGCGGCCGTGACCGTGGCGCCGCTGTTCCCGGCGGACACGACCGCATCGGCGTACCCGTGGACGACGGCGTCGACGGCCGCACCGACGGTGGTACCGGGCCGCGCGGCGCTCAGCGGTCCGTCGGCCGTCTCCACGGCACGTAGCGGCCCGTCGTCCGGCCGGGTCGCCGTGGCGACCGAGACCCGGGACCGGTCGGCGGCCGGGAGCGCGGCAAGGACCTCGTCGGCGACCGAAGTCGGTCCGACGAGGACGAGGCGCAGGTCAGGATCGGCGCTGCAGGCGAGCAGAGCGCCGTCAACCACGACGGCGGGTGCGTGATCCCCGCCGAGGAGGTCGACGGCGATCCGCGCTGGCCCAGAAAGCTGCCGCGTGGATCGCGTCACCCGGTATTACCCACCAAGGTCAGACCTCGATGACCTGGCGGCCGTTGTACGTGCCGCAGACCATGCAGGCCGCATGCGGAAGCTTCGGCGACTTGCACTGCGGGCAGGGGACGGTCGCGACCGCAGTGGCCTTCCACTGCGCCCGACGGGACCGGGTGTTGCTGCGCGACATCTTGCGCTTGGGTACGGCCACGAGCCTCTTACTCCTCGGTCAGCTGAGACAGGGCCGACCAGCGGGAGTCGACCCGCTGGTGGCTGTGGTCTGCCGGCAGGTCGTCCAGGTGTACCCCGCACTCGGGGCACATGCCGGGACAGTCGGCGCGGCACAGCGGGTGGCTCGGCAGTGCAAGCACCACCGCGTCCCGCAGCGCCGGCTCCAGGTCGATCAAGTCACCCCGCAGCCGGCCCACCTCCTCCTCGTCGGTGGTCTCGTCCGTGGCGCTGTGCTCGTAGGCGTACAGCTCCTGCAGTCGGATCACCAGCGTGTCGCTGGTCGGGCGCAGGCAACGACCGCACTCCCCCTCGACCGTGGCCGACGCGGTCCCCGAGACGAACACGCCCTCGGTGACCCACGTCATCGACAGGTCGAGGTGGATCGCGGCGCCTTCCGGCACCCGGACCAGCTCCAGCCCGAAGTCGGCGGGTGCGGGGATCGTCCGGTCGACGGCACGGTGAACGCCCGGACGGCGCGGCAGGTCCCTCGTATCGAGGACCAGGGGCGACCGGGGGTCGAGATGGGTCAACGGGTGATCATGCATCCTTGGACTCCGGCCGGGAGAGGCCGTTGGACAAGATTACCCGACCGCCATTTCAGGTTCGCGGCGGTCCGGCCCCGTTGCGTCGAGGCGCGTCAGAACGGCAGCGGGCGGTCCACCTCGTCGGGGACGAACGAGCCGATCTCGCGGAGCGCGTGCATCTTGTCCCGACCGCGCTCGATCGACGCCAGCGCCCGCGTCAGGAACTGCTCGAAGTTCGCCAGCGCGGTGTCCACGTAGTCGTCGACCTCGTCGCGCAGCCGCTGTGCCTCGGCCCGGGCCTCACCGACGATCCGCGCCGCCTCGTGCTCCGCGGAGACCGTGATCTCGTTCACCGAGACCAGTCGGGAGTGTTCCTGCTCGCCCTCGGTGATGATCCGCTCGGCCTCACGCCGGCCCGCATCTATGATCTTGTCGCGTTCGTCGAGCAGCGCGCCCGCCCGGCGCAGCTCGGGAGGCAGCTCACCGCGCAACTGCTCGAGGGCGGCGACCATCTCGCCACGGTCCACCATGCAGTTACGCGACATCGGCACCGAACGGGCACCCTCCACGATGGCGATGATCTCGTCGATGCGGTCGAGCGGGTCCACTCGCATAACTCCTGTCCCCCTGTCGGCGGCGATGGCCGGCCGAGTTCCCATTGTGAGGGTACGGCTCAGGCGCCGGGCTCGCCGGACGCTGGCCCCCGCAGCCGTGCGGCGAGTCGGACGACGACGAGATCGGGCACGTGCGCCGAGACATCGCCTCCCCACTTCGCCACGTCCTTGACCAGGCTGGAGGACAGGAACGAATACAGCGGGTTCGTCGCCATGAACAGCGTCTCGACCCCCGCCAAGCCGGTGTTCATCTGCGCCATCTGAAGCTCGTAGTCGAAGTCGCTGATCGCGCGCAGCCCCTTCACCACCACCGAGGCGCCCTGCGCCTTGCAGTAGTCGACGAGCAGCCCCTGGAACGACTCCACCCGGACATTCGGGTACCCGGCCGTTACCTCGCGCAGCATGTCGAGGCGCTCGTCGACGCTGAACAGCCCGGCTTTCGCCTGGTTGACCAGTACCGCGACGATTACCTCGTCGTATAGCCGGCTGGTCCGGCCGATGATGTCCAAATGGCCGTTGGTGACCGGGTCGAACGAGCCCGGACACACCGCGCGTCTCGTGGTGCCGCTCACGATCGGCGACCGTACCAAAGTGTGGTCTCCCCGTAGCGGCGGCTGCGCTCCGAAGTGAGACCCGGCACCCAGCGCGGGACCGCCGACCGCGTCGCGCGCTCGACCACGACCACCGCGTCCGCCGCCAGCCAGGCGCCGTCGACGAGTGCGGCCAACATCGCGGTGAGATCATCATCGGGTACCGCGTACGGCGGGTCGGCGAACACGACGTCGTACGGCTGCCCGTCCGGCGGCCCGCTCTCCAGGACCGTCTCGACCTTCCCGGTCTCGAGGCGAGCGCCCGATCCGACGCCGAGCAGCGCGATGTTCTCGCGGATGATGCGCGCCGCCTTCGGATCCGACTCGACCAGCAGTACCGCGGCCGCCCCGCGCGACAGCGCCTCCAGCCCGACGGCACCCGAGCCTGCATAGAGGTCCATGAATCTCGATCCACTGACCTCGGTGAGGCTCTCCAGCGTGCTGAACAGCGCCTCCCGGACCCGGTCCGACGTCGGGCGGGTGTGCTGCCCGACCGGCGCGGCGATCCGTCGACCACCGAGCGTGCCCGCCACGATCCTCGTCACCCTGACGACGCTATCGCGAGGTAACGATTCGGTATCACCAGTCCACCCGGTCATCCGTATCTCTCGATGTATCACTAGGGTCGGGCGTCGTGCCTTGCCCGATCCCCATCTCGGGAGTGCGTGTGAACAGCTTCCTCCCCTCTGTCCGACGCCTGCTGATAATCCTCGCCGCCATCGCGGCCGGCATCGTGGGCGCACTCGCCCTCGGCTCCCCCACCAGTGCCCACAAGCCCTTTGTCGAGGGCGTCGCCGTGTGCGACACCGCGGCCGGTGACTGGGTCGTCACCTGGACCGTGAAGAACAGCGAGAACGATCTGGTCGGCGAGGTGACCGGCGTACGGCTCACGCCGGACGGCACCACCGTGACGGACATCGAGGTCGACGCCGTCCTGCCCACGAGCATCTCGTCCACCCCGCTCACCGGGGTGCAGCACGTCCCCGCCACCTTCGAGTCCGCCTCGCTTACGGTCGATGTCCACTGGAACCGCGGTAGGGGCGTGGACGCCTCGCACAAGGGCACGGTTTCGTTCGAGGGCACCTGCCAGGCCACGACGCCGAACCCGGGCGCGAGCTTCGCGTCGTCCTGCGAGGGCGTCGTGACCGTGACGCTGACCAACGCCACCGATGCGACGGCCCCTGCCGTGTTCACTGTCTCCGGCCAGGGTGGGTTCACCCAGACGTCCACAGTTGACGCCGGCAAGGACGCGAAGGTGGACGTACCGAAGGCGAACGCCGGTGCCATCACCGTCACCGAGGGCGCGAACAACACGCCCGTCGCCGAGGGCAAGTCGATGCCGGTGGCCAACTGCCTGCCGGTGACGGGTGTCGAGACCGGCATGTACGCCGCCGGCGGGCTGGCCCTGGCCGGACTGGGCGGCGTCCTGTTCGTGTTCTTCCGCCGCCGCCGTTTCCGGTTCGTCAGCTAGCCGCAGAAGGTGCTCATCCGGTCCCGGTCGGCTATCGCCCGGCGAAGGAAGGTCCACAGTTCCGGCATCAGCTTGCGCCACTCCTGACCGGTCAGCTCCTCCCGGCGGATCACGTGGGTGTACGCCACCTGTTGCTGCTCGACCCTGATCCGGCCGTCGGACACCCACCGGCCACCCCGGCAGACCAGCCGTTCGTAGCAACCGACGGTCAGCCGTTCCATGGGCACGCTGAGTTCCACCGTGTACAGCCGGAAGGTCCACGAGTGCTGTCCCGTGCTCAGCTCGCGCAGGACCCGTGGCGATGTGTCGTGCGCGAGGATGTCGGGGTCGTAGTCGCCTTCCTGTACGTTGTCGCCGTCGCCGACGACACGCACGTGGACCCGGGCGTCCGACGTGAGACACCCCAGCGGACCTCTGGTCTCCACCAGGCGTCCACGCTGGACAGTCCCTTCTGGACACTCCGCTGTCGGTGACACCGCGGGCGGGGCGGACGGCGTACCCGTGAACATGGCTCTGACGGCCGCGGTGGCCACGACCCGCACCGGCTCGGCGACCGTCTGCGCCGGCGCGGCCTCGACCAGCGCCGCCGTGACCGGCGCCGTGCGGTGGACGTCCTGGACCTTGGCGCGGGAGCCGCGTCGGCGGTAGAAGAGGACGCCTACCCCGACAGCCGCGAGGACACCGCCGACCGCTACGAACACCAGCCACCAGATCGAACCGCCATTACTCATTACGGCGGACGTTAGCGAAGACCTTCGGCGCCTGCTATCCAGGAACCGACAACCCTCACATGCTGATGACGACCACCACTGCGATCAGTCCGACGAACCAGCCGGCCAACAATCCAGCGCCGACATCGCGCCGACCCCGGACGAGCAGGACAACACCGGCGACGAGACAAGCGATCGCGACCAGTGCCTCCACGATGAAGAAGGTTCCGATGGCAGCCGCCAGGTCCTCGAACCCGCCGCCCTCCGAAGGCTCCACGAACCCGGCGGCCACGATGCCGGCGACGAACGCGAGAGCGTGCCCCACGAGACCCAGTACGGCGCCGAGCACGACGCGGCCGGGCCGAAGCGTCTGTACCACGGCCGCACGGTAGAGGACTCATGCCTGGCGGGTCAACGTGAACCAGTTCAGGTACCAGTTGCCTCCTCCGGTCGGCGGCGACAGGCGCAGCCGCTGTACGCCGGCGCCGAGTGTGACCGTCGGCCCGGTGACGGTGCTCCAAGCGCCGGCGGTGTTCACCGCGGTCGTGTTGGTCAACGAGCCGACGCTCAGCTGGATCGCCGACTGGGCGGCCATTCCCCGGACCCGGTACGCGATCCGGTAGGCGCCCATCGCGGGAACGTACACCGTGTACTCCGCGGTGCCGTCAGCCGACATGTACCCGTCTCCGGCGATGCCGTCGTTGGCGCAGGCACCCGTACATCGCAGCATGTGCGCCGTCGCGTCGATCGGGATGATGCCGCCGGGGCCTGGCGGCCGTGCCTGCATACCCGTGGTCACCGTGTGTTCGGCCTGCACGGTCGCTGACGCGCCAACCGTCCGCGGCAGCGAGACCGGTACCGGGTCGAAGAGCCTCGCCAACTCGACCGAGGCGATCCAATGGTCGATCACGGCCGTGTGGCCGGGTGCCGGTGGCCAGATGTGGAACGTCACCCACATCCGCCCGGTGCGGTCGAACGCCGGGGGACGTTGCTCCGGTGGCCCTTGCCGCGGCAGCAGGTTCCGGCCGGTGTCCACGAGGTTTCCGATGGTGAATGTCTTGGCCAGACCGGTACCGGAGTGCCGGATCGCCATCACGTTGCCGGTATCCCAGGTGTCGACGCCCACGATCGTGCGGGTCACCGGATCCTCGGCCAGTTGCAGGAAGTTGCCGAAGAAACCACCACCGCCGACGTCGCGGCTCTGTGATATCTCGTAGTCCGGCGCGCAGGTCTGTCCCCACACCGTCCGGCCGCCGGATGTGGTGGTGTAGCTTTCCGGCCGGCTGTTCCAGCGGCTCGGATCGAACGGGCACGCCGGTCCGCCGAGCTTGCGCCGTCCGTCCACTGTGGAGTAGATGACGACACCGTTGGACAGCGCCCACATGTTGCCCTGGTAGTCGTAGATCCCACCGTGTACGCCGCGGAAGCCGGTACCGGCAGGGCCGACGATGAACGGCGCCGACACGGGCCGGATCTCGCCCGTCGCCGCGTTGTAGCTGAACTCCTGCGTCACGCTCGGATCGAGTCCCGGCGGTACCGTGCTCGGGTCACCGTCATCGTCGGCGTGCCAGATGTCGGCTACGACGCTGAAACGCTCGTCACCCGGCGGGCTGGTCGGGTCGATCTCCACCGTCTTGATGGCGATGCCGAGGTTGCCCGGCCGCACGGGGTTGGGCGGGTTGATGTCGGGGACGTCGGGGTAGGCGTAGAAGCCCACGATCCTCACGGCGAAGTGTCCAGCCATGTTCGGGCCGGTGACCCGCAATGCCATGAGACCGCCGCTGCTGCGCCGCCCGTCGCCGGCGTACAGCGCCACGATCAGGTCGCGCGAGCGGGGGAAGACGGCCATCTCGTTCGGGCCGCCGCAGATGCTTGTGCCGCCGGGCATGCCCTCGTACGGGGCACACGCGCGAGTGTCCACATCGGAGTCCGGATTGGACACCGCCAGCTGGGCCGCGCTCCACTGGTCGACGACCTGCCAGCGCCCGTTCACCTTCGCGATGATGCCGAAGCTGGGCCAGACGCCCTCGGCCGGGATGCGGCGCCGGTCGAAGTAGGGCGGCCACGGTACGCCGAACAGGTTCGTGAAGGCGACCGCGTTGCCGTCGCCGACGACCTGGACGTCCCACGCGGACGCTCCACCGTGGAACGTCGTGCCGTTCTCCACGAACGGCGCCACGGTGTCGAAGCCCAGTGACGTCTTGGCCCGTACCGTGGTCCATTCGTTGGCCCGCGGGTCGTACACGCCAGCCGCCACCATGTCGTCGGCGATGTCGGTGTTGCCGCCCTGGACGAACATCGTGCCGTCGGCGGTCACCGCGTTGAAGATGCCGTTGTGCCCGGCCGGCCAGCCCCATCCCGGTACCGCTCGCGTGGCGAGCAGGTGACCCGATGGTGTCGTACCGCCGAGGTCGGCGCCGAAGCTGCCGTCACGCCCGTGGATGGTCACGACACCGGGCTCGTACAGCGCCGGCAGGACACCGGTCGTATCGAGCCGGAACACGAACTGCGTACGCAGGTTGGAAGACCCACCCCAGAACATGTGCGCGGTGGCGTACACCGGCTGCGGACCGGCCGCGGTCGGGTTCGGTACGGCGATCGACAGTCCGCCGAAGCCCGGCACGTCGGGGAACGCGTTGACGGGCCGCGCGTCGACCCCGGCGACCGGTGCGGTGCGGTGCGACCACCCCCACCATGGCCGGTACCGGCTCGCCGGGTCGAACGAGTTGACCAACGCGCAACCACCCCCGTTGGTGGGTACGGCCCGGCCGCACAGTGCCCACCCGGTCGCGTAGTTGCCCGACGCCCAGGCGTTGGCCGAGAAGAACAGCCAGAGTTCACCCGAGTCGGCCCGTACCATCGTCGGGTTCTCGATCACCTGCTCGAGCTGCCCGTTCGAGTTGAGGAACTCGTCGAACCGGAGGTCCGGATGGGACTCGCTGAGCAGCGCCCGGACCGGACCGACCAGCGACGCGGTCGCCGGGTCGAACCGCTGGATGTTGAGCGGGCCGGAGTCCCAGAGCAGGTACCACGCCTGCGTCTGCCGGTCGTAGAAGATCTCCGGGTCGATCGCCCACCAGCCGTTGGCCGGGCAGACCAGTGGCTGTGCGGGATGCAACCAGTTCGGTCCGGTCGCCCGGTCGCCGGCGGCGACTCCGATGCACTGCTGGCCGCTGTTCGCCTTGCGGGCGACGTAGAACAGCCACCACGCGTTTCCGATCCGCGCCATCGTCGGCGCCCACAGCCACATACCGACCTTTGGCGGCCGGTCGGCCCACGGCCCCGGACCACCGGGCAGGGCATCCCCTCCCCAGCAGTCGCCCAACTGGTCCGGGGCCGGGCCGACCCGGTACGGAATGAACGCGAACCCCTTGTTCCATACCGGATCCGTCGGGTTGCAGGCCGCCGCGAACGGTGCCGACAGCGACTCGTTGGTGGACAGCGACACCCAAGTGTCGCCATCCCGGACCAGCGTCGGGTCGGCCGCCCGCAGGGATCCCTGCGGGCTGGCCTCGGCCGGTGCTGCCGGGAAAGGCCCCGAGACCGCGGCCACGGCAACCAGTATCGCCGCACACAGCACATGCTTCACAGTCATCACCGGCTCAGTTGTCGTCGGGTTTCGGCCACGACGCCTTGACCGCCTTGTTCACGATCAGGCCGATCGCTGCGCCGAGCGCCGCCGCCCCGCAGGCCGGGAGAGAACCCACGGCCGTAGGGATGGCGAGGATCGCCGCCGCCACGCAGGCGCCAGCGGCCGCCCCCGCAACATCCCGCACCGGGTCGGAGAGGATGGTTGCCTCCGCCATCTCGTCCACAGTCTCGACCGCTTGGTCGAGGGCGCTGTCGTCACACTGGTCCGGGCCCATCGTGGTGGCGTTCGTCCACTTGCACTCGATCTGGTCGACGAAGCATCCGAGACCAAAGGGCCCGCAGTCGTCGGTCGGCGCCGCCGGAGCGGACCGGTAGAACTGGATCGGCGCGCTCTGGGCCTCCCCCGCGACCTGGTTGGCCTTCTCGGCCTTCTTGTTGTGCGCGATTTGCTTGGCCAGCTTCACCGCGGCCTTCGGACCGACCTTCGCGAGCCACTTCCAGAACGCGGGATCGGGGTTGGCCTTGTTCAGTGCCCGTAGCTTCTTTGCCTCCTTGGCCGCCTTCAGCGCGGCGGCCTTCATCTTGGACTTCGCGATCGCCGCCGCCCGGGCCCCCGCCGCCCGCACCAGCGCGGCCACCGCTCGGGCCACGGCCTTTGCCACCGCTCGAGCGACCCGGGCCGCCGCCCGGACCGCCGCGCGCGCCGCGGCCGCGACGGCCTTGGCTATCCGAGCCGCGGCCTTGGCCGCCGCGGCCAAGGCCTTCGCCATGGCCTTGGCCAGAGCACTGCCCTTCTTCGCCTTCAGCCCGTCGGGGTCCGCGTGGGCGATGGGGCTGTTCAACCCGTACGCGTACGGGTTGATGCTCTGCGGGTTGGCTCCGTCGTACAGCGGGTCGGGAGAGATGAACCGCGCGAGGTTCGGATCGTAGTAACGGGCGTTGAGATACGACAGTCGGCTGGTGTCGTCCTCGATCTGGCCGAGCCAGCCCCGATCGGAGGCGAACTCTCCACCGGACCGCCGCTGACCGTAGGGCGCGTAGGCGCGGGTCACCAGCAGCGCGGTACCACCGGACGGCACGCTGGCCTCGACCGAGCCCTGTTGGTCGGTGACCAGGTAGTGCACGCCGGTGGCGGTGCGGGTGGCGACCGATAGCCCGTCGAAGCCGTAGCTGCGGCTCGCCGTGACCGACGAGCCGTCGAGGCTCGCGGTGATCTCCTGGCCGGCGACGAACAGGGTCCGGCCCTGAGGTGTGGTACGCATCAGCCGCATGCCGTCGGCGTCGTAGACGAAGCTGTCCGTCCCCTGTGGACCCGACACCGAGGCCAGGCGCCGCTCGGCGTCCCAGGTGAACGTGTCGGTCGCCCCGGCCACGGTCCGCGATGTCAGGTTGCCGTTGGCGTCCCACGTGTAGGTGCCCGAGCCAGCCGTGGCAGGAGCGTGCGGCTTCGCCGGGTACGTGTAGACGTACGTCGTGGCACCCTCGACGCGGGTGCTCAGGTTGCCGTCGGCTGTGTAGGTGTACGTGTGGTTGTACGGCTGCGAGCCGGTACCGCGGAGCGTGCCGTCGCACGCGGCGGCGGTCGTGGTGTACGCGGAGACGAGGCGCAGTCGCGCGTCGTGCCCGTAACATTCCCGCCACGACTGGCCGCCGAGCTGAGTGGTACGCGATGTGGGCGTACCGACCGCGTCGTAGCCGAACTGATGGTCGGCGGTCACCGCGCCGTTGAGCGTGACCTGCTTGCCGGCCAGTCGCTGGTCGAGGTCGTACGTCAAAAGCGTGCCGAGCCACGTCTGGCCACCGGGCCGCGGCCCGACGCCGAGGGACCGCGGCCGGCCCCGGTTGTCGTAGCCGGCACTCCACACGTATTCGTCGATACCGGCCATCCGCTCGGGTCGCCCCACCGTGTTGTATTGGGTCGTGACCGTCTCGGCCGGCAGGCCACCGGCCGCCGGGAAGCCGGTGGAGATGACCCGGTCCGCCGCGTCGTAGCCGAGGCTCACGGTGTAGCTGCCGGACAGCCCGGGCACGCCGGACGGAACCGTCACCGTGGAACCCGTGGGCCGTCCCCGGGTGTCGTATCCCGTCACGTCCGCGACCCAGTTTCCCTGCGGCGTGACCCGTGTGCTGCGATCCAGCAAGCCCTTCTCGCCGGCGGCGTCGTACGTCCACGTCGCCAGCAGCGTGCCGGTGGCGCTACCGGCACGGCGCGCGGTCGGCCGGCTGAGCACGTCGTAGGCCGTCACCGTGACACCGCCCTTGGCATCGGTCACGGTTGTCTGCCGGCCCGCGTCGTCGTAGCCGTACCGCCACAAGCCCGCGTCGGGATCGTTCATCGTCAGGCGCAAACCCGCCATGTTGTATGTGTAGGCGATGGTGTTTCCGGCGGGGTCGGTGACGGACGTGAGCCGGTCGCCGAGATCGTAGCCGTATGTGGTGGGTTGCCAGGCGGTTCCGTCCCACTCCTCGGCCCGGATCAGCCGGCCGAGCCCGTCGACGCGGGACAGCGCCCTGCGTCCGTTGGGGAGTTCCACGGTTGTGGTGTCGTGCGTGTACGTCGTCACGCTGGCCCACTGCTCGACGTTGCCCCGGAACCACGCCTCGCGGGACTCGCGCTCGAGCGCGTCGTAGAGCGTACGGGTGCGGTTCTCCCAGGTCGCCGACAGCAACCCGGTTCCCGGTGTACCAGCCACCGCCTGTTCCGGGATCTCCTCGGCCACCAGACCCCGGTCGTCGTAGACCGTGGTCGCGACGATCACCTTGCCGGGCTCCGGCGACAGGCTCTGCGTCTGGCGTACGCGCAGGGCCGAGTCGTAGACCGTCCAGCTGTCCTCGAACACGGCGCTGGTGTGCGACACCAGGCGGCGGGTCCGGACGATCGGTGCGGCCGTCTTGTCCGGTGAAACCTGGTACGTGTACTCGGTCGACCGCGGCTTGCCCGTTGCCTGCTCGGTGGGCTGGCGAACCGCCACGAGCCGGCCGAGACGGTCGTACGCGTAGCTCGTCAGGTTGCCGTTGGGATCGGTGACCTTCAGCGGCGCGCCGTACGCCGGCTGCCACTCCGTGGTGGTCACGTGCGTGGCCGAGCCGACATAGCTGGTCTCCGTGGAGGTGCGCGGGAACCCACCGGCCAGGGTCGCCTCGTACGCCGTATCGGTGACGTGACCGGCGGCGTCGGTTTCCCGCGTCACCCGACCGAAGGCGTCGTAGACAGTGTCCACAGTGGTCATCCAGTGGGTCGCGTCGACCTCGACCCGTTGCCGGGTGGGGTTGCCGCGCGTCGGCGGCGCGCCGAGCGTCGTCGCGCCGTCGTAGTAGGTCTCGCTGCGCGCCAGCTCGGTCGTCGACGCACAGTCACCGGCCAGGGCGACCTCGCTGGCCGGGAACGCGAGCAGGCCTGCGGTCTCGTTGACCGCGTAGGTGGTCCGGGTGCACCGCTCGTCCCCGGTCTGGCTCAGCCAACCCTCTTCGAGCACCGTGTCGGGTTGGTAATGCGCCCCATACGTGGTGCGGCTGCGCTGCTGCGCGAAACCACCGCCCGCGGAAGCGACATTCGTCGTCGCGGCCGACTCGGCCGCCCAGACCGCCCAGTCCTGCGGGTCGGCGCTGCCCTGGGCGGTGACCCGGGTCTCGTACTGGTGATGGGTCGCCTCCAGCACCTCGTTGGACGGGCCGAGCTTCGCCTCGACCAGCACGGTACCGGCCAACCACGGCTCATCGGGGATGGCGGCCACCGAGTCGAAGCCGGCTCCGGCGAACGGCTGCGCGTTGGCCACCCGGGTGCCGCCGCTGGCCAGCCGGTCGCCGTTCATGCCGCGGAACAGCCGGATCCGGTCCTTCGACGCGCCCTGGGTGATGGTGGTCGTGGCGTATCCGCGCCAGTCCGACCACGACTGGTCCGCCGTCGGGGAGCCCTCGTCGTCGTCATGGTGCCAGGCCGGCGTGTCCTCGTACGTGTAGCTGGTCACCATGGACGGCGATCCACCGTTCGGGTCGGCCTCCTCGACCTTCATCGTCAGGTACTTGTGGAACGTCGCCCACGAGCCACCCACCTTCTGCGGGAAGCAGTCCTGGGTGTTGGCGTCCCACGCCACCGACGGGCCGACCTTGGTCGCCGGGCACTTGGACTTCTGGCCCAACGAAATCACCGTGCCGTGGCCGTACTCGTCGACGATCGCCGCCACCCGGAAGTGCCCCATCGGTTTCTTGCCGGCGGAAAGGTTCACATCGACACGGTTCGGCAGCTCGCCCGGCCAGAAGTTCACCGGCGGCAGCGGCAGCACCTGGCTGAGGTCGGCCGCGTCCAGGATCCCGACCCGCTGGATTCCGGTCAGGTACAGCTTGCGGTCGCCGTCGCTGTTGGCGAGGAACGAGTGCAGCAGGTTGACCTGCTCGACGGGCTTCCAGACACCGCCGACCCGCACCTCGGTACGCACCGCGGCGTACCGGTCGGTGGCGAAGAACGTCGGCGTGGTCACCAGGCAGTTGCTGTCGCAGACCAGGTCGTTGGGCACGTCGGGGAACTGCGAGGCGTTGCTCGGTACCGGTCGGGGGCAGGTGTCGTTGAGGTTCACGCAGCGGTACTCGCCCAGGAACACCACCCGCGCCGCCGCCGACACGGTCGCGTCGGTGTTGGCCGGCTTGCCGTATTCGATCCGGTCCAACCGCCCACCGCGCACGTACGGGTGTTGCACGTCGCCGCCCCACCCGCCGAGGGCCTTGTACCGGTTGATGGACTTGAAGTAGTAGTACGTGGTCGTCATCTGGTCGGGGTCGACGACCCGGTCCAGGTTCCACCGCCACGCCTGCTCACACGCCCCAATCACGTCACCGGGTCCCCGGCACGGCTCGCCCGAGTTGTCCGCGAACACCGGTACCGTCCACGTCGAGTTGGTCGCCGCCTGGGTGTCCGGGTTCGTGCCGAGGCCGAAGAAGTACTGGATGCCGTCGGGCGTGGTGACCTTCCAGTACTCGTTGTTGTCGTCGCCGTTCGTGCCGTCGACCAGGTGCAGGTGGTCGACCGTCCACCCTGGATCGTCCTTCAGCCGCCACTTGCTCCGCGCCTGGTCCACCGGTACCAACTCGGACGAGTGGCCGTTCAGCGAAATCGTCGCGTTGTGGCTCTTCCAGCACAGGTCGTTCGTGCCGACCGTGTCGGCGCACGACGTGTAGCGGCGCTCCACAAAGGACGATGCGAACTCGCTCCAGCCCACGCCGGTACGCGGTCCCTGGGTGTTCCGGTTGGAAATCATGCCGTCGATCGCGCCCGACGAGTACGTCAGGCCGACGTCCGGCGCGGTACCGGCCGGCGGCTCCGGAATCACGAGGTCGTACGACCAGGAGAACTCGCCCGAGCCGGGCGCGACCTGCCAGTCCCCCGACGGCGACAGCGGTGTAGCGGCGAAGTTGCCCGTCTCCCCCGATACTCCCGACGTGACGGCCAACAGCGAGGCACCGTCGACCTCGGCCGACACGGTCCGGGCCGCGGCATCGTTGCTTGTTGGCAACGGCTTGCCCTCAGCCGCACACCCGACCGGACGCGGTACCGCCAGCACGCACTCCGGCAAGGACACCAGTCGCAGCCGATCGGCGTACTCGGCACCGAAGGCGTGCGCGAAACCCGAATAGTCGACCGACACCCGCGTGGCCGCCGCTACACCGGAGAGGCGGAACACCACGCCCGACACCCCGGCCCGCGCCGCCACCTCACGGCCGAACGTCTCGATCCGGGCCGCCGGCGCGCCGGGAGCCGCCAGCGAGACGACACCGGTCCCGGTGCTCGGTACCGGGAAGACCGCGCTGTCCGGGGACACCGGCGTCGACTTGGCCAGCGGCGCTCCGACGGTAGCCGGTACCGGCGGTGCCACCGGGTCGTCGGCCGGCGTGGCCGGAGCCAACTCGGCCAACCAGGCGGGACCCGGGGCCACCGGCCCGGCGGCTGCCGGGCTACCGGCCACCACCACCCCGATGGACGCGACGACGGCCGATCCGAGCGCGATCGCGACAGCCCGCCGGTAGTGACCCATGGCTCCCCCAAAGCAGTCCAGTCAGTGAAACCTAGTCAGTGACGCACAGCGATGCGTCCGATCTGGAATCTGCCGGCCCGGCTGCCCGATAATCGAGGCAAACAGGCGGCCATTGACCGGCCACTTCGAAAGGCGCCGATGGCAGACAACGGCGGTTCCGCCCTCCCGGACCTGCTGCGTACCTGGCGGGAACGCGCCCTGCTGACGCAGGAGCAACTCGCGGGCCGCACCGGCCTCGGCGTGCGAACGATCCGCAGGCTGGAGTCGACCGGCAGCAGGCGCCCGCGAAGCGGATCGGTCCGGCTGCTCGCCGACGCGCTCGAGCTCACTGCCACCGAACGCGCGACTCTGGTCGCCGTGGCCCGGGGTGAGCCCGGACGGCACGGCGAGCCCGAGCGGCGCGTGGCAGCCAAGGACGTTCCCCGCCAGCTACCGATGGACGTACCGGGGTTCACCGGCCGTGCCGAGCCGCTGCGTGAGCTCGACGGGCTGCTGGCCGGTGACGGCACAGCGCCGGCCACGGTGGTCATCTCGGCGATCGCCGGTACCGCCGGAGTGGGCAAGACCTCCCTCGCCCTGCACTGGGCGCACCGGGTCGCGGACCGGTTCCCCGACGGGCTGCTGTACGTCAACCTGCGCGGGTTCGACCCGAGCGGAGCACCGACGAGCCCGGCGGAGGCGATCCGCGGTTTCCTCACCGCCCTCCAGGTGGCTCCGGACCGGATCCCGGTCGGTATGGACGCTCAGGCCGCGCTGTACCGGAGCCTGCTGGCCGGCCGGCGGGTGCTCGTGGTGCTCGACAACGCCCGCGACGCCGAGCAGGTACGCCCGCTGCTGCCCGGTACCCCCGGCTGCGTGGCCGTGGTCACCAGCCGCAACCAGCTCACCGGTCTCGTGGCCACCGAAGGCGCGCGCCCGCTGCCGCTCGCTCTGCTGTCCACAGTGGAGGCGCGCGAGCTGCTCGCCCGCCGCCTCGGCGACGAGCGGGTCGCGGCCGAGCCCGCCGCAGTCGACGGCATCATCGCCGAATGCGCGGGGCTCCCGCTGGCGCTGGCGATCGTGGCCGGTCGCACCGCCGGCCGGCCCGGGCTGTCCCTGGCCGAGGTGGCCTGCGAACTGCGGGAGACCAGGGGCCGGCTGGACGCGTTCGAC
>Ga0114129_10003108_pt1 | contig 23282 bp, 23 predicted proteins | sample RhiMetdeltSRZDD1_FD_80071 | JGI IMG/M metagenome (GOLD analysis project Ga0114129, IMG submission 80071) | Populus rhizosphere microbial communities from Tennessee, USA - Rhizosphere MetaG P. deltoides SRZDD1 (version 2) (version 2) | ecosystem: Host-associated > Plants > Roots > Rhizosphere >...
GCATGCGGCAACGCCGGAAGTGTGACCGGGACCGTGAGAGAGATCGAGGCCGGACCGTTTCCCGGCGTGCACGTCACGATCGACGGTCTGAAGACGCATCGCGAGGCGACGACCGACAGCGAGGGCCGCTTCGCGTTCCCGGATCTCGCGGCCGGCAACTACACAGTGAAGGCCGACCTGGTGGATTACGTCGGCGACGAGAAGATCGTCACCGTTTCAAGCGGCGGCACGCTGAACACCGAATTCGTGTTGCATCCAGCGTGTCTGGAGGAAGGGTCGTACGTCGACGGCGGACTGCGGTGGGGGCTGCAGGCGGCGCAGGCGATTCTGTACATCCGCTTCGTCGCGGTGTCGGATCCCGATCGCTGGATCGTCAACAGACAGTGCATCGTCGGCATCGATCACACCGCCACAGTGTTGAGCATCCTCAACATGGGTCCGGACAGCGGCTCGATCACCAAGACCGTTCATATCGTGAGAGACGGCCGGGTCGCGTGGAACACCGGTGAGGAGTACATCGCCTTCGTACGATGGGAACCTGCCATCGGCCGCTATCGGCCGATCGCCGGCCCGCTTTTCATGATTCCGGTCCGCGATGGAAAAGTCGTGTGGGATCGTACGGATGCTCCGAACATCCGCAACGGCGATCCGGTCAGCAAAGCAATGGCGGGGCTGTTCGCGCTGCTCCCGTCAGCGCGAGCCAGCGTTCGTTAGTCCGCCGCCTTATCCTACCTACCTTGTGTTGTTCCCCTGCGCTGCCACCGGCTTGTACGCGACGCCGAGTTGCCAGAACAGGAACGTGTAGACATCGGCAGTCTGCGACAGCCCTTCGCTCAACGATGTGCCGACATGTCCAGCACCGTTGACACGGAGCAACACCGGTCTTCCCTTTGTCGCAGCCTGAAGGCGCGCCGTCAGTCTCCGTGAATCGCCCGGATTCACACGAGGGTCGTTGGTTCCGCTGAGCAGAAGTACGGCTGGATAGGCCGTTCCCGTGACGACGTGCTCGAGCGGCGCGTACGCATACATGGCCTTGAAGAGCGCGGGGTTCTTGACGGTGCCGAATTCGGTCGTGTTGAACTCGCCGTTTGGCCACAACTCCGACCGGAGGATGTCGTACATGCCGACACCCGACACGACGGCGCGCGCGAGTGCCGGATGCTGCGTCAACGTCGCCGCCATCAGCAATCCCCCGTTACTGGCCCCCTGAATCGCAAGCCTCGCAGAGGTGGTGTACTTGCGATCGATGAGCGCTTGCGCCGCCGCGGCAAAATCGTCGAAGACGTTCTGCTTCTTCGTCAGGTAGCCGGAGGTGTGCCACAGATCACCGAATTCACTTCCTCCGCGGATGTTCGCCTCCGCGTAGACGCCCCCTTGCTCGAGCCACGCGATGCGCGTCGCGCTGAAGTTCGGACTCCGATTGATGCCGTAGCCGCCGTACCCGTACAGCAGCGTCGGATTGGTACCGTCGAGGCGGATCCCGTTCCGGTGCAGGATCGACAGCGGCACGTGAGTGCCGTCCTTCGACGTCGCCTCGATCCTCTCGACCACGATATCGCTGTAGTCGACAGCTGACTTCGAGCCGAGACTGCTCCGCGCGAACGTGCCGGTCGGACCAATGCGATACCACGCGGCGGGCTCTGTGAACCGTTCGGTCAGCCCGAGTACGTCATTGCCGACAGTCACGAGCCGCGTCACCGCCGAGAGCGCCGGCACGTTCACTTTGGTGTCGCGTTTGCCCTCTAGATCCATGACGTGCACCTCGGAGGGGCCGCCAATCACAAGGCTGACAACCAGATGGTCTCTGGTCACCTCGAAGTCCGCAATGTCCCCGTCCGCAGCGCGGTAGATTTCGCGCGCGCTCAACGTGCTTTGATCGAGGGGCGACATCTTGAGAATCGCCCCGTGCGGCGCGCTGCGATGCGACAACACATATAGCGTGTCGTCGGTGCCGAACGCGACGATCGACGCCCGTTCGGCAAAGCTGGAAATCTGCCGCCACTTTCCATCAACCGAAGCGATGTAGTGGGCGAACTCGCCGCCGTCGCCGTTCAACACCGTCACAACGGTGTATTTGCCGTCCGCGCTCGTCTGCAATCGGTTTTCGGCGATGCGGGGAAACTCACGTCCAATGACGTAGGTGTCCGCGTCGGCGGACGTGCCGAGCTTGTGGTAGTAGACCTGCTGATAGAACGGTAAGTCGGCCTCTGGCCGCTCGCCTGCGTGCGGATACCGAGCATAGAAGAAGCCACGAGACCCGCGGTCCCACGCAACTCCACCTCCCGCGGTGCCACCATTGGCGCGCGGAACGCGGTCAGGAAGATCCTTCCCGGTCGCGACGTCGAACACATGCACGGTACCGTCTTCCGAGCCGCCCTTCGACAGCGAGACAGCAATCAGCCGGCCGTCCAACGACGGTTCGTAGTAATCGATGGTCGTCGTGCCGCTCGAGTCGAGCTGATTCGGATCCACGATCACGCGTTCGGATCCGAGGTCGGCACTCGTCGCCATCGAAACGATCAGTGGCTGGTTGAGCGGAGGCTGGTATTTGATGGCGAAGAGCAGGCCTGGCCTATACGTGAGCGCCGTCCACCGTGGCTGCGGCGACGACCCGAGCGCCTTCACACGATCGCGGACCGCGTCCGCGAAAGGACGCGCGTCGAGCTGCGCGCGTGTGTAACGCGTCTGCGCCGCCGTCCACATCTGTACCTCGGGCTTGTTCCAATCTTCGAGCCACCGGTACGGATCGACGACCTTGATTCCGTAATAGCTATCAGTGACCGGCCGCTCCGGGGTTTGGGGCAGGCTTTGGGAGAATGCTGCGACGGCTGTGGCGAGCGCAACGACGAACCCAGGGGCCATTCGCGGGAACTGCATGGCGCACCTCGCGCGCCGATTCTACATCCGCGACTTACTGGGATTTGGCTTTTGGGCTTTGGGATTTGCTTCCCGCTTGCGCAGCTCCGCGGCGTAGGCATCGGCCGCCGCCCGCGATCCGAGAATCCATCCAATCACGATCCCGAGGATCAGGACGCCCGGGATGTAAATGAAGTGGGCGGCGGTGGGCATCAGGCGCGTTTCGCGATATCGGATTCGAGCCGTTCGACCTCGTGCTGAACTCTCGTGAGGCGACGACTCACCGACACGACGTACGCGAAGAGGACCACCCAGACAAAGGCGTACGCGGTCACCAACAGCGGCGCAGCCGGGAGTTGATCCTGCGCGGGCAGCTGCGAGATCGGCACGAATTCGTCCGTCTGCTTCGGCGGCTGCTGTTCCGGTTGCTGCGCCAAAACAGTGGCGAACGAAAGTGAGAAAGACAACAGCAGGAGTAAAACCAGGGTGCGCATAGGGCTATTCATCCAGGGAAAGATACAGTGTGTCGAGTCGCGCCCGCTGTTCTTCAAGGTACACCCGAAGTCGCAACAGGAGCACGAACAACAACAGAAAACAGGCAACCGCAAACCAGAGCGCGACGCCCATGTCGACAGGCAGCGTCGGCACGACGCTCGTTGCGGGATGAATCGTACGCCAGTAGTTGACTGAGATGTAGACGAACGGGACGTTTGCCATTCCGAACAGGGCCAGGCCCGCCGCGAGCTTGTCGGAACCCGGGCCGCCGTACTTGCGGACGAGGAGGTACGCCCACGCAACCATCCAGCCCATGAGACTGGAGGTGAGCCGCACGTCCCACTGCCACCAGACGCCCCACGCCTTCCGTGCCCAGAGCGGACCGGTGACGAGGACGATCGCACCGAAGAGAACCGTGAGCTCCGCGGCCGCATACGCGAGTCGATCCTGCCGCGGCGATCCGCCGAACAGGAATCTGGCGCTCGCAATTCCGCACACGATTGCGGAGAGGAGAAACACCCAGGCCGAGGGCAGGTGGTAGTAGAAGATCTTCTGTACGAGGCCCATCGTCGCCTCGTACGGAGCGTTCGCGATCAGAAAGGGCGATGCCGCAAACATCAGAGCGGTCACGGCGGCGAGAGGGACAAACCATTTCGGCATAAATCAGGGGTGGGCCGGCTGAAGCCGGCCCCTACGTACGAAAGAAAGGGTACGTAGGGGCCGCCTTCAGCCGGCCCTAATCGGTCATCAACGGTTCAAACGTCCACAGTGCCAGCGTAACAAATACGACGTCGAGCGCAATCAACAGCGCGACCCAGAAGCGGACCAGCGCGAGCTCGACGTCCGGCTGCAGTAGGGCCGCGGTCGCTCGAACGCCGGCAATGATGACCGGAACCGTAATCGGATACAACAGCACCGGCAACAGCACGTCGCGGCTGCGGGCGCGCACGAGCATCGCGGAAAACAGCGTCCCGACCGTCGCGAACCCAAGAGTGCCGGTCAACAGCACGGCACCGAGCCAAAACGGGTGTGACAGCAGCGGCGCCTGGAACAGGAATGCGACCAGCGGCACCAGGATGATCTCCGCCGCGACCAGCAGCGCCACGATGCCCAGCAGTTTGCCAACGTAAATGGCCGGACGCGCCGCGGGTGCCATCAGCAGCGCGCGCAACGTCTCCGACTGACGTTCGCGTTCGAACGTTCGTCCCAGCGCGAGCGTTCCGCCGAAGGCAATCGCGATCCAGAGGATGCCCGCGGCGCCATCTTCAGGGGCTTTCCCTTCCTTCACGAGCGCGAAGGCGAAGAACAACACGCACGAGACGGCGAAGAACAGCGTCGTGTACGCGATCTCGAGGCTGCGCACCTCCACCGTCAGGTCCTTTTTGAGCACGAGCCACGCGGTTCGGATCATGTGCTCCGCCTCATGATCGTGCGGTAGGTGGACCGAAGCGCGTCGGGCCGCGTTACCGTCTCGGCGATTCGGCCGTCGCGGAGAAACAGCGCCGTGTCGAGCAGTCCCTCCGCCAGGTCGAGATCGTGTGTCGCAAGCACCACGATGGCGTTACTCTCGCGCAGTCCCTGAAGGCGCGCGACGAGCGCCGCCGTTGATGTATCGTCAAGTCCCGTGAACGGCTCGTCGAGCAGCACGAGACGCGGGCCGTGAATCAGCGCTCGCTCGAGCGCGACGCGCTGACGCATGCCTCGTGAAAAGCTGGCAACTGGATCGTCAGCCCTGTCCGCGAGTCCGGAACGCTGGAGCGCCGCGTCAGCAGCCGCCTGTGGAACCTTCGCGCCGTAGAGACCCGCAAAGAACGCCAGGTTCTCGCGCGCCGTGAGCTCGGGATACAGGAACAAATCGTGGCCCAGAATGCCGATGCGCGACCGAAGCGCCGCGCCGCTCGTCGCGGCGGTATGCGTCCCGTATCGAACCGCTCCGCTGCTTGGCCGCAACAGCGTGGCGAGCACCGCCAGCATCGTCGACTTGCCGGCGCCGTTCGGTCCGAGCAGGCCGAGGATCGAGCTTTTGCGGGTCTGAAACGAGATTCGTGAAAGGGCGCGGCGTCGGCCGAAATGACGCGAGACCTCTTCGGCCGTCAGATCTTCAAAATCGAGAGGGATCACGCCGCGACGTCGGTGTCGAGCTCCCCGTAAATCTGTTCCAGTTCGGCGACGATGCGCGGCCTGCGTGCCGCATCCCTGGCCGACTCGCGGCCGGTTCTGGCGCGCTCCTCGATTTGCGCAAGCTCCCCGAGCAGCGTATCGCGACGCGCAATGAGGCGCTGACGTGACTGTCCCGCGGTCTTTGCGCCGGGCAGCGCCAGCCACAATCCAAACGATGCGATTCCTCCAGCGAGTGCAAGCGCGGCATAGCGGGGTACGGAGCTGTGCACCGGCAATCCGCTGACCTGAATGCGAAGGGTCCCTCCCGCCTTGATCCCAGGCCCGCTCGCCAGGATGAACGGCGTCCCGTCGTCACCTTTTACGTCGCCCACCGAAGAGAACTGCTGGGACGCGAACGAGACCGCGCCGACCTTCGTTGACGCGACGGTGACCTGCTCGATCGGGACGGGCCACGTCTGCGCGATCGTCTTCGATGACGTGCTGAATGGCAGCTGAAACCCGACCTGCACCGGCGTCACGCCAGACGCAAACGGACCGGTCACGGTGATCCGCGAACCGGCGACAGTCGCCTGCTGCGACGAACCTTCAAGCGGCGATGCCCCCGCCGCACCCTCGGGCAAATCGATGATGAGCGGACCGCCGATGTCCACGCGGTTGCGCGCATTGTTGACGATCTCGAGCATGTAGAACACACGCATCAGGTCGTCGGGAAATTCGAAGATGATGCGGCTGTTCCCGCCAAGCACCACGGTGCCTTTGACGGGCGGTGCCGCGGCCGCTTCTGCTTCCTCTTTCTTCTTGCGCTCCTCTGCCTGCTTGATGCCCGCGACAAGAATCACACGCAATCCGCCGGACGAAGGCACCACAAAGGGATCCGATTGCAACTGTTCGCCATTGACCGTCGCTTCCGCACGACCGTTGGCACCCGCGGGCAACCCTTTGAACTCCGCGCGCCCCTGTTCGTCAGTCACCGCCCTCCGGGTCTCGCCATTCACGGTCACGTCTACCCGCTGGCCGACGATGTTGTTGCCGATCGATTCGCGGACGACGCGCACCGTGATGGTGCCGGTCTGCAGTTCGCCGGCAGGCAGCGCCTTGCCGTTGATTACCGATGGATCAGGCATCGCGATTTGCGCAACCGCCGGAGCGGCGAATACGAGCAGGAGCAGGAGCGTTCGCTTAATCACCAATCACCCAGCTGATAGCCACACCCCTTGCAAAATCGCGCGTCGGGATCATTCTGCGTGCAGCATGACAAACAGATCTTCGTCCGCTTCTCTTCCGTGGCGGCGACAGCTATGGCCGGAGCGACGGCGGCCGTCTTGATTTCCGGTTTTGGCCCGACTCGCTTCTCAATCTCTGCCTCGATGGCTTGACGATAGCTCGTCCCCGCATCGAGTTGACCAATCAGTCCGGCGGCGCGGCTGCGGAGCCGCGCGCTCATCTCGGAGAAGTCCTTGTCCGACACTTTCCTCATCGCGTGATCGAACTCGAGATCCTTGATCGATCGCAGCACCAGGGTCTTCTCCCGCTCGAGGGCCGCGCGCGTGCGGCCGCCGAAGATCTGCGGGCCGGCGGGTTCGTTGGCACCGGCCAGCGGCGAGAACATTCGCCATGCCGCGATGCCGACAGCGGCGGCGCCAAAGATAACGAGGCTCAGAAGGACGATGCCCGCGGGCGTCTGGCCTTCGGAGAGGAATACGACGATCGTCGCGCCGACGAGTCCGGCGAGCGTAAAGAACTGCCAGGGCTGTAAGGACTGCGGATCAGTCGAGGTCGCGGAGTTCATCGTCCAGGCGGGCATTGATGGATGGATCGAGCCCCGCCTCACCGGCGGCCACTACTTTCGGACCTGACGACCATCGCCGCGCGGTCACGACGATTGCGATGAGACCCGTGACGCCAATCACGTACGGAAACAGCCAGGCAACGCGATTGAAGCCTCGATCAATCGGCGCAGTCAGCACTGCCTGGCTGCCGAAGTCCTTCACGAACGCGTCGATGATCTGGTCGTGATCCTTCCCTTCGGCGAGATACGCGACGAGCTTCTCCTCCTGCGCCTTGTGTCCCGAGCAGTTCAACATACCGCAGGAGCCAACCGGCAGCCGGCAACCGCACGTGCAGATGATCTCGTTCTCGATCTGCCGCTGCAGTGCGCTCTTCTCGACCACGGGAACCGCCTGCTGGGCGAAGAGCGTCGACGGCCACATGAGCATCGCCAGGAGCAACATCGATGCGGTCGCCGCGCTCGCCGGCAGGCTCGCGAGTGCAAACGAGAACACTGTCTCGGGTAGCAGCGCGATACCGGTGCCGAGCGCAAGAACTCCGAAGCCCGACCACACCCAATTCACAAGCGGGTTGATGTGAATGCCCATGCTCGCGCTCTGCTCTTCGACGCTGAACGCGGGCATGACCAGATACACGTCTTCGGCGAACCCGCGACGAATAGCCACCTCGGTCGTCGCCTCGTCTTCGTGTTTCCGGTAGAACCACCGCGCAGGATACATACGCGCGACTTCCTTGCCATCGCGCACCAGCGTCGTATCCGCCGTGATCATCTGCTTCTGGCCGTCGTCGGTGACCTTCACTCCATTGAGCCGCACCGTATAGTCGCCGACGGTCGTCTGCTGGCCCGGCTTGAGCGTGACCTCCTCGCTCCGATTGAAGCCGTTTCCGGCAAAGCCAAGGAAGATGAGGACGATGCCGACGTGAATGATGTAGCCCCCGTAGCGGCGCTTGTTGCGCGCAACAAGACCGATCAACGCCGTGAGGATATCGGTGCCTGTGGCACCCTGCCGGACGCGTGCACCCCGCCAGAATTCCTGCACAAGCGTTCCCGTGACGAACGCGCTGAAGGCGAAGCAGATTCCCGACGCCCAGACACGTACGCCGAGCGCCACGATGGTAATGCCCACGACCAGCCCCGCCGCAACTGGCCACAGGAACTGATCGCGCAGATTAAGCAGCGTCGACTTGCGCCATGCGGTCAGCGGCCCGTACCCGGTGAGAAACAGCAGGATCAACCCGATGGGCAGCATCCATTTGTTGAAGAACGGCGGACCGACCGTGAGACGTTCACCGGTTACCGCTTCGCTGAGGGTCGGGAACATCGTCGCGAACAGCACGAAGAGCGCGGCGAACAGCAGAATCCAGTTGTTCACCAGGAACGCGGCCTCGCGCGACACCCAGGAGTCGAGCTCGTTCCGCGATCGCAGCAGCGGCAGGCGGTAGATCACGAAGCCGAAGCTGATCGTGATGATCGCGATCATGAAGCCGGTGAACATCCGCGCCAGCGCGATGTCCTCGCCGAAGGCGTGGACGGACTGCACGACGCCCGAGCGCGTCATGAACGTGCCAAAGATGGTGAGGAAGAACGTGATGATGACCAGCGAGACGTTCCACACGCGGAGCATGCCGCGCTTCTCCTGCACCATCACCGAGTGCAGGAACGCGGTCGCCGTGAACCACGGCAGCAGCCCGGCGTTCTCGACCGGATCCCAGCCCCAGTAGCCGCCCCACCCGAGTTCCTCGTATGCCCAGATCATCCCGAGCATCAGGCCGAACGACAGGCAGAACCACGCGATCATCGTCCAGCGGCGGACGGCGCGCAGCCACGAATCGTCCAGGAAGCCGGTAATCAGCGCCGCCATCCCGAACGCGTACGGAATCGTCAGCCCGACGAAGCCGAGATACATCGTCGGCGGGTGGATGGCCATGTAGAAGTTTTGAAGCAGTGGATTGAGGCCGCGGCCATCCGCCGGGTTCGCCGTGATGAAGGTGTCGAACGGGTTGTTGTGAATCACCATCAGGAACAGGAAGAACATCTCGACAATCGAGATGATGGCGACGACATATGGGATCAGTTCCCGATGCCGCTCCCTGTTCACGTAGACGGCCGTGCTGCCGAACATCGACAGCATGAACACCCAGAACATGATCGAGCCGTCCAGACCGCCCCAGTACGACGTGATTTTGTAAAACAGCGGCTGGACGGAGTCGGAGTAATGCTGGACGTACTTGATCGTGTAGTCGTTGGTGACGAATGAATAAATCATCACCGCCGACGCCGCAGCCATAACCGCCGCGGTCAGGAAGAACGCACCAACGCCGCTTTCAATCAGGCGCCGGGAACGGCGGCGCGCACCCGCAATCGAAATGGATGCGGCATACGCGCAAATGACAAAGGCTGTGAGGAGAAGATAGGAACCGAGCGAAGCCATCGACCTTACTTCGTGCCGGTCGAGGGCGGCGCCGCACCGGTCGTCGCAGCCGGCAGTTTCGCCGGGTCGTACTTCGACGGGCACTTCGCCATCACGCCGTCCCTGTCGACGTGAAATGTCCCGTCGGTCGCCAGGCGCCCCTTCAACACCACTTCGGATTCAGCCTTGAACGTGTCGGGAACGATCCCCGTGTAGTACGCGCGAACGACCTTTCCCTTGTTCACCACGTCGAAGCGATACTCGAGCGAGTCGCGCTTCCGCGCCGGCTCACCCTGCACGAAGCCGTGGAGCTGCAGGTTCTTTCCGTACCACGCGGAAGGATCCGCCATCACTTCGTCGACGTGTTTGTAGTATTCGGTGCCTTCGCTCAGCGTCGAGTACAGCAGTCCGCCGAACGCCAACACGAGCACGACGCACGTCAGCCCGATCTTCGTGGCCTTCTGACTCATAGATAAGGACTTCCTGGTTACCGGAACCTGTTCAGAATATCCCGCTCGACAGGCCCGGTCAAATGCGCCGGTAGGACGAGCCCTTAGCTGATCCGCGCAAATACCGCCGCTACGACCCGATCGCAGCGCGGTTGCGGGAAGCGGAACGCGTCCGGCGCCAGGATACCGGCCCGTTCTCCAAGTAGATTGCGAAGCGCCGCCCGGCTACGCGACAGCCGCGTTTTGACGACATCTTCGCTCACGCCAAGGGATTCGGCGGTTTCCGCGGTGTTCAGCCCCTCGACTTCCCGGAGCATGAACACTTCTCGCAGGCCGTCGGGAAGCTCGTCGATTGAGGATTCCAGGAGCACCCGCAGCTCGCCGGCAAATGCATGGTGCTCCGGGTTGCGTGACGGGTGGCGCTCCACGGCCTGGTTCTCCTCTTCTGTGAAATCGATCGCGTCGTACCGCCCGCGCTTTCTCGCGCGCGCCAGCGCCTCGTGGATGGCGATCTTGGTCAGCCAGGTCGAGAACCTGGCTCGCTGGTCGAACTGACGCAGATGGAGGTAGGCGTTGACATACGCCTGCTGCATGACGTCTTCCGCCTCGTCTTCGTCCCTGACGATCGAACGCGCGGCACGATAAATTCGCTCGTTGTAACGCCTCATCAGGACTTCGTAGAGCGCGGTCTGCCCGTCGAGAACCCGCGCGACGACGTCTTCGTCACTGAGGGCGGTCCACCGGTCGAGTGTTGCTCCGCTTACCACGTGCATACCTATTAGAGTCCCGACGAAGGAAAAGGTGACAGTCGACCCGAGGACCCGAGTGTTGACGACAAGCAACGAGAGTCCCGACCACGCGTAAAGCGTATGTCGGGACGGACAACCGCGTGCGGCCTTTACGCCGCACGACGGGATCGCAGGGAGCTCGGTGCGTCGACGTGCGCGCCCGGATCCACGCCAACCGCCAGGCGATCGACAAGTTCGCCGCCAAGCCAGCCAGTGAATAGCGCGATGATGCCGCCGCCAAACGACAGCACATACGCGACCATCATTGGTTCCTGCGGCGCGGCACGACGGAGCCACCAGCTTCCGGCGTACATCAGCAGCACAATCCCGTTCCCAATGCCATGCCACGCGCCGATTCGCTTGGCGCGCGTCCCCGCGGGAATCGCGAGCCAGTCGATGAGACCGAACGGCGCGGCGAGTAACCCGCTGATCAGGCCGGCAGCGATCATCCAGTACGCAATCTCCGACCAGTAGCCATGCGCGGTGACGAGGTGAATGATGTCGAAGATTAACGCCATCGCGAGCAGGCCCAAGGGAAACACGATCAGCATCTGATGAATTGGATGCCCGAACAGTTTCGCTCTGCTTTCCATACACCGCTCCTGTGCCGTTAACGTGCAAGCCGTGCGCCGATGTCACCTCCGGCGGCCTTCCGACTCTATTTCATGGAGGCACGACGGTGGCTCAGCAGCTTCTGCCGTCTCAAGCACAGCATTCATGGCAGTGGTCGGCGTCATCGAGTTTGTGGTGGGCGTCACCATCCTCGCTATCCGGCCGAGTCTCGGCGCATTCGTGGCGAGCGCGTGGCTCGTGCTGATCGCGATGAATCTCGTCCTCGGCGGTCATTTCGACATTGCCGTCCGCGATCTCGTGTTGGCGGTCGCGGCTTACGCCCTCGCTCGTTTTGAACAGGTGCGCGAGACCACACCGGTCGCAGCACCCGTCGGGCAGCGCCGAACCGTTACTGCCTGATTAGGAGGAGGACAACATGAAGACACTTGCAAGCGTTGTCTCAATCATCATCGGCGGCCTGCTGATTGCGGCGCCGGTCAGCGCACAGCATGTTGACAAGGCCACACAGCTGCATCAGGACATGCGGAAGCTGTGGACCGATCACACAGTCTGGACGCGCGACTACATCATCGCTGCCGTGGATGACAAACCCGACGCGATGGCGGCCGCCAATCGCCTGATGAAGAATCAGGAGGACATCGGCAATGCGGTGGCCGTGTACTACGGTACGGCCGCTGGCCAGCAACTCACGTCGCTGCTCAAGCAGCACATTGGGATTGCGGTGGATTTGATCAAAGCCGCAAAGGCCGGGGATCAGGCGGCTCAAAAGGCGGCGAACGATAAATGGCAACAGAATGCCGTCGATATCGCAACCTTCCTCAGCAAGGCGAACCCGAATTGGCCCAACGGCGTGCTGGTCGACATGATGAAAATGCATCTGGCAACCACGACTGACGAAGTCGTTGCGCGGCTCAAGCACGATTGGGACGCTGACGTGCGCGCCTACGACGCGGTCTACCACCACATCCTGATGATGGCCGACGCACTCAGCGACGGCATCGTCAAGCAGTTTCCGGAGAAGTTCAAAGCGTCGTAAGGCCTTTGAGCATCTGGTAGACGAGCGCGATGGGCAGCCCGACGACGTTCGAATAGGAACCGTCGATTCGCGTGACGAAGCGCGACGCATACCCCTGGATGGCGTAGGCGCCGGCTTTGTCGCGCGGCTCGCCCGTCGCGACGTACCAATCGATTTCGAACTCCGTCAACGGCGCGAATTCGACTTCCGTGCGCTCCACGTCAACGAGCGGTTCGGCCATTCCTGCTCGAAACACGGCCACCGCGGTCAATACGTCATGCGTCCTTCCCGACAGGAGGCAAAGCATCCGCTTCGCGTCGTGATCATTGAGAGGCTTTCCAAGCATCGCCCCGTCAATAACGACAGTCGTGTCGGCAGCCAGCACGACGCGGTCTGACGCATGTGATGCGATCGCCGTGGCTTTCGCGTCCGCAATCCGGCGTACGTATCGCTCGGGCGCTTCTCGAGGGTGAGGCGTCTCGTCTACATCGGATGGCATCACCTCGAAGTCGATTCCCGCTGCGCGCAGGAGCTCCGCGCGCCTAGGAGACGCCGAGGCGAGGACGAGCGGTGACACGGCTATATCTTGGGGCATTTGCTTTACAGACTCGCCGTGAATATGAAAGCCAGGGTTGCAGCGCTTGTGGCTTCTCGATGCGATAGACCTCACCGCGGGAACCGAATCGGGGGTTCTCCAACGTACTTTCAACCCCTTGCTACTTGTCGCCGCCTTGCCGAAGGAGCACAGTGCCCCGCATGCGACGTCTGCCTGCCATGGTGCTCTGCGCTGCTGGCTGCTTCACATCGTCAGTTCCGTCGGCACAGGTCGCTTCATCACCTGTAGTGCTCGTGCTGGATATCGAAAACCTCGTCGAGTATCAGAACGATGTTGCGGACCCGGCGAAGTTCGCCACGAACGAAGGCGTTACACCCGCGGCGACACCCAGCAATTTTCTACAGGCCGTGGTCATCGGTGACATCGTGGCCGTGAATGGCGAGCCCGCCAAGGGCACCTTTGTTGGGCGTCCGGCCGGGATCCGCCTCTCGCCCGAGGCTCGCCGCGGGCTGGCGGTTGCCGACACCACACGAATCTCAATCGGATTGCGAACGTTCGAAATCCTGAAGGTTGACGGCACGCCGATCGGGACTATCGTGGCGGAGGGACTGAATGGCGGGACGACCCCCCCGGGACCCGACGTCGGCGGTCAAAACTTCGCGATTGTCGGCGGAACCGGGGCGTTTCTCGGCGCGCGAGGACAGCAGGGCGGGAGACAGTTTTCTCAGCGAATTGCGCCACGTGCGGCCTCGGTCACAGAGGATCCGGCGAACCGTCGTCGCAACGGCGGCGGGAAGGTTCGGTGGGTGCTCGCTGTCTTTCCAATGACAAGGCCCGAGGTGGTCGTGACCGCCAGCGGTCCGTCAATCGCGCACCTGAGCGATCACACGCTGGTGACCTCTTCGAATCCCGCGCGCCCCGGAGAAATGCTTTCACTCGTGGCGACAGGTCTCGGCCCGACGGTTCCCCCCGTGGACTTCGGACAGCCGTTTCCATCCAGTCCCCCGGCAGCGGTCAATTCGCCGCTACAAATTAGCGTTAATGGAAAACGCAGCCAGGTACGCAGAGCTCTTGGTGTTCCACGAACGGTAGATGCATACGACGTAGAGTTCCAAGTTCCTCCGGAGATCGCTGCGGGACAAGCGCCCGTTCAGCTGACCGCCGCGTGGATTTCGGGACCGACGGTGGAAATGCCGATCCGGTAGGCGCTAATTACCATGGAGAACAAAAAAGACCGGTCGTTCATCGGCGTGTCGACCTTGATCGTGAGCGCGTGGACGCTGTGCGTGCTCGTGCCGGCGATCAGTCTGGCGCAATTGCCGGACGGAACAATCAGTGGTGTCGTCGTCGATGTGGACGGCGGCGTGATGAGCAGTGTTCAGGTGGAGATAGTGAGCCGGGCGACAGGGCATGTACGCGGGACGATCACCGGGGCTCAAGGCGAGTACAACGTGCCGACCCTGCTGCCAGGCGACTACGACGTCATCGTGGAAGCTGCGGGGTTCAAGCGGACCGTTCGCGCCGCGACCGTGGAAGCCGGTACCGACACCAGAACGGATCTCGTGCTGCAGGTCGGCGCGATCACCGAATCGCTGACGGTTGCCGCGGCCGCACCGCAGATCCATTACGACTCGCCGGCGGTGAGCGGCACGATCACTCACGCGCAGGTCGAGGGGCTGCCGTTGAACGGCCGCAGTTTTCTGGAGCTCGCCAAACTCGAACCCGGTGTTCGCCCGCCCGCCGCGGCCAATCGCAATCGGACGACGGTGCCCGTATTAAGTGCGCCTGCGCCCAACCTGCGCGGGCCGCGCTTCACTGTTGATGGAGGCGACGTCACGGCCGTCGGTCTCGCCGGCGCACAAATGGGGTTTTCACAGGAAGTGGTGCAGGAGTTCCAGGTCTCGACGGTGAACTCCGATTTGTCCGCGGGCATGACCGCCTCGGGGTCCGTCAACGTCGTCACTCGCGCGGGCACCAACGAGCTCCACGGCACCGCGTTCGATTTTTTCCGCGACCATGACATGGCGGCGTGCCCGGCGCTTAAACGTGATCCCAACAACGCCGACCCGTTCTTCCGCCGACAGCAGTTTGGCTTTGCGGTCGGTGGGCCTCTCCGCCGGAACCGGCTGTTTTACTTCGGCACGTGGGAGCGCAACGATCAACAGGCGGTTGCCACGACGACGGTGCTGGCCGCAGACTTCGCGTCATTGAGCCGCGTGACGAGGAGCCCGCTGCTCGGCACGCTATTCAGTGCGCGCGTCGACATGAAAATCACCGACTCGCACACCGCATTTGTCCGTCATTCTCACGACGGCAGCCGGACGTTTGCTCCAATCGCGATAACGTCGAATAACGCGTATCCCTCCAATTGGAATCGCGGCGACAACAAGGCAGATCAGAGTTTGATTGCCCTTGCCAGCGTACTGCGGCCCACGTTGGTCAGCGATCTTCGAGCGTCGTACTTCGTGGTGGGGTCGTCCTCCGGGAAGCCTGACGATCAGGATTGTGCGAACTGCCTCGGCCTCAGCGCGCCGTCGATCAATATTCCACAGGCGGGACTCCTCATTGGAAATTCGCTGTCGAACGACAACGAGGAGCGTCGATTCGAGCTCACCGAGTCCCTCACGTGGCAGCGCGGCACGCATCGGGCGCGGCTTGGGGCGGACTGGGAGTACAGCAGCGACCGTAACTTGATCCGGGACAACGACCCGGTGTCGATGACGCTGTTCTCACCGGACCAGGTGCGTGCGTTCAACGCCACCGTGTCGGAGCAGCAGAGAATCCCGCTGCCCGCGACGTTTCGCACGCTCGACGACATCCTGCAGCTGCCCGTCCAGAGTCTGACGATCGGAGTCGGCGACCCGGGCATCCCGCAGGAGCGCGGCGGCTCGGCCCGGCGCTGGAGCACGGTGTGGCTGTACGCCGAGGACGCGTGGCGCACGCATGATCGATTGACGCCGACCTACGGATTAGGCTGGGGGTTTGACGGCATCCTCAATCACGATTTGCGCAAGCCGCTCCTGCTGGCGCCGATTCTCGGAGCTGACGGCCTCGGACCGACGCGACGCAACTGGACGAATTTCGCACCCTCAGCAGGTCTGGTCTGGGTGCCGTCATCGAGCCGGAAAACAGTCGTTCGTGCGGGCGCAGGCCGCTACTACCAACCGGAAGGCGGTTTGACGAGCAGTATGGATAACGAACGGGTTGCGCTCGGCCCGCCAGGGCTCGGTCGGCAGACGTTCGTCGGCGCGTCCATTCGCAATCCGCTTCCAAACATTCCCGGAGTTCCGGTCGGCACGCTGCTGGACTTTCGCACCGCGCCGACCCGCTTCACTGGGACCGCGCTGATGACAAGCCTTCCCGGCATCCGGGCCAGCCTTTTCCAAACGTTGGCGAGCAGCGATGCGATGGTCCAACAGGTTCAAATTGCGAAGCAGGTTTCCGGGAACTCGGCGGCGATATTTCCGGTGGATGTTCCCACCGCGTCGGCCGTGCACCTGAACGCGGGCGTCCAGCGGGAGCTGGCACGGAACCTGGTGGTGAGCGCCGACGTTGTCTACCGGCATTTCGCGCACGTGCCGCAGAACAGTGGCTTTCTCGATCTGAACCACTTCATGAGCGCACGTGGACCTGTGATTCCCATGTGCACCGCGGCTCTGGCGAGCGACGCGGCAGCCCTGTGTTCACGTGGACCCATCAATGTGTATGTCGCGCCGTATCGTTCCACGTACACGGGCCTGCTCGTTCGCGCAGAGCAGCGTGTTTCGAGCGGCGTACAGATTCTGGGCTCGTACGCATATTCGAAGAACTCGGGAATCAACGCCGGCAACGGCTTCAATCTGGACAACTGGTTGGACAATACCGGACCAATCAACGACTTCACGCACGTGTTCAGTTTCGCGGGCGCGCTCCAACTGCCGCGTCAGTTCGAGCTTGGCGTGAACTTCTCGTACTCGAGCGCTCCCCCGTTTACCGCCTACGTGGGCAGAATCGATTTCAATGGCGACGGCACGATGAACGACTTGCTGCCGGGGGCGACGGTGAATGTGTTCAACCGTGGAATGGATCGCAGGGATCTGGAGCGTTTAGTCGCGAAGTTCAACGACACCTACGCCGGCACGAAGGACGCGCAGGGCACGCTCATTCCACGCCTGACGCTTCCGGCGCGCTATGGATTTGACGACAACTACCACTCCCTGGATCTCCGAGTTAGTCGACCCTTGAGCCTCCGGCAAGGCGCGCGCGTGACTCTGATTGCCGAGGTGTTCAACGTGTTCAATGCCGCAAACCTGTCTGGCTACAGCGGCGACTTGACGAGCCCTGCCTTCGGCCAGCCGACGAGTCGCGCGATACAGGTCTTTGGCTCGGGGGGTCCGCGCGCGTTTCAACTCGCCGCGAGAGTGGGGTTCTAAACTACGGTGTCAGATTCACCGCTTTCCGGAGCCTCGCAAAGCGCGGGTCCGATCGCATCCACGCCAGTTCGGGCGACTGGATCATTTCTGCAAGACCTGGTTCGTGCTGGTTGAGCGCTTTCTCCAGATAATCGAGCGCGTGCTCCTCATCGCCAAGGCACGCGTAGGTCTGTGCGACGTCTCGCGCAGCAGACGTACCGCTGCGAGCCGCGACTAACGCCTTCGCGAGCGGAGCATCTGGGTCCGATCGCCGGCGATCGGGGAACGAGTCCGCTCTCGAGCCAGCGAGTTGCCGTTTGAGAACAGTGAGTGCCTCTTCGCGTCGCCCCGCACGCGCGACAACACAAGACCGTCCGTTGATGGGTCCCTCGGGAAGTTGCGCTCCCCGCCTGCCAGCCTCTTCCAATACGGCCAGGGCCTCTGCAGTCTTCCCCTGCAACGAGAGGGTGAGTTCGAGTTCGCGGTAAGGTCGGTTCCGAGTCGGATCGAGCGCGATGGCTTTCCGGAGCTGGTCGACCGCCTCGCTGTAGCGGCCCGCCCACAGAAGCGCACGGCCGAACTCCGTGTTGACGTATGGCGACAGCGGATCCAAGGCCGCCGCGCGACGAACCTCGTCGAGCCCCTCGTCGAAGTGGCCCTTGAGCACGAGGACCGAGAACCCAAGGTCCAGGTGAGCCAGAGCATTGTTCGGGTTCAGCTCGACGGCACGGCGGAACCCGTGCTCTGCGTCCTGCCATTCGTAGTCCCGCGCGCGGATCGACGCCAGCGCGCTTTGGGCTTCGGATAGCATCGGGTCGAGTGTGACGGCTTTTTCAGCCGCCAGCTTTGCCCGTGCGTAGGCCTCCGGGTTCACCGTGTTCTGATCGATCGCGCGAAAAGCGTCGGCCATTCCGGCGTACGCGATCGCGTAGTTGGCGTCCTTTTCGATGGCCCCCTCGAAGTACTGCACCGCACGCACCGCGATGTTGCGACCCTGGGCGGGGAAGCCTTCCATGGCCTGTCGGCCCCGGAGGTAGAGGTCATAGGCCTCCAGGTTCGTTTCATAACGCTGCCGACCGGGAGCGAGCTTCATGCGGAGGCTGTTGACAATGCCACGCGAGATCTCGTCCTGGATCGCGAAGACGTCGTTCAGCTCGCGGTCGAATCGGTTGGACCAAAGCGGAAAGTCGTCGCGTACGCGAACCAGTTCAGCGTTGACGCGGAGTTGTTCGCCGGCCTGAAGGACGGAACCTTCGACCAGGTAATCTGCTTCAAGCTGTTTGCCCGCATCAGCTGCGCTCACGCGTTTGCCCTTGAAGGCAAACGAGGACGTGCGGGAGCGCACGGTCAGCCCGTCAATGATTGACAAGTTGCGGATGATTTCGTCCGTGAGCCCGTCCGCGAAGTAATCGCTCGCTGGATCATGATTGAGATTTTCAAGAGGCAACACAGCGACAGTGAAGGTCACGGGATTCGGCCGCCTCCACCAACTCGCGCCAGCCACAGCAACAGTCAGAACGGCCAGCGCTCCAGCGAGCCACCACGTCCAGCGACTCGGTCGCTCCTGTTTGATAGGTTCGGGCTGCAGTTCTGCCAGCACAGGTGCGGGCGCTAGTTCTGTCGCCGGACGCTCGCGGCAAACCGGTCGATAGCCGCCTTTCGGGAGCTCGATGATCAAACGATCTTCGCTGCCTTCAGCCGCGTAATACCGTTCCAGGCGCGCCCTGAGTCGCACTGCCTCCGTCCGTACAATCGCGTCCAACTTCGGATCGTAATCAGCCTGCCGGCCGAATACTTCGACGGCAATCACCGACTCTTTGAGTTCGCTGTCCTTCCCTTCCAGATGCCGCTCGACAAGAAATCGCAGAAAGCGAGACTGCCGGTGGTTCCGTGCGAAGGCGGCGGCCGAGAGGACGCGCTCCAGTTCCTCGCGAATCGCTTCGCGTTCCGGCTCCGCTCGGATCACGCGCGAAGTATACGCCGCTCGGTGCAACGGTTCTGCGACCCCAGTCGCAACGGCTACCGGTCCGCAGCTCATCGACAACCTTGGTCTTCGTTGACTCCAGCGCATCGCGGCAGGCAGAAGATTCGTCCCGACTATCCATAACGTCGGACGAAAGCGAATGCATCAACGACCGACGTTTTAGAACCGTTTTAGAACCCCTCTGCAACCCGCTGCGACCTTGTGCGGGACTCCGAGGGCGAGCATCTTCTCCACATTGGGTAAGCGGGGTCCGCGCAGGTGGCCGAACCTCGAGGCAGCGGCCGGCTGCTCGTTGAGGCGCGTATCCGGGGTCTCACGCCGTGCAGCCACTGCTAGAAGGCTCTCGTTACAACTTGGCCGGATAAGGAGGTTCTATGTTCAGAAGATCGCCGTACATTGCTCTCACGATCGCCGCTGCGTGGCTCTATGCTAGCTGCTCGGATACGCCAGTAACGCCGAGCCGGGCCCCGGCCCAGAAAAACACCGCCGCGCAGCCTGTGGACGCAGCCATGCACGAAAGCCATCTGAGCCCAAGCGCCAATGAGGACAAGGGTTACATCAAGGGCTGGTTCGAAGGCGAGGACGTGCTGCTGTACTACACCAAGTCGTACTTCTGCGATGCCCTCACAGCGGACGCGACCGCTCCCTGCGAAGTTGGAGATCCGCCGGACAAAGCCCCACGGCCAGGTCCGATCCGGACGATTTATGCCATTGTCGCCGCGCCGCCCATCGCGAACCAGGTCGATCCGGCGACACTCGCGTGTCGTGCGGGTACTCCCTGTCTGAATCACCCTCTGATGATTGACCTCTCCCGCATCGGCTTAAGCCCGACCGCCGGACCAGCGGCGCACAACCATATCCTGTCGGCGCGTGGCGGCGGATGGTTCAACACGGTCAACATCAGGGTGTTCACCGTGGAGGCATGGAACCAGATCGCCGCAGCCAAAACGCTCCAAAAAGTGCGCGAACTGCAGGGTGGCAATCCCGCCAAAGGTGTTGCCGGAGTCGTCAGCGCCGATACTCCGACCAACATCTACTTCTTCATTGCCGGTGCTCGGTAATGAGAATATTGTCGGCAGCTGCACGATCACACACACCGCAGTAGGTCAAAACATATAGATGAATGGTTCCGCGATGATTCAGGTCCACCGTTTCATCCCCGACGCACTCGCACAGGTTCTCCGTAAGGCCCCATTAAATGACGAAAAGGTGTCGTTCGCCTGGCGGTCGTCGGTCGGACCCGCGATTGATCGTGGGACGACGGTGATCCTTCGCGAAGGGGTTCTACAGGTCATGGCACGAGAAGCCGCGTGGGGACGCGAGGTGCAGCGGTCGGAGGCTCTGATTCGAGCCCGGCTCGAGTCGTTGCTCGGCCGCGGCGTGGTTCGCACGATTGCAGTCGTCGTCGCGGATGCGTAATGGATCGTGGAGGCGGACCTCAAGGTCCGCCTCTACAGGAGATACGGCTACAGGAGATATGGCAACGACCAGTACAACAGCAGACCGGCTGCGACAAGCCCACCCGCGATTTCGATCGGCTGCATGATGTCGAGCGGCCGCTGCGCGCGGCGCTCGGCTTCCCACCGCTGAATCAGTTTTGCTTTGCTCCAGAGTGTCGTTGCGGCCGGGATTCGGGATTCGGCGTTCGGGATTCGAAGGTTCGAGACGCGCGACATAAACGCCGCGACTGCGCGTTCCTCCTCGGAAGTGAGATCGTGCCACCCCGTCATCGGTTCACCAGAATACCGCGCGCCTGCAGCAGATCGCGAAGCCGCCGTCGAGCTCGAAACAGCAGTACTCGAACGCCGCGCCGGCCGACGCCCAGCGATGCCGCGATCTCCTCATGGGACTCCCCTTCTACGTACGCGAGCCACAACAACGCCCGCTCGCGCGGTTTGAGCTCCGCAAAGATCTGCGCAACCGTCGCATCGTCTTCATAGTGCGGCGCACGCGCAGCGGGTTCGGGCACCGAGGCCACGGTCTGCTCGAATTTCCCACGTCGCCATCGATCCACGATCAGATTGCTGGCGATCCGATACACGTACCGCCTCCACTGCTCTTCGTCGTCGCTTGGCAGGTCGGCGCGCAGTATTCGCAGAAAGGCCTCCTGAACGATGTCGTCAGCATCGGCTTCGCTGCCCACGACGCGATGGACATACGCGCGGAGTCCCGTTGCGCACCGACGATGGAACGCCGCAAACGCCGCCTCATCGAGACGGCCCACGACTACAGCGTCGACGCTGGCGGTTCACCGTTCGTACGCCCGCTGTTACGGAACAGACCCAGCTCCTTTGACAGTCGATACGACAGCGTGGCGGAAACCAGGAACCCGATACCGATGCCGAAGAAGATCGTAGCGACGGCATTAACCGCATTCGTGACTTCCCCCCGAATCGTCGGCGTCATCCAGCCGTAGAGATACAGGGCGGCGCCCAGAGTCGCGAATACGGCGCCCGACTGAATCGCACGCAGAATGCGCGTGTGAGGACCCACGGGCTCGCTCATGGTGGTCAACCCCTTCAAGAAGCGGGCGCCTGCTTCGGTGTTCAGGAATGCGCCAAGCTCGTTGACGGACCCAATCTTGTCCAGCAGCTTCGATTGAAATTGCCCCGTCACTCGCTGCCGGTGCCATCCACGCAAACCGTTCACGATGGTGTAGACGACGAAGCAAATCATCGCGAACGTTGCGGGCGGTATAAGCAGTCCCGTGAGACCATCGAGGAGCTTATCCATCTCAGAACTCCCTGCGCGGCCGCCTCGAACGTTTGTGGCCCGTGACGATACAACGCGGCAGCCGCGAAATGGTTAACATCAAGTTATGCAGGAAGCGGTGATTGTCTCCGCCGTTCGCACCCCAACGGGCAAGTTCCTCGGCTCGTTGAAGGACTTCAGCGCGACGCAGCTCGGCGCGATGGTCGTCTCGGAAGCGGTCCGACGAGCCGGCATCGATCCGGCGATTGTCGAGGAATGCATCATGGGTAACGTCGTCTCTGCCGGACTCGGGCAGGCGCCGGCTCGACAGGCGGCGCTTCGCGGCGGGCTGTCGAACGACGTCGCGGCGCTGACGATCAATAAGGTCTGCGGATCTGGTCTGAAAGCAGTGATGCTTGCGGCTCAGGCGATTGGCGTCGGCGACGCAGAGGTGATCGTCGCTGGCGGCATGGAGTCGATGAGCAACTGTCCGTACCTGCTCGACCGTGCGCGCGAAGGGTTGCGCATGGGTCACGGACAGGTGACGGACTCGATGATTAGCGACGGACTGTGGTGCTCATTCGAGCAATGCCACATGGGAAACGCCGGCGAGGTCGTCGCAAGCGAGTATCACATCGATCGCGAATGCCAGGACCGCTACGCGGTCGAAAGCCACCGCCGCGCGGCAACCGCCACAGCTGAAGGACGCTTCAGGGCGGAGATCCTTCCGGTATCGATTCCGCAAAAGAAGGGGCCGCCCGTCGTCGTCGATCGGGATGAATCAGTGCGCCCCGATGCCAGCATGGAAACGCTGGGCGCGTTGAAGGCCGCCTTTCAGAAGGACGGCACCGTGACGGCAGGCAACGCGCCACCGGTGAACGACGGCGCCGCCGCCCTCGTTGTGATGTCCGCCGATCGCGCGTCACAGCTCAATCTCACACCGATGGCGCGAATCGTCGGTCAGGCGACCAGTGGCCTCGCACCCAAGTATGTGTTGATGACGCCTGTTGAAGCCGTGCGCCGGCTTCTGAAGAAGATCGGATGGCGACTTGAGGACGTGGACCTCGTTGAACTCAACGAGGCGTTCGCCGTGCAGGCCGTTGCGGTGCTTCGCGAGCTTGGCCTCGATTCGGCCAAGGTGAACGTGAATGGCGGCGCCGTCGC